>Ga0306920_100001870_pt1 | contig 26253 bp, 25 predicted proteins | sample flu12Cox44000170_FD_204666 | JGI IMG/M metagenome (GOLD analysis project Ga0306920, IMG submission 204666) | Lab enrichment of tropical soil microbial communities from Luquillo Experimental Forest, Puerto Rico - flux4day.12C.oxic.44.000.170 (v2)... | ecosystem: Environmental > Terrestrial >...
AGGATTCGAGTGCGATAGGACCCGAGATCTTTGGCCGTCAGAATACCGCCCGCCCCGGTGCAGGCGCGCTCGATCGCCGCCGCGACCGGTCCCTCATAGAAGCCGCGTTTGCCCTCCGCCGCGATTCGCCGCAGTGTGCGGGCCAAATCGACTCCGTCCAGCCGGTCCTCGGGACCGCGGGGCAAGCCGTCGCGCAGTAGCCACTCCGCGATCTCCGGCAGGGTGCGGATCCTTGCAAGTCGGTCGACGATAGCCAGTTGGAGCGACCACGTGACCGGGACGCCAGCTTCGGCGGCGGCGATCGCCGGCTCGAGGACTTGGGCGAGCTTCAGGCGCCCGAACATCGCATGGGCGTCGCAAAGGCCGGCGACCGCGCCCGGAACCGCGGGGGCGAGTGGACCTTCCTCGGCCCGCATCCCGACCGTGTACGGGAAGCCGTAGTATTTCATCGGCTTGCTGCGGTCTATCTCGAACATGTCGGGCCGCGCCACGCCGGGCGCGCGGACATAATGGTCGAACGTGACGAAACGCTTGTCTCGACCTAGCCACACCGCGAGGTGTCCATAGCCGCCGAGGCCACAGCTGGCCGGTTCAACCACGAAGCCCACGAAGGCGGCGGCGACCAGGGCGTCGATCGCGTTGCCTCCAGACTGGATCATGGCGATACCTGCAGCCGTCTCGGCCTCGTGGCCGCCGGTGACGATCCCGCGCGTCCCCGCAACCTCGGTGCGAGTGGCGACGCTTTCGCTCACTTTCATGGCCAGCGGGCCGCCAGTACGGCTGATCCTCGCGTTCTCGCCGCCGAATGCGCGGGCCGACCGCGACATAGCGGCCGCGATCGATGCCGAGACGCCGATAAACTCACGCCTCTTCATTGTTCGTACCCTTCCGCCCCGGAATCAATTGACCACGCTTGCATCGAACCTGCCGCAGTCCGACACCCGCGTTAGTCCCGATCAGGCGCGCCAAGCGGGAAGAATTGACGGAAAGGCCGCGCTTCGTCCACTACCCGCACCACTGAAGGACGGGCGAGTAATCGCGAGCGGTAGCCTCGGACCTGAGGAAACCTCTCTGCGATCGGGTGCGCCCAGTCGGCATAAAAGAGCGATGGGGCGGCTGAACAATCGGCCAACGTGAAGTTCTCCCCAACCGCCCATGTGCGCCCTACCATGACGCCATCGAGCCAGCGATACGCGGTATCCAGTGCCGCCCTCGCCTCCTCAACCCCGTAAGGATCACGCTTGTCTTCTGGGCGAAGTTGGTTCGTCACGATCTTCTGCATGGGCGTCATGATGTAGTTGTCGAAGTAGCGGTCCAGGAAACGCACTTCGAGCGCCGCTTCCGGGTCTGCCGGGATCAGTCGTTCTGGCCCCGGATGGCGCAGCGCCAGATGCTCGACGATGACGCTCGATTCGAGCACAGGCTGCCCCGCGTCCACGAGAACCGGGAATTTCTTCAGTGGCCACAGCGCCTCCAGCTCGATCGCCGCTTGGGGGTCCTCCGGTCCGAGCGATCGGTAGGTGAACGAGGTGTGATTCTCATAGAGCGCCACGAGTACTTTCCAGCAATAAGAGGCGAAAGGATGGGCGTAGAGTACGGGCTTCATGATCCTCCCCAAAAATCACTGGCCAGCCGCTGGCAGGCTTGAATGTGGTCACAGGCTAGCAAGGTCGCGTGTTCCCTTCCACGCAGAGGTCGACCGCAGAAAAACGAGTGCTCCATTCATGCGTGCGCTGACCATCTTTGGATACCGACAGGCACGTTTTGTGGTTGCCTTGATGGCGGTTTGCTCGAATGCCTGGACGGCACCCGAGGCGGTTGGGGCACCGGCTGCTGTGTCTTCGGTCCTTGGCAGCGGCAGTGGTCTCAATCACATCTCGATCCTTGTTCATGATCTGCCGGCAACGGCAGCCGTATTCCGGGATCAGCTCGGCTTCAACATCGTATCCTGGGGACGATTCCCGGAAGGCCTGGAGAACGCCGGAGTTAGTTTCTCGGACCGTACATACCTTGAATTCCTGGCAATCTACGATCCGGTGAAGGCCGCATCGAGCGAAGAAGCGGCGTTCTTGAGGAATCACGAAGGCGCAATCGGGTTCGGCCTCGAGACCGATTCGGCAGAGCGTGCCTTGGCGCTCTTAAGCTCCCGCGGTATTACCGCGAAGATCTCGACGACCACGAGTGATGAATATGTCGTGGCGGGCGAGAGGACCGCGCCGACGTGGCTATGGCGGGACATCGACTTACCGAAGGGGACGCCGGGTAGTCCGTTCCTGGTCGAATACAATCTTGCGCTACGGGCCGCCCGCGCGAAAAACGATCCAGCGGCCGAGCAAAAGCGGGCGCTGGCGCGAATTCAGCCCAACGGCGCAACCCGCAGACAAATCGCGGCGGGTGGCGGCCAAATACTGCTTCTGACGTCGACGACCGCGCACGGCCTTTGCGTGCAACTGAAACAGGGGAAACCTTGAGCTATCAATTGGCGCTGGCGAGCAGCCGCGGTAGGCTCTCGCAGGTGCTTATACGGAGATGCAGCCGTGGCAATTAAACGTCCATCCAAGAGCCTGGGAACCCCGGTCCGCAAGACAGTGACGTCACCGGGCTTGCGCCACGTCGACGTCAGGACGGCGCATCAGATGGTCCCTGGAGATCCCTACCTCGGCTGGGTATGTAAGAACAAGTCGTGCGGGCTTGTCATTGCCATTGCGCTCACACCCACGGCAGGCAAGCCGGCCTCGGCTGAATCCGAAGACCAACTTGCGGCGATCAAGTGCCCGCATTGCGGGAACGAGGATCTGTATCGCTGGAGCGCCCGCAGTGAATACAAGTACGCCGTGGGAACTGCGAGTACGTAAATCCCGGCACGTGGGCGCCGACTGACTTGCGCCAGCTCGTGGCTCTAGTGCGACGCCCTGGCCCGCGCGCTCAAAGTGGGCTTGGACGTCGCAGCGGCCTCTGACGTGGCTCGAGAGTGGCTGGCCGCGGAATTCTGTGCCACCTGCGGCACCGTGCTGTTCCGTGACTTGCGATTGTGATGCTCGAGGCGGGTCGCGGCGCCGCTTGCAGCACCGACGTAGCTGACCCTGGCGACGGAATTCCCCGCGGGGCCGGGTGCGTGGTAGACGTTACGAATGACACTCGTGTCGACGTTGCTGACCGCGGTGTTGTAGTGAAATCGATCGCCGACCCAGCGGCCTCCGGTATAACCGGCGCCGAAATATCCGTGCCGGTAATTGATGCCGCCATAATCGCCAACGAACGGACCCCAGAATCCGGGGCGAAAGACGAAGACGCCGCCGGTGAGCACCCAGTAGCCCGGCGTCCAGAGCAGCCCCGGCCGCGGCGGGTGCACCCAGGCGCCCGGGACCCAGTGGTAGACGCTCGCCCGCCAGGCCCAGAAGCCCGGTGTCCAGAGGGTGCCCTCCACCTCGCACGGGGGCTGTTCCTCGGGTGCGAGCGGCGGCGGTGCTTCGCTCGCAGTCGTGAGTGACTGCGCGTCCCCGCCAGGCGGCGGACCCTCGACCCCCGAGGCTTCGGCTGGGGGCCACAGTCCCTGCGCCTGCAGGCGGTCGCGTTCGACGTTGCTACCGGGGAGAGTGTCGAGGGCGCTGCCCCAGGCCATCCTGATATCACTCGTCGGCAGGCCATCCACGGTCACCTCGACGAGCTCTTCGCCGACGACCCGACCCGTGTACCGCACTTCCCTCTTGAAGCCATTCCATTCGGCGGGCGCATCGTGCCGCCTCAGCGCGACTGAGGTCGGTGTAAAGCGCTCCACCGTCCAGGTCTCATCCGTGCCGTCGACGCGCGAATAGATGCCATGCGATTCGATGAGCGTGAAGCAGTTCGTCCAGCAGAAATGAGCCATCTTGGGCGGCGACGCGGCATCGCTCACGAGCTTGCGCTCTGCGCCCGGCCCCTGAGGCCGATCGGAAAATACGGAGTGGCCCTGCGCATCGACAGACTCGTAGACCGACTGCGCCTGGAGCGCGATAGAGCCCGCGCATAAAGTGAGCGCGAGGAGCACAGACTCGATCCGCGGGGTGCAAAGAATCAACATTCGCTTATTAAGGCGAATAGCGCGCTCTGTCGCACCTAAGGCCGTCACAGTTGCGCGAGCGCTCGGATGGCGCGCCCTCGACATAATGCGTCTGCGGCGGCACACCGCTGACGACAACACCCAACTCCCAACTGCTGCGATGCAACCGGGCCGATCGCATCTCGATCCGAACTGAGTTGAGGGATTGGCTCACGAAACGCTTGTTGACCTTGTGATCGATTGGCTCGACCGGGACGGCAGCGCCAGGTCCAGTGCGTCGGGCTATACTGGGTTTGACATACCGGCATCTCACGGCAGGCGAAGAGGCGCACCCTGGAAACACCGGAGATCCATGGCTCGCACGCAAGGCACGGCGGCGGCATTCCACGCTGGCTGGATCTGATCATCGCCGTCAGCGCCCTGGTCACCTCGGTCAGCTCCATCGCCATTGCCCTGCACCACGGTCACATCATGTCGATGCTGGTCCAGGCTAATTCGCTCCCGTACATGCAGGGTGGTTTCAGTGACCGGACCGCCGAGGACGAGAAAGTGCTCACACTGGACCTCCTCAATCGCGGCGTGGGTCCAGCGCATGAGGAGAGTCTCCGCGTGAAGGTCGGGGACGGCTACGTGAGATCAGTCAAGGAACTCTTTGCAGCGTCCCTCGGCCCCGAGCGGGCGGCCAAAGCCCAGGAAATCTTCGACCCGACACGGAACCAGGTGCGAACCCGCTTCATCCCCGGCGGACAAACACAGATCGTTTTTCGCCTCCCCAGAACGCCGCAGAACACCCAATTCTGGGACCTGCTCGAGCAGGATCAGAAGCGTTGGAACATCGAGTTCTGCTACTGCTCGGTCTTCAAGGAATGCTGGGAAGTCTTGAGCAAATGGCGGGAGCCGGACCCGGTCAAACAATGCCATCGGGATGAATCGCGCGAGTTCATCCCCTGAAGTCGCCAATCAGTCTTCGACGGCGCCGGCGCTGCAGCCATTCAACGGCCGCGCCTTACCGCGCTGATCAGTCGCCGGACAGTTGCGCCCGATTCCGAGCGCCGGGCTTCCCGACAGGGGTGCCTCGGTCTCCGTGGGTCCGCCGTTGTTCTCCAGCGCGCCGAGCTCCGGGTTGCTGAATACCGTGCCGGAGGTACAAGCGCGATCGGCGTTCGAGCAGATCGCGTGGGTGGCGGGCCATTGAAGATTGTGGGATCCGCTGCTCGCGCCGGTCGAGCACGCCATCGGTGAACCACAATCCCGGGTGGTATTCGCCGAGAACAGCGTGTTGTTGATGCTGAGCGCCGTGTTACCGGCGATCGCTGCGCCGAAATAACCCGATCCACCGGACGCCTGGTTGCCGGCGAAGGTCAGATTCTGCAGCGACCCACCGTTTCCGAAAAGTACGATCGCGCCGCCGAGGCCCTGCTCGGCAATGTTGTCCACGAACGTGTCGTTGGTAAACGCCAGGATCGAGCCATCCGCGAAAAGACCACCGCCGCTCGAGGCGGCGCTATTGGCCGAAACGGTCGAAGCGGTGATGATGAGATTCGAGTTGTGGAAATACATGGCGCCACCGTTGGGGGCGGAGTTGCCCGCGAGCGTGCTGCGGTCGATGGTCGTTTTCTGCATGGCTCCGTCGGGTGTGCGGAAAACCGCGCCGCCGAACGCGCGTGCCCCGGCGGCGTTATTCGTCAGAGTCGAGCCGCAGATGGTCACGGCATAGGCTTCACCCCCGTCCATGAGGACCGCTCCGCCATTGCCGCCATTGCCGACCTGATGGCCTTTCACCGGGCATGCCGTGTTGATCGAGTTTGCCCCGTTGCCCAGCGCCTGATTGGAAGAGAACTGGCTGTTGTAGATGCTGAGATCGCCCCACAGGGCGCCCACGGCACCTCCATTCGAAGCGCGGTTCGATTCGAAAGTGCTGCCGACGATCGTGGTGCCGAGCGACCCGACGGTGTAGATCGCCCCGCCGGCGACATCGGGTCCGAGCGTCGCGCCCTCATCGTTTTTGAAGGTCGTATTCCAGACGTGCAGTATGCCGTCGCGAACATAAATCGCGCCGCCGCCGCCATCGGTCTGCGTGCCCGTTGAGCACGGGGGCGGTGCGGGAGGAATGGCCGTGCCGCTCGCCCTGCCATTTTGCAGAGCGAGGTTCTGGAGGGTGACGGTCGTTCTCGTCGCCTGGAAGTTCGGTGACGAGTAGTACAGGAGGCGGGTGGCACCGCGTCCGTCGAGTGTGATCTTCCCCTGGCCATCGAGCGTGGTGTCGATATCCGTGCGCAAGTGCTTCTCGGAGGTCAACGTTATCGTTGCCGCCCCGCCGCAGTTGAAGCGAATGACACCGCCCTTGGCCAGTGCGTTGGCGAGCGTGTCTCCGTGCAGCTTGCGGCCGTGCCGGTACCGACGGTCACCGTCGTCGCCCGCGTGTCTGCAGTGAAGGGCGTCGGGCAGATGGCGGGAGGACTCGAGGCGCAGAGGATCGGTGTCAACAACAAGGTGCACCCGCTGAGCAGCACTTTTTCGCGCGTATATCCGTGTACGACTTGGGCCATGCCTGAACACCCCTGACGATGATTGGTGGTCGGTACCAGGTGATTGCGACGCGAAACGCATCGCAGGCGTTCACGTCCGACGCGCGATCCTCACACAGCGCGGCTCAGAGCTCGATATGTCGCAGATCGCCTACGCTCGCAGGGCGCACGCGCCGCGATCGCACTAGCCGCAGCGCGCACGGCCTCGAGCCGCATTCGTTCAGGGGAGATAGTAGAGGTCGATCGTCTTGCCGACGCGCTCGACCGGCTCATAGTCATCGAGCCAGCCGTAGTCGCTGAGGTTGCGGGTGCGGGCGAGCTGCGACACGGCGATCCAGCCGGTGGCGCGCTCGTGCGGCGCGAGGATGTGCACCGGCGGGAGCGGCTCACGGCGCAGGTCAGCCGTGCCGCGGTACGCGAGGCTCAAGTGTCCGATGTGCAGCTGCGCCGCGCGCACTTCCAGGCGGTGCAGGTCCTGTCCCCAGTCGAGATCGGAATCGACGAGCACGCGCTCGGGGTGCGCGACCCATTCGTTGAAGTACGGCAGGTAGTCGGGCCAGGCGCGCCAGAGCGGGCTCAGCTGCCAGGCGAGCACGGCCAAGAGCACTGCCGCACCCAGGGTCCGGAGGTTTGCAGGGAGCGCGACCGCCTTGGGTGCCGCGGACGGCGAGCGGAGCGCTCGCCAGGCACGCACCGTGAGCCAAGCCGCACCGAGCGCGAAGAAGGGATACACGATGAGGACGTGGCGGATGCCGATGTTGATGCGGCTCACGGCGCTCGCGAAGACGAGGATCGCCACGACCAGTGTGAGCGGCGCCAGCGCCCAGGAGTCGCGGCGCCGCCAGCCGTGGAGCGCGAGTCCCACCATGCCGATCGGGCCTGCGATGAGCAGCGGGATGGGTGTCTTCACCGCGAGCGCGACGAGGTAGAAGTACCACCACCCGGTGAGGCTCGTCTGGCCGAGAAGGTAGGAGAGGTGCCCGGTATTGTTGTGCGCCTCGACGGCCACGATGCCGTTCACGAGATCCTTGAGCTCGCGGGGCAGCCACAGGTGCGAGAGCAGCACGCCGAAGACGTGCGCCAGGCCGTGCTGCTGGAGGAGGTACGACACCGCCCAGTCGAAACGGAATGCGACCCCCGCCGGGTCGGTCACGCGCGGGCCGTAGGCAAGCCACACCGGCGCGAGACCCACGAGCGCTGCGAGCGCAAGTCCCAAGACACGCGCGCGCCAGTGCGGTGGATCGGCGAGCGGCACGGCCCAGTGGGTGAGCGAGAGCACGATGAGCGCGATGCCGATGAAGGGGACGGCCGAGAACTTGGTGACGACCGCCACCCCGGAAGCGAGGCCGAAGAACACCGCATCGCGCAGGCGCGCGCTCGCGAGCCAGCGCTGCAGGGCATAGAGCGCGAGGAGCGTCGTCGACGCCGCCGCCACATCGAGGCTGGCGAGTGCCGCGTGACCGAGTATCGGCGGCACCGATACGGTGAGCACCACGGCGAGGAGCGCTGCACCTTCGGAGGGAAGGAGCCGCCGCGCCCACAGCCAGGTGGCGTAAAGGAGCAGCACCAGGAACGGCAACATCCCGAGCCGCGCCAGCGTGAGATCCCGCCAGTAGGCCCCCTTCGAGTAGAGGATATGCAGGCCCTCGGGGGTCCCTTCGGGGGGCGGGGTGCCGAAGGAGCGTGCCCCGGCGAGATAGGGGCCGATGGCGAGGAAGAGGCGCCCGAGCGGCGGGTGCTCGGTGTCGTATTCGTACTTGCCGCGATCGAGGAGCTCGACCCCGGCCGCGAGGTGCTCGGGCTCGTCCCAGGTGTTGGAGTACACGCGCCAGGAGCCGGTGGCGAGCACGCAGGCGGCGAGGATGATGAGGATGAGTGCGCGGTGCGCCAGCCTCGGCGCGCGTGCGCTCAGCTGCGCGACGCTCTCCACCCCGCGGCTGCTCACCTAAGCGAACGGGTGGCGCAGCACGATGGTCTGCTCGCGGTCGGGTCCCGTTGAGATCATGTCGATGGGGACGCTGACGAGTGCCTCGAGGCGCTCGAGGTAACGGCGTGCGTTCTCAGGCAGGGCCTCGTAGGCGGTGACACCGACCGTCGACTCGCGCCAGCCGGGCAGCTCCTCGTACACGGGCTCGATGCCGGCGTAATCCTCGACGCTCACCGGCGGGTCAAGGCTCACCTCGCCATTGATGCGGTAGCCGACACCGATGCGGAGGGTGTCGAGGCCATCCAGCACATCGAGCTTGGTGATGCACAGTCCCGTGACGCTGGAATTCACGATCGAGCGTCGCAGCGCGACGGAGTCGAACCAGCCGCAGCGCCGGCGGCGCCCGGTGACCGAGCCGAACTCGTGACCGACGCGCGAGAGATGCTCGCCGTACTCATCGAAGAGCTCGGTCGGGAAGGGCCCGGCGCCGACGCGCGTCGTATAAGCCTTGACGATGCCGAGCACGGCGTCGAAGGCCTTGGGACCCAGGCCGGTTCCCGTGCCGGCGTAGCCGGCGGTGGTGTTCGATGAGGTGACGTAGGGATAGGTGCCGAGGTCGACATCGAGCATCGCGCCCTGCGCACCCTCGAAGAGCACGTTCGCTGAAGTGGCGCGCAGCGCCTCGAGCTCGCGCGTCACATCCGTGACGAGCGGCGCGATCTTCTCTGCCATGGCGAGCTGCGCATCGAGCGTCTTCTGAAAGTCGACCGGCGGCTGGCGGTAGTAGTGCTGCAGCACGAAATTATGGAAGTCGAGCACTTCGCCGAGCTTCGCCGCGAAGCGATCGCGCTTGAAGAGATCGGCGACGCGCACCGCGCGACGCGCCACCTTGTCCTCGTACGCGGGTCCGATCCCGCGCCCGGTCGTGCCGATGGCGTTCGCGCCGCGGGCGCGCTCGCGCGCCTGATCGAGCGTGACGTGCGAGGGCAGGATCAGCGGGCAGCGCGGCGAGACGCGCAGCCGCTCGAACACCGGCACCCCGCGCTCGATCAGCATCCCGCTCTCGGCGAGCAAGGCCTCGAGCGAGAGCACGACGCCATTGCCGATGAAGCAGCGCACCTCATCGCGCAGGATCCCGGACGGGATGAGCGAGAGGATGGTCTTGCGGCCCCCGATGACGAGGGTGTGACCCGCGTTGTGGCCGCCCTGGAAGCGCGCCACCGCGGCGGCGCGCTCCGTGAGGAGATCCACGACTTTGCCCTTGCCTTCATCGCCCCACTGGGTGCCGATGACGACGACGAACTGTCCCACACTCACCTCTCAGCGGACCCAGAACAAGATGATTACGCCGACCAGCATGGAGCCGAGACCGGCGAAGCGCAACTCGCGGTCCTTGATCAGGAGGAGCCGCGCGAACGCGCGCTTCAACCCCTGCGGATAGAGAAACGGCGCGATGCCTTCCAACACCAGCAGTAGGCCGAGCGCGGCCAGGAGGTCGGAGAGATTGAGCGACACGGTCTTTCGGGACGGTGGACGCTGACTAGCGCTTCGGCGGCGCGGCCTTCGCGCCGGGGCCTGGGGCGGCCTCCTTGAAGTAGCGGAAGAATTCGCCATCGGGTGTGAGGACGAGCAGATCGCCGTCCTTGCCGAGCGAGCGCTCGTAGGCCTGGAGACTGCGATAGAAGGAGTAGAACTCGGGGTTGTGGGAATAGGCGTGGGCGTAAGTCTGGGTGGCGGTGGCATCGGCCTCGCCGCGGATGCGCAGCGCATCGCGCTCGGCCTCCGCGAGGATCTGGGTGCGCTGGCGCTCGGCGGTCGATGTGATCGTGGCGCTCTCCTGCGTGCCTTCCGCCCGCAGGCGGTTCGCGGTCTTGGCGAAGGACTGCTTCATGCTCTCGTAGACGCGCGCGGCGACCTCATCGGGAAGGTCGATGCGCTGGACGCGCACGTCGACGAGATCTACTCCGAGTCCCTGGGCGTTGAGGCTCGCTGCGCCGAACACCTGCTTCCTGACCTCGTCGCGCTCGGCCGAGACGATCTGCTGGAGCGTGCGCTGCGCGACCACCGTCTTGATGCCGTCCTTGACGATCTCCGCCAGGCGCTGCCCGGCGATCCCTTCGCTGCCGGCCGCGGCGTTGTAGAAGGTCGCCGGGTCCCGAACGCGCCACTTCATGTAGAAATCGACGATGAGCCCGCGGCCGTCGTTGGTGAGGAAGGTCTCACCGGTGTAGGACTCGGACAGTATGCGGCGATCGAACTTCGTGACCCGGTCCCAGGGCCACTTGAGGTGCAGACCCGGCAGGTAGCGCGTGTCGATGATGGCGCCGAAACGCGTGCGGATCGCGTATTCGGTCTCATTCACCGTGAAGAGCGAGAACGCCACGAAGAGCAGCAATCCCGCCACCACGAAGAACCAGGGGAAAAGGCGCGAGCTCATCTCAGCGCTCCCCTCGCGAGCGGGAGCCTTCGATCGTGATCTGGTCCGTCGACTCCTTGGCGCTCCCCGGGGAGCTTTCGGAGCCCGGCTCAGACTCCCGGTTGACGCTCTTCTCGAGCAGCTTTTCGATCGGGAGGTAGACGAGGTTGTTTCCGGCGTGCGAGTCGATGATGACCTTGTGCGCCCGCTCGAGCACTTTCTCGATGGTCTCGGTGTAGAGGCGCCGTCGCGTGACCTCGGGCGCCTGGGCGTAAGCGGCTTCCAGCTGCGAGAAGCGCGCCGCCTGGCCCTCGGCGAGGGCCGTCACCTGCGACTTGTAGGCCTGTGCGATCTGCAGGATGCGCGCGGCGTCGCCCTGGGCGATCGGCAGAATCTTGCTCGCGTACGCCTCGGCCTCGAGGATGGAGCGCTCCTTGTCGGCCTGCGCCTTGTTGGCATCGCGCTGCGAGGGGACCACCGCGTCCGGCACCTGCACGTCCTCGAGGTTGACCGTCGTGACCGTGATCCCGGTGTTGTAGGTATCGAGCACGGTCTGAATCAGCTCCTTGGTGCGGCGCGTGATCTCGGGACGCGTCGAGCCGACGAGGAGGTCAACGAGCGTGCTCTGCCCGACGATCTGGCGGATCGCGCTCTCGGAGACTTCGCTCAGGGTGCTCTCGGGGTCGCGCACCCGGAAGAGCTTCTTCACCGGATCCGAGAACTGGTACTGCACGGCAAAATGGAGGTCCACCAGGTTGACGTCGGAGGTGAGCACGCGGGACTTGAAGTCGCTGGAGTTCACGCTCGAGATATTGACGATGTTGACGCTCTCGATCGGCCAGGGGAGACGGAAGTGGAGGCCGGGAGGCGTCACCTCGGTGAACCGCCCGAAGCGCTGCACCACACCGCGCTCGGGCTGCTTCACCTGGTAGATGCCGTTGTAGAGCCACACGGCGACCACGGCCGCGATGCCGATCAGCAGGAGCGAGCTGCTGTCGCCCCGCGGGGTCCCTCCCCCGCCGCGCAGGATAGACTCGAGCTTGCGCTGCCAGCTCTTCAGGCGCTCATCGAGGTCCGGGCCGCCGGGACGGCGCCCCCAGGGACTCTGCGGACCGCTTGGTTGGTTCCAGGGCATAGGCAAAAACAGCGCGCGGTCAGCGCAGTTTGCCGGCGCTGGATGCGGCGGTTGATTGTAGGAAGGTGTTGGCGGGGGCACAAGGCGCGCCCGCTCCCTGCACTTCCAGGATCTGGACGCCGGCGGTGCGCGCGAGCGCCAGCAACTCGAGGTCCGGAAGCTCCACGGCGAGCTCGATCGAGCCATCGACGCCCGCGCTCTCGGAGCGGACTGCGTGCGCCGCGTAGAGCCGTGAGCGCAAGGCGCCGGCACTCGCCGGCACCTTCAGCAGCGCGCGGCGCGCAAAGCGGGCGAGGCGCTCGGCCACCGCATCGCGGAGCAGATCGAGCCCGAGCCCCTGCGCGGCCGAGACCCACACCGCGACCGCGCGCCCGTCGGGGTCGCGATCGATACGCGGGGGGGTGCCGAGGCGGTCGATCTTGTTGTAGATGCGGATCTGCGGAATGGCGCTCGCGCCGATCTCTTCCAACACGCCATTCACGGCATCGAGCTGCTCCTCGCGCCGCGGGTTGCTCGCATCGACGACGTGCAGCAGCAAGGTTGCGGCGCGCGCCTCGGTGAGGGTCGACTGGAAGGCGGCGACGAGCTCGTGGGGGAGCTCGCGGATGAAACCGACGGTGTCGGCGACCACGACCGCGGTGCCACCCGGCAGTTGGATGCGGCGCACGGTGGGATCGAGCGTCGCGAAGAGCTGATCGGCCACATAGGCATCCGCGCCCGTGAGCGCGCGAAAGAGCGTCGATTTGCCGGCGTTGGTGTAACCGACGAGCGCGAGGGAGGGCACCGGGATCTCGGCGCGCATCTGGCGACCGGTCTCGCGCTGCTGCTTGATCTTGGTGAGGCGCCGGGTGAGGACCCGCACGCGCTGCGCGATGAGGCGGCGGTCGGTCTCGAGCTGCGTCTCACCGGGTCCGCGCAGGCCCACCCCGCCGCCCCTCTGGCGCTCCAGGTGCGTCCAGCCGCGTACCAGGCGGCTCGCGATGTGCTTGAGCTGCGCGAGCTCGACTTCGAGCTTGCCCTCGAAGCTCCGGGCGCGCTGCGCGAAGATGTCGAGGATCAGCCCGTTGCGATCGAGCACGCGGCGCTCGATGAGCTTCTCGAGGTTGCGTTCCTGGCTCGGGGAGAGCGCGTGATCGACGAGGATCAGATCCGCTTCGGTCGCGCGCGCGACGTCCCGCAGCTCCTCGGCCTTGCCGGAGCCCAGGAAGTAGCGCGGGTCGGGCTTCTGGCGACTACCGGTGACGGTGGCGACCGGTTCCGCACCCGCCGAGAGCGCCAGTTGCGTGAACTCCTCGAGGTCCTCCGGGTCGATCGGGGCGCCTAACCCTAAGCGCACCAATACGGCACGCTCACCAGTCCGTGGGCGTTCGAACACTCAGGCTTCCCATGGCAGGGGGCATTATTCGGCGGTCGTCTCCGCAGCAGCGCCCTCTTCCGTCGCCAGGCGCACGTTGCGCGCCGGCACGACGGTGGAGATCGCGTGCTTGTAGACCATCTGGCTCACGCTGTTCCGGAGCAGCACCACGAACTGATCAAAAGAATCGATCTGGCCCTGCAGCTTGATGCCATTCACAAGGTAAATCGAAACGGGCACACGCTCCTTGCGCAAGGCATTCAAAAAAGGGTCTTGGAGGGATTGGCCTTTGGCCATCGGGTTCTCCTTGTTTTTGAGCTTCGAATTGTTCGCTGGCACAACCAGACCGCTGGTCAAACTTCCTTATTACAGCGATCCGCAAGCAAGCAACCTAACGCCTCGCCAAAGGCGAGGACCGACGTCTCAATCTTAACACGCGCTTTCCCTCAAAGCCCAAGCTCGACCAACTCCCGGATTATGTCTCGGTTCCACGACACCTCCGCGGTGTCGGCATCGAGCGGTTGCGCCAGTTTTTCGCTGCGAATCCAGGTCAGTTGACGCTTCGCAAGCTGGCGCGTCGCCGCAATGCCACGGCGCACCGCCTCGGTGAGGTCGTAGTCCCCATCGAGGTGCGCCCACAACTGCCGGTAGCCTACCGCGCGCATCGCCGGGTGATGGGGAGTGAGATCGGGTCGGTCGCGCAGAGTTCTCACTTCATCGAGAAAACCCGCCGCCATCATGGCGGTGAAGCGACTCGCCAACCGCTCGTGCAGCACGGCACGATCGTGGTGCGCGAGCACCCAGTACCGCAACGGCCAGCCCGCGAGCGGACTCACGGTGCCGCGCTGCAGCTGCGAAATGGTCTGACCGGTCGCGTAACAAACTTCGAGCGCCCGCTGGATCCGCTGGCGGTCGTTCGTTGCAATGCGGGCGGCTGCTTGCGGGTCGAGCTTCGCGAGCTCCGCGTGGAGCGCCGGCCAGCCGAGGCGTGCGGCGTGTGCGTCAAGCTCTGCCCGAAGCTCCGGCGCACCGGTCGGCAGCTCCGCCAAGCCATGGAAGAGCGCGCGCAGGTACAACATGGTCCCGCCGACGAGCAGTGGCACGCGGCGCCGCGCGTGGATCGTGCGGATAGTGCTGAGCGCATCGGCGACGAACCGCCCGGCAGAGTAGCTCTCCGTCGGGTCGCAGATGTCGATCAGGTGATGCGGGATGCGTGCACGGAGCTCGGCTGCGGGCTTTGCGGTGCCGATGTCGAGGCCGCGGTACACGAGGGCTGAGTCGACGCTCACGATCTCGACCGGCGCGCGCTCGGCGAGACGCACCGCCCAATCGGTCTTGCCGGCTCCCGTCGGGCCGGTCAGCACAAACACGGGCAGCACGGGCAGGGGCTGCGCCGTGGCCGCTGCCGGCCCGGGCGCCGAGACTCTGGTGCTCACCGACCGCGGAGGAAAAGCTGGTCCAGCTGCTGCAGCGTCAGGCGCGTCCAGGTCGGGCGGCCGTGGTTGCACTGGTTCGACCGCTCGGTCTCCTCCATCTGCCGAAGAAGCGCATTCATCTCGGGCAAGGTGAGCTTGCGGCGGGCGTGGATCGCGGAGCGGCAGGCGAGCGTCCCGAGCACGCGGTCGGCGACGCCTTCCAGGTGATGGGTGTCGGCATCGAGGGTGAGGTCGTGCACCAGCGCGTTGATGATCCGCGGTATCTCCGCCGTCGGCAGGAACGCCGGCACACGGCGGAGCGCCAGGTGCGTCTCCGAGAGCGCATCGATCTCGAATCCGGCGTGTGCCCACTCCTCCCGCTGCTCGAGAAGGGATGCGAGCTCGTGGTGTTTGAGTTGCACCGTGAGCGGCTCGAGGAGGAGCTGCGAGGCGACGGGTCCCTGCGCGCGCTCGGCTTTGAGCTTCTCGTACAGCACGCGCTCGTGACCGGCGTGCATATCGACCAGCACGAGGCCGGCCGCGGTCTGAGCGAGGATGTACACCCCGTGGAGCTGTGCGATGGCGGTCCCGAGAGGATGGGCCTCATCGGGCAGGCTCTCAGGCGGCGGCTCGACGTTTTCGGCGGGAGCGTCCGCGACGAGCGCTGCGATCGCCCACGGATCGCGCGAGGGTGAGTAGAGCGGAAGGCTCGCGGGCAGACCGGCAGGCTTCGGACCGCCGCCCGCCGGACTGCTGCCCGTCGAACCGCTGCCCGCGAATGCCTGCGGCTCGTTGGAGGAGGGCTCAGACCACCGCCATCCGCTGTTGGTGGCGTACGGCAGGGCAGCGCCCGCCGCGGGCACCGCGGAAGCCTCCGGCATGGTCGCAGCGAGCGCGCGCTCGAGCGCGCGGAACACGAACTCATGGATCTGGCGCGCCTCGCGAAAGCGTACCTCGAGTTTTCCCGGGTGCGCGTTCACATCCACGAGCTTGGGATCGAGTGTCAGGTAGAGGACGTAGGCCGGATAGCGCCCGTGATAGAGCACATCGCGGTAGGCGAGGCGTACCGCGTTCATGAGGAGCCGGTCCCGGACGCTGCGGCCGTTGACGAACCAGAACTGCTGGTCGGCCTGCGCGCGCGAGCGGGTGGGAAGCCCGGCCCAGCCGGAGAGCATCACGGGACCTGCCGCGTGGCTCACCGCGACGGCGCCGTCTGCGAACTCCGGGCCCAGCACTTCGCCGAGCCGCGCGAGCTCGGTGCCATGGCCATTGCTATTGCCATTGCCGGGGCCACCGAGCGCCGGCACGTCGAGGATCACGCGCGTGCCGTGGCGGAGCCTGAAGCTCACATCGAACCTCGATAAGGCCAACCGCTCGACGAGGCGCGCGATGTGCCCGAGCTCGGTCGCCTCGCTCTTCACGAACTTGCGCCGCGCCGGCACGTTGAAGAAAAGATCGCGCACCTCGACCGTGGTGCCTGTGGGGTGCGCCGCAGGCCGCAGCTGCGGCTCTCCGCCACCCTCGATGGCGATCTCGGCGCCGCGATCCGCGGCCGCGTTCCGCGAGAGGATGCGCAGGCGTGCCACCGAGCCGATCGAGGGCAGCGCCTCGCCGCGGAAGCCGAGCGTCGTCACCCCTTCGAGGTCCTCGAGCGAGGTGATCTTGCTGGTCGCGTGCCTCGCGAGCGCAAGCGGCAACTCCTGCGCCTCGATGCCGCGACCGTCATCGCGCACCCGCACGAGACCCAGGCCCCCGCGCTCGACGTCGATCTCGATGCGGGACGCGCCCGCATCGAGGCTGTTCTCGATGAGCTCCTTGACGAGGGACGCCGGACGCTCGATCACCTCGCCCGCGGCGATCTGGTCGACGAGCTCACCGGGGAGGACGCGGATCGGCATGCGGGCAAGTGTACCGTCCCCGGGCACTCCGAGGCGGGACAGGCGCTCAGGGTGTCAGCGCGTCCCGGGCGCGGTGGCCGCGCTGCTGGCGAGCGTGCTGCGGCGCTCCTGTTTGAAGCGCGTGCCGTCCGGCGGGTTCTGGACGAAGTAGCTGCGCACGCCGCTCGCGATGGCATCGGCGAGGCGGTCCTGCTGCTCGGTGCTGCGCAGGCGGCGTTCCTCGCCGGGGTTTGAGATGTAGGCCGTTTCGACGAGCATCGACGGAAACTCCGGCGACTTCAGCACCACGAATCCCGCCTGCTGCACCTGCGCCTTGCGGATCTCCCCAACGTTGCTCAAAGCGGTCACGACGCCCTCCGCAGCCGTCGCGCTGATGCCGATGATCTGGCTCTGTGCGGCATCGATGAGCACCGGTGTGAGCGCACCCTCATGCTCGAGCACACCCCCCATCAGGTCGGCGGCGTTCTCGCGCTCGGCGAGCACCCGGGCCGCTTCGCTGGAGGCACCGTGTGCGGAGAGCACGTAGACCGAGGCGCCGGTGACACTGCGGTCGCGGATGGAGTCGGCATGCACCGAGACGAAGAGATCCGCGTGCGCCGCGCGGGCGCGCGCGATGCGGTCGCGGAGCTCGACGAACTCGTCGCGATTGCGCGTCAGCACGGCGCGCATGCCGGGCTCGGCGTTGATGCGCTCGGCGAGCGCCCGCGCGATGGCGAGCGTCACGTCCTTCTCGCGCGTTCCCCCGTGCCCGATGGCGCCGGGGTCCACCCCGCCGTGGCCGGCATCGACCGCGACGATCACGTCCCGGTCGCCCTCACCCGGGGCGTGGAGGGCGCGGACGGTTTTCGGGCCCGCCGCCACCGCCGGCGTGATGGCGACCGCCGGTGTGATGGCGACCGTGGGCTCACCGAGCGTCACCGCGAGCTCGCGGCCGCCGGATCCCGTCGTCCAGCTGCTGTGGACAGGCAGCGGACGCTGCAGCTCGATGACGACCCGAAGCGTGCCGTGCGGCTGACTCCCCAGGCGCACGGCGGTCACCACCCCGCAAGGCGCCGGAGCGTGGACACCGTGCATCCGCTCGGTGTGCGGAAGGTCGATGACCACGCGAGCCGGGCGATCCAAGGTGAAGACGCTCTGCCTCGCGCCGTCCGTGAGATCGAGAGTGAGCTGCGCCAGATCCGCACTCGATGACAGCCCAATGCCGCGCAGCTCTGTCGCCAAAGCGGGAGTAAAAACGACCGCGCCCGCCACTGCGGCGGCGAATCCCCGGCGAAAAACCTTCTTTATCATGAGCTTCGCAGCCTAAGCTGCTTCTTAATCTACGGCGTCGCCGCAGCCTTTTCAACTTGTCGGGTGCCGCAGGCACTCTAGGCGTGAACGCGGGCGCCGCTGTCTCCGGATGATTTGAGTCGCGCGAGCCATGTTTTCCCGGCATCGGAGTGCGCCTGGACAACGATGTCGTGGGCTCGTGGGCCGACGGTGAAGGTGAGGGTGAGATCGGGCGGCGGGAGTCGCTCTGCTGCGCGCTCTGGCCATTCGATGAGCCAGAGACACCCGGGTCGCGCCCATTCGCGCAGTCCGAGTGACTCGAGCTCGGAAGGCTCGCGCAGGCGGTAGAGATCGACGTGGAGCGCGGTCACCGCAGTCAGCTCGTGGAGCTCGAGCAGCGTGTAGGTCGGGCTCCGCACCGCACCCGTGACGCCGAGCTCCCGCAGGAAGCCGCGCGCGAAGGTGGTCTTTCCGGCGCCGAGCTCGCCGGTGAGATACAAGACGACCAGTGCGCCCGGATCCGGACGCACGGCAGCCAGCTGCTGCCCGAGCGCCTCGGTCTCTTCCGCGGTGTGGGTCTCGATGTGCACAGGGGGCGTCTAGAGATTGACGCAGTGAGGAAGCTCCCGCAGGAGGTCGGTCGCGAGCACGCCGCGCTCACCGCCGCGGGCCGCGGCATCGCCCGCCATCGCGTGCACCAGGACGCCGACGCGCGCTGCGCCCCAGGTGTCGGCGCACTGGGCGAGGATCCCGGCAATCGTCCCGGTGAGGACATCGCCCGTGCCGGCGGTGGCCATGCCGGGATTGCCGCGCTCGCAGAGCCCGGGTGTGCGGCCGGGAGCGCCGACGAGGGTCCCCGCGCCTTTCAGCACCACGGTGCCGTGGTAGCGATCGAGCAGGTGGTCGAGCGCTGCGAGACGATCGTGCTGCACCTCCTGCGCACCGATGCCGAGCAGACGACCCGCCTCACCCGGATGCGGTGTCAGGATCCAGTCCTCGCGCGGTGTCACGCCGCCTTCGGCGAGGAGGTTGAGCGCGTCCGCATCGACGACCAGCGGCTTGCCGCTTCCAAGCGCCGCATGGAGCGCGGCCCGCGACCATTGAGTACGCCCGAGCCCCGGGCCGATCCCGACGACGTTCGCGTGCGAGAGCGCCTCCCGCAGGACGCCCTCCTCCTTCACGCCGAGACAGATGAGCTCGGGGCGGCCGGCGGCAATCGGGACGACATTCTCCGGCGCCACGGCGACTGTGACCAAGCCCGCGCCGACACGGAGCGAGGCCTCGCCGGCCAGGCGCGCGGCTCCGGGGAAGCCGCTGCCGCTCCCGATGATCAGCACGCGGCCGAAGTCGCCTTTGTTCGAGGCGCGTGGCCGCCGCGGCAACGCCGCATGAATCTCAGCCTCGATGATGCGGGTCAACCGGGGCGCGAGACCCAGCTGCGGCGCGTCAGACAGCTCCAGGTCATCGAAGAAAATGGTCCCCGCGTACTCCGGACCATCGCCGACGTAGAGCCCGGTCTTGAGTCCCACGAAAGTGACCGTCGCATCCGCGCGGATCGCATCGCCCGCCACGATGCCGGCATCGCTGTCGAGGCCCGAGGGGACATCGAGCGCGAACACCGGCGTTGCGGCGGCATTCACGGCGCGGATCACCGCCGCCAGGTCCTCGCGCACCGGACCCTTGAGGCCGGTGCCCAGGATCGCATCGACGATGACTTCGCCGACGCCGAGGCGCTCTTCGGCAAAAGGCTTGACATCGCCGTCGCTCGCGAGGAAATCCTGGTACGCCTTGAGCGCATCGCCGCGAAGGTGCCCGGGATCGGCGGCGGCGAGCACGGTGACGGTGAGGCCCGCGGCCTGCGCGAAGCGCGCGAGCACGTAGCCATCGCCGCCGTTGTTGCCGCTGCCGCAAACGATGACGATGCGGTGCGCCATCGGCCAGCGGGTGCGCAGGTAACGGAGCGCCGCCTCCCCGGCGCGCTTCATCAGCGTGTAGCCCGGGATGTTCAACTCGTCGATGGCGTGCGCATCGAGGGCGCGCACCTGGGCGGTGGAATAGAGGGCAATGGGTAACGCCATGGCGTGATTATACTGAGAGATGTTGGTCTACCTACCTCTACCTATGTCTCCCGCACGGCACATCGATGCTGACGAGGTGAAACGCGAGTTGGCGGCGCGCGCCGCGGCGCTAGGCTTTGCCGCCATCGGCGTGGCACACATCGAGATTCCGGAGGATGAGCGGCATCTGCTGCGTTGGCTCGCGGCGGGCTACCACGGCGAGATGGACTACATGGAGCGGCACGGTGTCATGCGCAGCCGCCCGCAGCAGCTCGCGCCTGGGACCGTGCGCGTCGTGAGCGCGCGCATGGACTACTGGCCCGAGGAATCGGCTTCGCCCGAAGCGGTGCTCGCGGATCCGACCCTCGGCTACGTGTCGCGCTATGCGCTCGGGCGCGACTATCACAAGATCCTGCGCCGCGGACTCGCGACGCTCGCGCAGCAACTCATCGAGCTGATCGGTCCCTTCGGCTATCGGGTGTGCGTCGACTCAGCGCCCGTGCTCGAGAAGGCGCACGCGCGCAATGCGGGACTCGGCTGGATCGGCAAGCACACGAATCTCATCGCGCGCGATGCGGGCTCGTATTTCTTTCTCGGCGAGATCCTCACCGATCTCGCGTTGCCGGTGGATGAGCCGGCGAGCGCCCACTGCGGCAGCTGTGAGGCCTGCATCCCCGCTTGCCCCACCGGCGCGATCGTCGCCCCGTACCGGCTCGATGCGCGGCGCTGCATCTCCTATCTCACCATCGAGCACCACAGCGCGATCCCTCTCGAGCTGCGTCCCGCCATCGGCAACCGCATCTTCGGCTGCGATGACTGTCAGCTCGTGTGCCCGTGGAACAAGTTTGCCCGCGCCGCGGCGCACCCCGACTTCAAGGTGCGGCATAACCTCGATGCCACGGCGCTCACGGAGTTGTTTGGCTGGACTGAGACAAAGTGGGAAGAACGCACGAGAGGCTCGGCAATCCATCGCTTGGGCTTCGAGCGCTTCTCACGCAACGTCGCGGTCGCGCTCGGCAACGCGCCGGCAACGGATGAAGTGACGCGGGCGCTTCTGGCGCGGCGCGAGGACGCGTCCCCGCTCGTGCGTGAGCATGTCGAATGGGCGCTTGCGCGGCAGCGGAGTGCTACAGACCCAGCACCTCATCGAGATGCTTGAGCACCATGGGCCACGCTTCGCGGTGCCGCTGGCAGAGCGCCTCATCCGGAAAGCCGGCGTGTGTCAGGCGAAGCTGCGTGCCGCTCTTGCCGGTCCCGGCGGGATTGAGCTCGACGGTGACCACGGTCTCAGCCCCATGCGTGCCGCCCGCCGTCACCCAGGTGAGCTCGATCAGCGCATTTTTCTCGAGGCGCAGGAACCGACCGTAGTGCGCGTGACGATCCTCCGCGTAGTGCGTCTCGAAGAAGAAGGGCCGGTTCACCTCGGGCTCCATGAGCGCGGTCCCGGGAGCGGCGAACCAGCGCTCGAATCCCTTCGTCCAGGCCTCGAATAACGCCGCGGGCGGTGCCTGCATCGCCCGCTCCACGGTCACGTTGAAGGGCCGGTGGGTGAGGTCGGGGTAGATCACCTTCATCAGGGTTCCCTCCCGGTGGTCGGCTTCAGGCGCGGGTCACCTGAACATTATCAATGAGGCGCGCCTTGCCGATGCGCGCCGCGGTCAGGATGACGAGCTCCCGGGCATGCGGCGTCGCGGGACTCAGATCGTGCGCCTTTCGCACGCAGAAGTAATCGGGGCGGAAACCGGTGCTCTCGAGCTCTCGCAGGCCCGCACTCTCGATGCTCGCAAAAGCCACATCCCCGGCGCGCACCCGCTGCGCCGCCTTCTCGAGCGCAATGTAGATCTGCGGTGCGAGCGCGCGCTCGGCGGTGGTCAGGTACTGGTTGCGCGAGCTCATGGCGAGCCCGTCGGCATCGCGCACGGTCGGCGCGCCGATGATCTCGATCGGCAGGCAGAGGTCCGCCACCATGCGGCGGATGACGGTGAGCTGCTGGAAGTCCTTCTCGCCGAAGACGGCCACGTGCGGCTCGACGATGTGGAAGAGCGTCGCGACGATGGTGCTCACGCCCTCGAAGTGGCCGGGACGGAACTCACCATCGAGGATCCGCGAGAGCCCCGGCACCTCGACGCGCGTCGCGCGCTCGGAGCCGTTCGGGTAGATCTCGGCCACATCCGGGATGAACATGAGACTGCAGCCGGCGCCGGCCAGCATTCGCTCGTCCTCCTTCGGCGTGCGCGGGTAGCTCGCGTAATCCTCGTTCGGCCCGAACTGCATCGGGTTGACGAAAATACTCGCGACGAAGCGGTCACCGTGCCGGCGTGCCGCCTCGATGAGGCTCACATGCCCCGCGTGCAGGTTCCCCATGGTCGGGACAAAAGCGACGCGCAGCCCTTCACGGCACCAGGCGCGCACCCGCTCGCGGACGGCGCTGTTCGTGGTGACGGTGTCCAAGCAGGGATCCGGTGAGCCTCAGAAGGAGTGCTCGGGCGCCGGGTACTCGCCAGCCTTCACGGCGCGCACGTAACGCTGGAGCGCATCGAGATTATCGCGCGAGCCTTCCATGAAGTTGCGCACGAAGCGGGGCTTCCGCCCCGTGGTGATGTCCAGCATGTCGTAAGTGACGAGGATCTGGCCGTCGGTGTCGGGGCCTGCGCCGATACCGATGACGGGCACGTGGAGCTCGGCGGTGATGGTCTTGCCGAGGGAGGCCGGGATGCACTCCAAGAGCACGATGTCGGCGCCGGCGCTTTCCAACCGCCGCGCCTCATCGAGGAGGCGTGCCGCGGTCTCGCGCTCGCGTCCCTGGACACGAAAGCCGCCGGTCTTGTGCACCGACTGCGGTTTCAGGCCCACGTGAGCGCAGACGGCGATGTCGTGGCCGGCGAGAAACTCGACGATCTCGGTCTGCTTGCCGCCGCTCTCGAGCTTCACCATCTGCGCCCCGCCCTCCTGCATCAGGCGCACCGAGTGCTCGAGCGCCAGGTCCTTCGAGGGGTAGCTCATGAAGGGGAGATCGGTGATGAGGAACGGCCGGTGGAGCCCGCGGGCGACGGCGGCGCTGTGGTAGGCCATGTGGTCCATGGTGACCGGGACCGTCGTGTGGTGTCCCTGGATCACCATGCCGAGGGAGTCCCCGACCAGCACGACATCGACGTCCGCCGCATCGAGCAGCACCGCGAAACTCGCGTCATAACAGGTGAGGGACGCGATCTTCTCGCCATCCGCCTTCATGCGCGCAAGTGTCGAGAGCGTGACCGGCGGGCGGCTCTGATCGCGTTGGAGATGCGTATACATACGTTTGGTGAGTGTAGCCCAGCTGTCCCGCAGGGCAAAAAGCCGGCTGGAAAGCGCAAAAGGCGAGCCGGAAAGCCTAAATGGCGCGGCTGCGCAGGGGGTTGAAATAGAGCCGGCCGCGGCTCATGCGGCGGATGGCGGCGAGCAGCTCATCGAAGTCGCGCTGGTTGGAGATCGGGTCGATGGAGGCTGCGTTGACGATGAGGAGCGGGGCCGCCTCGAACTCGTGAAAGAAGCGCGCGTAGGCCTCGTTCAGCCGCTCGAGATAGCCGCGGTCGATGTACTGCTCGTACTCGACGCCGCGCTTGGCGATGCGCTCGAGCAGCACGTCGACCGGCGCCTGGAGATACACCACCAGATCGGGCACCGGCGCGTGGACGTCGAGCTTGGCGTAGAGCTGCTCGTAGAGCGCGTACTCATCGTCATCGAGCGTGACGCGGGCGAAGAGCCGGTCCTTTGCGAGGAGGTAGTCCGCGACGCGCACCGGCGCGAAGAGGTCGGCCTGCTTGAGCGCACTCAACTGCTGGGCGCGTTGCAGGAGGAAGTAGAGCTGCGTTGGGAGCGCCCCGGCGCGCGGGTTACGGTAGAAGCGCTCGAGGAAGGGGTTCTGAGCGGCCTGCTCGAAGATGCCTTGGGCGGAGAGGCTGTCGCACAGCCGCCGCGCGAGGCTCGTCTTCCCGACCCCGATCGGACCTTCCACCACGATGAACTTGTGGGTGACTTCGCTCGCCATGGGCTAAAGCCGCGTGATTCCCTCGGCCGTGACGGCGGCGGCGAGATCGGCCACGCGGCCGAGCCCGGGCAGCACGAGATCGGGGGCAATTTCGGCCAGAGGATACAGAACGAAATTGCGCTCCACTATCCCGGGATGAGGGAGTGTCAGCTCGGGCTCCCCGCGACGCTCGCGGCCCTGCGCGAGCAGGTCGAGGTCGATGATCCGCGGCCCCCAGCGCTCGTGCCGCGCCGGACGGCCCATGGACGATTCAATCGCTTTGAGCTCCTGCAGCAGCGCCGGCGGCTCGAGCTGGGTGAGGATGCCGGCGACCGCGTTGACGAAGTCCGGTTGCGCCACGGGGCCGAACGGGCGCGATCGATAGAGTCTCGAGGCCAACACGAGACGTGTTTTCGGCAGACGCCCAAGCCGTTCGAGCGCGGCAAGCACCTGCGCGCGCGGGTCGTCGAGATTGCTGCCGACGCCGACGTAGGCGGGCTGCCAGCGATCCATGCGCGCGGGTCAGGTGTGAGCGGGTGGGCCCGTGCGCCGGCGACGCGGGCGCCGGCGGCGGCGGGATCGCGGCGACCCCTGTGGCCCACCCTCCTGACTCAGCGCATCGGCCATTTTGCCGCGCTCCTCCACCGAAACCTCCTGGAGCCGCGTCCACCACTTCGCCATCGCCTCGGGTGCGAGCCCGAACTCCGCCCGCAGCAACAGAAGATCGTAAGCGGCGCGAAAGCGCGGATGCTCGAGCACGCGCAGCGCGCGGCGGCCGCGCGGGTGCTCGAGGCGCGGCTGGAGCGCGAACATCTCGCGCACCCCGAGCGAGAAGCGCTTGGGAATAGCGACGCGCGTCTGCGCCTCGCGCGTCGCGCGGTCGCAGGCTTCCAGGATCGTGGCGAGCTCGTGCCAGCGCGAAGGCGGCGCCGCCTCGATGTGCTGCGCAATCGGACCATATAAGAGAAGGGCAAACAGGAACGTGGGGGTCACCGGCTTATCCGCCACCACGCGGGTGTCGGTGTTCACGAGGCCCTGCATGAGGAGCTTCTCGACCAGGCTGTCTGAGTGACTCTCGTAGTAGGCGTTTACGGTCGGCAGCAGCGACGCGAGCAGCCCGCGCCGGCGCAGCACCTCGAAACTCTTCGCGCCGTGGCCGGTGAGAAAGAGCTTCAACGTCTCATCGAAGAGCCGGGCCGGTGGGACGTTCCCGAGCAGGTCACGGAGCGGCTTGATCGGCTTCGCGGTCGCGGGATCCAAATGAAACCCGAGCTTCGCCTCGAAGCGTGCCGCGCGCAGGAGGCGCACCGGGTCCTCACGGAAGCGCGTCTCGGGGTCGCCGATCAAGCGCAGCGTGCGCGACTCGATGTCGCGCACACCATCCACGTAGTCCCAGATGGAGAAGTCGGCGATGTTGTAGTAGAGCGCATTCGCCGTGAAGTCGCGCCGCCAGACATCCTCCTCGATCGTCCCGTAGACGTTATCCCGGAGGATGCGGCCATGGGCATCCACGTGGCGGTCGTCGGAGTCGTTGTCGTTCGACTCGCGAGAGGCGTTGCGGGCGGCGCGCGCGGGCGGGGGGTCTTCCGCTGGCAGCTCGTAGGGTTCTTCGAGGGCCTCGAGCTCGACGGTCGTGTCATCGAGCTCGGGCGCCTCCCCGTCCTCGGGGTCTGCATCCGCCAGCGGCTCCTCGCCCTGCGAGGGCGCGCTGGTCGCGCGGAAGGTCGCCACCTCGATGATGTCGCGGCCGAAGAACACGTGGGCGAGACGGAAGCGCCGGCCGACGAGGCGGGAGTTGCGGAAGAGCCGCTTCACTTCCTCCGGCAGCGCATCGGTCGCGACGTCGAAGTCCTTCGGCTCGAGACCCAGCAGGAGATCCCGCACGCAGCCTCCGACCAGGAATGCTTGGAATCCCGCCTCGTGCAGGCGATACAGCACCCGCAGCGCGTTGGCTGAGATATGGGAGCGTGAGATCGAGTGCTCGGATCGGGGGATGATCCGGGGCGTGGCGGCGGGCCCTGCGGGCGGCGCTTCGGGGGCGTTCAATTCGTTGACTTTCGGGCTTTCGGCTTGAGCAAACGGGACGACCCCCTATAATACCGCGCTCTTGATCGTGGCCCTTCTCAGACGCTCCCTTCGTCTAGAGGCCTAGGACATAGCCCTCTCAAGGCTGTAACACGGGTTCGAATCCCGTAGGGAGCGCCACAAA
>Ga0306920_100001871_pt1 | contig 26244 bp, 32 predicted proteins | sample flu12Cox44000170_FD_204666 | JGI IMG/M metagenome (GOLD analysis project Ga0306920, IMG submission 204666) | Lab enrichment of tropical soil microbial communities from Luquillo Experimental Forest, Puerto Rico - flux4day.12C.oxic.44.000.170 (v2)... | ecosystem: Environmental > Terrestrial >...
CAGAGGTACGCGCGGCATGCTTCGTCCGTCGCAAACCGTGCTTCGAACTCCACCAGGGTCCGCGGATAATCCTCCACGGCCCCCCACACTACATATAGGGGTTACCTGCGTCAACTGGATAACCAGCTCGTACCTTTCCGGCGACCCTCCATGACTCGCATCATCGCGTCGATAGGACACTGAGAGGCATTTCTCCAAATGGCGTGGATTAACAAGAGACCGACGACAAGTCAGGCGTCCGTCCGTCTGAGAAGAAACGCGGCAACGATTGTCATGTAAAGCGCTGTTCCCCAGTGCATATAGATGGGCCACGCAAAGCCAAGGTGGCTCAGAATGACCAGCCCATCGCCGAGTGGGATGAAAATTGCCAGGGCGGAGAGTATTGCCGTCGTGCGCCGGTCTCCCCACCAGAGGGAAGACAGGATTACGAGACCAGAAAAGATGTCGCGAATTCCCTTGACCCACATGAAAGGGAAAGCGCCGGGGCCGTGGATCGGAATTCCGAAGGCAGTTGAGGCCCCAACCGGGTTGAGTATGAAGTTGATGCCGATTACGATGATCCCTACCGGTGCCACGAGAGCGCACCAGAAGAGCAGCGAATTCGTTCTCAAGGTCGAACTATCTAAGCGTGTTGTTGGTTTCAACTGTTTTCCTCTCTTCCCGTCATTTGAGCGGAGAACTTGTTGAAGGTCTGAGAATCGTGGATTCAACGCCAACGATGTCGGAAACATTGAAGTTTCTGACGTCGTCAGCGAATTCTGCGCTTTGCATGTACCGCCGAACGACCTCGCCGGGATCGTCGCCCGCCGCGTAAGAGGCCAGCACGAAGAGCCGTGGCTCGACATCCTCCTTGGCGGTCCAGAAGCCATGGGCCTCAATCCCGAACAGCGGAAAGGTCTTGAGATGACGGGGATAAATCTTCTCCTCGTAGAAATCGAGCGCCTCTTTCGTGCGCAGCTTGTACACGCGAAGTTCAAAGGTTCGCATCGCCCCTCCTCCTGCGTAAATCGTCGAGTCGAAATTCGGCCGATCGTTCCCGGTTACGGTTGCTTGGCAGCGGCACTCGCGTGGTGGCGAGTGCCGCTGCTGGTGCTCCTGATTCCGCGGGCCGCAGGGCTCGGATGGAGTCGGGAAGGTGTGCAGGGTCGGCGGTCAGCGTGCACCTCCCCTATGCCCGGCCGTTGATCGGCAACAGCACTTGCTTGATACCGCCCGACCCGTCCAGGACCGTCTGATATGCCTCGGCGCTGTTCTCGAGCGGCCACGTCTTCACAGTCGGCGGGGCAAGAATGCGGCGGTCGAATAGGGCACGGAGCTGGTCGAAGATGCGCGCGACGTGCGCCCCATCCGTGAACACGCTGGCGAGGCCGGTGACGTGCAGCTGCCGGTTGTAGATCTCACTCAGGTCGAGCTCGATCGGCTCGGGGCCGCCGTGGAGCCCGACCAGACGCCCGTCGAACCGTAGGCTGCGAAGGGCGGGTCCGAACAACGCGCCGCCCACGGTGTCGAGCACCAGGTCAGCACCGCGCCCACCCGTGAGTGCGAGCACCTCCTCGCGTATGTCGCTTGAGCTGGTGTCGATGAACTGCTCGCCGGTGTCGGCCCTTCGCCTGTCGGCGATGATGACCTCTGCGCCACGCCAGCGAGCAATCGCTGTGGCGGCCTGCCCGACCATTCCCGCTCCGCCGGTGATTAGAATCGTCTCGCCGGGCGTGATCTTCATCATGTTGATGAGAGTCTCCCAGGCCGCCCAGTGCGATCGGCCGACCGCGGCGGCCTCGGCCATCGTCAAGCGCTCAGGCTTGCGTGACAGCCACGTCTCGGGAATCGCGACGTACCGCGCGTGCGTGCCCCGTCGCTTCACCCCTAGCGCCATGCCTAGCGCCGGCCCGCTGCCCCACACCTCCTGGCCGGCGTGGTCGCCGTCGGACACGACGATGCCGGCGAAGTCGCCGCCAGGGATCATCGGCAGCGGCGTGCCGAGCAGACCCAGGATGTTGGCGATGTCGAGCGGATTCACCGCGGCTGCGTGCACCTCGACGAGCACCTCGCCAAGAGCCGGCTGCGGCACGGGTTCGAGGCGGTAGACAAGCGACTGGGCCGGTGGCCCGCTGGCCTGTATGACGACTGCGTCCATCTGCTGCTGCGCTTGACTGTGGGACATGCTGTTGCTCCTTGAGATGTATTTAGTTGTAGATCGCATGTGTTTGTAGTTAAGTTTGCGAATGCCTCCAGCGGAACGCGACAAACATCCCAATCACCGTTGCGACCACGCCAATCGGCGCGAGCACGATCAATGCGATCGGTGTTGAGCCGGCCGCGGTGACGAGTGCCACTCGCATGCGGCTAACTTCCTGAACTCGAGGTGCGCCCTCCTCGCCGCCAATCGCTAAACCCGCTGGAGATGCGTATCCTTGAAGAAGGTCGGGTATTTCAGCCCGGCGCCGATCGCACGATCCCCACCGATGTGCGCCAGCCAAATGAGAGCGAACGCCGTCAATCCTGATTGCCGAAGGCTAAGGGATGCGATGACCAACGCCAGGGGAAGCACATCCGTGTGTACGAGATTGTAGAGACGGGCCCCCAGCCTCGCATTGGCCACGTATCCCAACATGAAGAGATCAGGCCACAGCAAGAGGGCGACAAAGACGATCCAATTGGCTCCAAGAAAATGAAAGAGGAACACACTGCATGCGAACATCGCTGCTCCCTCGACTCGCAAGAGCACCGCGGGCTTAGCGAGCATGTTCGGAGTCCTTTGGACTTCAGAAGTCATTTCTCCTCCTTCGATGTTGGAATCGTCGACGGCACGCATCGGACCAACACAGGCAATTGGATTGGGCCAGAGTCATGACTCCACGTTCTTTTTGGGTTCGAGGCCATGCTTGCGCAAGCGCACATACAGCATGGTCCGCGAGATTCCGAGCTGACGCGATGCCTTCGCCTTGTTGCCGTTGACATCACGCATGACACGTTCGATCGCGCGCCGTTCGATCAGGTCGAGATTCGTGCTCTCGCCCAGCGCGGCTGGGGTCGACAACAGCGACAGATCTTCGGCGCGTATGACACCGTCTTCGCACACGATCGATGCGCGCTGGAGCACATTTTGCAGCTCGCGGACATTTCCTGGCCAATCGTGACGGAGCAGTGCTTCCGTCGCGTTCGGCGTCAACTCTGCTGGCGAACGTCTCGTCACGTCGGCGAACTCGCGAAGGAAGGCGGCGGCCAGCGGAATGATGTCGTCGCAACGCTGACGCAACGGCGGAATATGAATATTGAAGACGTTCAGCCGGAAGTACAGGTCCGACCGGAACTTGCCTCGTGCCACGGCGTCTCGCAGGTCCCGATTGGTCGCTGCAACCACGCGCACGTTGCTTCGGATGGGTCGCGTGCCTCCGAGGCGGACGAACTCGTGCTCCTGCAGCACGCGCAGACACTTGGCCTGTGCTGTCAGCGTCAGCTCGGTCACTTCGTCGAGGAACAGCACGCCTCCCGCGGCCAGCTCGATCTGCCCGGCTTTCGCATGGTCCGCGCCTGTGAACGCGCCGCGTTCAAACCCGAACAGCTCCGATTCGAGTAACTGGTCCGGCAGGGCCGCGCAGTTGATGGCCACGAAGGGGCCTCGCCGGCGTGGCGACCCCTCGTGGATAAACCGAGCCACCACTTCCTTCCCCGTGCCCGATTCGCCCTCGAGGCAGGTCGTTGCCTCCGTCACGGCGACTCGCGCGGCGTGCTCCAGCACGGTTCGCCACTCGCCTGATACACCGATCACAGCCTGGGCGTGTCGGCGATGCTCGACTCGTGCGGTCGATCGTTGAGAAGTTGGCTGCGACCGGACGCTCGGGCTCTCGCGGTTGGAACGGAGCGAGTCGTCGAGACAGTCATTCGATTCTTGCGCGTTCATGACAGACCTCAGTTCCATAGAGGTGAGTCACGGTGCGACGGAAGCGTCGCATGCGGAAGTCTGGACTCCGCCCGGCGCTTGCGTGATTTCGCCCGCCGCCGCGACAAACCGATCCGCCGCATCTTGGCGATCGGGGTCGTTCGCGGTTGGTACGTTCGATCCTCCGTCGCCGAGACGATTCGCACGACGCTCATCTTCGGGATGCTCGCCTGTCTCGCTCGGCTCTTGACGTCGCTTCTGGGTGAACACCACCCCCCGCCGCACCGCGTCGGCGATCGCCTGATTTCGTCCAGCCACACCCATGCGCTCAAACAGAGTGTTCAACTCGGCCTCGAGTACACATTCGCTGATGCGCAGGTGACTAGCGACGTCGTGGTGTGCCAGTCCGTCCGCCAACATCTGGAGGGCGGTTCGCTCCGCAGGCGTGATCTGCAACACTGACATGCCTACCTCGTTTCGTCTCAGACCGCGATCGTCATTCTTCGATCGATCGCGTCGGAAAGAAACCCGCCAAATGGGAGTGAACTGACATGCCCCGTTAGGACTACTGCAGTCGGCCCTCAAAGGCACAACGCAGTGTCCGCGATTGACGTCAGTTAGATTTCGAAATAGCCGCGATGGAGGGCGATCGTCACGGCATGCGTTCTATCGTTCGCCTTCAACTTCGACAAGATATGGCGAACGTGACCCTTCACGGTGTCCTCGCTGATGTTGAGTCGGTCGGCGACGATTTTGTTCGAGCAGCCGTGTGCGATCAGCTTCAAGACGGCAACTTCTCGCTCCGTCAGGGACTGATCCGCCGCATGCCGCCCGAGTTCCGCGGCAATCTCCGTTTGCACATGGCGCGATCCCGCGTGAACCGTGCGGATGGAATCCAGCAAATCGCGCCGCAACGTCGCCTTGAGTAAGTAGCCCGCAGCGCCGGCGCGCAGAGCGCGAAGCGCCTGCACGTCTCCATCGTATGTGGTCAGCACGATGAGTCGTGCGTCGGGGTGCGCCGCCCGCAACGCCTTAATCACCTCGACACCGTGAACGTCCGGAAGACCCAGGTCCAGCAGCGTGATGTCCGGCAGGTGTTTCTCGAAGAGCTCGATGCCCTGTTTGCCCGTCGCCGCTTCCGCGACCACCTCGAGATCGCCCTGGCTCTCGATGATCGTCACGAGCCCTTCTCGCAAGACCGGGTGATCGTCGACGATCAAAATCCGAATGCGTGACGACGAACGTTGCACGGGCGTTTTGTGGCCCTCTCTCGGCCGCATCCCCGATTGTCGCACCTCTTCCGCGGATGGCGCCCCCTCCTTTCGAGCTACGCGTCGGGCACACTGTTGAGGCCGGATCGGCGCCCGCTCCTCGCGCCGTATAATCCAGCTTTGCGAGTGCGATCTTGCCTGACCGTGCACTCGCTGAGCGTCTGACGATTCGTCGAGCATTCGACGCATTGAAATGGGCGACAACCGAAGAGTGCGTGTGGCCTCGAGGTGGGCCGCTCTTGCCAGCGGGCTGGCGATGGGCCTGTGTCAGGCGCCGTCCGCCCGAGCGCAAGGGCAGCGCATTTCGGAAATGGTCCAGACGACGTGGGCCGCGCGTGACGGCGCGCCACAGGGGATTGACGCTTTGGCGCAGACGCCGGACGGCGTCTTGTGGATTGGTGCCTCGGCCGGCCTGTTTGCGTTCGATGGCATTGCGTTCGAGCCTTTTCGGCCGCCGCCAGGATCGCCCTCGCTGCCAAACGACGGGATCCGTTTCCTCTTCGTCTCGAAGACCGGAGACTTGTGGCTGTTTTTCTTTCACGGGGCGCCCGCGCGCATCCATCGCGGCGAAGTGCGCATTTACGGACGCGTTGACGGCGAGTCGTTAGAGGTCATCGGTCACCCGCAAGAGGCTGCAGACGGAAGTCTTTGGGCGGTCTTAAACGACCACTTGATCCGGTTGGGGCCTGACGAGGTGTGGCATCAGATGCCCGACCCTATCAGCGGGACCGGGCATATTTCCAAGTTATTCATCGACTCCAGTGACACACAGTGGGTGATCGAGAACAGCGTGCTCTACCGACGCCCGCGTGGACAGACACCGTTCACGGCGACACCGGTGCACGTGTTTGGCCCGGCGAAAATCATCGAGGACCGCGATCGTACCCTGTGGGTGCTGGGGCAAGATCTGGAATCCGGCGACGCAAGGTATCTGCAGCACGTCGACGAGACTGGCCAGCCTCAATTTGCTCCGACAGTTGATGGCTCCCCTTCAGATATGGTGATCGCGGCCGACGATTCACTGTGGCTTTCAAAACAAGACGGACTTCAGCGTCTGAATCGCGCCGACATGACGCCACGTCGATTGACATCGTCGGCCGCTGATGCTCAGGATCTCTACCGCCTCAAGGGCGGAGTCGGCCAGCCGAATCTACTTCGGGATCGAGACGACAACATCTGGGCGGGGGGAATGGGTGGAGTCGCTCGGTTCGAACATGCCGATCTGGTCCCCGCCCTGAATGATGCGCATCTTGGACACTGGTTCAACTGCGTGGACACGGACGGCGGAGTGTGGGTTGGAAATGCCAACGGAGAGTTGTTCGCCTTGAAGGACGGACGCGTGCGCGAAGTCGATCGCGGAGAACACGCCCATAATTTGTCCTGTGGAGCCGACGGTCGCGTCTACTTCCTGCATGATTCAGGCATCACTGTTTTTCGCGGCGGTCAGGTCCAGCGTTTACCGCTACTCCCCGGCTTCGGCGGACATCCCCATTGGGACCACTACGTGATTATCGGCCTGGAGGAGCAGACCGATGGCAGTGTCCTCGCCTCGGTCGGCGGAGCCGCGGTGCATGGGCTCTTCAGGTACGAAGCAGAGCGATGGTCGCCCTTCCGTTCGGATCTGGCCTTGCCCGAGGTGTTGGCGCTGCTGAACGTGCCAGACCGCGGCTTGTATCTGGCGTTTACAGGAGATACCGATCGAGTCGGGACCGTGAGAACGAATGCGCTCGAAATGCACTCGGTGCCAATACGGCCGATGGGTTTTGCGCAGACGTCCTACGGAATCGCGGCGTACGGACGGAAGGGAATTGCCATCGAACACAACGGGCGCTTTCACGAACTCTCGTTCCAGCACTCCGACCAGGCGATGCTGGTGACGGGCCTCGTCGAATCGCGCAACCACGACTTGTGGTTCGAGGGGGCGCGAGGGATCGTGAGAGTACAGGCGGCCGAGGTACGCGCGGCCACGACCGACTGGTCGCATCCTGTCGCCTCGACAAATCTCCGCGAAGGCGACTTTGTCGGACCTGACGTTTTGGCTGTGTTCAGGCAATCTGCGCACATCGATCCGACCGGCCGGTTATGGTTTTCAACGTTGAACGGCGTGATTTCCGTCGATCCTGATCATCTCAGCCGACCTCGAGAACCACCGCGGCTCTCGATTCGCACGATCACGGCCGATGGTAGAGCGCTGAACGACAACGGCACCCTTCCACCGGACACGCAATATGTCGCCGTAAAGTACCTCGGGTTGGATCTGTCGCATCCACGAGACGTCATCTACCGTTACCGTCTTCTTGGATTGAATGCCGCCTGGCTCGACGTGGGCGCCAGCACTGACGCGATCTACACACACTTGCGTCACGGTCAATACACGTTCCAGGTGATGGCGTCGAATGGAAACGATGTCTGGACGGCTCCGGTCTCTTCGGTGACATTCACCGTCCTTCCATATCTGTATCAACGGGCATGGGTTCAACTGCTTGCGCTGCTGCTCGTCGCTTGCGCTGTGTGGGCGGTCGCCGGTCAACGCGTCAGGAGCATTACGAAACTGTCGCGGATACGAGCGGAAGAGCGCGCCGACGAGCGGATTCGGATCGCCCGTGATCTGCACGACACGTTGCTTCAGAGCGTGCAGGGGCTGCTGTTGAGTGTTCACGTCGCGGCAGAGAAAGTCCCGTCGGGCCACGAGTCCAAACCGTCGCTTGAAAAGGCCCTGGCGACCGCCGATCGGATGCTGATTGAAGGGCGCAATCGAGTCACGAAACTCAGGTCCGAGCATTTGAGCGATGGCGAACTGAAGCCGGCCATTGAGTGCGTCGCCGATGACCTGAACCTCGGCGACGTCGTTTCATTTGCCGTTCATCGCCGTGGGTGCGACCACGTTCTTGACCTCCACGTGGTGGACGAGATCTTCTCAATTGCACGAGAAGCTCTGGCGAATGCTTTCAGGCATTCTGATGCCACGCGCATCGATATTGAACTGGTTTACGAGCCTCATGAGTTCAAAATGACCTGTCGGGATAACGGGCACGGCTTCGACGTGAACGCGATGCTCCTTGCCCCAAATGTTCACTGGGGACTCCCTGGCATGATGGAAAGAGCCGAAAAGATTGGGGCGAGCTTCATTTGTCAGAGCGGTGCCGGAATGGGTACCGAAGTCCGGGTCGTCGTTCCAGCGCGGCGGGCGTACGTACAGCCGGAAGGTGGACGATGGTCGAGGCTCAGCGCCGCGTTTGGCTTGGCCAAGACAACGAGCCCGCTCGGTCCCGATGAGCGCCAGCCTTAGCCGACTTTCACGAGCGTTTTGAAGCTGAACGCCGTCTGACAATGGCGTCGACGGATGACGGCGGCCATTTTCATTTTTGCGCCTGCGTCCTACATTTCGGCTTTATTTGCGCTCTGGCGCCACCTTAACGCGCGATTTGCCGACAGGTGCCGACCATAATGTCGAAGCGCGCATGTTCGACGGTCGTCGAGTTCAAGGGCAGTCACGCGGTGTACGTGTCACAGCCTCGGGCGGTCGCGGACATCGTCGCCAAGCCGGCGAACGGTGTGGTTCTCGCGACGGGGTAACAACAGCGAATTGCTTAGGCGATTGTGGCGCGTCACATCAGGTCGCGCGCAGCGGCCCATGTGGCTCGCAGTTCTCGTTCAGCGACTCCAGGAATCGGATTCGTCACCAGCTTTCGAAGCAACGACCGACCAGGCCGTCTGAACAAGATCGCCGCAAGTGATCCGAACACATTAGGAGACGTATCACAATTCTGAGATAATACGTTTGCTGTCGCTTCTAACTCACTGATTCTAAAGCGGAGAGATGTCCGAGTGGTTTAAGGAGCACGCTTGGAAATCGGATCGCTTCACGCGCGCTGACGCACACCGAATCCCACCAACGCACGTCCGATCAATCAGTTCCCGCTACAACGAAGTACCTCGCGATGCACCCGTAAGTGAAGATGTTCACCGGGGGTTTCGGGGGGTATGTGACACAGTATTGACACAAAAACTGAATGCACTTCGACGCTGTCAACCGGTACGTCAACGTACGTCTCCGAGTGTGCTTAACCTCGCGTGCTTTGAGCCAATGCGGAACGTCCTCGCCCACTCCGACGGGCGGCGCCCCGCTGCTGAACTGACAGAAAACCGGTGCAACGACCGCGACGAATGGCTGACTGAGGAAGCTCAAACCATGTATAGGATGTCGGACGCGACGGTCGGATACGAGAACACCATCTCCTTGATGGTTCGAGCAGGCATCCCACTGCGCATCGCCATCGCGAAGAGATTGATCGCCTCATCCGCGTCAGGTCCGAGCAAGTGTGCACCGAGCACGCGCCCGCTCTCTTCTTCAACGAGGACCTTGAATCCCGACGCCGATTCTCCGATGCGACGCGACGAATACCAGCTCGTCGTCTGCTCGTGGTGCGTTGTGAAGTGGAGCCCGCGCTCGCGGGCGGTACGCTCGTGCAGGCCAACCGAGGAGAGTGGCGGAATCGTGAACACCACGCTCGGGACGACGTTGTAATCGTGAATGGCGTGATTTCGCTTCAGCAAGTTTGCTGCGACGATTCGTCCATCGTATCCCGCCACAGGGGTCAGCTTTGGGCCGCCGTTCGCAGCGGCATCGCCGGCGGCATACACCGACCCATTCGATACGCTCTGCAGGTACTCATTCACTCTGACACCGTGGATATCCCACTCGACACCAGCGGCGTCGAGTCCGAGATCGTCGATCTCGGGCACACGTCCAGCGCCATGTACGACCATGTCCACCGTAAACGCGCGCGTCTGACCATCCCCCACGGCCTCGACATGAAAGCTCTCGCCGCGTCTGTCGATGCGGGTCACCTCGGTTCGCACGTGAATGTCGATTCCAAGCGCCCGTGTCCTTGCGACAAGTATCTCAACCAGATCCGGATCGAATAGCGCGAGCGCACGTTCACTGCGGTGCACGATTGACACGGTTGCGCCGGCCCGTGCAGCGATATGCGCAAACTCGAACGAAATGTATCCGCCGCCCACGAACAGGATGCGCGAGGGAAGGCGATCGAGCTCGAGAAATTGTTCGCTCGTCACCAAGTGCTCCGCGCCGGGAATTCGGACTGTCGCGGGCCTGGCACCAGCAGCCACGACGACGTACCGGCCTTCGAGCACGTCATCTCCCACCACAACCGTCGTCGGACCCGAGAACGTCGCGCGGCCGTGAAAGGCGTCGATGCCTCGTTTGAGAAAGCCGGCCTCGCGGCTCCTGGGTACGTCCGCGATCAGTGAACGTTTGAACTCCACGAGCCTCGACCAGTCGATTCGCGTGTTCGCCGACTCGACGCCTTTGCCGCTCAACCGGCGCACCCACTCGACTGCCTCGGCGGCACCGACAAGGATCTTTTTGGGGTCACAGCCACGTAGTGAGCACGTCCCACCGAATGGGCGTGAATCGACGACGGCGATCGTCCAGCCGGCGGCCCGGCAGCGCGAAGCCACCGTGGACGCCGCCGTGCCCGATCCGATGACGACCACCTCGTAGCGTCTCGTCATCTCACACTCGCCTTTCCCATCGACCGAAACGTGATCGTGGACTTCACATGGAGGGCTGTTGCATGTCCGATTCGCGCCTAGCCTTCACGACCTGGCTGACTGGAACAGTGTCCGTGCGTCACCGGCGACACGAACTGCCGTGTCCGGAAGCAGTGTCTCGAGTTCCTTGAGCGCAGCGCGCACCTGGGAGGTCGATTGCATTTCAGCATTTCTTTCGCCATTGATGTCCCTCGTCAACCGGTCCCGACCTCGCATCATTGCATGTCAAATACCAGTAAGGGCTCATTTCGTTGGAGGAATTCGGCTGGGTGTTGGAAGCCAAGATGTCGACACCGTGTCGACCGGACGACTCTGGGCCCGACCTCTCAGCGACACCGCGCTGGGTTCGAACGCCGCAATGCGACCACGCGATCATCCCACGCTCATGGAACGGACGATGGGTGAAGCTCGTCAATCGCCTCACGACCGTTGCGTCGACTTGGCCACCAGCCCTTCGAGCCATCGGGCAACATCCGCGGCGCCACTGCGACGCGCGGCGTCCAGTGGCGTCAACTCGTCAAAGCCGACCCAGTTGATATCGGCGCCGCGCTCGAGAAGATACGCGGCTGATTCCCGCTGTCCACCGTGACATGCGCACCAGAATGCCTTCGTGATTTCGGCTGCTGGGGACGGGGCTCCGTATTCGAAGAACTGTCGAACGCGGTCCATCAGACCGAGCGCCGCGGCCTGCCACAGGTTCGCGCGCGCACCGCGTTCAATGAGTCGTCGAGCCGCCCGCCACTGGCCGAACGCGACGGCGTCCGCCAGAGGGGTTCCACCGCCAATAACCGCTCCGGGCGCCTCGATGTCGGCACCCAGATCGATCAGCGCATCGAGGACTTCGACGTCGTCACTGCTGGCTGCCCAATGAAGCGGCGTTTCCGTGTGTCGTCCATGAAAGCGCGCGTTGACATCTGCGCCGGCGTCGACCAGCATCGCGACCGTGGCAGCCGCGTTCGGAAAGTGTCCCGGCCAATCCGTCGCAATATGCAGCAGCGTGCGAGTGCTTGTAGCTGGTTGGCAAGCGCTCGACCCGCCGCCGATTCTAGTCGTTGCCAGTCCGGGGTGATCGTCCAGTAGACGTTTCAATGTCCCGAGGTCGCCGCGCTGGATTGCCTCAACCGTCGCTCGCCCGAGCGGATCGTCCTGGGCGATGCTCGAGGCAGCCCGGTCCCGTTCCTCAGTCATGGCCGCGCCGCGTTGCGCACATCGGGACCATTCGCCTGGCCGACCGTGCGCCATTCCAGGAAGAATGCGATACCGACGCCAATCAGAACGACTGCCCACACGACAGTCATGTCGAAATCCCAGACGCCCCCTTCCATCAGTGCCGCGGCGACAGCGGCGACGGCGAACAGCGGGCCGGTGATCCCACAATGGAGTGTTCGGTTACGCCCGAAGTTGATGAAGCACGCGGCGCCGAGCGAACCGAGAAGCAGTGTGTCTCCGAACGGCTGTAGTGCGGGCCAAACGGATCGAACAAGCAAGCCGGCGCCATAGACGAGCACAAACGTCGCTGCCCAGAAACACATCGCGGCCGGCGTGGTGCAACAGCTTCGAGCCAGGAGTTGACGGCTCATACATCCCTTCCTTCCCGATGCGCGGCGCAGAGGCGGAACGAGCGATTTTCCGTCTCAGTCGCTCACGCTCCCGTGACCCGCTTCAGCCTGCGCTGAATCTCTTCCACGGGCGGAACTCCGCCCTGATAGACGCGTCAGCTCGGCTCGGGATACGGCGGCACGGGCGCCGGCATGTCAAACAGATCGCGATTCCGGTACAAGACCGTGGGCGTCGGGTATCCCGTACGTGGGTCGGTCTTCGGCAACTTGCCGAGATCGATCACTTCATAATCGAGCGCCAGTCGCAGGCCTCTCAGCGCGTCGTCGAGGTTCAGCAGCATGTCGGGCGTGTTCACGCAGCCATCGCGCGTGATGAACACGATGTCTCCGCGCACCGATCGACGCTGGCTGCTAGACAGGGTCGACTCCGGCGCCCGTCGACCGCACGCGCCTGCGACGAGGGCACCGAATCCAATCGTGAACGATCGTCGATTCATCGCGGTCACCCGTCAGCGCGGCGTTGCCGTTGCGCCAGGCGCAAAGAGCTTCGCGAAGTCATCCTTCAACGTGTCTCGCCCCGCCACGATGGTGCGACCCCAGTGAATCAGGCCGGTCGTCGGCGCGTCCGTCCACTTCGCGTCGGGCCCATACAGCAGATACGCATCCCACAGGATTGCACCATCGCGCCACTGGGACCCGGGCGCCAGTTCACCATGGATCGACGCCGTGTGTGGCGCGTACCAGAGCCCGACTGCCTTCGGCTCGTCCCAGCGATGGATCACGCGAGCATCGGTCAACAAATTCGGCGGCCACTTCGATCGCGCATCGCCGGGAAACATGTTGAACCACACCGCGTACGCGCGCACATTCGCCTTCGGGTATTTCGCAAGCAACTCGTTCTGCACCCACCGGGTGCCTGCAACACAGACCGGTCACGTCGGCGAGAGCAACAGCACGAGTCGAACCTTGCCGACGTCGTTGTTGAACAACGTCTGAAATTCCTCGACGCCTTTCAGATCTGAAAGCTTGGGGGCTGCAGTCGCGACTGGCGCAGAGGAAGGAAGGTACCCGCCGAACAGAAGCAGCACCCCGAGAGCGGCGGTGACGACACGCACGCGCTTCATCATGACAACCTGTCCATTTCTAAAGGCTCCAGTAGATCACCCAATTCGCCCACCAGGTCGCGGTCAACATCGCGATCACCGCAATCGTCACGACCCAGAGCAGCAGTCGGCGGCGTCTCAGGGCCGTGGGGACATCGCACTCGTCGGCTGCGCATGTCGCTCCCGGTCGATACGCCTGGTAGAACGAGTATGCCAACGAGCTCAGGCTGAGTCCGATGAACAGTGGCTGCAGCGGCATCAGCCGCGCCCCAAATGCGGCCAGCGCGGCTCCCACGACACCCGAGGCGAACGGCAGGCAGCAGAAGATCGTCGCCGCGACGGTACCGGCCGTCGTCAATGCGCCGAGATCGCTCCAGTGCGCGACGGCCTTCTTCATTGCACCTTCGCCGCCTTCAGGTTTTCGACTACCGGGCAATCCGTCGACGTCCGGCTTTGCAGGGTCTGATCGCACATTCTCAGGTAGTCTCGCAGCGTGTCGCAGAACGCGTCCAGTTCCTGGCGACGCGCCTCCATCAATGCGAGCTTTCGTGCGAGGAGGTCGCGGACGTGGCGACATCGCGTTCGCCCGGCGTCCGACTGGTGACTGACGAGATCGCGAATCTCGCGGAGCGTCAGGCCGTGAGATTGCGCCTGCTTGATGAACCGGACGCGATCGACCGCGCCGCTGTCGTACTCCCGAAAGCCGCCAGACGTGCGACGTGATCGCGGCAGCAGCCCTTGCCGCTCGTAGTAGCGGAGCGCATCCCGCGTGAGACCGCTGGCGGCCGCAAGTTCGCCGATCCGCAGGGCACGCCCGGTCATGACCGCGATGCCCTGGCTGGAGTGAGACGTTCCACGGCCGCGATCACGTCACCTAAGCAGCAGGCACCCCGAGGATTCCGGATCTCGCAGGCACAGCGACCGGCGGCAATATGCGCACGAACGCGCCGGACGGCGTCGGAGGTTCCTCGCCGCTCGATCTCCGCCGTGATGTCGGCTTCGTTCTCGCCGAAGCAGTAGCAGACCGTCCGTCGACCGACCGGGTCTTTGTGCCAAACGCGCTCGCGGACATCTGAGGTCTTGAAGACCGTCCCGTCCTCGCCGAAGTACACAACGGAGCATCCTTCGTCCGGACAGAAGCGGTACGCGTGGTGCTCGTACCGAGCCAACGCGGCCGTTGTCAACATGGCCTTGACGGTGATCGATTCGACCGGCTTTCCGGCGGTCCCGCACTCGCCACATCCGGCCGAGGGGCCTGTTGAGGCCGGCTCGGGACAGCAGCAATCAGCCATGGCTCCAGTATCAACCGTGGAGCGCACTCCAGAGTCAAGCGGGATGGAACCGCCGAACTGATCGTGACCCCCCGCGACGTGCGGCACTGAACTCTCGCATCGGGAAGTCGAGCGACACTCCACGCGACATGTTGCCGCGCGCACGACTCGCTCGTCTGCATGCCGGGGGCATCGCGATTGTGGATGCTTGAGCGCGAAGAGATTACCGGTGCGCGAGCGTCGAAGCGCCGAGAGAGCCCGGCCGCATCGTACTGGTCGTCTGACGTGGAGCGCAAACCGTCCTTGACTCACGTGGGACTCCGACGCGCCGAAGTCGACCGCCTCAACAAGATCGCGGTAAGTGATCAAGGGACATTAGATTAGAAGGTCTGACACAATTCCTGACACAATCGCGTGACGCACGTCCGCAAATCGCTGAAGACAAATCGATTTGCGGAACCGCAGGATTTGAAGGAGGGTTTTGCGCTACACTGTTCCAGTCCGTCCGCAACTCGTTGATTCTAAAGCGGAGAGATGTCCGAGTGGTTGAAGGAGCACGCTTGGAAATTGCTCTGACGGTCTCCGATGGCGTGCTGCAGATTTCGATTACCGTTGCAGATCCAGAGAGTTAGCGGCGCGCGCGTCACTTCCGTCGATCACCGTAAACCTCGGTAGATCACGCTCAATCGACAGGGTCACGTCACGATTACGTCACAGTGCTCGCCCCCTTGAAGGAGCACGCCTTCAGGCGTGTTGCGTCAGGCCGTCTTCGTCCGAACGACCAGGTCCACGTCACAGTTGAGCACTTGCAGCAGCGCGAGCAGTTGATCCACAGACTTGCGGTAGTTCGTCTGATCGAGCAGACGATACAACTGCGCGGCAGACGTCCCCAGCCGGCGCACGATCTCCCGCTTTGAGAGCGGGCTCTCCGAGACTCGCTTCTGTGCTTCGAGCGTCAGTCGGTACAACAGGAGATCGCGGAGGTAGGTCGGATCCTGGTTGTACTCGAGCACCTGCTCGACGTGCACAGTGCCTGTGCGGCCGGAGTGGAGGACGTAAGTAAACGCTTCCCGGCCTGCCTCCTGATCGACGGAGAGCTCCGTGATCGCGTCTTCGGTTGTCGGCGCCGGCTCCGCCTTCGAGAACGGGAACACGAGCTTCTTCGTCGACGTGCCGACCTCGAACACTTTCTTCCGATTGTTGTGCCTGATAGAACGGATCTTCACAGCAGTCCCTCAGCCTCCAACTCGCGGATCAGCTCCAGAATGCGCCGCGTCGCAGCACCCTTCATCGGCTTCTGGTTGTCCAAATCCCACTTCACGATCAGCGTGCCGTCGCGGTATACGTGGACATGCCGCGGCGGGTGATCGCCTTTCCACGTGATGAAGACGTACCCGCCCCGCCGATGCTTGCCCACCGGGTTAAGATGTTACCATACAAGGTAACGCTTCATACGGCCATGGGGACGCACGCTCTCGCCGGCGGCTAACGACCTCGGCTCCCGCCGCGGCGAACCTCGATGCTGAGATCGCGCTGCATCGAGCGGCTGAGGGGATCAAGAATTCGACGGCCCCGTCTCGCCGCTGCGATCCGGCGCTCTCGTGCGAAGTTGGGCCGTCCCGGCCCTCTGCGATCGACTGCTCACCGTCGTTTCGCACAAGCAAGAAGACGAGGACACCTCGCAAATGTCTAATGAATTCGTCGCATGAGCGCTCGCGCGCGGTTTCTCCGCCTATAGGAAGTGGAGGAACAGATTCGCCGACCACCATCGCGCGGCCGATCCGACCTGAACACCCACGTTGAGACCAGCGTCCACCCAGGAGGCTTCGTTATGAAACGGACCGTCGCATCAAAGGCTCTCGTCGCTGTTGTTGCTACAGTGTGTGCTCTGGGCATCGTGCCCAAGGCCTGGGCCGATGACCCTAGGGGCTGCTCCGACGCCAGCCTGCAGGGCAGCTTTGGATTCACGAGCACGGGCACTCTTCTCGCCCTTCCGCCCCCGTTGGCTGGCCCGTTCGGTGAGATCGGTCGGCAGACCTTCGACGGACGGGGCAATACCGACGGCACGGCGACGTTGAGCGCCAACGGCAATATCCTCAGGGTGACCTTTCAAGGCACGTATCTGATGAATTCTGACTGCACGGGCTCAATGACCCTCTACGTACTCCCTATCGGCACGACAGCGAACTTCGATTTCGTGATCGACGACGACGGAGCTGAGCTCCGAGTGATCGTCGCCGAAGCGGGAGCCGTCGAGACGCGCGTCTACAAGAGGCAGTTCTCACGAGGTCGCAAGGAGTAGTAGGTGACGGGACGCGCAGGCGAAGCCGGCGTGCGCGAGCTCAAGCTATTGCAGCTGGGCGTATTCCGTCTTCGCTTGCAGCAGAATTGGAGTGTCGGGGTCCGCGTCTTTCCAGAGCGTGAGGAACTCCTGGTAGGCCGCCTTGGCCTTGACCTTGTCTCCCGACAGAACGAACGCTCTGCCCAATTGCAAGTGCGCCAGTGCGCCTATAGGATCCGCGCCCACGATGCCACGATGATCGAGAAGCTTCTGAAATTCCGCGACCGCCTCCGGATACCGGCGTGCAGCAGCAAATGCTTCACCGCGCACATAAGCCGAGTGCAGCCCGCCAAGATAGAAGTGATTGAAGTTGAGGCCGTTCACCGCCAGCTCATACGGCAGAGCGGTTTGCAGCCGCTCCACGGCGTCGGTTGGCTTCCCGTCCGCCAATGCCGATAGTGCGCGGAGAACAGGGACGTACGTGAACCTGGCGAACGTATCTTCCGGGAAGCGCTTTTCCAGGTCATCGGCGAGCGTCTGCGATCGAGAGGAGTCTCCCGAGAGAGCCAGGGCAAGGGCCGAGGTGTATTCGACATCTCGGCCGTCCGAAAGCGCGAGCGCGGCGACGGCGTCACTCTTCCCTTTGGCCGCATTCCCGCACACGGCTTGCCACACCGCGCGGGCGGCCTGGTAGCTCGCTGCTGCTTCTCGCTGCCGTTCCTGCAGGGCCAGATCCATCGCGCGGCTGGATGACTGACGAGCCAGTTGAAGCCGACCGGAACGTGCCAGCGCGAGCGCCTCAGCGTGAGCGACCGTGTGGTCCACCGTAGGCTTGCCCTTCGCGAGAGTCGCCGTTCGATCCACCTGGTGCTGGTCACCCTTCAACACCGCGGTGTTGTATTGGATCATGAAGAGAATCGGACTCTCCAGCTTCCGTTCGGTGGCTTGTTGAAGCACACGCTCGGCTTCTTCGAAACGGTCCAGCAAAAAATAGGTCGAGGCAAGACTGCCGTACGCCAGTCCAAAATCGGGATCAATCGCGATTTGTTTCAGGGATGCCTCGATCGCTCTTGCAAATCGGCCCGTCCCGTGAGTGGAAAGGCCGCCTAACAAACTCAGGGCATCGTTCGGTGGCTCCCCGCGAGGATACGTCCGAAGCCACGATTCGAGAGTTTGGTAAGCCTTTTCCAAATTGCCGGTGACCTGTCGATCGTAGGTGAAGTCAACAAAAAACCGTTCCCGATCGGTGACGCGTTCCCGCAGTTGCCAGGCTCTCGTCGTACTCTTGGCAGCCAGCACCGTCTCTCCGAGAGAACTGGACGCAACTCCCAGACTCGCGTGCGCCATGGCGAATTGGGGATCAATCTCGAGAGCGCGCTGCAAAAAAGGTATAGCCGCGGGAAAGTTCGCGGAAGAATTGAGCTCCCTCATTCCGCTGCTGTACGCCTTGAGGGCCTCGAGCGATGGTGTCGTCGCCTCGGCGAGTGGCGTCGAATGCTTTTCTACCGTCGCCTGCGATTCGCCCAGCCGAGTTCTGAGTTTACGAGCGATCTCACTCAGGGAGTTCAGAACGTCTTCTCTCCTGGCCGCCTGGATCTGCTCCTGATCGAGAAGGTTTCCGGTATCGCAGTTCTTGGCGCGCAGGCCCAACACATATTGGCTTCCAAGGCTGGCGATCGAGCCTTCCAGGACCACGGCGCTTGCGGTTCGCTCGCAGATTTGCTGAGCCACGTCCGATGTCAGCCGCGCCCCTGGCGGCTGTCCCATCAGCGCCAGCTGTTGCTGGACCTGCCGGTCCGAAATCAGACTCAGGAACGGCGATTGTTGAAGCTCGACCGACAATCCCTGGCGCAGCGTGTCGTCAAACACCGGGTCGCCTGTCTTGTTCTCGAAATCCGCGAGGACAATCGTGTCCGTGTCGGTGAGCCTGGGAGATCGATCAGAACGCACAAAAAAGAGATAGGCCGACATTGAAACGACGATCGCCATCGCCAGGACCGCGGCGATCAGCATCGATCGTCCTGCGACCGCAGCCCGCTTTGGCGTGCCCGTGCCTGGCCCAGAGTCCGTGTCTCGCTTCAAGCGTTGGAGATCGTCTCGAAGGTCGGCGGCGTGCTGATAGCGCGCGTCGCGGTCGGTCTCCAGACATTTGGAGACGATGCGCTCCAGCGCCGGCGATTGGTCGAGGCGAAGCCGGACGGCCGCGACGGGTCGTGACCCCTTCGCCATTTCATACAGCACCAGTCCAAACGCCCAAATGTCGGCCCGGTGATCGATGGTCTCGCCGCGAGCCTGCTCTGGCGCCATGTACGCGGCGGTGCCAAGAACCATGCCCCCCTGCGTCACGGTGCCAGTCAACGTCAACGCCTCGCCATCGTGCGCGCGCGGGCTGTGCATTTTGGCCAGACCGAAGTCCAGGATCTTCGCGTGGCCGCGACTGCCTATGAAGATGTTGGCGGGCTTGATGTCGCGGTGAACGATGCCTGCATGATGCGCGGCATCGAGTGCATCGGCGATTTCGATGCCGAGTGTCAACACGGTGTCGAGCGGCCACCCGCCATGATCGGCCAGTCGGTCCTTCAACGAGGCGCCTTCGAGATACTCCATGACGATAAAGGCGCGGCCATCCTGCTCGCCGATATCGTGAATGGTGCAAATGTTCGGATGGTTCAACGCCGACGCGGTTCGAGCTTCGCGCCGAAAGCGACCCAGCGCGTCGGGGGCGCGAGCCAATTCGTCCGACAAGAACTTCACAGCGACAACCCGATGGAGCCGCTCGTCCTCGGCCTTGTACACGACGCCCATCCCACCCACGCCGATCTTCTCGAGGATGCGGTAATGTGAGATGCTCCGGTCGATCAACGGGTTCACGCCCTCGAGCGAAGACTGATGCCCGTCGGGCGCGAGATGGAACGCCGCCACTTCGATCGCGGGCCTGTCCAGGAAACGTCCAGCCTCTGGCTCGAGATGCACGAGAGAGCGGAGCTCCCGGTCCAACAACTCGTCGCCGGCGCAGATTTCACGAAGGAACGCGTCGCGGTTCTCGGGCCGGCGCTCCAGGACCGATTGCAGCAGGCTATCGAGTTGCTTCCAGCGTTCCGGGTCCATTGCCTGTTCGCCGGGTCAGCTCGCGGTATAGCCAGATCTTGGCGCTGCTCCAGTCACGTCTGACAGTGACCGGCGACACCTTGAGAACTTCCGCCGTCTCCTCGACACTGAGCCCGCTGAAAAAGCGCATTTCAACGACCTGGACTTTCCGGGGATCGAGCCGCGCCAGAGCGTCCATCGCATCGTCGAGCGCCACGAGGTTCGCCGAGAGTTCTTGCACCGCCACCGTCTCATCGAACGAGACGTGAGGCACGCCTCGGCCGCGTTTCTCGTTGTTCCGTCTTGCATGGTCGACGAGAATCCGGCGCATCAACTTGGACGAGACCGCGAAGAAATGGGCGCGATCCTTCCACTGCATCCTTGTGCAGTCGGCGAGGCGTAAGTAGGCCTCATTGACCAAGGCCGTCGCCTGCAGGCTGTGATCCAGGCGCTCTCGTTTCATGTAGCGGCGCGCCAGACGCCGGAGCTCGGCGTACACGATCGGCGTCAACCTGTCGAGCGCCCGCTGGTCTCCGTCGCTCCAGGCACGGAGTAGCTCGGTCACATCCTCAGCCTTGTGGGCGTTCATCCTGCTTTCACCATTGCGGCCGCCGTCAAGTGTCTCGCGAACGGGGCGATTCCGGCACGGCGCAGGCCCGGCCCCATGGATGACGCGGGGCGGCGACAAGCAGTCGGGTTGACCGAAGCGCACGTCGCTTGCGCCACCTCGTCGCCTCTGCACCGGGCGTCGTCATCTTAACGGCATCTGGCTGGCTTTGCGGCCTTTATGTTGCCCGACAGGACCTGGCGAACCCTGGGTGACGATTGCGGCGGTCAGCCGCGCGTATGCGTGGATGAAGGCCGGTTCATCACCCAACCGACTGCGAGCCTGAACTCGATGGCGCTCATCGAGACGGACACGGATTCGCACCAACGAACTGCAGGTTTCGCAACCGAAATCTTCGGCAAGAGAGCGGTCACGTCGATCGAACCGCTCGACCGCCACGACCACGGCCAGAAGTGCGGAATGAGCTTGTTGCCGTAGATCTCCAGTCCGCACACATCCATCGCAACGACGCGAATTCGCGTACCGGTCGGTGACGTCTCCCCCGAGATAGACGCATGTTGCGGCGGTTTTCTTCGTTGATGTCACGGTCTACACAACTTTACTCCGTCAGCCAGCCCATGGCAGCCAGCCGATGGCACACTGCAACGGACTGCAACGGACCCCGCCCTACGCGCCCCGAATGCGAATTGCAGACTCGTCGCGCGCCTGCTCATACTCGAAGTGCTCTCGCTGAGACTCCATTCCACAGCGGGGAGGCCGGCGGGCTGTGAGGACAAGCAATGTGGGACAGATACGATCTGCGATCGGCCGACGACCGTGACCGCGGCGACATTGGCGATCGAAGCCGCGGCAGCCGTGGCGGAACCAGCGACCGCAATCCCTCGGAGGATCGAGACCGGCGAGATGTATTCACGAAGGACCTCGACCTTCCGCGCGGACGTGAGCGTCGGCCCGTGCGAGAACGCGGCCGTGTGTACGAGATCAACGGCACGGAAAGCCGGCTGCTCGCCACCGTCGGCGCCTTTCGCGTCGTGTCCGAGAGCGATCTTCACGACGGCCGCGACGACACTCGGAAGGCCCAGCACCACCTCGAACGGGAAGGTCTACTACGTACCTCTCCCCTCAGCTCGGACGATCGCGCCGCGGTTCTGACCGACCGCGGCCGGGACCTGCTCGAGGCGAATCGGCAAGAGCGACAGGAACGCTCGTTGGAGCCGCGCCAGACGTTCTATGCCGGTCTCAGAAAGCCGCGCGAGCTGACCCACGACTCAAAGGTCTATCGCGCGTACCTGCGCGCCGAGGAGCGCCTCCGCGAGCAGGGCGGCCGAGTCGATCGCGTCGTCCTGGACTACGAGCTGAAGCGCAACTACCAACGGTTCCTCCACGAGCGCAATCGCGGCCGGAAGGATTGCGACGGAAGACCGGACCGAGAGCCGGAGGAAATCGCACGATGGGCGCGCGAACACGACCTGCCGTACGAGGACGGTCACGTCCACTTTCCTGATGCCCGGATCGAGTACGACGACCGTGACGGGCGGTCACGCCACGAAGACATCGAGATCGTGACTGGCCATTATCGCGGCGCCCACGCCGGCGCTGTCGCTCGGTCTGGATTCAGCTGCTATCGCGCCATCGGCGGCATGTTCGGCGGTTGCGCGAGCACCGGCAGGCGGGGAGGGTCTCGTCACCCGCGTCTGGCCGAGGAACTGCTCGGATGAACCTGCCGCTTCCGCCGGACCGATGGACGATCGACATCGCGAACGCCGAGCGCATCAACGCGATCTCGTCGTTCGGCTTCACCGAGCGGCAAGCGCGCTTTCTTGTGAACGTGCTGCTCCACGCCGGCGTCTTCGTCGAGCGTCAGTACTGCGCGTTCGCCGGCATCGTCCACGGGCAGAAGAGTACCGATTTCATCAATACGCTTGTCGAGCGTCGATTCGCTACGCCGATCGCGACAGGAAAGCTCCATCGAGGCCGGATGTTCCACGTGCATTACAAGCCGCTCTGGGCGGCCGTGGGCGAGCCTGACAACCGATTCAGGAAGCCCGCCGCTCCGGGGCGAATGATCGAGCGCGTGATGCTCCTCGATGCAGTGCTCGACGAGCCGACCTGTACCTGGCTTGGTCCGGCCCGCGACAAGCGGCGATATTTCGTCCGTCATCTGGAGAGCCGACTCGACTCCCGGGAATACCCGCATCTGACGTTCGGCGACGGCCCGGAGAAGACCGTCCGGTACTTCCCGGACAAGCTTCCGATTGGCGTGCTGCCGGGCCTTGACCATCACGCCTTCGTCTATCTGGTCACGAGCCGGTCGCCGGTGGACTTCCGGCTGTTCCTTCTGCGGCATGTGCCCCTCCTCCGTGTGCTCTTCCGATGGACGATTCGACTGCTGTTTCCGCGTCCCCTTTGGAAGGCGCGGCTGGTCTACGAGCACGCCGCGCGCGAGCACCTGGGCGACCGTCTCGAGCCCGCGAACGTTCAGGTTCTTGAGTGGCTCTTCCCTGAGCGGAAACGCATCGCCGAACCGGGCGCCGCACGGGCTGACGAGCGATACATGAAGACGTCGAAGGGCTTTGGCGCGCCCAGGTTCAGAGCGCTGTACCGCCAGTGGCTCGAAGACCCTACCAACACCCTCTGGATGGCCGGCTCCACCACGCTTGCCGATGCGCTCGATCGCGACCATGGCCGCGTCGAGTGCATCGAGCTCTCGCGGCAGTACCTTCATCTCTCTCCCCTGGTTGACGTCGCCTGACAAGCTACAGCTGAGGACGACCTCGGGGACGACCTCCGGAAATGAGGTCGTCCCCCGATCGCTGAGGCTCGCCAGTTCCTCTCCGTCAGTCGAGCCACGCAGCAAGGGCATTCAATGACCACAGTATTTCGTTCGTGCGCACAGACTTCGCAGTGGAACGCGCGGTCGCTCGCTGATACGGGCGGCGCTCTTTGCCGCCCGCTGTCGGTGTCGGTGTCGCAGCAGGGGTAGGAAACGATGGCGGGAGCGACCCCGGAGAGCGCGCTCGCAATGGTCCTGCGCGCGTCATGAATGGGTCGCTCACGCCATGGCTGCTGCTGTCCATCGCAACGTGTCGCCTGGGTTGCAACGTGCCGGAGCGCCGCGGCGGCTGGGTTGGATGTCTGCGGCGGAGGCGTCAGGGAATCCAGGAGAATCCGAACAGCAATGCACGCCAAGTCAGGGTCAGGAGATACACATCGTACTGAGCACGTTGACGACTGTGATTCATCCGGAAGATTTCGTCCATCTCCATCTGGGAAGCATGTTTCTGGACCACGTGAAGTCATATTCGCGGACCATTAGCGTGATGAGGCGCATGACGACGGCCATCACGTCTTCGATGCTCGCGCTGTGCTCGGCAGCGTGCAAGGCTCTTCGCTTCGCTTCGACCGCGCATGCGCGCGGCCTTCGGGCCTTGACGCTGCCTCCGCGCAGCCGGATAAAGGGCGATTACGTGATGGCCGGGCGCGTGAACACCGAACGATCGACGAAATCGGGGGCTTGACGTGATTTTTACAACCGCGCTATCCTGATTTCGGTCCGCTACTGCAACGCTGTATCCGCGGCGCTCGCCTCGAGCACGCGTCTCCTCACCTCTGACACCTCGGACCGATCCGGCTCACGTGAAATCGATGCACGTTCGTTCGCGTGAACTGCGCCGTTGCTGGATGCACCGCTACGTTCGGTTTCTGCGTCGCGGCACCTGGCCACGGATCAACAGCCAATCGTCGAGTGTTGGTAATCGTGGGTCGCTCTGAGGAGGATTCAGCATGAAGATGTGGTTGAACGTCGCGGAGGCTGCAGATTACGCGAGCGTCAGCCGAGATACGATCTACACCGCGTGCGAGCGCCGCCACATTCGACAGGTGCGCATCGGCGGACGTCGATCTATTCGTCTCAAACCCGAATGGATCGACGCGTGGCTCGAGCAGCACACGGTTGATGTGGAGGCCCGACGCTCGGCGGTGAAAACGGCGTCAGGGGCGCTGTCATGAGCGGCGAACCCAATCGACCAGACCTGACGGACGGTTCGCGGCCGCCAAGGGCAGTCACCGAGCGCCAGGTTGCGGAACAGCTCGGCCTGTCGGTGGCGACGCTCAGGGCCTGGCGACATCGAGGCAAGGGACCTCGGTTCCTCCGGTTCGGACGGTCTGTTCGTTACTTGCCCTCCGACGTGTACGATTTCGTTTGCGCGAGCGCTGTTGAGAGAAAATCGTATCATTCGGCTGATGAGGATTCTCAGCTCGGGGAGTTGCGGGTATGAGCCTCTGGAAGCGCGGCCGGCAGTACTGGACTGATTTCACAGTAGCCGGCCGTCGTTATCGCAAGCGCCTCAGCACAACGAACCTGCGCGTCGCCACACGTCGAGAGCGCGAGATCATCGAAGAGGCGCGACACGGCCGGCTCGCCGTTGACGAGCAGGGACCAAAGCGCCTCTCCGACGCGATCGACACCTACTTGACTGCAAAGCGGATCCGGTGCTCGCCGCGCACGATCGAGCTCGAGGAGGAACGCCTCAGCATCGTCAAGAAGCACTTCAGCGCGGTACCTCTCTCCGGCATCACAGCGCCGGCGATCGCGGATTTCCAGCGCGCCCGACATGACGCCGGGATCGCCAATCGCACGATCAACATGGATGTCGGCGTGCTGTCCCGTGTGCTGAAGTTCTGCGGCCGTTGGCGAGCTCTCGCCGACCAAGTCCACAACCTTCCGGACGGTCAGCGCCCCATCGGCCGAGCGTTAACGGCGGAAGAACAGCGACGACTATTCGATGCTGCCGCGTCGAAGCCCGAGTGGGAGCACGTGTACTGCGCCACGATCGTCGCGTCCAACACGTCTACGCGGCCGGTCGAGGTGAAACATCTTCGTCGCTGCGATGTGGATCTCGTCAAACGCCTCGTGCACGTTCGACGGAGCAAGAACGTGACGAGCCATCGGGTGATCCCGCTCAACGCGTCCGCAATCGAAGCAGTGGCTCGGATGCTTGAACGGGCCGATTTGCTCGGACACGCGGAGCCCGAGCACTACCTGTGGCCAGCCTGTCGATGGGGACGGTACGATCCCACGAAGCCGATGCTGAAGTGGGATACGGCCTGGCGGGCGTTGCGTGACGCCGCGGGCCTGCCCGGGCTCAGGTTCCACGATCTGCGACACACCGTCATCACCGAGCTGGCCGAGATGGGCGTTGCCGATCATGTCCTCGAATCCATCAGCGGCCACCTCTCGCGCCGCATGCTGGAGCATTACTCGCACATCCGGATCGACGCAAAGCGCCAAGCGCTGGATGCCCTCGACGAGGCGCGGCGGCGGGCCGCCGCGAACGGCAGTCGCAGCGAAGAGTCCAAGGGCGAGGCGGAGATCCCGGCGATCGTGGAGGTCGCCGACAGCCTTACGTCACAGTCACGTCACAGTTTGACTTTGCGTGGATCGCCGCCTGCCGGTAAACTGTTGATTCCACTCGCGCGGAGAGATGTCCGAGTGGTTGAAGGAGCACGCTTGGAAATCGGATCGCTTCACGCGCGCTGACGCACACCAAATCCCACCAACGCACGTCCGATCAATCAGTTCCCGCTACAACGAAGTACTTCGCGATGCACCCCTAAGTGACGATGTTCACCGGGGGTTCCGGGG
>Ga0306920_100001872_pt1 | contig 26240 bp, 27 predicted proteins | sample flu12Cox44000170_FD_204666 | JGI IMG/M metagenome (GOLD analysis project Ga0306920, IMG submission 204666) | Lab enrichment of tropical soil microbial communities from Luquillo Experimental Forest, Puerto Rico - flux4day.12C.oxic.44.000.170 (v2)... | ecosystem: Environmental > Terrestrial >...
CCCCCGGCCGGCACGACCAGGCACTGAACGCAGGGGCTCGAGTGCTCTCGCCTCGCATGTGCGCTGCGGTCGCGCCCATGGCGCTGATGTCCTCGACGATGTAGGTGTTGCAACTGCTCGGCTCGGATCGAGGCAATGACCCTGAAGGCAATCATTTGCGTGCCCTTGACGCATAGGCAAGCGCAATAATGAGTGACAACCCGCATTTCCCCCGTCTGTTTAGCACGCTGAAAGTCGGCGAACGCACCCTGCGCAATCGCGTCGCGTTGTCCGCGACGCTAACAAATTACGGGGCCGGTCATCGCATCACCGATCGCTGGACCAACTTCCTGGCCGAACGTGCCAGGGGCGGCTGTGGAATGGTTATCACCGAGGCCATTGCCGTCGATCCGGCGGCGCTTGCGCATGGCGCGATCGTCGCTGGCTATGACGAGGGGAACGAAGGGGGCTTCAAACGCACGGCAGAGGCGGTTGAGGAGGCGGGCGCATGCCTCATCGCGCAACTCTGGCACCCAGGACGTCAGCAGCTCTGGAGCCCGGTGTGGTCACCGAAGGGCATCTCGAACCAGCCGGATGCCTACAGCTGGACCGTACCACATGTTATGACGGCCGACGAGCTGCGCCAGGTGGTTGACGCATTTGTCAGCGTCGCACAACGGCTCAAGCGCTGCGGCTTTGGCGGTGCGGAGCTGCATGGCGCACACGGCTACTTGATTTCACAGATCCTTTCACCGTGGTCGAACCAGCGCTCCGACCAATATGGCGGCGCTGTGGAAAATCGTGTGCGCTTTGTTGCAGAGGTTTGCGACGGGATCAGATCGACCTGCGGCAAAAACTTCGTGATCGGCCTTAAGACGCCGGGCGAGGAGGGTGTCCCGGGCGGTATCGATCCCCACGAGGCAGCGCGCATCACGGCGGCGCTCGTCCGTCACGGCGCGCTCGACTATTTTGCCTACAGCCAGGGCAACTTCACCACGAGCTTGGAAAACCACGTGCCGGATATGCATTTCCGGCGTACACCTTTTCTCGATATCCACAAGAAGGTCCGCCCCGCCGCCGGCGGCAGGCCCGTGATGGCGATTGGCCGCATCGCGACACCGGCGGAGGCCGAGGCCGCTATCACTGAGGGCGCAGGTGATCTTGTCGGCATCGCGCGGGCACTCATCGCAGACGCTGACTGGCCGAACAAGGCGCGAGAGGGCCGTGTCAACGACATTCGGCCGTCAAGCTACGACAATTTCGCGTGGGGCGAGATTCATCTCGGCAAGCCGCTTGTCGAGATTCACAATCCGCAACTTGGCGCGCAGGGCGAATCCAATTGGCGACCGACTGCCGCCACTAGGATCAAGCGCGTTGTCGTGGTGGGTGCTGGCCCGGCAGGCTTGCAGGCGGCGCGCGTGGCGGCGCAGCGCGGGCACGAGGTGACACTCGTGAGTGCGTCACAGCAACTTGGCGGCAAGCTGCGCTGGGAGTCGCAGCTACCCGGCCGCGATGAATATCGCAACGTTCTCGCATGGATGGAACGTCAGCTTCGCAAGACAGCGACGAAGATCAAGCTTGGCGGGATGGCGAGGGTTGACGACGTGCTGGCGCTCAAACCCGAGACCGTAATCCTCGCTACCGGGTCTAACTTGCGGCCGCTCAGGGATGTCGAGGGCGGTTTATCCGCTCGCGATTGGGACGGATACCTAAGGCCTGTCCGCTCCGACCGGACGGCAGTACTTTTCGACATGGACCACTGTGCCGCAACCTACGCGGTGGCGGACGCACTCGCCGCCTGCTTCAAGAAGCTCGTGCTACTCACCCCGCGCACACAGATCGCCCGCAACGTGAACTATTGCAGCGCGATCGGCGTCCACCGCCGACTTTACCACGCCGATGCCGAGATCATCGTGGCGGCCGAACTGGCCTCCTTCCAAAACGGCGTGCTGACATGGCGCAACGTTTTCACTGGACGGGTGCGCGACATTGCGAACGTCGGGCTGCTTGTCTGGTCCACGCCGCGCATTGCCAACGACGCGCTGGCCGAACCGTTGCGGCGGGCCGGCGTCGATACACGTTTGGTTGGCGACTGCGTTGCGCCGCGCAATCTGCTCTGTGCCATCCATGAAGGCGAAGCTGCAGCCACAGCGATTTGAAGCGCTGATTGCGTGATCATTGCCGGCACCGAACCGGCAAGTCGTTTCGGCACTTCGCGCTGCTAGCCTTGGTATGCGCAATGGTGCTCGGGTTTCTTTCAGGTCGCTCCGATTGGTGTCGATATGCCAACGGGATAAGCAATCGCTGCCGAACGGCCCAGGCCGCTAATAAACGCACGCTGAAGAGCCTCACCGGCGCGTGGCGATGGTTCGAGGCCAAGGGCATTTTGCGCCGCAAACGGTCACCGGTGAGTGCGACCCCCCTTCGAGGGTATCGCGCGTCGGTGCGCCCCCGGCCGGCGTTGTCGGACGGCGCATCCCGCCCGCCAAACCGCATTGTCCAGCAGGACCCCCTACGCTGCCACCGTCCTCTCTTGCGGCCCGTCGACAGGATAGTCATAGCTGTCCATCAGGCGCTCGACGATCCCTGTAAAGGATGGCCAATCGGTTTCGCGGAACGAGTGATTGCGAACGATGAATGATGCCCCGGCGTAGAACTTCTCGTACTGCTGATGCCGCCCAGCAAACTCGGAACCGACAAGATCCCAGGCTAGCTTGAAAAGCTTCATGCGGGGGACGGCGTCGCATTGGGGCGTCTGCCAATAGTTCTGGAAATCACGTGCAAGATTGGCGTCGTTCAGCACCGAAATATCGGCGGGCATCTGGAAGACACCACCGCCGCACAGCTCACGCAGATCGTCGATGAGTCGGCTGTAGTTCTGGGTGGACCATTCGAGGGCGCCATACATCATTCGACGATTGAAGCACACGTAACCATCGGGCCAATCCTCGAATGCATTGATCTGCCCATTGACCATGGCGGCGATCATGGCTTCCTGTGCCGAAATACGGCCGAGCGTTTCCTTGACGGCCGGAATCTGGTCGGCGCCCGTCGCGTGCGCAATCTTGGCACACAGACCCAACAGCAGACGCATCTTCGACCAGTACCGCACGTTCGACTGGTGATTGCCAAAGCAGTGGCTCGGTGTCTTGAGATAAATATCGCGGGACAGCTGGGCATCATCGCGTACAAAGACCCTCTCCCAAGGCACCTTCACCTGGTCGCATAGCAGCATGCAGTCGCTTTCGTCATAGCGATACGCGAGCGGGGAATCGAACTCCGACGTGCAGTTGATTTCGGTGGGCTTGCGCGACCACAGTTGGAGGCCCGCAGCGTTGCAGGCAATCGCGCAGGTGATTGCCTCCTTCTTCTGGTCCGGAGCGAGTGGAAGGATATTGCCGATCCAGATCTCATTTGCGAACACTGCTCCGGTCGCCAGCATTTTCATCCCCGAAATGACGACGCCGTCGTCGTCTTCGCGCACGACACGCAGGGTGGGAACAGGCAGGTTCTGGCGCTGGTAGAATGCTGGATCACGGGTGGCCTGTGGCGGCAGCACGGCGTAGACGCTGTAGAGGTCGTTGTCGCGAGCGTACTTGTAGTAGCGCAGGAGATTGTCTGGATGCCCGCATGGCGGCTTGAGCTCGTCAACCTTCATGGCCATGCCGGTAATGAAGGACGCAACGTGATCCGGCGAGCGACCGAACATCCCGTAAGTGAAATCGGCAATCCTGCGATGGCCAACCATCCGCCGCTGCAGGTCCTCGCGCGTTCGCGCACGCAGGAAGTAGATTGAGTGGCGCCCGCCATCTTCCTCGTATGTCAGGTCGCCGCGGTTCGCCGGATCGACCTTGAGGTCATAGAGCCCGGCTACCGTCTTAGCGGCATTGCGGAATGCTGGATGGCAGGTGACATCGTCGATTCGCTCGGAGCCAACGTACACGATGCGCCCATCGCGCAGCGATTCAAGATGATCCTTGCCGGTGCGAAGCATGAGAGGGTTCTCCTCCGCGCGGAGCCATGCCCAATTCGACGTGACGCTGTACACAGCCCCTTGTCGACGCCCAGGACGTGCAGGCAGCACAGCGAACAGAGGAAGGCTACCTGCCATACCGACAGCTTACAATTCCTAACCGGCGGATTGCTTTTATCGATCCGGTCGCGCGGCCCTAGGGGTCGAACATGTCGTCCAGGAAAGGGCCCCTTTGCGCTGCGTCTTCGGGGATTGCGCTCTCGGTCTGGACCGGGAGGTCGCGGAGACAATGGCGGCGATACCCGCTGCGCAAGTGAGAGGGCAGGCGGAGCGCACCTTGTTCGACAGCGAGCCGATCCCATTCTAGACGCTCCGTCTTTCAGGGAGTCGTCTGCGGCCTTGCCGGCGGCCTGCGTTTTTCATCCAACCAGAATTGAAAACGGCCAGCGGTGAGGCTGGCCAGGTCAGAGCTCAGTTCTTTGCAGCTTGCGTGCTACCAGCACCGGCGCCAGCACCGACGCCGCGAGTACCATCCATGGTGACAGCGCACCCAGCAGCGAGCCTCACTGACGGGTGAAGGGGTGCTCATTGGTTTTGTCACCACCGAGCTCGCAGGCGACGCGTTCGTCGAACCCGTAGCCAGGCCAAAACCTGCTGCCAAAACTCCGGCGATGATGAGTGAACGCATCCTATTTCCTCCTATATTCCCTCCTTGAACCAGTTGATGCGCGGACGAGGCTAGCCTTACGTCCGTGCGAAATCTATCTCTGGCCCGTCATAGGAATACTTCAGTCCAACGCAGCCTCGTTCAGCGACCGTTCAGGATCGCCTCCGGCACCTTCTTGTCCGCCCGGGCGATGGTACTGACTACTTCGTCTTCGTAGGTTCCATTGAGCGTATATTCGGTCGCTTCACGAAGCCAGCCCGTGCTCTGTTGTGCGAGTGCCCTGTTGTGCGATGCACGCAAATGCCATTGCCTAAGTCAAATTGCCGACCGATGATTGCCTCGGCGCAGGCCACGCGCTGATGCCCACAGTAGTGCGTTATGTTAGCTGGCGATCGTGGGTCTGCGCCTTTCCACTTGGACAAAGGTAATGCAGCGCCGGCTCGCCATCTGGATCGCCAGCTTAGTGGCCGCAGTGCTGGTTGCAGGGGTGGAGCGCGCCAGAGCGGTCGATCCTACTACGAATCCGCCAGCAGGGGTGCCGCCACCAGCCTGGCCGAGTTCCCCGTTTCGCAATACGGTCGACGGTGTCACGGGTCTACCCATCCCCCAGTTGTGTCGGTCGGGGGGCTCCACCTTCCAGCTCGGCGACACGGTGTGCATGAGGACTCATCTTGGTGTGCAACTTGCTCGTTGCGATCTTCTTCTAAACAATACCTCGTGGGTGCCCATCGGCGTTCCCTGCAACATGAACTGAGGACGTTGATCCCGATCGCCGCCGACCTCGTTGCCCACACTCCTTCTATTGTCCTGGCCGAGCGGGTTGCAAAAGTGACTGAGCTCATTGGCGCTTCCTCCGGCAAGACCGTAACACGATCATCGAACTCCCGCTCCGAGTGGAGCAACGCGCTGCGGTCCGGCGTTTTTTGCCCTGGAATAGGCGACCATGGTCAGCCCGTTTGTTGGCCGGGTTGCTCTATGGCAAGCCTGCGTCCCAGCGAAGTCGGTGGATTCCTCAGGTCACGGATCCCGGTGCGATCCTTGTCGGACGTGCAGAGGTCAGCGCCTCCGTGCCATCTTCTGCCGCAAGCAACTGCAACATTGATTGATCCCCTTCATCGGGCCAATCGAAATTGGCCTCCCGAGCCGCATGGGGCCACACCCGGAACTTCCCCCTTCATCGCTGGTCGGAGAGAACTCGCTTCGTGCGCCTTCATCGTGCGATCCTCAGCCTCTTTCGGGTCCCTGGGTGGGGGGCGCTCAGGCGGGGGCTGAAGGGAAAGTCTTCACTCAATCAACGGCTTCGTGGCGTGAGCTCGGATGGTGCTTTGCTTCGCTACATGGCGTAGGATTGCGGGAGCGAGGCCCCGCTAGGTGATAGGGACGTCATGCACTATTGCAATGCAGTGGCAAGGCAGGTCGTGATCGCATACCAACGCTGCGCCCTGGTTAGCCTCCTCCACGGTCAACGGCCACTTCGACATTACCATGGCCGATACGGGCCCCAGCGTTCCCGAGCGTGAGCAACACAGGATCTTCGAGCAGTTCCACCAAGTCGACCGCTTCGAACGCAAAGGCCAAGGGTGGGACCGGCCTCTCACTGGCGATCGCCAAGCAAATCATAATATGCATGGCGATCCAAATCGACATTGGGTAGGGCTCGACCTACGAGATGGAATTTCCAAAGCGCGCCTGAGTTTCGAAAGAGGACACCATGAGCAAACGCATCCTTGTTGTTGAGGACCAAGAGGACTTGCGAGGTGTATTGCGCGACCTCCTCAGCGGTTCAGGCTACTCGGTCATCGAAGCTGCAGATGGTGGAGCTGGCATAGCCATGGCCAAGTCCGACCGCCCTGACCTCATCCTCATGGACATTCAGATGCCCGTGATGGATGGCTATGAGGCCACCCGACAAATCAAAGCTGACCCGGATCTGAAGCCGATACCGATCGTTGCCGTTAGCTCGTTTGCGATGAAGGGAGATGAGGAAAAGGCGCGCGCGGCCGGATGCGACCACTACGTCACGAAACCCTACAGCCCGATCCAACTGCTGCGGACCATCAAAGGCTTCCTGGCTGACAAGCCATAGGCGGTACGCTTCCTTTACTGCTCCAATCCTGAGCGGAGCCAGTGCGTCAGAGCGAGCCGTTCGAGACCAGCAATGGCCGGAGACTCTGCCGCTGGAAACGGGCCTGATGGCATCATGGGGGCTTGGACCCGCCTGCCAACTAGCCGGAACCGGCCCGCGAACAGCCGCCCCGTCGCGCAAACGCCCACGCAACTTCGGCCATCGATGAGGTGATGATCGAGGCTTGGGGAGGGCGAGCCAGAATCGCGAATAGCCTTTCGCGAGAAGCGATCATGCTGGAGTGAGGCCAAGCTTCGCGAGGATCTTGCGTGGAGGCCGACGTGTGTGGGTGGCTTGGCAGCCGGGGACTGCGTTCAACAAGTGGGGTTCACACGCCCGTCACAGCCTAATCCTCCACCCGGTATTTCTCGATTGCCTTCGCCGGCGTCTCTTCGCACAGAATGGTCCCCTGGACGACGGAGACCTCCTGCACCGCGAGTCTATTGTGCACCCCCCAGGGCGCTTGTCATTGCCATGAGCAATAGATTGGCCTGCTGATCGCCTGGCGTTATTAATGTTGCTAAGGCGGGATCGGGCGCACCCCGGCCAAACACGCCTGGTGCCTGTTTTTCACGACTTTATTCACGCAACCAGGAAATCCTCTTTCTTCGCCTTGCCGCGCCTGGTCGCGGCGGCCAGCCAGCGTGGCATCCGTCCGCGGCCGGTCCACGTGTTTGCTGGATTTTTGGGATCGCGATACTTTACGGCAACCTTGCTGCGCTTGCCCCTGCGGCCATCAAAGAGCTCACCGATATCGAAGCCGGCATTCTTGGCGATCTTGAGTATCTTTTGCCGCAGCGCGGCGCGCCCGGCATTCTGCTTCTCGATTTTCATCCGCTCGATGCGGGCCTGCATTGCGGCGAGTTGAGCTGCCGACATATTCTCCAGTTTCTTGGTGCGTGCCATGATACTGCTTCCGGTTAAAGAGTTGAACTACTGCTACTCTTAACTGCTTCGATTGCGAAAGTATTGCAAGGGCAAATGTGTCGCGCGCTCACCGGATCGCCTCGCGCAGACTGTGGATCCGCAAGGCCACGTTGCGACCGGCGGTCGCGCTGGAGCATCCGCTCATCAAGCGCCTTTTAGCCGTCGCGGATAGGATTGGAGCGCGACCGACCCCAGATTTGTTAGCCAAAGGAATGGCGCATTTGCACCTACAAGCGCGCCCGCAAGGCTGTGCGTCGATGGGCTGTCAGGCGCAAGCTCAACGATCGCCGCATCTGATCTTTGCTGGCGGAGAGCTGTGTCCCCAAGGGCCTGCGTTGTAGGCGGCCGGAAGCCGCGCAGCCCTGTTCGAGGCAGAGTTTGTGCACTGCACGATCGGCGACAGGATAAGAGCCCACGATCAGATACTGTCTTCTCCCAGTGTTGTAGCCAGGGTTTTCCGCTGACTATGGTGATGCACATTTAATCTAGGCAATGACCGAGCTGGGGTCCCTCGCGACGCTAGCTGCAGCGAGCAACTGCGCGTGAAGCATCTGAGCTCGACCATGCCAATGCAAGCAAAGCATTTCGCGGCGCAAGTCCGGCTGTCGCCGAAGTCCTTACGACCCTTCTTTGATTCTTCCTCCAACCATAGAGCCCGGGAGGTCGGTGAATTGATGCGTTAGACGGCGTTTGTAGCGATACGGCGAACCAAGCCTGGAGCGCGGCAGTCGGGCGGAGCATCATCTTGAGTTAAGAGTTTGCAACTGTTCCTCTCGCCACGTAGGCAACGAAATCTTTGTTGATGGGCCCCTGCCATCGTGCCGCAGAGAGCCCCCTGTCATTCAATAGTGCAGGATCATTTCCCCATTTCCGCAAGGTTATATCAGCGCCGCCTAGGGAACCGCACGCGAGGAGGTGAGTTGCCTCCGCAGCGCGCCCCTGCGGATCGGCGCTGCACCATCGATGCTGCAACATTGGCTTGAGCTCATCAGCGGTTCGACGCGAGTAGAACGTTGCAGGGGAAGGCGCAAGGTGCGCGGAAGGAAACTCCGCAGGAGCGCCCTAGAGGTATCCATCGGACGTGTTCCGACTGAGGCTCGGTGATGCCGGACACCGCCAGCACGAGGCACGTGGGGGCCGGCGCCGCCGACCGAGCACTGCGTGAACTCTCAATGTCGCCGTTTCCTCAAACAAGAAACCGTCTGCTTTTGGCCCTGCCGCGCCGCGAGTTCGAGCGGCTCAAGCCCGCCCTGCAGCATGTTCAATGCAGTCGAGCCCAGGTGCTGGTCGATGCCGACAGCTCGCTCGAGCACGTTTATTTTCCCAACAGCGGTGTCATCTCGATCGTCGCTGTGTACCCCGATGGCAGCATTATCGAAATGGCCACCATCGGCCGCGAAGGACCACCGGCTTCCAAGCCGTGTTTGGCGCCAAGATGTCGTCCGCGCGATTTCTCGTGCAGCTTCCAGGCACCGCAATGTGCCTCTCACGCGCGGCGTTTCAACGAGCTATGCACCAGCTGCCCACCTTCCATGCTTTGATGTTCGCGCATGTTCACGCATTTCTAGAGCACGTGCTCATCTCCGCCGCGTGCTATGGAGCCCATAGCGTCAACCAGCGGCTCGCCCGATGGCTATTGATGATGCGCGATCGCCACGACGAGGACGCGATGCCAATCACGCAGGACCTGCTCGCGGAAATGCTGGGCGTGCACAGGCCAACGGTGACCAATGCGGTGCAGGCGCTTTACCGTGCCAGGTTGATCGAGGTAGGCCGCAAGCGCGTCACCATTCTCGATCGCGACGGTCTGATCAAGGTATCGTGCGAGTGTTATCAGCTGGTGCGCCTGCGCATCGCTCAGCATTTACCGAAGACCTATGTGGACTAGCTGATCCGTAATCTACATTACCGACAACCAAAAAACCCAAGTGGAGCTCCCGATGGCCGCCGCCCGCAAAGCGTATTGGAAGGGTTATCTCAAGCTCTCTCGCGGCAAGGCGGGCGAGGAGACCTTCGCCGTAATCCGCAACGCCATGAAGGACAAGGGCCGCGTGGCGCTGGCGAAGATCGTTCGGAAACAATCCCTGCTCGGGACCATCCTGCGTTACGACTACGAGGTGCGTGACGAGATGGGACTCTCGCGGTCCAAGCCCAGCCCGAAGACTAGCAAGGAGATGGTCAATCTGGCTTCCCATATCCCCCATACCAAGGCTGGCCACTTCGACCCGTCTGAGTTCAAGGATGAGTTCGAAATCGAGCTCAAAACTGGTCAAGCGCAAGGCCGCGGGCAAGACGATTAGGTACGAAAAACCGGCTGAGCGTCCGTCTAACGTCGTCAATCTGATGGAAGCGCTCCGCCGCAGCGCCGCGGGCAGCGCTAAACGTGCTGCCGCACAGCGGTCATCATCGTCCATCACGAGGACGAGCAAGACAGATGAGAGCTCCCCTAAGAAATGCAGAGCGGAGCGAGCCGCCTGATGGTGCTCAACCCTGCGCGAAAGCGTAGGCTCGCATCCCGCCAATGGTCATGATCGTCCGCGTCCGCAAAAGCGCTTGATGGGTGTTCCATGGCCCTCGGTAGCACCGCTCTCCCATCAGCTCGTCGGTTGCCACCCTTGAAGGCTAGGGGGCGCGAAAGGGGGCAAAAGGTGTCTCGGTCACTGAGCCTTGGGCTTGGGCGGCGCAATGATCAAATGAAGCCCGCAGGTCGGAGAAAAACTAGGTAAAATCAACCACTTATCTGTTTCTTGTCCAGCGTCGAGCCCACGCGTGGCTGGGACTTAAGCTCGGGGCTGGGGCCTTGCGAAATAGTAACGCATGCTATAATAGCATACGTTATGGCCTCCGATCTTGAACGCGACTTCCTCTTCCTCATCTACGACGTGGCTCAGCTTGTGCGCCGCCAGGCCGACCAGCGTGCCCGCACCTATGGCATGACGCGCGCCCAATGGGCGGTGCTGGCACGGCTGGAGCGTGAGCCCGGCATCATCCAAAGCCGGCTTGCCGCCCTAACGGATGTCGAACCGATCACCATTGGCCGGCTCGTGGATCGCCTCGAAGCGAACGGATTGATCACGCGCGAGCCCGACGCATCCGATCGGCGCATCTGGCGGCTCAGGCTGACACCTAAGAGCGAACCCATTCTTAAGCAGATCGCTGCGTTCCGGCGCGAGCTTCACGAGAGCATGGCCGATGGGCTGGACGCGCCATCGCTTGAGACGCTCGTCACCTGTTTGCAGCGCATGCGACAGAATCTGGCCCGGCGCAAAAGCGGACGCACCGTAAGGACAGCATGAACATTCTGGTTCCAAAAACCGCGTTCGCCCCAGCCGCGCAAGTGCGCCGGCGACTTGATGCCATCACCTGGTCCCGCCGGAGCTTGCGAAAGTCGCTTATGCTCGGCGTGCCTTTGCTGGTCGCGCTGATCGCCTTCGTGCTGTGGTTAACCGGCGGGCGCTACGTCTCGACCGACAACGCCTACGTCCACGCCCCTAAGCTCATGGTCTCGTCCGACGTGTCCGGCCTCGTCTCGGAGGTCTACGTTCACGAGGGCCAGAGCGTCCGCAAGGGCGACGTTCTCTTTCGCATCGATCCCAAGCAGTTTCAGATCGCCGTCGACAATGCCACGGCAGAACTCGCACAGACCGCGCTCAATCTGCAGTCGATGAAAGAGGATTACCAACGCATGCTGAGCGATGCGGCCTCCCAGGAAGCTCAGGTCGAGCTTGCGCAGAAGAACTATGATCGCGCAGCCGACCTGATCAAGAAGGGAGTCGCCTCCTCGCAGTCCTTCGACCAAGCGCGCGCCAGCCTGGATTCCGCGCTGAAGCAACAGCAGTCGCTCCGTGAGCAGGCCAAAGTGCTGCTCGCCAAAATTGGCGGAGATCCGAATTTTAGCGTCACCGAGCATCCAACCTATCTCAAGGTGAAAGCGCAACTTGAAGAAGCGCAACGCCAGCTTGACCATAGCGTGATCCGCGCTCCCTTCGATGGCGTGGTCACGCAGGTGGATCAGCTCCAGCCTGGTGTCTATCTAGTTGCGGCGACCGCCGCGTTGACCAACACCGGAGCGGTCGCCCTCGTCGCGACCGGTGATATCTGGATCGATGCCAACTTTAAGGAAACCGATCTCACATGGGTCAAACCTGGTGAGAAGGTCGAGATCTCAATCGATACCTATCCTGGCCGGACATGGGACGGCACGGTCAAAGCCGTCGCGCCCGCCAGCGGCGCCGAGTTCTCCATCCTTCCCGCCCAGAACGCCAGCGGCAATTGGGTCAAAGTGGTGCAACGCATTCCCGTTCGCATCGCCGTCAAGCGCCTTGCGGGCGACCCACCGCTGCGCGCTGGCATGAGCGCCTACGTTACAATCGATACCGGACACAAGCGCTCCTTCTCAGAATTGTGGTGAGCGGTATGGCTGTTTCGCTCGCCTCCGCGCACAAGGCCGATTCGGCGAACCGCACCATGGTCACGGTCTGCGCCATGGTCGCCACGCTGATGCAGGCCCTCGACAACACAATCGCCAACGTCGCGCTGCCCTACATGCAAGGCTCGCTGTCGGCTACTGCCGACCAGATCACCTGGGTGCTCACTTCCTACGTGGTTGCCGCAGCCATTTTCACGGCACCGGTCGGATGGCTCGCGACCTACTTCGGGCGCAAGCGCCTCTTCGTCCTCTGCATCATCGGTTTCACGGCCGCATCTGCTTTGTGCGGCGCGGCCACATCGCTCTCTCAAATCGTCGTCTTTCGCCTTCTGCAGGGCACGTTTGGTGCGGCCCTTGTCCCCTTGTCGCAAGCCACCATGCTCGACCTCTATCCCGCCGAGCAGCGTGGCTCAGCGATGGCAATATGGGGCGTCGGCGTCATGGTGGGTCCAATCCTTGGGCCGACGCTCGGCGGCTATCTCACCGACGCCTATGATTGGCGCTGGGTGTTCCTCATCAATGTGCCCTTCGGCATTCTTGCCGCCGCAGGCCTGGCTCTTTTCATGCAGGAAAGCCCGGCCCGCGACGGTCTGAAATTCGACTGGATTGGATTTGCGGTGCTGAGCCTCGGGCTGGGATCCCTGCAACTGATGCTCGATCGCGGCGAGCAACAGGACTGGTTCCATTCCACCGAGATTGTCGCCGAGCTCGTGTTGGCCTGCCTAGGGATCTATCTCTTCCTCGTGCACCTTGTCACGGCGGATAATCCATTTATTCCGCCACGCATCTTCAAGGACGTGAATTTCTCCGCAGGCTTTCTCATCATGTTCGCGATCGGCATGATCCTGCTCTCCAGCATGGCATTGCTGCCGCCGTATCTGCAGAATCTCGCCGGCTACTCCATTACCACTACCGGGTTGCTCATGGCGCCGCGCGGCGCCGGCACCATGGTAGCGATGCTCATTGCTGGGCGCCTCACCAGCCGGGCCGATCCCCGTCTCCTCATGTTCGGCGGCATCATCATGATCTGCGCCTCCATGTGGCGCATGGTTGATTGGACGCCCGACGTTGATGCCTGGTCCCTTGCTACCACCACGTTTGTGCAGGGCCTCGGCCTTGGGTTTGTTTTTATTCCACTTCAGGTCGTTGCGTTCGCCACGCTTTCCCCCGAATTGCGGGGTGATGCCACGGCGCTTTTCAGCTTGATCCGCAACGTTGGTAGCGCGCTCGGAATCTCGATCTCGTCCTTCCTGCTGGCGCAAGGTACGCAGATCATGCACGCGCGCATCGCTGAAACCGTCACCCCCTTCAACCGGTACCTACAGAGCGGCGGGGCCTATCTGCTCTGGAACCCAGCAACCGGACCGGGCAAGGTCGCCCTCAACGCGGAGGTTACCCGCCAGGCGTCGATCATCGCATACGCTAATGATTTCAAGTTCATGCTCTTTATCTGCATGGCGACGGCCCTTCTGTTGCTCCTGCTGCGCCAGGCAAAACGCGACAACAACGCTTCCGCTGAGCATGTGGTGATCGAGTAGCCTGGCACTTCACCATCGCCACGGCACGGTCCGTCGCGGAGGATCGGCCGAGGGGTCGATCTCGCCGCTAATCTACTTGGTCTCCTCATCTCTCAGCGCTTGTCCTTGCCCACATTTTGAAAAGCGGAGATAGTCCTGTCAGTGCGGCGCGTTCAACCATGTCGCGATCGTGGGGAGCGTCATGAGCAAATCGCCGCTACTTGCGTTGGCACTCATGTTGTCGTCGGTGTTCACCGTGCAAGCTGCTGAGCTCCAGATCATCGCCGGCGGCGGCATCGCCGCCCCAATGCAACAAATCGCAGCCCAATTCGAGAGCGGCACCGGGCACAAGATGGTCATCCGCTACGGTACCACGCCCGAATTGATCAAGCTGGCCATGGGCACTCCCTTCGATGTTGGTGTCGTGCCGCAGGACGTCTTCCAGGACGCCGCCGCACGCGGCCAGTTCACGTCCGATCCAACACCTACAGTTGCACGGGTCGGTCTCGCAGTTGCAGTCCGCGCTGGCAGCGCCAAACCCGACATCCGCACCCCCGAGGCCCTCAAGCAGACGCTGCTCAAGGCGCAAGCCATCGCCTCGATACCAGCGAGCGCCACGGGCACACAGCTTGCGAGCGTCTATGAGAAGCTGGGCATCGCCGACGCGATGAGGGCTAAGACCAAGGCGCAGCCGGGGCCCGTCCAGATCATTGAGGCGGTCGCGAGGGGCGACTGCGACCTCGCGGTATTCCTGATCAACGTATTGACCGACCCGCGCCTGGACGTCGTCGGACCTTTCCCCGCTGAAATCCAGCGAGAAGTCGTTTACGCGACAGGCGTCGCTGCAAATAGCAAGGTGCCGGAAGTCGCGAAGGTGTTTATCGCGTACCTCAGATCTCCGGCGGCCGCGGCGGTCATCAAGGCAAAGGGCATGAACCCAGGCTAGCCGCAAAACGCCTTCCACCTATTGCCTACATCTCGCCCGCATGCACGCCCACCCCGATCCTGATTTTCGTGGTCGTGAACAACTCATAGAGCGGCATCGGGAGAATGGAAGGCGCAACAAAGCGATGCCCGCTCGTGTACTATCTCGCGGCTGCGTTTGACGAGAGGGTATAAGTCACTGGTTCACTTTGGCAGCTCGTGAGCGTCGTCTCGAAGTGAACGGAGCGATAGGCGTCGTAATTGTGGGTGTCGTTGCGGTGCTCGCTCGCCTGGTATGGCCACTCCAGCTTGGCCGCGCTGCTCGCGAGATCGAGATTTGATACGGCAGGAGTTGAGCTCCAGAGACGCCATCAAGCAGCTCGCAGCCATAATCGAAAGCAGGATCGCCAAGGCCGCAGGTGGTCATTGGTCCAAAACCTGGTCTGGTTTATGCCCGGGTCAGGCGTATTGTTCTTCACGCCAGAGCTGCGCCGTGTCGTTGGGCTCCCTGAGACCCATTGATGCTGCAGGCGAGAATGCACATTGAACTACAAGGGCGGAGAGGCATGATTGAGTTTTTCTTCGACTGCTCGAGCCCATGGACGTATCTCGCGTTCCACAACATCGAACCGCTCGCGCGCGAGTTCGGCGAAGAGATCAAGTGGCACCCCATCCTGGTCGGCGGCATCTTCAACACGATCAATCCGAGCGTCTACCAGTCACGCGAGAAGCCCGTGCCTGCTAAGGCACGCTATTACAAGAAGGACATCGCCGACTGGGCGCGCGTGGCCGGCCTTGAGTTCAGGGTCCGGCCGACCGTCTTCCCGGTGAACAGTGTCAAAGCCATGCGCGCCTGCATCCTTCTCGAGCCTGATGGCAAGTTGGTCCCGTTCGCACGCGCGGTATTCGAGGCCTATTGGCGGGACGACCAGGACATCTCGAAAGATGAAGTTCTCGCTGCGATCTGCGGCCGGTTAGCCATCGACTCGAGGCACTTTTTCGCCGGTATCGCGGAGCAGTTCATCAAGGACAAACTTCGGGCAAACACTCACGAGCTCATGGAGCGCGGCGGTTTCGGCTCCCCCACGATCTACCTCGATCGAGACGATATGTATTTCGGCAATGATCGGCTGCCGCTCCTTCGCGCGGCGCTTCAGCGGCGAGCTTCGCGCAGGGGCTGACTTGTAATGCCTGCTAAGGCGCAGTGACTACCGACCTCCAAACCAACCATTGGTCATCAAGTCGCTGTAGCGCTAGGTTGAGCGAAAGTACGGGCGTTACGGCGCGAGGTCGATGGATGGGCTCCCAAGGCGCAGCAAGGTTTGGACGTCTGGCAAGCCGTGAGCAACCTTGCCCGGCTTGAAACCGGCCCACGCGCGATTGTTGTACTGCTATCAGCTCAGGTCGGTATTCGAAGTGCATGGTGTCGTAGTGGTACCACTTGCCTCCCCAGATGAAGCCGTGCTTCGATCGGCCGCCTCGAGCAGCACGGCGCCATTCGTGAAGGTGTCTGAGTAGCCAGCCAGGCTGCACGGGTCTTCGCGACCAGCCGCTCAAGGCGCTCCTTGCGATCCAGGAGGGCAAGCTTACGCAGGTCATGGCCATTCAGATACAGCAGGTCAAAAGCCCACACGCTTAGCGCGGCACCGTCTTTGCGAAAATGCAGCGAACGGAAATCGGGTATGCCCTGGTCGTCGGAGGCTGTTACCTCACCGTCGATTACGCAAGACCGCACAGGTAAGTCGGCAGCGGCTTCTGTTAGCGCGGGGAACCGTCGATGGCAGTAGTTGCCACTCTTGGTGTATAGCGTGACGTGGCTGGGGAATTTGTGCAGCTGGACCCGCCAACCATCGAACTTGACCTCGTGCACCCAGTCGTCGCCGATTGGAGGCGCGGTACGCAATTTGGGCTGGGCGGGGACGACGAACTGCATGCGGAAACAGGTACCTACGGGCGTGGGACTCTGGTCAGGCGGGCCAAACACTGGGGGTCGGCGTTGGCTAAGAAGTATACGATACCCACAGATGCTTCGAGAGATCCTTACTATCTCGCTGTGGGCCGCTGCCTCGAAAAATGGGCGTGGGTTGAGACAAACCTAGCACTTTTGATGATGGGGTTGATGCGTCACCGTCGTGGCAACCTGGTCGGCGCTGCGTTTCATTCGGCCGTCAGCTTCAGAGCCAAGTTGAAGATGGTGGATGCTATCGCGCAGCAAACCCTCGCAGGTCAATGGCTGCAAAACTGGGATAAGCTGCGTGATCGGATCCGCAGGCGATCAGAGAAGCGCAACCAAATCGCGCATTTCCATCTCATGGGGCACGGAAAACCTACTGCCCCATTAGAGATGCGGCTGCATCCGTACTGGTCAATTACCAGGAACCTTCCCGCACCAAAGAATGAAGGTTTGACGGCGGAGCAATTACACCAGCGTGCTGATTTGTTCACCGAGCTTTCGTTTGAGGTATTGGAGTTTTGTCCTTCCAAAGCGATTGCGGCCGCCGTCCAAAGGCGCTGCATCAACACCTAAGCCGTCTGCCTAGCCGGCAAACAATTGCCGAATTCGATCTTTCATCGCAGCGATGGAGCGTCGCTGCTGGTGCTCATGGCGAAGCCGCCACTAGGATAACAGATCGAGCTGCTGCCAGCTTAGACGCCGGAATTGGTACAAGCATACCGGCTCTGAAGCGGAAACGCGGCTTGGTCGGAAAGAAGTGCTCATACGCTAGGGAGAGGAAGCTCACGCCGATCACACCACCAATGATTGAAATCAGATCCAGGAGGGTCAGTACCACCGCGGCGGAAAGGCGGTTCATCGTACCAAGATGAAGAGTGATCAAACCAGGGATCACAAGAAGGATGAGGCATACAAGCGGACCCATTGCCAGGCGCCATGTGTTCCGCCGCATAGCCGCCCAGACGTTGCCGAGCGAGATATCAGACCGGCCGAGCGCGATGGCGACCAGAATTGGCGAGCAGCGTGCGACGATGAAGAGCAAAGGAAGCACGAGGAGGCTGGCGACACCCACGGCCCAGTCGGGCGCTTTCGTGCCCGTCGCCGCCGCGAGGTAGGTGGGGAATTGACCGATTCCATTCAACACGATCGTCGTCACGAACACGTAGCCGGCGTACAGCAACACGTTGCGATCGATCTGAAGATATCGCTCGTGCGGCTGCTCGTTGGTCAGAACAAATCGGTGCCAAGCAACGGCAATCGAGGCGGCGGCGGGAAGAAGCACGATTTGCTTCAAGGACGACAACATCTGCAGCTGCCAACGAAGGTCTTTGCTGGCCGGTGTACCGATCTTTGCCATAAGATCCGCAAGCGTCGGCGCAATGAGCCATGACATGACCAACAGGACAGGCGTCATGACCCCGAGCCTAAGCCACATGACGCGCCCGAGTGTATCCGCCTCGTTAAGGGGCAGAGCGTATGCACGGCCTACCGTGCGCCAAAACGGTAGCTTGGCGGGCCTGGTGGTATTGGTGCTGGTCACGGCACATCTCGTCCGGTTCTCCTCAGATACCTGACCCTGTTGCCGCGGCAGTGCGAATCTCCGGTCTCTGCCACGAACTGCCGTGAGCAGTTGCAACAACCTGAGGCAAGAGAATTAATCGGTACCCTTACTGGCTTGGCACGCGAGAAAACTCACGTCTCTCCCTCAGCCCCGGTCTCCTATCTCAGGCTTTGGCGACAACATCTTTTCTTGGGTCTTGTCACCCACCTCTCGCAAAAGCCGTGCGACGAACTCTTGCACGGTGATTAGGGCACGTTCAGCCTCGCCCCATTCCTCATCTTTCATGGCGTTGGCCGCCACGCTCATTGCCTCTAACGCCTTGTGAGCTTCCTCGAGCATTATCAGTTCTTTTTGATCTCGAAGCCCGGCGCCTTAAACACCGTGTTTTGCTGACTGTCCCACTACAGGTAGCCGAGCACCACGATGCCGATCAGTAGCGCGCCGATTATCAATGATTTACCGTCCATGCTGACCTCTCTGCCGACACAACGCCCGAGCAGAGGGTTCGTTGCAGGGCGACGGCATCATCAAGCTAATATAAGCCACTTGCATGAACCTGGCAGACCTCAAGGCCTTTGTCGCGTTGGCTGAGACGGGCTCGATCGGTCGGGCCGCCTTGCGCCTCGGGCTAACCCAGCCTGCCACTACCCGGCGCGTCCAGAACTTCGAGGCCGGCATGGGCGCGACTGCGCTGCTAGACCGCAGCACGAAGCCCGCCACACTCACGCCGGCCGGCCGACAGGTCCTCGCGCACTGCTACCGCGTCTTGAAGTCTGTTACCGATCTCCAGGCGTGTGCGCGCGGCAGCGCCGAACCCTCGGGTGATTTGCGCATTGGCGTCTCGCCGGGACTGACCCAGTCTGTGCTCTCAGCCCCATTCGACGAATTGCGCAGACGTTATCCAGATGTCCGGATGCGCCTCACGTCACAATGGACAACGGCGTTGATTGGTGCAGTTGACCGTTGCGAGCTCGATTGCGCAGCCGCTTTGCTGACCGACCACCACAGCCTCCCTTCGGACATGGCCGGCACTCAGATAGGTGTGGAACGTCTAGGTGTTGTTGGCGCTTGCAACATCGAGCTTCCGACCATCGGCCGACGTGAAATGTGTCTGACCCACCTTTCTGGTCACGGCTGGGTACTCAATCCGGTAGGCTGTGGCTATCGCGAGGCTTCGATCCGTGCATGCGATCGTGCGCAAATCACTTGCAGGATCGTGGCCGATGTTCTGGGCTACGATCTGCAGTTGTCACTTGTAGCAAGAGGCGCAGGGCTCGGCCTGGTTCCACGCAGGCTGATTGACAAAAGCGCCGTACGACAGCGACTGCGCGTTTTGACGGTAGCTGACTTCGCGCCCGAGGTTCGCGTGATGATGCTGCGCGCCACGGTGCTCGGGAGCCTGGGTGTCGCCGTGGACTATCTGCAAGCGCGCCTCGCGACCACCTCGCGAAAGTTCTTTGCATAATTTTGTTTCGCTTATTGCATTTGACTGATGGTGTGTGGCGCTTGACGATCACCCCGCATCTTCTGACTCATGCCGCGGTCCGTGCGCGCGCTGTACGCTCGCGGCGGTCGCTTCGCAGCCCGAAGGAGGCTCATCATGCGAACCCATGAGGAAAAGGCGGCCTTTTTCTGGGCGCTTCACAAACGGCCGGCGATCTTTGTGATCCCGAACGCATGGGATGCGGGTACGGCCAGAGCACTCGCGGCGCTTGGCTTCGAGGCGCTGGCAACAACCAGCTTGGGGCTTGCCAATACGCTCGGCCGATCGTTGCGGGATCGATTGAAGACGCGACCGGGGATCCGCGGAAGCCGATCTACGATTTCAACCTTTCCGTCGAGCGCGTCCAGGCCGCGGCCGAGATGGCGCATTCGTTGCCGGGCCCATTTATGCTTACGGCCCGCGCGGAGAACTTCCTGCGGGGCTCTCGCGATCTCGACGACACCATCCGACGGCTTCAAGCCTATGAGCGGGCTGGAGCGGACGTGCTCTACGCGGGGGGGACCCCCAATCTGTTGTCGGTCCGCGCTATGGCGGCCGCTCTCGCGAAGTCACTCAACGTCGGGCTTGGAGCAATCGACGCCTCCGTGACAGTGGCAGAGCTCGAAGAGGCGGGCGCAAGGCGCGTAAGCACCGGCGGCTCGATGACGAGGGTAGCTTTCACCGCTATTCTCGGGGCCGCCCGCGAACTGAAGGAAAAAGGAACGGCCACGTACCTGCACGATCTCGTGCCGAGTTCGGTGTTGTGGCGGGCGTTCGCCGATTACCCACGATGATAAGCACCGGGCGGACGCGCTCCGCAAGTTGCAGGAGGCAGAGATCGTCAAGTGGTGACCGATCCCGAAAGCCGCAAACATTCAAGGCGGAGTGAGAAAGAGCGCAGTGCAAACAACGTTTGCCTGGCGACGTCGGGTCAGGGTCAACAAGAGGTAGCGTCAGGATAAATCCAGGAAAGGGGAAAGAGATGTAGCAACTCGGAAACCTTTCATTGCGGTCCAGAGGGTTCAACTCCCTCCCGGTAAAGGCCAGCCCGTCAGCCGGAAGCGAGTCTTGCATGTGGCGGTGGCAACACCGCTCTTGAAGCGTAGACAGCAGGTGCTTAAGCCCCGCGGTAGCCTCGAAATTGACGTCACGCTTCACCTCACGCGATTTCGTGCCTTGGCGCTTCTCCGACGCCTGCTCCTGACGTTCGTGGTTGGCCGGCGGTATGGCAGGCGTCAGAGAAACCTTCACATAAGCGGAATAAGACTATAACGGATCATCAGATAGAGTGTGCTTTTCGGGTGCGCGGCTCTGTGCACCCCAGGGGCATCGAGTTGATATGGTTACCTCGATATCGCCTTCACACGTTGGCACCCGCCAAGTACCAGCGGATGGCTACGTATGACTCGGCCTCTCGCCCGAGCATGGCCACTTTGGCTTACGGCGATCCGCGTCGGGAAAGCACGGGCGCGATCAGGGAGCAACCCTTCCAGCCCCAGTAGACGCGGTGGTAGGCGATCAGCCCGCCAACGATCTCCATGAACTCGACAAGGTCCAGCTGATCGCCGTCCGGCGCCTGACGCGGATACTCCCATACCAACAAGCGGCGGCCGTCAGTCAACCACTCTCCTGTGCGGTACCAGCGCACGAGGTCATTGGGTCGCCGTCGCCCGCCCTCAACGAAAAACGGCGCAGCTCGTCATGGCCGCGCAGCACGCCGTCCTGTTGTCGTCAAGGATGGCGCGCACGAGCGGGCTTTCCAGAACAGCGTCCTGAGTGTAGAGGGCGAGCAAGCCTTCGGTATCGAGCGCCTTGGCGCGTTCGTGCCACTCGCGATAGACCCGCTCGCAATCGGCTCGGAAGTCGCTCGCCAATCCCTCGTTCCCGCCCATATCTCGTTTCCCGATCGGTTTGCGAGGCAAAGCCTATCCGCTGGACGGCTCCCGATGGTTCAGAGATGATGGAAGTATGCGTGGCGAAACCTGACATCGCTTCGGTAGCAGCCTTGATCGGCGACCCTGCCAGAGCGGCGATGCTGACGGCGCTTGCGGACGGACGGTCTCTTCCGGCAGGGGAGTTGGCCGCCGTCGCCGGCTTGTCGCTGTCGGGCGCCAGCGCGCAGCTCGCGCGACTGGCCCAGGGTGGATTGCTGGCCATGGAGCGCGAAGGGCGCCACCGCTATTAGCGACTGTCCGGCCCGCAGGTCGCTGCCGCGCTTGAGGGCTTGGCGTTGTTGGCAGTAGCGCCGCGTCGCCCTGGCGCCCGCTCGACGGCGACGGAAGCGCTGCGGCGGGCGCGCACTTGCTATGATCACCTAGCCGGAGAACTCGGGGTGGCGCTTGCCCAGGCGTTCTAGGAGCGCGGTCTGCTGACGGCGGGAGAAGGCAAGCGGTTGGAGGCTACCGGCGCGGGCGCACAGTGGTTTTCGCAGGTGTTGGGGATCGACATTGCGCGGCTGGTTCCCGGCCGCCACGGCATTGCGCGGCGCTGTCTGGATTGGACGGAACGACGGCATCACATCGCCGGTCCCTGGGGGACCGCCCTGTTTCATCGGTGCTGCGAATTGGGTTGGGTCACGCAGGCAACGGGCACCGCAAGGGCTGTCGAGCTTTCACGACGAGGCGCGGCAGAGATGGTTCGCACGCTGGGTCTATCAATCTAAAAATCGCCCCTTGCTGGATGGAGGACGGTCCGATCGTGTCTCCTATGTCGCAGCTAAAATCGCTCCCGCAGGTCTCGCGCTGGCACACCGAACTGACGTTGAAGAGCGCGCCGGAAAGCACTTTCGGATCCGAAGCCGGTCTTCCCGGCCACCTGAGCCAGCTTCAGCTGCGTCGTCTGCAGGAGCGCGCGGGCAAGTTCACACCGGATCTTTTCGACCGCCTCTGCGGGTGTCACGCCAGATGCGGCCACGAACTTCCGATGGAAGGTGCGAGACGTCTGACCGGCGACTGCCGCCATGGCGTCGACGGTCCATGAGGCTGTCGGATCACTGGCTATGCGTTGCAGGAGCTCCTGATAAGGCTCAGCCGCAGCTTCTTGCAGCGCCATTGGCTCGCTGTATTGGCGCTGTCCGCCCGGGCGCTTCATGTACACCACGAGACGGCGCGCCACACGAGATGCGAGCGCCGCGCCGTGGTCGTCCTCGATCAGCGAAAGTGTGAGGTCGATGCCGGCCGTCACGCCGGCAGTCGTCCAGATATGTCCGTCGCGGATGAAGAGCGGTTCGGGATCGACATCGACCTTGGGAAATTCCCGAGCAAAGCGAGCGCATGATCGCCAGTGGGTAACGGCGGGCCTGTTATCCAACATGCCCGTCTCGGCCAGCATGAACGCGCCGGTGCAGATTGCGCAGATGCGGCGGGCCCGCCGGCACAAGCGCAAAAGCGCCGAGATTGCATCCGTCCTCAGCCGAAGGCGGTGGACACCCGGTCCGCCCGGAATGAAAATCGTATCGACGATTCCCGACCGTGGTAGGGGCTCCGCCATGACGCCGAAACCAGACGCGGTCGTCACGCTTCCCGGTGCGAGAGCGCATAGACGCACGTCGTATTGTGGCCCGGCACCCTCCTCGTTGGCAGTGGTCAACGCTTGGGCCGTGCCCGCAACGTCCAGCACTTGCACGCCGTCATACACGAAGATGACGGCACGGCGCTTTGGCAGTTTTCGCCCGCTCTTTGACATGGCTGCCACTCTCGCGAGCATCTAAGCATGGGGACCGACCGAGATGTCAACTGTCACGATTGGAGAGTGGCAATGCAGGTCAACATCGTCCTCGTCCCCGATATGGTGCAGCTCGACGCAACCGGTCCCTTCGAGGTGATGGCGCGCACGCCGGGCTGGAACATTGATTTCGTGGCGACCTCGCTCAAACCCGTGCGCACCGAGCGCGGCCTAACAATCTTGCCCACCAGAACGCGCGAGACCGCCTTGCCCTCAGATCTTCTCGTCGTGCCCGGTGGCAGCGGCATCGATCGTGCGATGCTCGACGCCGATTGGGTCGCTTACACGAGGCGCGAGGCCGAGCGAGCCAAATTCGTGTTTGGTATCTGCACAGGATCGCTGCTGCTTGCGGCGACGGGCGTGCTGAAGGGGCGCACGGCTGGCGGACATTGGCTTTCGCGCGCTCTGCTTGCGAAATTCGGCGTCATTCCCTCGGACGAGCGCATGACGATCGACGGAAAGTTCTACACCTCTGGCGGCGTAACGTCCGGCATTGACATGGCGCTGCGCGTCGTCGCCGACATTGCGGGTGAGGAAACGGCACGCAAGATACAGTTGCAAATCGAATACGATCCTGCGCCGCCATTTCCTGGCGGAACGCCGATGACTTCACCGCCCGAGATCACCGCTGCCTTGCGCGAGGCTGCTCGCGAACGCTGTGCCAAGCGCGAACTCATGGCTGCGGAGGCGGTCGCCCGTCTTCGCTAAGGCTGCAGACACGTAGTGACTGCCCGCGCGGCGGGGGCGCGATCACAAACCTGCTGTCGTTGCGAATGGTCTTGCTTTGGCGGATCGTGCGTGGCATGTAAGAGCCCAAGGGGTTACCCGCGACATCCCCGTGAGGCTGCGGCTGAAAGATCGCGTCCCAAGTTAAGAGAACGGGACGCAATGCCGTCAGTCAGCTTATCCCTCCTCAAACGCGCCGGATTTGTCGATCTGCCGAAGCGCTGCGCTTTCGCGGAGGGCTTCGATCGCGCCGCGGTGGCAAAGTCATCCCCAACGCATCTGTTGTCGCTCGCCCAGCTCCCCGGGTGTTGCGGAAATCGTGGTCGGCGATATCCGGCAGCGATCATTGACAAAACACACACTCATCACCGCTTCCAACCGGAGTGCCACACCATGCACGTACAGAAGCCACTTTCTAAATCCCCTCCGCAATCCACCGCACCCGGAACCGTGATGGTTCGGCCGCTCTTGCTCAAGCCGCAGTGGATGAACGGGCTTTCAGAACGACTGCTCGTGAGCCATTACGAAAACAACTACGGCGGCGCACTACGACGGCTGAACGACATTCGAGCGCGTCTTGCGGGCCTCGACTGGGCGCGCACGCCCTCGTTCGAGATCAATGGTCTCAAGCGTGAAGAGCTGATCGCTGCGGGCTCGGTGATCCTGCACGAGATCTATTTCGATTCGCTCGGCGGACACGGCGATAATCCACCCACCGGGCATGCCGAGCCGCCCGCCGGGCTCGCCCAGGCGCTTGAGCGCGATTTCGGCAGCGTCGGGGCCTGGCGAGCCGAGTTTACCACCATGGCAAAGGCGCTCGCAGGCGGCTCAGGCTGGGCGATCCTTGCTTGGTCTGAGCGCTTGGGCCGGCTAGTCAACCAATGGGCGGCAGACCACGCGCACGGCCTGGCAGGGGCTGCACCGATCCTCGCACTCGACATGTACGAGCATGCCTATCATCTCGATTTTGGCGCGAAGGCAGCGGCCTATGTCGATCAGGCGTTGGCAAACCTGAATTGGGAACGGATAGGCGCGCGGTATCTCCTGGCGATCGGCGAGAGAACCGGAGATGACGAGCTCTTCCTCCCCTTCGGCGCGCCGTCGCGACAAGAGGCGCGGATTTCGGCCGAGGAGCTGAAGGTCGCGCTGGAGAGTGACAATGATCGTCGCCCGGTGCTTCTCGATGTCTGTCTGCCCCGGGACTTGCCCCGGCGCAAAGATATGCTGGCGGGTGCCGCCATGCATGCTCCTGCCGCGCTGTCGCACTGGATCAAGGAGCTGCCGCGAGACCGGCCGATCGCGGTTTATTGTATTTGCGGATTTCAGGTCAGCGGCACGGCCGTGGCCGAGCTGCGACGGCGGGGCTATAACGCCAGAGCTCTCATCGGCGGGATTACCGCCTGGCACGCAATTGGCGGCGCGACGGTGCCGCTAGATACCTCTATCTATGAAGGTGCATGAGGTATTCGCGGGCAATGAACTGTTGAGGAGAGGATGCTGCATTGCAATGCGCCGACGCGGACGAGGGCTGCTGTGGGTCAATTCCGGCTGCCGACAGCATGCTCATGGACCTGTCCCGGCGCGTCGGCTTACCCTTCATAAAGCCGACCATATTGACACTCCTGGGCCGGTCGTCTGCAGAGTGCCACTTTCTGCCGTGAGCATGTGCTTACTCGATCACCTCTCGTCGGCGCGTGCAAGCAGCGCCGCCGGTACTGTAATGCCAAGCGCCTTGGCGGTTTTGAGGTTGATTATCAGTTCGAGTTTGGTCGCGAACTCCACCGCGAGATCACCGAGCTTGGCCGCGTTATTGGCCGCCTCCTCGGGTAGCTCAGCTGCGCGGCGAATTTAGTGTTGGAAAACGTCCGATCCTGTCTTGCGACCACCGCAATGCCTGACGATCGTGGCCGCGGTAGCGCAAGAACAGGCTGGAGGTGCATCTCCAGCCCGCTCAGTAAAAGCGTAGTTGCTAGCTGCCCGGTGGGCTCCGCCGGTAACTTGGTCAAGCGTGGCTGGCGGACCACCGTTAGCGGCCCCGCGTCAAATCAGGGCAATTCAACCTTCACCTCAAAATGCTGAACCTCGCAAGGAGCGCTCGCACCTCTTCCACATAACGATGGCGTTTGTATTGACCCTGATGTAACGGCGCCACGCCGATCGCGTCGCCGTCGCCTATTGGCTCGATCATTCGATCAGCTCGTCGGCGCGGGCGAGCGGCCGGTGCATGAAGCGCCTGGACACGCGTTCGAAAA
>Ga0306920_100001873_pt1 | contig 26220 bp, 22 predicted proteins | sample flu12Cox44000170_FD_204666 | JGI IMG/M metagenome (GOLD analysis project Ga0306920, IMG submission 204666) | Lab enrichment of tropical soil microbial communities from Luquillo Experimental Forest, Puerto Rico - flux4day.12C.oxic.44.000.170 (v2)... | ecosystem: Environmental > Terrestrial >...
ATCCAAGAACAGATTTCCCAACAAAGCATCTCCCTGCTTTCATCATCACCCCTTTCATCTCCAGCCCCAGCCGATAAGCCAGTCCACACACCACTGCCAAAACCTGCACAACACCCGGCACACGCTTTCGCACAAGATTCGTCCAAGCCGGTACAACACGCACCGCCACAATCTCTGTTACCACCAAAACAGTAATCTGTTGCGGTAGCCCGCCTGTGAGCGGTGTCATTTCAATTCCACCCATTTGGTCTTGCGTTGTTGTGACAATTGATTTTCCCAGAGGCACGAGCTCGCCAGCGTTAACACGACGCGCCGGTACGGCCTGACGACGCGAGGATGTTCACGAAGGTGGTAATTTCAGGCGCCTGACACGTCATTACGCCAGGCAGTCAATCTAAGCTCGTGATTACAGTCCGGGCATCGAAAGATGCGAATTTCGGTATCGCCACCAGCCACTGGTACGATAGCCAATAGGTTCATCTCGGCGGCACAACGGCAATCAGGTAACTCCGTTGAACCCGCCTCTAACAGGCGCTCAAATTTTGACATGACACCCCCCGTCCCCATGGAAAGTGTATGTCTATCAATGTCGGTCGCCAAGTGAATTTAACTGATTTTCACCGTGATCATGGCCTCGGCAATGCCGCAACGCCGCTTCCCGCCGCCCTGGTCCGGCTGAGAAATTCGTTGCTGCTAATGTTGATCCACGTCAATATTTGTGAGTTGCAAAAGGGCCATAAAAGTCAAGCTCGAAACTGAATTGGAGCGCACCAATGCGCTCCACTCTGCACCACCCGATCTCGGCTTTCGCAAACGAAATCGGACTCTTTTTAGGGACATCATCAGGGTCGCGATCATTCGGGACGCCATTGGTTGAGGTAGACATGACCAAACAAGCGGTAATCGTCAAATATCGCGTCCGGCCGAGCCGAATGAATGAATTCTTGTCATTGCTCAGGGCCCACATCGTTCGGACGAAGGCAACTGAGCCTGGCTGCCTGCAATTTGACCTGCTCATGCCGCATCGGCAGGCGGACACCGTACACCTCTATGAAGTCTATGCCGACGAGGCCGTTTTCAATTTTCACAACTCGTCGCAAACCCTTGCAGACTACAAGGCTAGGTCAGAGCCGCTTTTGCTAGAGCGATCGATAGAGTGGTGCATGGTTAATGAGTGACGGTCTACACCGTCATTTCGTGCTCCAAGGCTGAACAGCGATGAATTCGGTCACGGCTTTATCGTCCATGCGTGAGACGCGCACGTATCCATGCATCATTGGATCTCAACGATTAGCTTTCCGACCGGATATGTTGGCTAGCCAAATACCCGAACGTTAACGCGGGACCAAGGGTGATACCCGGCCCGGGATAGTCCCCATTCATGATGGAGTTCATGTCGTTGCCGCAAGCGTATAGGTGCCGTATTGGCTTGTTCGCATCGTTCAGAACGCGACCGTGCTCGTCGGTAACAAGCCCGGCGGATGTACCGAGGTCACCCGGATAGAGGGCGACCGAATAGAAAGGTGCAGACTCAATCGGGGCGACGCAAGGGTTAGGCAGATTTTCTGCATCACCGAGATATCGCTGATAAGCATCGCCCCCGCGGCCGAATTCATGGTCGACACCCGCGCGGGCATCATCATTGAAGCGCTTGATCGTCGTTTCGAGGCTCTCTGGTTGGATTGCCAATCTCATTGCAAGCTCACGAACTGTTTTCGCTCGAGTAAGGTAGCCGCTCTGCAAGTGACCGCGGAGCGATAGCGAAAATGGCTTGACGGCGCCAAGCCCGTACTTCCACAAAAAACGTCTATCGCAGATCAGATACGCGGGGATTGACGGTCTACCGTTGGGCTCCCGAAACATCGCCCGCACAAACTCGTGGTACGAAATGGCTTCATTCGTGAAGCGCAAGCCACTGCGATTAACGGCAATCACGCCTGGCTTTGCACGATCGGTGACGGTGTGCGGAAATATGCGTTCCGCGTCGTCCTCACGTTTAAAGCGCGAGACCGGTACCCAAAATGCGTTGTCGGCATTTCGATCCCGGACCTTAGCTCCGACCTGGGTTGCGAGTTCGATCCCATCGCCGGTGTCGCTTGGGCAAGCTGCTGAGAGCGTCCCGGCGAGTTTGGGCAGGTATTTGACGCGCATTTCAGGGCGGTGCGAGAATCCCCCGGTCGCCAGGACGACGCCCCTCTTGGCGCGAATATCTCTGCGCCGCCCGGCATTCGTGATCGACACGCCACTGACTGTTACACCGTCGTAGATCAGGCCGTTGACGGCGGTGTTTAGAGATAATTCTACCTTCAGAATCAGAAGCGAGTACAGAAGCTGTGCTGCAAGTGCATTCCCAAGATAAAGAGTAGTACCTCGCTTGGCAAAAACCCGCTCTTTGCTATAGCGCGCAAGCAACCGCGCGACATGCACCGTCGAACAAAGCGACCGTCCTACCTTCCTGAAATGCGGTATATCTGCGCGATCAATCATCATTCCGCCAAACAACATAAACTCTGACAATGGCCAGCGAAGTAATTGAAAATGCTTGCCCAGCAATCGACCATCGAAAGGAACTGGCTCGAGGACACGCCCTCCTGTGGTTGCTCCTGGCAGGTCGGGATAGTAGTCCGGGTAAACCTTGACCGACCGCAGACGGACAGATGTTTTCTCCTCGAGGTAACTAATCGCTTTGTTTCCGCTTGCCAGAAATACGGATCGGAGGTTTTCGTTGAAGCTGTCGCGCACGGTGTACCTCAGATATAAGCGGGCTTCTTCGTTTGTATCGGGTATACCGGCCTGCGCCATTTTTGAGTTCGCTGGGATCCACACCATGCCACCTGAGACAGCCGTCGTGCCGCCGACAAATTGAGATTTTTCGATGACGATTACGCTTAGGCCTTCCGCAGCTGCGACGGATGCCGCGGTCATTCCGCCCGCGCCAGCGCCGAGGACAATCACATCGTACTCAGTCTTCATTTGCGTCGCGAGCGATGGAACCGCCGCCTAAGCATCACCGACCCCGCACATGGCAGCCGGTAACGTTGCGAACCTGCCACTCGATTGAGGCTTGGCCGAGACGGCAGTCGAGACCGCGAACCGCGTGGCCATGTCATACGAGCTTGTCAACAACGAAGCGACCGAGGAGACCGGCTGCGCCGGTCACGAGAGCGCGGCGTCTCACGTAGGACCCCTCGGCTGTGGACTCGCGAAGCCGATCCGTGCGAGAGCCTCGTGACTCTTGAGGATCGCCGCCTCGGGATCGGCATCGACAATTTCGAGGATACACGGCCCCGCAAAATCAGCCGCGGCTAAGGCCGTCGGGATCTCGGCGAAGGGCACCGTGCCTGTGCCAACTGCACCGTGTTTCCAAACCGTGCGGCCCGTATCCGACAGATGGACGATGCGGAGGAGGTCAGCAACTTGCTGTATCCCCGCCGCGGGCGACTCCCCGATGAAATGCGCGTTCGCTGCGTCATAGCAAATCGCGACAGTCTCAGAGGCAAATCCGCGTACGAAAGCCCCAAGCGACGCGGCGTCTGGGAACGCGGCGATCGGCACGTTTTCGATCGCCAGACGAACGCCTCGCTTTTCGGCGTACGGTAACAGCGCCTCGATGCTCTCGCGCATCCATGCGGTGCGCTCCGCGACAGGCGGCGGGAAAAGCGGACTCATCCGCCCGGGCACGGTCACGAGCCACTCGATTGCTAGCTCGGAGGCGAGGTCGATAACGTCGCGAAACATCTGCACGGACGCCGCACGCACGCGCGGAAAGGCGCTGGCGAGATTCTGATCGAGACTCGGCAGGTTGAGCGAACAATCAGTCGCTCTCACCTCGGCCAATACCGAGGCGAGTCGGCGGCGCTCGGCCGAGTCGAAGTCGTCGAGCGGGAGATGGATCGGATGGACCATCAACTCGAACGTCCGGTAGCCGTAATCGGCGAGCCGCCGGACGCACTGCGCTGCAGGCATTGACCAGATATAGCTGTACGTGTTGATCCCGAGACCGGGCATGGTTATGCGGCGCCTTCTAGCGCGACTTCGTTCGCCGGCTCATGCGTCACGCCTAGCAGGCGCTCCTGCAACGCGCTGTTTGCTGCGAAATCGGCCGCGCTGCCGGCATATGCGATCCGACCGTTCACGAGCGCATAAGCCCGGTCTGCCATCGCGAGCACGCTTTCGGCATGATGCTCGACGATGATGAGGCTCGCGCGCGTCGTGAGCTTCGCGACCGCCTCCCGCACCTCGTGCACGACGGTAGGTGCGAGGCCCTCGAAAGGCTCGTCAAGCAGGATGAGCCGACTCGGTACCATGAGCACGCGGGAAATCGACACCATCTGCCGCTCGCCGCCAGACAAATTTTCGGCCCGCGAGCGCATGAGCTGCCGGAGCTTCGGGAAAAGTTCGCAGATTTCCTCCTGCGATGCGCCGCCGGGCCGCCAGGCGAGCTTTAAATTCTCCTGGACCGTCAGATTGGGGAAGAGCCTGTGACCCTCGGGCACGAGCGCGATCCCAAGTCGGTTGATGGCGTCGGGCCGCAGCCCACCGATGTTCCGACCGTCGAACAGGATGCGCCCGGCGCTTGGCGGGAGCGTGCCCGTGATGGAGCGCAGCGCCGTCGTTTTGCCGACACCGTTGCGGCCGAGGAGCGCGATAACCTCTCCCGCATAGACTGTCAGGTTGATGCCTTCGAGAACCGTGCTTCCGCCATAGCCCGCTTGCACACTTTCGAGCTGCAGTAGCGGGGCTGTGCTCGGGCGCGAGGCGACCTCCGCCGCAGCGGCGGCCACACGCGCTGCGGGGGGCGCGCCGTGCGCTTCGCCGAGGTAGGCCAGAACGACCTCAGGGTTGCGCGCGACCTCCGCCGGCTTTCCGTCGGCAATAAGCCGCGCCTGATGCAGGACTGTGATACGGTCCGACATCGCGAGCACGCGGTCGATGTCGTGCTCGATGAGGAAGACGGCATGTGACTTCGCGAGCTTTTGAATCAGCGCGCCGACCACTTTGCGGTCCGATTCGGCGAGACCGGCAAGCGGTTCGTCGAGAAGAAGGAGCTTGGCGTCCATCGCAAGCGAGACAGCGATTTCGAGAAGCCGCTTCTCACCGTGAGACAGGGAAGCGCATTGGTCGGCGGCGCGGTCAACGAGTCCAACCGCGCCGAGAAGCGACCAGACGCGCTCGTTGGTAGTTACGTTTGCGTAGGCGTCGCGCCAGAAGCCGAACCATTGTCTCTCAGCCGCCTGCACAGCAATCCGGACGTTCTCGAAGGTGGTAAGGTTAGGAAATACGCTCAGAATCTGAAACGAGCGCGCAAGGCCCATGCGGGCGCGCCGGTGGGGCGCGAGATGATCGATCCGCTTGCCCTCAAAGAAGATCGAGCCGCTATCGGCCCGCTGGATGCCGGTGAGGAGGTTAAAGAGCGTGGTCTTGCCAGCGCCGTTTGGTCCGATGAGGCTATGCAGGCCGATCGGGTTTACGTCCAGTGTGACGCTCTGCTGCGTAACGACAGAGCCGAACTGTTTGGAGAGATCGCGAATCGTGAGAATGGGGCGTGAGTTCGACGCCGCGGCCGTAAGTGCCGGCCGGTACGGAGCAATATGGCCCGGCCGAGGCGGGACGCCGTCACGTGTCAGAGTCCACCGGTTGCGTCCGAGCATACGCTGGAAGATGCCCTGAATGCCTTCAGGCGAAAGTAGCGCGAAGACGATGATGATGGGGGCGAAAAAGAGCCACCAGTTCTCCGTCATTGCGCTGAGCCGATCCTCAAGCACGATGAAGGTGACAGCGCCCCAGAGCGGTCCGAGGAAATGGTGCACGCCGCCGAGCGCCGCCATTAACACCGGGTCGCCCGCGTGCTGCCAGTTAAGGTCGTTGGCGTAAGCGCCCTGCAGGAGAAGCGCCATCAGCCCGCCACCGACCCCGATCACGCTGCCCGAGATGACGAGCGCGATGAGCTTCGTTAGGTAGGTGTTATAGCCGAGGCTGACCACACGCTGCTCATTGTCACGCAGCGCCTGCATCAGCCGCCCGAAGGGCGCATGGACGATGCGCCAGATCGCCCAGAGCAGAACCAACGTGACCACGATCCCGAATGCATGGAACGCCGTCGCGGTGGGAAACAAAGGCCTTGGCACGTTCTGAATGCCGTTCTCGCCACCCGTGACGGCAGTCCATTTGAAAGCGACCTCGAAGGCAATCTGCGAGCAGGCGAGCGTCAGGAGGGAAAAGTAGAGGCCGCGCCGGCGCAGGATGACCGCGCCGACCACGAGAGCGAGCACAAACGAGAAGGCGGCCGCGATAAAGAGTCCGGTGATCTCGTTTCCGCCCCATGCACCAGCTGAAATGGCGAGCGCGTAGCTCGCGCAGCCGAAAAAAAACGACGCGCCAAACGGAACGAGACCGAGGTATCCAATCAGGAAATTCACGCCTGCGCCATACAGCGTATAGATCGCCACCTGCGTGATCCGGTGGATCGGCATCCCGTAGGCCAGCGCCCCGGCGGATGCCGCAACCAGCGCTGCCGCGAGGATGAGGATCGGGTGCTCCCACGGACGACCAGAGCTTGCACGGGCGCGCTTCATTCGAAACGTTCCCAGCGCTCGCCGAATAAGCCGCGGGGCCGCAGCAGCAGGATCGCGAACATCAGCGCGTACATCGAGGCGGCGGCGGCGTCGGGTTTGAATTGAATAGTGAGCGACGTGACCACTCCGACCGCCAGGCCTGCTACGACAGCGCCGCGGAAGGATCCCAGCCCGCCGATCGCGACCACCACGAAGGCCGGCATCACCGCGCCTGCCGCCATTGAGGGCGAAACGGTCCAGAGGGGGGCGGCGAGAACGCCGGCGACGGCGGCCAGCGCGCAGCCGAGCCCGAAGACGGCAGTCAGCACACGAGGCAGGTTAATGCCAAGGAGTTCTACCATCTCCGGATCACGGCTACCCGCGCGCAGGATTCTGCCGTAGGGCGTCCAAGCCAGAAAGGCCCACAAGCCGAGGAGAGTGGCCGTCGTCGCAACGAGGACGCCAACGCGATACTTCGTGATGAGAAGCGGCCCGATCTCGACAATGCCGGCGAGCAACGGCGGCGGGTTGAACGGCTTGCCTTCGGCGCCCCAAATGTAACGGATCGTCGCCTCGATCAGAAGCGCGAGGGCGAATGTGACGATGAGGCTTAGCAGAGGTTCCTTGCCATAGAGCCGCCGGATGAGAATCATCTCGACCGCCATCCCGATCAGGCCGACGACCGGCGGCGCCAGGATTACGGCGGGCCACCCGAAGAGCTGGAACATCTGCCAGCCGACGTAGGCACCGAGCGCGAAGAACGCGCCGTGAGCGAAATTGATAACGCCGAGCAGACCGAAGGTAATGGACAAGCCCACGGCGATGAGCACGTAGATGACGCCGAGGACCAGCCCGTTGGCGATCTGCGAGACGAGGATGTCGAGCATGAAAAGGCTCGTTCTGGGGAAGGGGCTCGACGAAGCCGGCTTCCGTCGTAGCCGCGCTCAGAGCTGCGCGATCGTGCAGCCGATCTCCTCCTTGTCGCCGAAGGTCTTGATCGTCTCCACCTCCGTTTGGGAAGTATTTTTGATCACGTCGAAATAGTCCCACTTGTCCGTGATCTGCTTTTTGACCCGAACGATGACGGCCGGGCGCACCATCTGGTGATCCCAATCGCGGAAGAAGAACGGGATCTCTTCCTCCGTATTCCTCCAGCGCTCAAGGGCCGTCACGATCGCCTTCGCGTCCGTCGACTTTGCGCCTTCAATCGATTCGAGCAGCGCCCGCATAGCGATCCAGCCTGACCAGGTCTTGTCGGAGGGCGGCTGGTTATATTTTTTCTGGAAATCGGCGATCATATTCTTCTCAACCGCGCTGTTCTTCGGATTGTTGTAGTACCATGGCTTGATGTAGATCCCGGCTGAGGCCTGGGCTCCGACGTCCCAGAAGTCGGTATCCGTGACGGCGACCGCCGCGTAGGGGATACGATCTCTCATCCCCATCTCGTTCCATTGCTTTAGGAAGTTGGAGAAGTCGCCGCCGACGAGGCCACCGATGATCACGTCCGGTTTCGCCTGCCTGATCTTAAGGATGTAAGAGCTGTAATCGGGCGTGTTGAGGGGGACCTCGTCTACCCCGACCTCAATCAGCCCTACGTCCTTCAGGAGCGCGCGGGACGAGCGCAGGATGTCCTGGCCGAAGGCATAGGATGGCGTCAAAAAATAGACGTTCTTCCCGAGTTCGGCCACGTATGGCATGAGCCCTCGCATCTGCACCGGGACAGTCGCCTGCGTGCGGAAGGTGTAGCGGTTGCAGTTCTTGCCCGTGATCTCGCTTGCCGCCGCGCCGGGCAGAATCAGCGGGATCTTCTCGCGCGCGGCAACGCTCATCATGGCAAGGGCAGAGGAGCTGTAATTGCCCCCGACCACGGCTACGACCTTGTTCTCATCGATGAGCCGCTGCATGTTCTGCTGCGAGACCTGCGGGTTCGGTTCGTCGAGCCAAGTGATCTCGATGGGGCGCCCAAGGACCTTGCGCCCGGCCTGCTCGACCGCGAGCTCGCTGCCGCGCTGGAGGAACTCGCCGATAGCCGCTCCCGGGCCTTGTTTGGAATAGATGAGACCGATTCGGACGGGGCCTGTATCCTCGGCGCTCGCCATGCGCCCGGCAACGACAAGAGCCGCGGCGCCTGCGACTGCGGCGCGACGCGAAATTGAACTCCTCATGTCACGTCTCCTCTCCGATTTTTGGGAAATGTCCTTTCAACTTCTCGATGTGGCGGATCGCTACCCAGCGCCGCTTTAATTGCCGCAATCGGAACAAACTAAACTTACGCCTCTCCTGAGCGCCGGGAATTGACCTTGATCAAGGGTTCCTCGAGTGACTTTTTAAGCTTTGACATGATTTGATTGCTCTATGGGCGGCCGACCGCCTAGTTCGATTCCTGCAATTGGGATTCGACCTCATAAGCAGCAGCCATCAGTTTTGCCCATGGCTAAATAGCCTCGAGGCGGAAAATTCATCGTAGCTTTTGGCACTGAATATTGATGAATTAGGCGGCCGACGTTGTTTAAGTGCCTCTAAGCAAGGCCTCCGCGGCTTCGACCGGGCTCGCTTGCCCCTCAGCGATTTTGTCTACCCAGACGCCGATCGCAGCCGGCCAGCGCTCGGCCCCCGGCGATCGCGTATAGGGCGCGAGCAATTGCGAGGTCAGCGCGCGGAGGATTTGCGCATAGGCTCGCTCCCGGCGGCGATCGGCGCGTCGGCCGGTTGCTGCGCTCCAGCCGATAAAGGCATCGATAGCCGCACAAAGATCAGTGATGCCGCGGTTTTCCGCCGCGACCAGTTGTAACACTGGCGGGACCCAGGCTGAGTGATTGGCCTTCGTGTCGCCGTGTCGCCGGCGCAACGCCACGATCCCCGGCGACAAGTTCCCTGGTGGACCGGCCGCGGCGCGCGGTGCATCGGAGACATTCACACCGGGCTTACCCACATAGGCTGCGGCCAGTGCGTTCTCCACGGTGCGCGCGGCCGTCTCAGCGCCTGGCATGTCCGCTTTGTTAACGACGAAGATATCGCCGATTTCCATAAGTCCAGCTTTCGAGGCCTGGACCCCGTCGCCGAGGCCAGGCACCGTCACCACCACAGTGCAGTCAGCAGTATCATGAATTTCAATATCGGCCTGCCCTGCCCCGACAGTTTCGACAATGATGCGACGGAAATCGAACAGACTGAGCACCGCAACGAGGTCAGTTGCGGTCTCGGTTAGGCCACCAACATGGCCACGTGAGGACAGGCTGCGGAAAAACGTATTGGCAAAGCCGGTACTACGCGTCCGCCGGATGCGGTCGCCGAGAACCGCGCCGCCAGAATATGGGCTTGACGGATCGATGGCCAGGATGGCGACTCGCTCGCCGGCGGCGGCCCAATGCGCGGTCAGAGCATCGACCAGAGTGGATTTCCCTGCGCCTGGCGGACCAGTAATGCCGATTACGTCTGACCACCGCGGCAATCGATAGGCCTTGGCGAGAATGTCGGCGTAACCATCCGCCTGATTCTCTACCGTGCTCACCGTGCGGGCAATGCGCCGCAGCTCCGCCGGCTCCATAACTTCAGTCCCGCACGTCGAGCAGAATGCCGTCGCCCTGGCCGTAGCCGCCGCAGATCGCGGCCACGCCGATACCACCACCACGTCGGCGCAAGCCATTGATCAGCGTCATCACGATGCGGGCCCCGCTCGCGCCGAGCGGATGGCCGATCGCAACTGCGCCGCCATGCGGATTGGTGCGTTGGCGCAGCTTGGCGGCCGCAGTGTGGTCCCTGCCGGCGAGTCTCAGCGTGCTCACTAACACAGTTGCGGCGAAGGCCTCGTTAATCTCAATCAGGTCGATCTGGTCCGCAGCCAGCCCGTGCCGCTGCAACAGGCTTTCGATCGCCATCGCTGGTGTATAGGAGCCCGAAGTCGGCCCTTCGCTGATCTGCACGTAGCCGCGAATGCGGGCGAGAACCGGCGCGGAGAGCTCACGCGCTTTATTGTTGGACATGAGAACCAGGGCCGCGGCGCCGTCGTTCAGTCCCGGCGCATTGCCTGGAGTAATCGTCTTGTTGCCGCGCACAGTCTTCAGTGCGGCGAGCTTCTGAAGCGAGGTGTCGCGGCGCGGCGATTCATCCTTCTCTACGGTGAGGATCCCACACTTGTCGTTGGCAACGCGCATCGCCACCCGCTCGAAGTCGAAATAGCCCGCCGCGTCGGCGGCGAAATAGCGACAATGACTTTCGACTGCCCAGGCATCCTGCGCCCTCCGATCAATATTGTGCTTGAGCGCCTCCTCCGCCGTGTAGGAGGCGATGGAGCCGCCGATGTAGTCTGGCGCGCGCAACAGCAGTGGATCGTCCAGCACTAATTCCCCTAACGCGTGGTCGCGGGTACGCGGCATCAGCAGTGGCGTGCGCGACAAGCTCTCGAAGCCGCCGCAGATTAGCGTATCGGCCGCCCCAACCTTAATATCCTTGAAACCCACCCCGAGCGCAGTCATGCCCGAGCAGCAGGCGCGGTCGAGTGCGAGCGAGGGCGTCTCTTTCCGCAGTTTCGACTGTAGGACAGCTTGCCGCGCCGGCGTTAGCACGGCACTACCGATCATGCCGACGCCCATATAGACCGCGTCCACGGCGCCTTCAGGCAACCTAGCGCGGGCGCAGACCTCGTCGATAATAGTGGCGCCAAGTTCCGGGCCGGCCCGTTGGCGCAGCACGCCATTGAAGCGGCCGAACGGCGTGCGGGCGAGCGCCGCGACGACGACATCGCCGTCGGCGTTCATGCCGCGCCCCCCAGCGCTGACAAGCGCTCGCGAAGTCGATTCTTATCCACCTTTCCGTTGGTGGTCTTTGGAAGGTTCGGCACAATTTCGATGCGTTTCGGTGTCTTGATCCCAAGCCGCGGTTTGACGCTCGATCTGATCGCCTCCACGCTGAAATTGGAGTCCTCCGCCAAAGACACGAACGCGACGGCGATCTCGCCCCAATCCGGATCGGGCTGCGCCACAACAGCGGCTTCGATGACACCGGGACAACTCGTCAACACCGCCTCGATCTCTTGCGGATAGATGTTGTGCCCGCCGGAAATCAACATTTCCTTGCTGCGCCCGGTCAACGTTATGAAGCCACGCTCATCCATGCGGCCGAGGTCGCCGGTCCACAGCCAGCCATCGCGCAGAGCCTTTGCGGTCTCCTCCGGCCTGCGCCAATAGCCGCGCATAACATGATCCGAGCGAATGGTGATTTCGCCGATCTCTCCAGCCGGAACGGGTTGGCAGTCCTTGCCGCGCAGGATGACTTCGACAAACGTATAGGGCCGCCCGATGCAGGCCAGGCGGGGCTCTTTGCTAGCGGGAACGAAGATTTCACTGGCTGGCAGATTGGTCACCGTCATCATCGCTTCGGTCTGACCGTAATTGTTGACCAGGATCGGCCCGAATTTGGCCAGCGCCTTCTCGAGCGTGTTGCGGGGAATCGGCTCAGCGCCATAGCCGATCGTGCGCAGGCTGCTGAGATCGACGTGATCGAGATCGGGATGATTGACGATGCGGGTGAGAGCGGTCGGCACGCAGGTGAACACCGTCACCTTGTGCCTAGGGATGGCCGCGAGTAGTCCGGCAACTGTGCTGCCCTCGATGATCACGCTGGTAGCGCCGCGCAGGAACCAGGGCACGAAATATGTGCCACTTGCGTGTGTCATCGGACCAATATGTGCAAGCACGTCGTTACTGCGGATGTCACGGTCGATCAGCATATTGCGGTAGACCGCCGCCCAATTGCGGTGCGTGAGCATGGCACCCTTCGGGCGGCCGGAAGTGCCGGAGGTGTAATTGATCGAATTAAGGTCATCGATCCCGGCGCGATCAAGCAATGTGCGATCAACCGCCGCGGTGCCTAGTTCGCGGTAGCACGGCCCATTTTGTGCCGCCTCACCGTCCGCTTGCGCGCACCAAAGATGTCCGACCCCCGGCGCCGTCGCGACGCGGTCGGCGGCGGCATGATCGTAGAACAGGACGGCCGGCTCGCAGTCGGCGAGGATGACGCCTAGCTCATGCGCGGTGGAACGGGCATTGACCGGCACCCGCACCAAACCAGCGCGTTCGATGGCACACTGCAGGAGGACATATTCCGGCCGATTAGCCATCAGTATGATGACACGCTCGCCGGCTGCGACCTGGCGCGCAAGCCCGCTTGCGAGGTGGTCGGCCGCGGCGTCAAATTGGGCAAAGGTCCAACTCTGCTCACCGTAGCGCAGCGCTATTTTCCCGGCATAAGCGCGCGCCGCTTGCGCCATCAGCGCGCTGGGGATGGCACCATTTAAGCCCAGTTCAGACATGTTTGGTCTCTTTGACCAGATAATCGGCGATTTCCGCGATTGGCGTTCCCGACAGGAAGATCTTGTCAACACCGGCCGCTTGCAGTTCGGGGATTTCCTCCTGTGGAATAATTCCACCGGCCAGAATTCGGACGTCGCTTGCGCCGCTGTCGTTGAGCAGTTTCCGCAGCTTCGGCAGCAACACACGGTGCGCGCCGGAGAGAATGCTTACGCCAACCCAATCAACATCCTCTTCGATTGCCGCGCGGACGACTTCTTCGTTGGTGCGCCGCAGGCCGGTGTAGATAACCTCCATTCCGGCATCGAGCAGACCGCGCGCGACCACGCGGGCGCCAACATCGTGCCCGTCCAGCCCGATCTTGGCGATGAGCACCCGAATTTTCCGCCGCCGTGGCTGTTCTGAAGCTGACACTGACATTAGAAATCCGTCGAAGGCACAAACCCACCAAAACGCCGCCGCCAAACATCGACGATCTCGCCGACGGTCGCGTAGGCGCGCACCGCGTCAAGCACGCATGGAACCACGTTGCGATTTTCCGCCGTCGCGCGATCGACTTCGGCCAGGATCTCCTTAACGCGCGCCGCATCGCGGGTCGCTTTGACCTGCGCCAGTCGTGCCAACTGCCGTTCCACTGCTTTGGCATCGCCGCGGAACGCGGTGTTCGGGACGTTGGGCTGCTGCGGCCACATATTGACCGTGACCCAGGGGCGATCGCCGCTATCGATGGCACGCTGTCGGCGCACCGCGCCCTCAGTCATGACACGGCGGGCAAAGCCGGTGCTGATCGCGGCGAGCGCGCCGCCGATCGATCCGATCTGTGCCATGCCGTCAAGGATCTGCCGCTCGACCTGGGCGGTTAGCGTCTCGACAAAATACGAGCCGGCGAGCGGATCGATGGTGTCAGTGAAGCCGTGCTCGTTCGCGAGAATTTGCAAGGTGCGTAGCTGCACCCGCGCGGAATTCTCGTTCGGCGTGGAAACGGCCTCGTCATAGCCGGCGAGATAGATATAGCTCGCGCCGCCGAGGACATAAGCCAGCGTGCCATAGGCGGTGCGAGTGATGTTGTTGAGTGGCTCGGCCAGTGCCTCCTGCCCGTGGCCGTAGACGGTGGTGCGGCAAGCCATCGCTTCGGGTCGGGTCGCGCCATACGTTTCCTTCATCATGCGCGCCCAGATGCGCCGTAACGCGCGCAGATTGGCAATCGACACGAAGAAATCGTGGCGTTCGTCCGGAAACATGTGCAGAAGCGGCGCGACCTGATCGATTGTGTAACCCTGCGCCAGCAGCAAATCGATGTAGTGGCGCGCGTTGGACAGCGCGATCGCGGTGCCCATGCTCGAGCCGGCGCCACCGGCATTGATGTGATTGACGCACACCGTCATTGGCGACCAGTTCGGAGCATGTTCGACGCACCAGGCTACCGCGTCGGTCGCCAGCTTGGCCGCCGGGGCCGGCGGCAGGATCTGGGTGCCGCGCGCGATATATTCCTTCAGCGGATCGTTCTGCAGGTTGACGGTATAGCGGCTCCAATCGATGCCCTGCTTTTCGCCAAGGGCGGCCCACAAGGCGAGCACAATTGGTCCAATCGAATTGCCGAGCGTACCAATGCGCTTGATGCTATTGGCGGGAATGCCGTCAAACAGGATCTCGATGTCGGCCAGCGTGTCGATGGCGACGCCGACATTCCCGACTTCGGCTGTCGCCATTTCGTGATCTGAATCGTAACCGCACTGGGTCGGCAGATCGAGCGCCACCAGAATTTGTTCGGTGCCGATCTCGACCAGCCTGCGAAAACGCCGGTTGCAAGCCTCAGCATCGCCGAAACCGGAATAGGCGGACACGACAAACGGTTCGGTCCGGTTCATGCCGGGGCGGTCGCCTCGGGCAAAAGGATATTCACCGGGGAAACCGAGGTCGCGCAGATAATCAAAGCCGATCTGTTCGAGATGCGCCGGCGTATAGAGCGGTTCGATGGCAATTCCAGTATCGGTGACGAATTTCTTGCGATCGGTGATGCCCTGCGCGGCCGGGTCATAAGTTTCTTTTCTCCAGCGTTTGCCTTCCAATGCCATATCGCTATCCGCTGTCGCTGAGACGAACATCTCAGAAGGTTTGAAGAGGTTCATGGTTGTCCTCTAACGGGCCGCTGCAATACCGCGACCTAATCCATCTTGAGAGCGAACCTCTTGATCAGGATCAATCTGCCCGAATAATTTTCATTTCGCCTGGGCGCGTTTGTTATTCTTGAAAAATTCTTTGATGACCGCGTGACCGGCCGTCGCCAGGCCAGCGGCGCGCCGGACAGCTTTTAATCAAACGACAACCAGCACTTCGCGCTTCCAAGGTGTCGCTGGCCGCCCTGTCGAACAACTGCGCGCGGCAGTCGATTTCGAACGGGTCTATTTCGGCGTCCGTTATATTGAACCTCGGCCGCGGTTAGGCCAATATTGAAACAGAAAAATCATTGTTTCTTTTTTGAAAACCGGGAAACGCCGTGGACCGTCTGCGTTGCATCGAGGTATTCGTTGAGGTTGCCCGTGACGGCAGCTTCACCGGCGCCGCACACCGACTCGGCATTTCGAAGGCGGCCGCGACCAAGCATGTCGCCTGGCTAGAGCGGTCGGTGGGTGCCAAGCTGCTCAATCGCACCACCAAGCATGTCGGCCTGACGGAGGCCGGCACGCATGCGCTGGCGCAAGGAAAGCTGTTGCTCGACGCCTATGAGGAGATTGCCGCGGGCGCGCGCGAATTGATTCAAAAGCCGCGCGGCATTGTTCGGGTCGGAACGCCGCCGTCGTTCGGAACCCATCACCTGTTGCCGCTGGTTGCGGGCTTCACAAAAAGCTATCCGACCGTTCGCATCCTGCTGTTGCTGGACGACGGGAGCGCCAATCTGATCACGCAGGGTCTCGATTTATCCCTGCGCATTGGGCCGCCACCTGGCGATATGGGCTATATCGCGGTGAAGCTGACCAAGGCGCCACAGGTCTTGGTCGCGTCGGAGGCATATCTGCGGGCGCACGGCGTGCCGAAAACACCAGCGGATCTCGCCCACCACAATTGCCTTGTTCATACGCTGAAATCGCCAACCAACATGTGGCGCTTCTCCAGCAGGGCCGGCGAAGTCTCGATCCGCGTCCAGGGGACATTGTGTGCAAATTTCGGCGACACGCTCAAACAGGCGGCCCTGCTTGGCCATGGCATATCGATGCATCCCTACTACATGGTGTCGGAGGACCTGCAGACGAAACGGCTCAACGTGGTGCTGCCCGACTATGAGCCGCTCGAGCTCGATATCTATGTCGTGTATCCGAGTCGCGATCACCTGCCAGTGCGCACGCGTCTTTTTCTCGACTATCTGAAGGATTGGGCGAAAACGCCGCCCGATTGGACGAAGCCTGCCTCACAAAAGCAGCTGGTCGACGTCTGATCCGCACGAAACGAAAAACGCATTCAATAAACTCGATCAGATCTTGCTTCCCGCGCGGCGCTTGCGGTTTCGCGATGGCGATAAACGCGGTACATCTTGGCACCGCCCTCGGATCCCACCACAGATGTTGCTATCCGCCCGTTGCCGCCGGTACGAAAGCGGCGCTGGTCCCGCCATCCACTGGGATTGTCGTGCCGGTGATATAGCGAGCATCATCGCCGAGCAGCAACCAAACGGCGCTCGCAATATCTTCAGGCATTGCCACTCGGCCAAGCGGTGAGGCACCGGACGGACGGTATTGCCGGGTGTCACTCGGTTTACCGACGGCACGGATCATTGGTGTATCAACGGTGCCCGGCGCAATTGCATTCACCAGAACGCCACTGGCGGCGCATTCAACCGCTAGGACGCGCGTCAATTGGCTGAGCGCCGCTTTGGAGGCAGCATAGCAGCCGCCACCGATCTTCGGCCGGATGGCGGCAATCGACGACATCACGATGATACGTGCCGGGCGGCCAGCGGCTGCCGTCTCTTTCAACTGCGGCAAGGCTGCCCGCGCGCACAGCCACGGCCCGCGTGTGTTGACGTTGAAAACTAGATCGAAATCGTCGATCGGCATGGTCTCCAGCGAACCCATGCGCAAGACGCCGGCGCAGCAGATCAGTGCGTTGAGACTCGGGTAAAGGGCCTTGATCTGCGCGAACACCGCATCAACCTGCGGGGCTGACGCGACGTCACAAGGGAACGTGGCAACCCGGTCGGCGTAATTCGCCAGCGTTTCGCGGGTCGCCGCGAGCTGGTTTTTGGAAATGTCGAGGGCTACGACGGTCCAGCCCTCGCTCAACAGCCGGCGTGTGGTGGCCAGTCCGATGCCTGATGCCGCGCCGGTGATTGCCGCGACCGAGGTCATGCGGCAGCTCCCTTTTTGCGCCGGTTCCAATGGTACATCGGCTCGCCGGCGACCGGCGCTATGAAGCTCATCAAGTGGTCGAGCTTCAGCGAGCCAACGTAGGCGGTCTTCAAATCTGGTCCGCCGAAGGTCAAGCTGGTTGGAAAGAACAGAGTTTTGCCGGACGGGTCCTCGCAGACAACGTGCGCTTTGCCTTCCGGCGTCAGCACGATCAACGCGTGGCGCGTGATCTCGGTAATCCACAGATTGCCCGCGGCATCGAACGTGATGCCGTCAATCAAGGCGCCCGGAAAAATCGGCGACGGGCCGAAAATCTCAGACTTACCGAGACTGCCGTCCGCATGGAGCGGGTAGCGGGACACGTGGCCCGCTGTCGTCTCTGCCAGATAGAGATGCCGCCCGGCGCCATCAATGCGAACCTCGTTGGCGAACAGAATCTTATCGGCGACGCGGCGGGGTCCTTTTCTGTCCACTAGGATAACAAAGCCGTCCGCGATTTTATTGTGCAGCGCGTCGGAACGCGGCGTGGTGACAGTCGAGACCGTCAACCACAGCCGATCTTTTTCGTCGAGATAGACGAAATTGGCCGAACCGACTGGTTCGCCATCGAGCTTATCGAGCAAGATATGCTCGCGGCCGCTTGGCTCTAGGCGATAGAATGCGCCGTTGCCGATATTGGCGACGTAAATCATGCCGTCGGCATCCATGGCCAAGCCGTTCGGTGCGCCCTTCATTGCGCCGATGAGGTGCTGAGAGCCATCGGGTGCCACGCGAGTTACCGCCGCACGGTCATCGGAAATCCACAGTGTGCCGTCGCGTTCGGCGATGATGCATTCCGGACGGCTGAGATTTTTTCCAACGGAACGGAAACTATTTGTTTCCAACTTAAATTGCGTGATGTCGATCATGCTGCGGTAGCCTCCCGTCCATCTAAGCACATTTGTGCGTGCTGCGGAGCTTGTTGTAGTCTGGCAGAACACAATTGAGACGACATGCGATTGATTTAAATCAAGGTACTGCAGCTTTATTTCGCCCAATTATAAAAACTGAAGCTAAAAACCCAGAACAAGAACGATCCGCTCAAGGAGGACGAGCATGAAGCTCATCTCAATCTCGCGTCTCACGATTGCAGCCTTCGTGATTTGCGCGTCGGTCAGTCTTGTTTGCGCTAGTGAAACGCTCCGAATCGGGGCCATCAATCCTTATTCTGGCCCGTTGGCGCTCTACGGCGATGAAGTTGCGCGCGGCTATGAAATAGCAATCGACGAAGCTAACGCCAAGGGCGGCGTCGTTGGCCGCAAGATCGAGTTGGTGCGTGGTGACGCCAGCAGCCCACCGCAAGGCATTGCCGCGGTCGAGAAGATGGCGGGGCAAGACGACGTCGAGGTCTTTGTCGGGACCTATATTAGCGCGGTCTCCAACGCGGCGAGCGATGCTGCACTCCGTTACAGTCGGGTTTATTGGGACACGAATGCGCTCGCCGGCGATCTCACCGAACGTGGATTGCCGAACTTCATCCGCAGCGGTCCGTATGCCAACAGCTTCGCCGAGATTTCGGCAACGGCCACCCGAGATCTGCTTGCGCCGGCACTCGAGAAGGACATCAAGAGCACCAAAGTCTGGATCGAGCACGAGGATTCCATTTTCGGCACGTCGATCGCGGAACTGCAAAAACAATTGCTCGAGAAGATGGGCGCCCAAGTCGTCGGCATCGGCGCGCATAATTATCGTGCCATTGACCTAACGGACTCCATCCTGCGCGCCAAGGCGGCTGGCCCAGACGTTTGGATCGAGACCGGCTACGTGCCCGACGGCAGCTTGCTGCTGCGCACGATGCGGGATCAGGGATTCAAACCAGCAGCTATTATGATGGTGGCTACCGGCGACACCTATGAAACATTCGATGCGCTGGGCAGCGATTTTCTCCAGGGCATCACCGTTGTCGGTTATCCGCGCGCTGACCAGACCGAGGTGTATGGCCCTGGTTCCGCGGCTTATCTCGCTGCGTATAAAACGAAGTACAACCGCGAGCCGATCGCCCCGCAGAGCATGACCGCCTTTGTCGGCATGCAGATGCTGCTCGAAGCGATCGCCGGGGCCGGCGGCACTGACATGGAGAAGCTACGGGCGACAGCCGCAAAAATGGATAAGCCGTCGTCGAGCTATGCCACCGGCTTCGGCGTCAAGTTCGATGAGAAATTCCAGAACACGCGTGCATTCCCGACCGTCGTTCAATGGCAAGCGGGCAAGGTCGTCACCGTGTTCCCGAAGAGTGCGGCGCAGCCTCAGGTCAAGCTCGTAAACCTGCCGCGTCAATAGTGCTCAAAATAAAAGTCACCGGGCCAATGGCAGCGACCTACATTGGCCCGGTTCTTTGAGCAAGGCGCCGATGGAAACGTTTCTTAACATCCTCATTTCCGGCATCTTGCTCGGCGGCATTTATAGTCTCGTCAGCATTGGTCTCAATCTGATCTTTGGCGTCGTCCGCATCGTCAATTTCGCTCAGGGCGAATTTGTCATGCTGGCGATGTACGCAACTTATTTCTGCACCATGCATCTGGGTATTAATCCGTACCTTGCCGCTTTGCTGGTGGCTTCGCTGATGTTCGTTTTTGGTCTTGCGGTGCAGCGCGCGGTATTACAGCCGCTCCAAACTGAGCCGATGATGCAGATTTTCGCGACCTTCGGCTTGTTGATCTTACTCGAGAATTCGATGCTCGCCGTCACCCGCGGCGAAGCCTTTAGCTTGAGCGGCGCCTATTCCAGTGTGGTGATCAACCTGTTTGGACTTAAGGCCAGCGGCGTGCGGGTCGTCGTCTTCATTGCCGCCACCGCAATTGCGGCTGCGCTGATGCTGTTCCTGCAACGCACCATGCCGGGCAAGGCCATTCGCGCTGTTATCCAGGATCGCCAAGCCGCCCGGCTCATGGGTATCAACGTCGAACGCGCTTATCTGCTCACCTTCGCTCTCGGGACGGCCTTAGCCGGCATCGCGGGCGCGCTGCTCGCGCCGATTTATACGCTCTCACCCTATATCGGCGGCAATTTCATCCTGGCAGCCTTTGCGGTGGTCGTGCTCGGCGGCCTCGGCAGCGTGCCCGGTGCTTATATCGGCGGATTAATTGTCGGCTTGATCGAGAGTTTTTCCGGTTATTACGTCGACCCCGCCCTCAAGCAAGCGATCTGGTTCGTCATCTTCGTCGCCGTCCTGATCATCAAGCCATCGGGGCTGATGGGCCAGGTCGGCGCCGAAGAAGTCGGCCTGCGCGAGCAAAGCTGAAATGACGGCGATCACACAAACCTTGACGAATGGCCAGCGCGCTGGCTCCGGACCGAAGCCTTTGGCCGAGATGCTGCTGCAGTACGCGGGCTGGCTGCTGTTGAGCTTGTTGCCGCTGGTCCTGGTATGGAACAAGCCGTATTGGGTCAACATCGTCGCTTACAGCTACCTGTTCGCCGGACTTGCGGCGGCATGGAACATCATCGGCGGGTTCGGCGGCCAATTCTCACTCGGTCATGGCGTCTTCTTCGCCATTGGCGCCTATGCGGTCGCGCGGCTCTATCTCGATCTCGGCTTGACGCCCTGGCTGGCGATCTATCCAGCAGCGGGGCTTGCCAGTATGGTCGCCGTGCTGATTTCCTGGCCGACCTTCCGCTTGCGCGGGCCGTTTTTCGCCATTGCCACGATGGCGATCAACGAAGCGTGCTTTGCCGTCGCCAACTATGCCGATCGGCTGACCGGCGGACCGCGCGGCATCCTGATCCCGTTCCGCGCCAGCGTCGCGAACATGATCTTCATCGAGCGCTGGAAATATGCAGTGCTCACTTTCGGCTTCATGAGCTTGGTTGTGTTGCTGACTGTGGTCCTGCGGCGGTCGCGACTGGGGCATTATTTGCTGGCCCTGCGCGAAGACGAGGACACAGCGCGCGCCGCAGGCATCGACGTGCTCAAGGTGAAGCTCATCGGCATGGCGATATCGGCGGCTTTGACCGGCGCCGGCGGTGGCATTTTCGCGATGTATGTCCGTGTGATCGATCCGCCGACGCTGTTCGCGCTACCCGACATCGGCGTGAAATTCGCGCTGATATCGCTGATCGGCGGCATCGGGACCATTATGGGCCCGGTCGTCGGTGCTCTGTTAATCGTCCCGGTCGAGAATTTCCTGCGCGGAACGCTGGGCGGCATGGTTCCTGGCGGTCATCTCATCGTGCTCGGCATCGTACTCCTCTGCGCAGCACTATTTCTTAAGCGCGGACTTGTCGGCGCGTTCACTGCGGTACTCCGCCGCTATTGGCATGGGAAGGCACCATGACCGGCGAACCTTTCCTCTCGGTGGAAAGCGCAGTCCGGCGTTTTGAGGGCTTGATCGCGGTTGATACCGTATCGTTCGCCGTCGCGCGTGGTGAAATCGTGAGCATGATTGGGCCGAACGGTGCCGGCAAGACCACGATGTTCAATTTGATTACAGGCCAGCTTTCGTTGAGTGATGGCATCATCATCTTCCGCGGCGAGCAAATCGGCGCTCTGCCGCCGCATGTGCGGGCGAAGCGCGGTATCGGCCGCACCTTTCAGATCGCCAAGCCGTTGATTGCGCTTACCACACGCGAAAATGTCATGGTCGGCGCCTTCCTGCACACCAGCAGTTATGCCGTCGCCTACGAGATGGCCAGCGAAGTGCTCGCCGAGGTCGGGCTTGAGACCCGCGCGGAGGTGCCGGCTGGGGAACTGACCTTAAGCGAACGGCGGCGGCTGGAAATCGCCCGGGCGTTGGCCCTGGCGCCGAAAATGATCTTGCTTGACGAAGTGATGGCCGGTCTGAATGCAACAGAAGTAACAAAGGTCATCGAACTCATTCAGCGGCTCAATGGCCGCGGCCTGACTTTCCTGGTCATTGAGCACAATCTCAAAGTCGTCCGCGCGGTCTCGCGCCGCGTCATCGTACTTGATCACGGTGCCAAAATCGCGGAAGGAACTGCCACCGACGTCCTCAGTGATCCGATGGTGATTAAAGCCTATCTCGGAAAACGGGCAGATGAGCGCGCTGCTTGCCGTCGATAACATCAGCTCCGGCTATGGCGATATCCCAGTCTTGCGGGAGGTCAGCCTCGAGGTCGGCAGTAACGAAATTGTCTCCGTGGTCGGCGCCAACGGTGCCGGCAAGACCACGCTGTTGCGTACGATCGCCGGGCTTCTGCCGTGCTGGCGTGGCGCCGTGCAATTCGACGGCGAGCGGATCGAGCGCCTGCATGCGCATCAATTGGTGACGCGCGGTCTGGTCATGGTGCCGGAAGGTGGTCGACTGTTTCCGTTCATGTCGGTGCAGGAAAACCTCGAGCTCGGCGCCTTCAATGGCGGTGCCCGACCAAAACTCAAAGCAATGCTCGACGAAGTGTTCGGCCTGTTCCCGATCTTGGCCAGCCGCCGCGATCGACTCGCCGGCAGCCTGTCTGGCGGCGAGCGCCAGATGTGCGCCATCGCGCGCGCGATGATGAGTCGGCCCAGGCTCATTATGCTCGACGAGCCCTCCCTCGGCTTATCGCCACTTATGGTCGAGCACATATTCGAGCTCATCCTGTCCCTGCCGCACACCAAGCACGTCGCCGTGCTACTTGTGGAGCAGAACGTCGGCGATGCGCTCGACATGGCGCAGCGAGGCTACGTCGTCGAGCGCGGCCAGATCGTCAAGACCGGCAGCGGCCCGGATCTGTTGGCCGATGCGGAAGTGCAACGGGCCTATCTCGGGCTTTGATCGGAAACGGCAGCGGAGCGCGGCTCATGAATACAGCGGCAAAAGAAAAGATCGTTGTTATCACTGGTGGCGCCAACGGCATCGGCGAAGCCTGCGGCCGCACCCTCCTTCTAGACGGCTGGCGCATTGTCGTCGTTGATGTCCTTAAGGACGCGGCGAGCAAAGCCGCCAACGAGCTGCACGGTCACTGCTATGTCGCTGACGTCACTGACGCAGGCCACCTGAACGGTGTGGCCGAGACGATCGAGCGCGAGATCGGGCCGGTCTTCGGCTTGGTCAATTCGGCTGGCGTGGTTCAGCATCCGTTGCCGCCGGAACAGCTGAGCATGGAGGCTTGGGACCGGGTGATCGCGATCGATCAGCGCGGAACCTATGTCGCCTGCGTGGCTTTTGGCCGTTTCATGGCCCAACGCGGCGCCGGCAGCATCGTCAACATCGCTTCGATCACCGGTATGCGCTCGGTACCGCTGCATGCTTATGCGCCGGCCAAGGCGGCGGTGATCGCGATGACCGAATGCCTGGCGGCGGAATGGGGGCGTTCTGGCGTGCGCGTCAACGCCGTCTCGCCCGGTTACACGCGGACGCGGCGGGTGCAGAAGCAGCTTGAGGATGGCCACCGCGACGAGGCGGCGCTAATCGCTAATTCGGCGTTGGGGCGCATGGTCGAACCGCAGGAAGTCGCGGACTCAGTTGCCTTCCTGCTGTCGGACAAATCTTCAGCTATCACCGGCGTGAATATCCCAATCGACTGCGGCTGGCTGCTTGCGCCGTCGTGGCAGACCTATGGCGGATTGCGGGCCAAGCGCGCGCATGCATGATAGCGCCCGGCCGAGCTTAGCCGGCAGGATGCGCGTCGGTGTATATGCCATAGACACGTCATAACGGAGGCGGCGCTGGCTGCACCAGCTTCGGGCTGAATGCCCGAGCGGTGTCCCGTTGTGAGCGGCTCACTTTAGATATGGCGAGTTGCCGTGCATATTCCTGATCGCCGACGTCCTTGTATTGCGGGCTTGTCAGTGAGGCGAGGAACGCCACTACGTCATCGATCTCGTACTCCGACAGCGCCAACGGCTGCATGTCCTTGTCGAGCCAGGGGTCGGTAATTCCATCGCCCTTGTTGTAATGATCCATCACATCCCACAATGTTTGCATCGACCCGTCATGGAAGTAAGGCGCCGTCACGACAATATTTCGCAGACCAGGCGTCTTGTATGACGCGAATGACTCGCGCAATTCATTGAGCAGTCGCGCGTTCTCGATGGCGATCACCGCCTGGGCGGCGAAATTTCGCACCAGCGCGATCTGTTTGTCGGTGAATGGCCGGACCTCTTGGCGGTAGATCACGATTGCCCCGATCAGCGCGTCGTCCTTGAGCATCGGGACGGTAACTTGACTTCGTGCGCCGCCGAGCTTCGGTGACAACCCACGAACACCTTCAGCAACCATGTCGGCGGTGTGGAACACCTGTTTAGTCCGCATGACATGATCAAGCGAGGAGCCGGGTGTCGGCTCAAACGGCCCGCGTCGCGTTAGCGCGTCGAGCAATGCTGCAGGTGTATTGAATTGCGCTGCTTTGTGAAGCTTTTCACCGTCGAAGCGGAATAAGTTTCCGAAATTGGCATCACAGATGCGTACTGCTTTTTCCAGCATGGCCTGAAAGACAGGCTCCAATTCGCCCGGCGATGAGCTAATGACGCGCAGCACATCCGCCGTGGCCGTCTGTTGTTCCAGCGACTCGCGCAGCTCGCTCAACAGCCGCGCGTTCTCGATGGCGATGACGGCCTGAGCAGCGAAATTCTGGACAAGCGCGATCTGTTTGTCGGTGAAAGGCCGGACCTCCTGCCGATAGATAACAATAATGCCGATCAATCCATCGTCTTTAAGCATCGGTACGTAAACAGTAGATCGCGCGCCGCCAAGTGTTGGGGCAGGGCCGGGCACAGCTTCAGCAGTGCGGTCGCCGGTGGAACTCACTCGCCTTGTCCGCATAACTCGATCAAGTTGACCTGCCCGCTCGTGGTTGAAACGGGCCGCGTCGCTCTAAAAATTCAGCATATTCCGGCGTGGTTCCGACCTGCGCTGCCAGGTGAAATGCTTTGCCATCGAAGCGGAATAGTACGCCAAATTTGGCTTCGCATAGCCGCGTCGCGTTCTCCAGCATAGCGTTGAAAACCGGCTGCAAGTCGCTTGGCGACGAGCTGATGACGCGCAGCACGTCAGCGGTCGCGGTTTGCTGCTCCAGCGACTCGCGAAGCTCGCTCAGCAGTCGCGCGTTCTCGATGGCGATGACGGCCTGGTCCGCAAACGTGATAAGTAGCTGGATTTGTTTGTCGGTGAATATCCGTGGTTGGGATCGGGTCAGTGTCAGCACGCCGATGGGAACACCTTCGCGCAGGAGCGGGATACCGAGCGTCGTTCGAAAGCCGGCAATCCTTTGGAGATCGTGGCGGTCAAAATCAGGGTCGGCGACCACATCGGCGATCTGAACTGGCCGGCCTTCGAGCAGGCTTCGTGCAGAAGCTGACCGACGACCCGGCGAAAACGGCAGGGTGAGCAAGTACTGCTTGAGTCGATCACGCTCTTCCTTGGAATGGCCGTAGCTCGCGGCCCAACGGTAGACCTCTCCGTCACGGCGGAATAGCCATGCATGGTCTGCCTCACAAAGCCGAGCCGCTGACTCGACCAATGTATCCACCACCGTCGGTAGATCGAATGCTGAGCGGCTGATGACCTTGAGTACATCGGCAGTCGCGGCCTGCTGTTCCCGCCCTTCATTCAGCTCGCGGGTGAGTCGCGCGATTTCCGATTCCTGGCTGACTTTGGACGAATTATTAATGCGCGCGGTTTTTGGCGCACGGTGCCGCCTCGACGTTGTCGTCTTGCGACGTTGCGATTTGGCTCGTTCGCCGCCTGCTCTGGAGCGCTGTCTCATCGCCTTCCCCAAGGCTCAGAACAAGGCATTGTAGCGGGTCAAATTAGCACGCTGGAAGTAGTCAGAGGTGTGTTCAGGTAACAGTGAAGCGCTTCCGTCCGCTATTCCCCGAAATCGTGCCCAAGCCGAGATCGTCTGTTGATAACCGTTAGTGTGGGTTGCCGCGACTCGGGGCGGGTTGTCTTTTGTGACCTGGCGTCAAGCGAAGCGCCAACCAGGGGGTCGACCATGGCTAAACGCAAGAAGCAATCATCAAAGGTCCAAAAGAGAAAAGGGGCGAAAGCACGCCCTAAGGCCAAGAAGCTGTCCAAGGCTACGCGAGGAAAGGCGGTG
>Ga0306920_100001875_pt1 | contig 26218 bp, 27 predicted proteins | sample flu12Cox44000170_FD_204666 | JGI IMG/M metagenome (GOLD analysis project Ga0306920, IMG submission 204666) | Lab enrichment of tropical soil microbial communities from Luquillo Experimental Forest, Puerto Rico - flux4day.12C.oxic.44.000.170 (v2)... | ecosystem: Environmental > Terrestrial >...
CCAAGAACGTCAAGTGGCTCACCGAGATCGGCTTTTCCAGCCTCAAGCCCGACGGCGGCTCCAGCGAGAACGTGACCAAGGTCACCCTGGGCCCGGCGCTGTCGACGGGGCCGGACTTCTGGAAGCGCCCGGAGCTGCGCCTGTACGTGACCTACGCCGACTACAACAAGGCCGCGGCCGCCGACACCGCCAACAACTACAACTTCCCGGCCAACAAGACCAGCGCCGTGTCCTACGGCGCCCAGGTCGAGATCTGGTTCTGATCCTCGTGTAATCCCCGCCGCGGCCGGCCCCGGTCGCGGCGCACCATTGCAACCACGAATATCTACGGAGACAAACGCATGTCCAAGAAATTCAGCCTGTCCGTCGTCGCGGTCGCCGCGATCCTCGGCATGAGTGCGGCCCAGGCCGACCAGCTCGAAGTCCTGCACTGGTGGACGTCCGGCGGCGAGGCCAAGGCCGCTGCCGAGCTGAAGAAGCAGATGGAAGCCGAAGGCCACACCTGGAAGGACTTCGCGGTCGCCGGCGGCGGCGGCGACTCGGCCATGACGGTCCTGAAGTCGCGCGTGATCTCGGGCAACGCGCCCGCCGCCGCACAGATCAAGGGCCCGGCGCTGCAGGAATGGGCCTCGGAAGGCGTGCTCGCCAACATCGACGACGTGGCCAAGGCCGAGAAGTGGGACGCCGTCCTGCCGCCGGTCGTCGCCAACGTCATGAAGTACAAGGGCCACTACATCGCCGCGCCGGTCAACGTGCACCGCGTGAACTGGCTGTGGGCCAATCCGGAGGCCTTCAAGAAGGCCGGCGCCAAGATCCCGACGACCTGGGACGAGTTCTTCGCCGCGGGCGACAAGCTCAAGGCCGCCGGCATCATCCCGCTGGCCCACGGCGGCCAGAACTGGCAGGACTTCACGGTGTTCGAGGACGTCGCGATGGGCGTCGGCGGCGCCGACTTCTACCGCAACGCGCTGGTCAAGCTCGACGCGAACGCGATCAACAGCCCCACGATGATCAAGGTGCTGGAGACCTTCAAGAAGATCCACGGCTACACCGACAAGAACGCCCCGGGCCGCGACTGGAACCTGGCCACCGCGATGGTGATCAAGGGCGAGGCCGGCATGCAGCTGATGGGCGACTGGGCCAAGGGCGAGTTCCTGGCAGCCGGCAAGGCCCCGGGCAAGGACTTCGTCTGCTCGCCGGCCCCGGGCTCGGCCAAGGACTACACCTTCAACATCGACTCGTTCGCGATGTTCCAGCTGAAGGATCCGGCCAACCAGAAGGCGCAGAAGGACCTGGCCAAGGCCATCATGTCGCCGTCGTTCCAGGAGCTGTTCAACCTGAACAAGGGCTCGATCCCGGTGCGCCTGGACGTCAAGCTCGACAAGTTCGACGACTGCGCCAAGGAGTCGAACAAGGACTTCGTCGCCTCGTCCAAGGCAGGCACGCTGCTGCCGTCGATCGCGCACAGCATGGCCGTGCCGCCGGCCGCCGAAGGCGCCATCAAGGACGCCGTCAGCAAGTTCTGGAACGACGACAAGGAAACGGCCAAGGACGCCCAGGCCGAGATCCTGAAGGCGTCCAAGACGAAGTGATCGTCCGTCCGACGACCGCATCCTTCTTCATCTGAGGGCATTCGCCACGCGCGGTCCTGCGCGCGTGGCGCTTTTTGCACTTAGCGCCTTTTGCACTCAGAATCCGTGAGCGAATCCGGCCACGCCGGGTTCGCTGACAGATTCTCGGGCTTCCCGGGCCGCGGTCCCCGGCGAGCCTGCAGCCTTCTCGGGCCCGGCCTCTTGCCGGCGGCAACGCCGCCGTCCAGGACCCGCCCCGACCGCGTAACGAGAGCCTCGTCGCTTCCATGTCCCGACCCAAAATCCCCGGTGCCTCCTGGCTGCCCAAGCTGGTCGTCGCGCCCAGCTTCGCGCTGTCGTTCTTCTTCATCTACGGCCTGATCGCCTGGAACGGCTACCTGTCGCTGTCGGCCTCGCACATGCTGCCCAACTACGACTACGTGGGCTTGTCCAACTACGCCGACCTGTTCGACAGCGACCGCTTCCACGTGGCGCTGACCAACATGGCCATCTTCGGCGTGCTGTTCATCGGCGGGGCCATGGTGCTGGGCCTGCTGCTGGCCATCCTGCTGGATCAGAAGATCCGCGGCGAAGGCGTGCTGCGCACGATCTACCTGTACCCGATGGCCATCTCGTTCATCGTCACCGGCACCGCCTGGAAGTGGATCCTGAACCCGGGCCTGGGCATCGAGCACCTGGTGCAGAGCTGGGGCTTCAAGGACTTCACCTTCGACTGGCTGGTCGACGACCAGCACGCGATCTACTGCATCGTGATTGCCGGCATCTGGCAGGCCTCGGGCTTCGTGATGGCGCTGTTCCTGGCCGGCCTGCGCGGCATCGACGACTCCATCATCAAGGCCGCGCAGATCGACGGGGCGAGCCTGCCGCGCATCTACTGGCGCATCGTCGTGCCCTCGCTGCGGCCGGTGTTCTTCAGCACGCTCATGGTGGTCAGCCACCTGGCCATCAAGAGCTTCGACCTGGTGATCGCGCTGACCGCCGGCGGCCCGGGCTACTCGACCGACCTGCCTGCCACCTTCATGTACGCGATGTCGTTCTCGCGCGGCCAGGTCGCCATGGGCGCGGCCAGCGCCGAGATCATGCTGGCCACCGTGGCGGCCATCGTCGTGCCCTACCTGTACTCCGAACTGAGGACCAAGAAGTGAACCGGCCGCCCAGCTCCCTGACCTGGCACCGCGTCGTCCTGTGGACCGCGCTCGTGCTGTTCGCGCTGTGGTTCCTGACGCCCATGTACGTGATGATCGTCACGTCACTGAAGGACATGGACCAGATCCGCGGCGGCAACCTGATGGATCTGCCCTCGCACCCGAGTTTCGCCTCCTGGGGCAAGGCCTGGAACGAGGCCTGCACCGGCACCGACTGCGGGGGCCTCAAGCCCTTCTTCCTCAACAGCGTCATGATGGTGGTGCCCGCGGTGGCGATCTCCACCACGCTGGGCATCGTCAACGGCTACGTGCTGGCCAAGTGGCGCTTCAAGGGCAGCGAGGTGATGTTCGCGATGCTGCTGTTCGGGGTGTTCATGCCCATGCAGGTGGTGCTGCTGCCCATGAGCCAGATCCTGGGCTACTTCGGTATCGCCAGCTCCATCGTCGGCCTGATCGTGATGCACGTACTGGCGGGCATCCCGTCGACCACGCTGTTCTTTCGCAACTACTACGTGGGCCTGCCCGACGAGCTGATCAAGGCGGCCATGCTCGACGGCGCCGGCTTCTGGCGCATCCTGTGGCGCGTGGTGCTGCCGCTGTCCACGCCCATCCTCGTGGTCACGCTGATCTGGCAGTTCACCAACATCTGGAACGACTTCCTGTACGGGGTGGTCTTCTCGGGCGCCGATTCCAAGCCGATCACCGTCGGCCTGAACAATCTGGCCAACACGACCAGTTCGGTCAAGGAATACAACGTGGACATGGCCGCGGCGCTGATCGCCGCGCTGCCCACGCTGTTCGTCTACGTGGTAGCTGGCAAGTATTTCGTGCGCGGCCTGACGGCCGGCGCGGTGAAGGGATGATGAGATGGGTGCGCTGACGATCGCCAACGTACGCAAGACTTTCGGACACGTCGAGATCCTCAAGGGCATCGACATCGAGATCGACGCGGGTGAGTTCCTGATCCTGGTGGGCCCTTCGGGCTGCGGCAAGTCCACGCTGCTCAACATCATCGCGGGGCTGGAGCACCCGACCGACGGTGCGGTCAGCATCGGCGAGCGCGAGGTCACCTACGCGGCCCCGAAGGACCGCGACATCGCCATGGTGTTCCAGAGCTACGCGCTGTACCCGAACATGAACGTGGGGCAGAACATCGCGTTCGGCCTGGAGATGCGCAAGGTGCCCAAGGACCAGCGCGACCAGGCCGTGCAGCGCGTGGCCAAGATGCTGCAGATCACGCAGCTGCTCGACCGCAAACCCGGGCAGCTGTCGGGCGGCCAGCGCCAGCGCGTGGCCATGGGGCGGGCGCTCGCGCGCGACCCCAAGCTGTTCCTGTTCGACGAGCCGCTGTCCAACCTCGATGCCAAGCTGCGCGTGGAGATGCGCGCCGAGATCAAGCTGCTGCACCAGCGCACCAAGACCACCACGGTCTACGTCACCCACGACCAGGTCGAGGCCATGACGCTGGGCGACCGCATCGCCGTCATGAACGGCGGCAAGGTCGAGCAGTTCGGCACGCCCGAGGACATCTATGCGCGGCCGGCCAGCCGCTTCGTGGCCGAGTTCATCGGCTCGCCGGCCATGAACATGATCCCGGCCGTGCGCGCCGGCGCGGGCATCGCGGCCAACGGCGTCGAGCTGGCGCTGACCGCCGCCCAGCGCGAGGCGCTGCAGAACAATTCCAACGGCAAGCTGACCTACGGCCTACGCCCGGAGGCCCTGCAGTTCGCCAGCGACGGCGTGCCCGGCACGCTGCACTTCACCGAGCCGACCGGCCCCGAGACCTACGCCACCGTCGAGACCGCCGTGGGCATGCTGACGCTGCGCGTGCCGGGCTACATGACGGCTCAGGTCGGCGACGCCGTGCACGTGAAGTGGGCTGCCGAGGCCACGCACCTGTTCGACGGCGACAGCGGCCAGCGCATCGGCTGAAGAACGCCGCGGCATTCCAGCGACGAGGGCGCGGCGCGAGTCGCGCCCTTGGTCATTCCAGGACGGGCTCGCAGCGGATCTCGCAGCGCACCGAGTTCGCGAGGAAGCATTCCTCGTGCGCCTGGTGGTGCAGCGCGGCCACCGTCGCGGCGTCGGGCACGCGCGCGCCCGTCACGCGCGTGCGCGGGCGCAAGGTCACGACGTCGACCACCAGCTTGCCGTCGGCGTTGCGGCCCATGCGGCCTTCGGCGGCGTCCTCGTAGCTGGCGATGGCGTAGCCGGCGCGCGAGGCGAGGTCGAGGAACCACAGCATGTGGCAGCTGGCGAGCGCCGCGACGAAGGCCTCCTCGGGATCGACGGCGCTGGCGTCGGACATCGGCAGCGGCACCACCAGCGGCGACGACGAACCGGGCACGACGGCGCCGCCGTCGAAGCGCCAGGTGTGGGCGCGGCTGTAGCGCTTGTCGAGGAAGTCGGCGTCGCCAAGCTCCCAGCGAACGAGGGCGGTGTGGACATGGGCCATCGCCGCCACCTCAGCGCGTGGCCAGCGCGAGCCGCACGCCGAGCGCCACGAACATCGCGCCGATCGCGCGGTTCAACCAGCGGGCGACGGCGGCGCCGACCTGGAGCTTGTGGCTCGCGAACGCCGTGAACAGCGCCAGCGCGTGGACCCACAGCATGCCGTTGAAGTCGAAGATCGCCCCCAGCAGGACGAAGGCCAGCGGCTTGGACGGCGCGTCCGGCGCGATGAACTGCGGCACGAACGCGAGGAAGAACAGCGCCACCTTCGGGTTGAGCACGTTGGTGAGGAAGCCCTGGCGGAAGATCTGGCGATACGGGATCGCGCGCGGCGCGGCCTCGGCCGCGGCGACGCTCGCGTCCGCCGCCTCGCGCTGGCGCAGCAGCCCCAAGCCGATCCACACGAGGTAGGCGGCGCCGACGACCTTGACCACGGTGAACGCCATCGCCGACGTCGCCAGCAGCGCCGACAGCCCCAGCGCCGCCGCGGCCACGTGCACGAACACGCCCGCGCCGATGCCCCAGCAGGCGACGAAGCCCGCGCGCCAGCCCTGCGACGCGCTGCGCGCCATGATGAACAGCGAATCCGGCCCGGGCGTGATGTTGAGCAGCAGCCCCGAGACGACGAACAGCCACAGGTGTTGGGTTCCGGCCATGCGGGCCTCCGTGTCGATCAGGAAGGCCGCCATCATCGCCTGATCGTCTGATGCAGTAAACGCCGCCACCTGCAGATGTTTGTTGCATCCAGCGGATTAATATCCGGCGATGGACAAGCTCCGCGCCATGAAGACCTTCGTGCAGATCGCCGACGACGGCAGCCTCACCGCCGCGGCCGCGGCGCTCGGGATGTCGCTGCCCGCCGTCGTGCGCAGCCTCGCCGCGCTCGAGGCCGAGCTCGGCGCGCGCCTGTTCCAGCGCACCACGCGCCGGATCGCGCTGACCCAGGAAGGCCTGCAGTACCTCGCGCGCAGCCGCGACATCCTCGCCGCCGTCGCCGAGGCCGACGCCAGCCTCGCGGACGAGGCCCGGGCCCCGCGCGGTCAGCTCGCGATCACCGCGCCGGTGCTGCTGGGCCAGCGCGTCGTCGCGGACTTCGTCACGCGCTTCGTCGCCGCCAACCCGGGCATCCGCTGCAGCGTGCAGTTGCTCGACCGCTTCGTCGACCTGGTGGACGAAGGCGTCGACGTGGGCATCCGCATCGGCGCGCTGGAAGATTCGTCGCTGGTCGCGCTGCAGCTCGGGCTGGTGCGGCAGATGGTGGTCGCGAGCCCGGCGTTCCTGCGCCGCGCCGGCACGCCGAGGCACCCGGGCGAGCTGCGCGCGCAGGCCTGCGTGCGGCTCGCCGGCCCGATCCGCCCCGGCTGGGCGTTCCAGGACGGCGGCCGCAGGCTGCACGTGGCCGTCGACGGCCCGCTGGACTTCAACCACGCCGGCGCCGCGCTGCTCGCGTGCGAACAGGGCGCGGGCTTCGGCCAGTTCTTCTCCTACCAGGTGCAGGACGCGCTGCGCGAGCGCCGCCTGCGCGTCGTGCTGGCCGACTTCGAGCCGCCGCGCCAGCCCGTCAGCATCGTCTACCCGCACGCCCGGCTGCTGCCGGCGCGCACGCGGGCCTTCATCGAGGCGGCGCGGCGCGAGCTGGCGCCGCTGTTCGACGGCGCCTGATCAGGGCTGCAGCAAGGCGTTGCCGACGCCGTAGTTCATCGCGTTGAGGATGTCGCCGTTGTCCTGCGACAGCTCCCACGCGAACACGCCGGCCAGGCCGGCCTCGCGCGCCATGCGGCCCTTCTCGATGACGGCGCGCGGGTCGTCGTAGCCCATGAACAGCTTGCTGCGCGCGTTGTAGAGGTTCCAGGCCCGGGTCTGCGCATCGAAGACGACCTGGTAGCCGTGCAGGCCGCGGCCCTGGCGATCGATGTAGCGCGCCGCGAGCTCGCGCCAGTCGCTCGACCCTTCGGGCGCGGGATAGGTGCCGGTGTGCGGCTCGCCGGTGAAGCCCTTGCCGGACGCCGGCTGCGCGACGCCCGTGAAGCCGCGGCCGTACATCGCCACGCCCGCGACCAGCTTGGCCGCGGGGACGCCGGCGGCGGTCATCGTGCGGATCGCGGCGTCCAGGCCGTCCTCGGCGCCCGGCGCGCTGGCGTGCGGCGCGGCGTGGTTGCCGATCACCGGCTTCCAGGCGCCGTAGAAGTCGTAGGTCATCATGAAGACGTAGTCCATGGATTTCGCGGCGTCACGGTAGTTCACCTTGTCGACGATCGCGTGCTCGGTGTTGATCGCGGCGGTGAGGATGTACTTGTGGCCGGTCTCCGCGGTCAGCGTGTCCATGGCCGCGCGCAGCGCCGCCATCAGGTCGGCGTAGCCCTGGCCGTCGGCGGGCGAGCCCAGCGGCACGCCGTTGGCCGAGCCGTTGCTGGTGGGATGCTCCCAGTCGATGTCGATGCCGTCGAAGGCCGGATGCGCGCGCAGGAAGTCGGCCGCCGACTTCGCGAACGCGGCTCGCGGCGCGGCATCGTCGGCGATGTGGAACAGCGGATCGGAACCGCCCCAGCCGCCCACCGACGCCACCACCTTCACGTGCGGCGCGCGCGCCTTCAGCCGGGCGAAGGCGTCGTTGAAACGGTCGTCGATCTCCGAGCTGGCGAGCTGGAAGGCGGACTTGCCGGCGCACTTGGGCGCGTCCTCGGCCAGTTGCCCCGGGCCGCAGACGTGCAGGAACGCGTAGACGACGTGCGTGACGCTGTCGCCGTGCAACGCGTCCACCAGCGCCGTCGGCTGCCAGTTGGGCGTGTAGACGCCGACCACCTTGCCGCCGCTGCGCTCCCATTCCAGCGGCTTGCCGCCGAACAGCGCGTACGGCGCCGCGGCGGCGTCCTTCGGATGAGCCGCGAGCGGCAGCGCGGCCAGCGCACCGAGGGCCGCCGCGATCGTGATCAGGCGGCGGACGAAGGTCGGAACGGCAGGCTGCGTCATGGAGGTCGAAAAGCTCATTTGCGATAGAACCAGTTTACTACCACAATATATCCAATTCTCCCTCCAGGACGACGGCATCGCCCTGGGGCAGCCGCCCTTGTGGACACGCCGACCGCGCGCCTACAGTCGCACATCCCGACTCCCGTCCACGCCATGCCCACCTCGAAAGCGTCCGATCAAGCGCGCGATCCCCGCGTCGACGACTACATCGCCAAGGCCGCGCCGTTCGCCCGCGCGCCGCTGGCGCACATCCGCGACGCGATGCACACCGCGCTGCCCGACGCCACCGAGGCGATCAAGTGGGGCCATCCGTTCTTCCTGCTGGACGGCCGCCCGTTCGCGAACATGGCCGCGTTCAAGGCGCATTGCTCGCTGGGCTTCTGGCGCGGCGGCCGGCCCGTCGCGGAAGAGGCCGCGGGCGAGCGCGAGAAGGCGATGGGCCAGTTCGGCCGCATCGAGTCCGTGGCCGACCTGCCCAAGGCGGCGGCGCTGCGCAAGCTGATCGTCGAGGCCCGCGCGGCCTGGGCGGCGGCGATCGAGTACAAGGCCGCCGCGCCGCCGGCGCCCAAGCCGAAGCGCGAGGCGCCAACCGTTCCCGAGGACTTCGCCGCGGCGCTGCGCAGACAATCCGGCGCCAGCAAGCGCTACGACGCCTTCACGCCCAGCCAGCAGGCCGAATACGTGGACTGGATCGTCGAGGCCAAGCGCGACGCGACGCGGGCCTCGCGCATCGCCCAGGCGGTCGAGTGGATCGCCGAGGGCAAGACGCGCAACTGGAAGTACCAGGCCTGCTGAAGATATTTTCGGCGCGGGTGCATCCGATCGGGCACCCGCCCGCATCCAAGGACTATCGATCAACTCCGGACGACCGCCATGGATCCCTGGTCCCGCCTGTTCACCCCCGAACTGCTCATCCCCGTCTGCGGCATCCTGATGCCGCTGGGCATCGCCGCGATCGCGCTCAACTTCGCGTGGAAGTACCAGGAGCGCAAGCACAAGACCATCGTCGACCTGCTCGAGAAGGGCCTGCCGGTGCCGCGCGAACTGCTGCGCGCGCCGCAGCGCAGCGGCTCGCCGCTGATGCGCGCCCTGACGCTGGTGGGCGCCGGCGTGGGCACCTGCGGCTTCCTGGGCGCGATGTTCAAGTGGGACCACGGGCTGTGGGCCGCGGGGCTGATCCCGCTGGCCATCGGCGTCGCGCAGCTGATCGCGATCCGGCTCGAGCCGCCGCGGCCGCCCGAGGCGCCCGAGCCGTCCGCCATCGACCTGCAGTGACGCGCTGACGTGGCGCGAGCCCCCGTGGTCTTCGACGAATCCGAGCGCGTCGAGGCGCAGGTCGCCGACTGGCTCGCCCGCGCGCGCCAGGGCGACCGGCGTGCGTTCGCGCGCCTGGTCGCCGCGCACCAGTCGCGCGTGCGGCTGCAGTTGCGGCGGCTCACGCGCGGCGACGCGGCCCTGGCCGACGACCTCGCGCAGGAGACCTTCGTGCAGGCCTGGCTGCACCTGGCCGACTTCCGCGGCGACGCGCGCCTGGCCACCTGGCTGCACCGGATCGCGCTCACGCGCTTCCTGCAGCACGCGCGCCGGCCGCAACTGCCGGTCGAATGGCGCGACGACGCGGCCGTCGACGCCACCGACCCGGACCACGACCCGCGCCCCGCCGAGGGCCTGGGCCGCGACGTCGAGCGCGCGCTGCAGGCGCTGAGCGAGATCCAGCGGCTCGCGGTCGTGCACTGCTTCCACCTCGACCTCTCGCACGCCGAGGCCGCGCAGGTGCTGGGCCTGCCGCTGGGGACGCTGAAGTCCCACCTCGATCGGGCCAAGACGCGGCTGCGCGAGCTGCTGCAGGCCTGGAATCCGGAGTCCGCCACATGACCGAATCCCGACTCGACGACGACGCGTTCGACGACCTCCTGCGCCGCAGCGCCCCCGGGCCGCTGCCCGACGCCGGCTTTTCCGCGCGCACGATGGCCGAGGTGGAGCGCGCCGCGCGCGCCCAGCCCGTGCAACGCCGGCCGGCGCCGCCCGCGCCGCTGGCGATCGCGCGCGCGCTGGCCGCCGAGCAACGGCGCCACGACGCGCAGGCACGGCTGTGGCGCTGGGCGATCGCGGGCGTCGCCGCGGGCGCCCTGCTGATGGTGGTGGCCGTGCTGCTGTCGCCGGACGGCAGCGTGACCATCACCGTCCCGGCGCCCGGCCAGTGGTTCCCGCTGTCCGTGCTGCTGTCGATCGGCGCGATCTGGATCGCGGTGCGGGAGTGGCGCGCGGCCTAGCGCCGAGCGGGCCTCACTTGGCCGTCGGCGCCGGCTTGACGTCGCCGCAGTCGCTGGCCACGAACTTGCCGGCGATGTCGCTCTGGATGTGCATGGTCATCTTCGGCGAGACGGTGTCCGCGACCGTGGAGACCGCGAACGCGGTGTCGCGCATCTCGGTGTAGGTGCCGTGCCCGGTGACGTTGGTGCCGCGGTCCGACTGGCAGGCGAACTCGAACTTCGTGACGTTGCCGGAGGTGCTCACGTTGGAGCGCGAGCACCGGCCATGGTCTTCCGGCTTGAAGCCGCGATCGATCTGCTCCCTGGTGATGCACACGCGCATCGTGTTGGGCGCGCCGGCCATGCCCATGCCGTGGCCCGCCATCGCCTTCTCCATCGCGGCGCGCTGCTCGGGCGACATCTGCGCCATGCGCTGCTTCATCTGCTCCATCGCCGCGTTCATCTGGGCGTTGTCGCTCTTGGTCGTGACCGTTTCCTCCCACAGGCCCGGCCGCAGGTGCGCCGACTGGGCCAGGGCCGCGGCGGCGGGCAGCGCGACGGCGCAGGCGACGAGAAGTTGACGAGCATGCATGGGGACTCCCTCCGGGCCGTGGGGTGACGAGTGGCGCGGATTCTGCGCCGCGCCCGCGCCGGCCGCCACCCCCGGTTCGGGGGACGGCCGGCGCGGCCCGGCATGCCGTGCCGCCGTCATGCGTTTCATCCACAATGAACGCATGATCGAACCGCTGCTCGTCCCCCGCGAATCCTTCGACGATCCCGACGCCGCCGTGGCCCGCGTGCGCGAGATCTACCAGGCCGGCGTCGACCACCTGCGCCGGCACCTGCACGAGTTCGTCGCCGGCAAGGTGCCCGCGGCGCACGTGCGTGCCTGCTACCCGAGCGTGCGCGTGCACACGGACACGGTGGCGCGCGCGGACTCGGTGTCGAGCTACGGCTTCGTCGCCGGCCCCGGCAGCTTCGAGACCACGCTGACGCGCCCCGAGCTGTTCGCCGAGTACTACCGCGAGCAGTTCCGCCTGCTGCACCAGCACCACGGCGTGAAGGTCGAGGTGGGCGTCAGCCGCGAGCCGATGCCGCTGCACTTCAGCTTCGCCGAGCACGACCACGTCGAGGGCACGCTGACCGCCGCGCAGCGCCTGCAGCTGCGCGACCTGTTCGACCTGCCCAACCTCGCCGCGATGGACGACGGCATCGCCAACGGCACGCACGAGCCGGGCCCCAACGAGCCGCTGCCGCTGGCGCTGTTCACGGCGCCGCGCGTCGACTACTCGCTGCACCGCCTGCGCCACTACACCGGCACCGCGCCCGACCACTTCCAGAACTTCGTGCTGTTCACGAACTACCAGTTCTACATCGACGAGTTCATCGCGCTCGGCCACCGCGAGATGGCGCGCGCGGACTCGGTGTACGACGCCTTCGTCGAGCCCGGCAACGTCGTGACGATGCGCACCGGCCTGCCCGCGCCCGCGGGCCCCGCCGGCCACGCGCCGCCGCGCCTGCCGCAGATGCCGGCCTACCACCTGCGCCGCCCGGACAACAGCGGCATCACGATGGTCAACATCGGCGTCGGCCCGTCGAACGCGAAGAACATCAGCGACCACATCGCGGTGCTGCGCCCGCACGCCTGGATCATGCTGGGCCACTGCGCCGGCCTGCGCACCACGCAGCAGCTCGGCGACTACGTGCTGGCGCACGGCTACGTCCGCGAGGACCACGTGCTCGACGAGGAGCTGCCGCTGTGGGTGCCGATCCCGCCGCTGGCCGAGGTGCAGGTCGCGCTCGAGCAGGCGGTGGCCGACATCACGCAGCTGCAAGGCCTGAACCTCAAGCGCGTGATGCGCACGGGCACCGTCGCGTCCACCGACAACCGCAACTGGGAGCTGCTGCCGCACCCGGGCCCGGAGCGCCGCTTCAGCCAGAGTCGCGCGATCGCGCTCGACATGGAGTCGGCCACCATCGCCGCCAACGGCTTCCGCTTCCGCGTGCCCTACGGCACCTTGCTGTGCGTGTCCGACAAGCCGCTGCACGGCGAGATCAAGCTGCCCGGCATGGCCAACCACTTCTACCGCGAGCGCGTCGAGCAGCACCTGCGCATCGGCATCCGCGCGCTCGAGATCCTGCGCGGCGCGGGCGTGGACAAGCTGCACAGCCGCAAGCTGCGCGGGTTCGCCGAGGTCGCGTTCCAGTAGAGCGGGTTAGCCGCCCATTGCACACCCGCCCCGAGCGGCGTAGGCTGGCGGACCCTGCCATCCGGCCGTGACGCGGTTCGGGTCGTCGCGGTGCCGCCTGGCGTCACGGCCCGTGGAGACACGCGCCATGACGATCCTCGAATCAACCGACATTGCGGCGATCCGCAACGTGGCCCTGGTGGGCGCCTCGGCCACCGGGAAGACGACGCTCACCGAGGCCTTGCTGCTGCGCGCCGGCGCCCTCAAGCAGCCCGGCAGCGTCGAACGCGGCTCGACCGTCAGCGACCACGACCCGCTCGAGAAGCGCGTCGGCCATTCGCTCAACACCGCCGTCGTCAACTGCGAGCACGACGGCATCCGCATCCAGCTGCTCGACACGCCCGGGGCGCTCGAGTTCGTCGGGCAGTCGCTGCCCGCGCTCGAGGCCGTCGAGACCGCGGCCATCGTCGTCAGCGCCACGTCCGGGGTCGACTCGACCGCCGTGCGCATGATGGCCCACGCGGCCGAGCGCAAGCTGGATCGCATGATCATCGTCAGCCGCATCGACGTGCCCGGCGCCCGCTGCGAAGACGTGCTCGCGCAGATCCGCGAGGTCTTCGGCCGCGAGTGCCTGCCGCTGAACCTGCCCGCGGACGGCGGCGCGCGCGTGGTCGACTGCTTCTTCAATCGAACGGGCAGCACCGATTTCTCCTCGCCCGAGGCCGCGCACCAGGCGCTGGTCGAGCAGGTGGTCGAGGTCGACGCCGAGTTCGTCGACCGCTACCTGAACCAGGGCGACGTCGAGGCCACCGAACTGCACGCGCCGCTGGAGCAGGCGCTGCGCGAGGGCCACCTGATCCCCGTGTGCTTCGTCTCCGCCCGCACCGGCTCGGGCATCGTCGAGCTGCTGGACGTCTTCGCCAAGCTGCTGCCCGACCCGACCGAGGGCAACCCCCCGGACTTCCTCGACGGCGCCGGCGCGGACGCGAGCCTGGTCCACGCGTCGCCCGACGCCGGCAAGCACGTGCTGGCCCACGTGTTCAAGGTCACCGTCGACCCGTACGTCGGCAAGATGGGCGTGCTGCGCGTGCACCAGGGCACGATCACGCGCGACAGCCAGCTGTTCGTCGGCGACGGCCGCAAGCCGTTCAAGGTCGGCCACCTGTTCCGGCTGCAGGGCGGCGAGCACGTCGAGATCGCACGGGCGCTGCCGGGCGACATCTGCGCCATCGCCAAGGTCGACGCGCTGCATTTCGACGCCGTGCTGCACGACGCCGCCGAGGACAGCCACATCCACCTGAAGCCGCTGCAGTTCCCGGTGCCGGTGCACGGCATCGCGATCCAGCCCAAGCGCCACGGCGACGAGCAGCGGCTGTGGGAGCTGGTGCAACGCGCGGTCGACGAGGACCCGTGCCTGCGCATCGAACAGATCGCGGCCACGCACGAGACGGTGGTCTACGGCCTCGGCGAGCTGCACCTGCGCATGCTGCTCGATCGGCTGCGCGAGGTGCACAAGTTCGAGGTCGAGACGCGCCCGCCGCGCACCGCCTACCGCGAGACCATCACCGCCAGGGCCGAGGGCCACCACCGCCACAAGAAGCAGACCGGCGGCGCCGGCCAGTTCGGCGAGGTGTTCCTGCGCGTGGAGCCGCTGGCGCGCGGCGCGGGCTTCGAGTTCGTCGACGTGGTCAAGGGCGGCGCGATCCCGTCCAACTTCATGGCGGCGGTCGAGAAGGGCGTGCGCGAGGCGCTGGCCGCGGGCGTGATCGCCGGCTACGCGGTGGAGGACATCCGCGTGACCGTGCACGACGGCAAGAGCCACAGCGTCGACAGCAAGGACATCGCCTTTGCCACCGCGGCGCGCAAGGCGACGTGGGTGGCGATCATGGAGGCGCAGCCCATCGTGCTGGAGCCCATCGTCGACGTCGAGATCCTGGCGCCGGCCGCCGCGATGGGCGACATTACCGGCGACCTCGCCTCGCGCCGCGGCCAGGTCAACGGTACCGAGGCGCAGCTGGGCGGCACGATGATCGTGCGCGGCCAGGCCCCGGCCGCCGAGCTGATCGCCTACGCCACGCGCCTGAACGCGATGACCAGCGGCGAGGGCCGCTACACCATCGCGTTCTCGCACTACGAGCCGGCGCCGGCCAGCGTGCAAAACAACCTGCGCAAGGAGCACAAGCCGGTCGAGGTGGAATGAGCGGTCGGCGGCGACGGGGTCAGCCCCCGTCGTCCTCGTCGTCCGAGTCATCCGCGTCCGCGCCGTCGTCGCCGGCCTTGGTCCAGTGCGACAGCGTCTTCTCGAGCGGCGCGGCCGACTTCACGAAGGCGTCGACCGGCACCGGCCTGGCCATCCGCATGGCGGGCAGTGAGATAGTGCCCAGGTAGAGGTCGCCGACCAGCGGCTGCTGCTGCATCGAGCGGTCGGCCAGCAGCAGCCCGCCGCCGACCGCGAGCGCGCTGGCGATCGCGATGCCGAACGCGCGCCGCCGCTGCGGCAGCAGCAGGCCCATGTGGCGCCAGATCATCAGCGCGATCGCGACGACGAAGGCGATGCGGCCCAGCTTGTCCAGCCACGGCATCGAGAACGCGAATGCGAGCTGCGCGGTCACGGCCTCCGCCACCACGCCGGCCATCAGCCACCGCAACGCGACGTGCAGGTGCGCCCAGAACGCGAAGCGGCGCTGGAACAGCATCGAGCCGATGGCCCACGCCGCGCACCAGACGACCAGCCCCGCCGGCGCCGCCAGGTAGCTCCACGCCAGCACCGAGCCGGGCTGGCCCGGCATGGCCGTGAGCCACAGGTCGAAGCCCTTCCACAGCGCGGCGAACGCGATCAGCAACAGGAGCGTCGTCACGTGGCGGCGCTCGTACTGGTGCAGGTCGAGCAGGCGCTGTTCCGGCGCCAGCACCTCGCCCGCGAGACGCACGCGCAAGCTGGTGCCGCCCAGCGTGAGCAGGGCGGCGGCGGGCAGCAGCGGCGTCGAGCCCGGCGCGATCGCCGCGCGGCCCAGGCGCACGCCGTTGAGCGTGGCGGCAGGCACGACGTGCACGCCGTCGTCGCGCAGCTCCAGCGTCGCGTGGTGCGCGGCCACGTGCGGGTCGTCGAGCACCAGGTCGCAGGCGATCGCGCGGCCGATGCGCACCGGCCACTGCGAGACGCGCAGGATCTGGCGCGGCTGGCCGTCCCGGTCGAGCGTCTCGATCAGGGCGAGCGTTTCCATGCGAATCCTTGCAGGTAGTGGCTGGCGAGCAGCAGGGCGTTCTGGAAGCTGACGCCGCGCGCGTCGAAGCGGCCCTGCACGCCCTCGGTCTTCGCGTCGACGGACTGCGACAGCACCGCGACGTCGTACAGCCCCGGCAGGTGGCGGTAGGCGCGCAGGCACATGACCGAGCGCATGGTCAGGCCGGCGTTCTCGACGAAGTCCTCCTGGCACTTGGGCGCCGTGAGGTCGTGCGTACGCCGGCCCATGCGCTCGTTGCGGAAGCTCATGCCGGCCTCCTGCGCGAAGCGCAGCGCGCCGAGCCTGCTGCCGTCGTAGACCTCGTGCCGCACCGCGATGTCGCCCGTGCGCAGCGACTCGTTGATGAAGATGGCCGTATCCATCTGGCAGTCGGAGCGCTCGAACGACAGGCCCTTGGACTCCGACGGATTCGACGAGCCCCAGCAGCGCATGAAGTCCTCCTGCGGCACCGGCACGCTGTAGTGCGCGTGCTTGGTCTCGCGCCACGGCAGGCCGATGAAGCGGGTCGTCAGCTGCTGCTGGTGCACGAGCAGCTGGCGCGCCATCTCGGCCTCGACCGGGCCGGTGATCGGCTTGGCGTGCGCACTGCGCGCGATCAGCGCCTGCGCGAACTCGGCCGGCACGAGGAAGCTGATGTTCTGGCCGTCGCGCCGCGTCGCCACGTTGACGCCGACGATGCGTCCGCGGTCGTCCAGCACCGGCCCGCCGCTCATGCCCGGGTTGAGCGCGCCCGAGAACAGGATCTGCGGCAGGAAGCTGCGCTCGACCAGGCCGTTGTAGGTACCCTCGATCACCTCGAAGCCGATGTCCAGCGGGTTGCCCAGCGAGAAGATGCGCTCGCCCTGCGCCAGCGGCGTCGCCTGCGGGCGGAACTCGAAGGTGCCGCGGCTGGCCACGGCGGCCGGCGGCTGGGCCATGCGCACGAGCGCGAGGTCGTGCACGACGTCGAACGCGATCAGCTGCAGCGCGCCGGCGACGCCGTCCACCGTCTGGAAGTTCAGGCGATAGCGCTGCGGCTCGAGCGCCATCTGGCTGACCACGTGGTAGTTGGTCAGGATCAGCCCGTCCGGGCCCACCAGCGAGCCCGAGCCGACGCTGGCCTGGCTGTCCTGGTCGCGCAGCAGCGTGCGCACCTGCAGCAGGCGCGGGCGGCCGACGTCGTAGATGCGGCGGGCCGAAGCCGACAGGTTGGCGCTGTCGTCGTGCTCGTCGCCGGGTTCGGCCGCGGACGCCGCGGCCGGCGGCCTGGCGAGCGGGGAGGCCGGCGCGGCGGTCCGCGGGGTGCCGGGCGCCGTGGCGCCGGCCCATGCGGCGAGCGCGCTCCCGGCCAGCAGGAGGGCGAGAAGGCGTCCGGGCCGCCGGAGCAGTCGATTCAGGGGCATCGACCCATCGTACCCCGCGGCCTTGTGTGCGTTGTTGCTGCGAAATCGGCGCGGCGACGAGCCGCGGGCGCCGTGCCCTGCGTTACGAGCCTTTATCATTGCGGTCCATGCACGCCCCTCGAGACGTGGCCTCTATCCGCCTGGACAACGCCCTCGCGCTGTTCGACGAATTCGTCCGCAACACCATCAAGCACCCCGACGCCGCGACGCTGCGGGGCCTGGAACGCCGTTTCGCCGAACGGCTGCAGATCCAGCCGAGCTACTGGAGCCAGATCAAGAGCCGCTCGCGGCTGATCGGCGAGCGGCTCGCGCGCCAGTTCGAGCAGTGCTGCCAGAAGCCGGTCGGCTGGATGGACGCCGAGCACGCCGCCGGCGCGGCCCCCGCGGTCGCGGCCCCGCCGTCGCCCGCCGACGATCCGTTGCCGCAGGACGACGACGAGCGCTTCATCGTCGGCCTCGTGCTGACCTACTACCGCCGCCATCCGCAGCGCGCCCGCACGCGGCTGCTCGACCTGCTGGGCGAGGTGCTGATGCCGCCGGCCGAGGCGCCGGCCCCGGCGCAGCCCGCCGTGCCAGTGCCCCTGCCTGCGCCGCGCAAGCTCGCCCCCGGCGTCACCGCCAGGCCGCCGGCACCGCCCCCGCCACCGGACGATCCGATGGCGCTGTGGCACTCGGCGCAGGCCGGCATCGCGCCGCTGAAGAAGAAGCGCTGACCGTCCGGGGCCACGCGCCGCCCCTCGCCGCCTTGCGCCCGCCCGCTGGCAGGGCGCGGTCGCGCTCGTCCGCGTGCGATGCTTTCTGATCAATTGATTGATAAAGTACTTGCGCAAGATCAAGAGTTGTTTATCATTGCGTCAAGCGTCGACGACAAGCCCCGCCTTCCGACGCGACACCCCGCCTCGCAACCCTCACGAGCCTCCATGCGCCAAGCCCTGAACCGATCCCGCACCGCCACCGCAGCCGTTTCCACGGCCCTGCGCGGCGCGCGCGCCGTCCGTTTCCCGGCCACCCGCAATGCGGCCAAGCCGTTCCCGATTCCGCTCTGAGTCCGCGAGAACCATCTCTTCGCGAAGGCCCGGGCGGTTGTGCAGACCCCCGGGCCTTCGCCATTCCAGGCCCCCAGCAGGAGAAAACCATGTCCAAGCTCATCGTCCCGACCGCGCGACCACGCAATCCGTTCGTCGCCGCCGCGCGCTTTCGCCAGGCCGGCCCGCACGGCGGCGGCCACGGCGCCGATCGCCGCGAAGGCCGCCAGGCGCTGAAACGCGAACTCACCCAGCTCGACCTGCCGCGCGAGGTGCGCGGCAAGCCGCCCAGCCTCTGAATCCACGCCAGCGGCCACGACGCCGCCCGGGAGAACGACATGACCCCCGTCCTGACCGGCCACAGCCCAGCGCAACGGCCCTCCTTCAGCGATACCTGGCGCCGCATCGTGGCGCACCTGCTGCGCGGCGCCAGCGCGGCCCTCGCCCGCCGGGCACGCGACGTCGCCCGCCCGCTGCACGCGCGGCAGCGCCGGATGCGCAGCCAGCACGACGCGTGCGTCGAGTTCCACGCGGAAGCCGGCGCCCCCGAAGGCGCGCTGTACGTCGACGGCGAGCTCGTCGGCTACATCGCCGTGCAGCGCCTGTGACATCCTGCCGCCTCCGGCGCGCCACGGCGCGTCGGGGGCGGGCAGGCACTCAAGTCGATGCGCGGACGTCCGATAAGACGAACAACTGATCGTCCCGGACCCGCCGCCATGAGCGCTCTTCCCGCCGCCACCCGCACGCCACACGACGTCCAGGGCTGGGTGCGCTGGTTCCGGCAGCGTGACATCCCGGTGCTCGCCAGCACGGCCGCGGCCATCGAGGACCTGCGCGAGATCGAGGACGACGTCGACGCGCGCCGCATCGCCGAGGTTGTCGGCCGCGATCCGCTGATGACGCTCAAGGTGCTGATCCACGCGTCCACGCAAGGCGCGAACCGGCGGCTGACCGACGCCGAGACCGTGGTCGAGGCGCTGGTGCTGATGGGCATCACGCCGTTCTTCCGCGCCTTCGGTCCGCAGCCGACGATCGAACAGCACCTCGCCGGCCACCCCGAGGCGCTGGCCGGCCTGCAGCGCGTGCTGCGGCGCGCCGAGCGCGCGGCCCGCTTCGCCGCCAGCTTCGCGATCCATCGCGGCGACCACGACGCCGTCGTGCTGCACGAGGCCGCGCAACTGCACGACTTCGCCGAGATGCTGCTGTGGCTGCACGCGCCCGAGCTGGCGCTGGAGCTGCAGCGCCGCCAGCAGGCCGACCCGACGCTGCGTACCGCCGCGGTGCAACGCGAGCTGCTCGATGCCGAGCTGAACGACGTCCAGCACGTGCTGATGCAGCTGTGGCACCTGCCCGAGATGCTGGTGCGCATCACCGACGACCGCCACGCCGAGAACTCGCAGGTGCGCAACGTGCTGCTGGCGATCCGCGTGGCGCGCCACACCACGCACGGCTGGGACAACCCGGCGCTCCCCGACGACGTGCGCGACATCGCCGCGCTGCTGCAGCTGGGCCTGGAGCCGACGCGGCAGCTGTTGCGCGACATCGACCGCGACTAGGGCCTGTTCACACTACATGCGCGCCCTCGCAGGGCCCCAGCCCGGAGGGTGATCTCGGCAAAAGCCTTCCCGCCGCGTTGCAAATGCTCGCCGTGGCGCCGCCACGTCTGCGCTTTGCGCCTTGCGGGAAGGCTTTTGCCGAGTCACGCGGGCGCGCATGTAGTGTGAACAGGCCCTAGGTTCAGTAGTCGATCCGCCGCCGGATCTCGTTCCAGATCTCCTCGCGCGCCGTCAGCGCGATGTGGCCCACCCCGCGCAGCTGCTTGGCCTCGCTGCCCGGGAACACCGCCGTGGGCGGCGGGTAGACGATCTGGTCGCACTCGCTCCACCAGCTCGTGATCAGGCCCTGCAGCGTCGGCGGCTCCCGCCCGGTCAGCGTCGTGAGCCAGCGGCTGCCGATGCGCATCTGGCGCGCGTTGACCGGACGCGCGAGCCTGGCCAGCCACGTGCCGCGATGCGGCGTGCCGATCGTGATCAGGCGCGCGGCCTCGGCGGTGCCGTCGCTGCGCTTGTGGGTCGCGCGCGAGCGCAGCCATGCGCGGGCGACGAGTCCGCCCATGCTGTGCGCCACGATCACCGGCGCCAGCCCGGTGGCGGTCTCCATGCGGCGCACGGCGCGCTCGACCTGCGGCACGTATTCGTCGAGGGTCGTGAACACCGGTTCCAGATTCACCGCGACGAACGCGCGATCGAGCCTGCGCAGGCGCCGCATCCACGGATTCCACAGCCCGCGGTTGCAGAGGTAGCCGTGGATGAAGACCACGCCGCGCAGGCCGCGCGAGGTCGTGGGCAGATGGTCCTCGATCGCGTTGGAACGCCAGGGCATGCGCCAGCCGAAGACGGCGGTCGACTCGATCCACTCGCGCAGGACGGCGCGCGGCAGGTCGCGCCAACGCGCGCGCGGCGCGTCGCTGCGCGCGGCGATGTGCCGGGCCAGCAGCATCTCGATGGCCAGCAGCGTCGGATGGCCGAACAGCAGCAGGTACAGGCCGATGCAGCAGCCAGGCGTCCAATCGGTCGATCGCGCGAGGGCGACCAGGCCGGCCAGCAGGACGAACCAGGCCACGAACAGGATGCGGACGACGCGCGCGATCATCCGGCCAGTATCACGCAGGCGGGGCCGCGCGGCTCGATGGCATGCCCGCGGGCGTCAGGAGCCCGCCACGGATCCGGCCGGCCGGCGGTGTCGGCGGTCGCGGCTGATACCCTTGCCGGCATGAGCGACATCGCCCCCCGCATCCTGCAGTCGCTGGCCGCGGTCGACGCCGAGCGCCAGCGGCGCGCCGCCGCGCCGGCGCTGGCGGCCGGCGTGGGCGCATTGAAGGCGTACCAGCAGGCCCGCTTCGAGCGCACGCACGCCGATCTCTTCGACCATCCGCGCTACGGCGCCGCGGCCCGCTTCTTCGTCGACGAGCTGTACGGCCCGCAGGACTTCGCGCAGCGCGATGCGCAGTTCGGCCGCATCGTGCCCGCGCTCGTGCGGCTGTTTCCGGAAGACATCGTCGAGACGGTCGAAGCGCTGGCCGCGGTGCATGCGCTGTCGGAACGGCTCGACTCCACCATGGCGACCCGCCTGAACGGCACCGCGCCGACGCGGATGGCGTACACGCGCGCCTGGCAGGCCACCGGCGAGCCCGCCAGCCGGATGCGCCAGCTCGAGCTGGTGATGCGCATCGGCACGTCGCTGGATCGCCACACGCGCAGCCTCGTCCTGCGCGCCAGCCTGAAGGCGATGCGCGGTCCCGCGCGCGCCGCTGGCCTGGGCGCGCTGCAGGCGTTCCTGGAAGCCGGCTTCGACGCCTTCGGCACGATGCGCGGCGCACGCGAGTTCCTGGCGACGATCCGGACGCGCGAGACCACGCTCGCGCAACGGCTGTTCGACCCCGCCGCTGTCGCCGCCGCGACAAGTCCGCTCGCGTCGGACGATCCGCTGGCCTGGTTGCCATAGCCGGTTTCCCGGGGTGCGGCGGCGGCCCCGTGGATCAAGAATGTCCAACCATGAACGACGCCCTCGCCTCCGCCGCCCCCGCCAGCACCACCGACATGCCGCGCCCCTGGTTGACCCAATACCCGCCCGGGGTGCCCGGCGAGGTCGCCGTGGACACCTATTCCTCGCTGGTGCCGCTGCTGGAAGAGTCCTGGACGACGCATGCGAAGCGCGACGCCGCGGCCTGCATGGGCGCGCGCTTCAGCTACGGCGACATCGACGAGCGCTCGCGGGCGCTAGGCGCGTGGCTGCAGTCGCGCGGCGTCAAGCGCGGCGACCGCGTCGCGCTCATGATGCCCAACGTGCCGCAGTACCTGGTCGCGATCGGCGCGGTCCTGCGCATCGGCGGGGTCGTCGTCAACGTGAATCCGCTGTACACGGCGCGCGAGCTGCAGCACCAGCTGCAGGACTCGGGCGCGACGGTCATCGTCGTGCTGGAGAACTTCGCGCACACGCTCGAGGCTGTCGTCGCCAAGACCGACGTGCGCCATGTCGTGCTCGCCGCGATGGGCGACATGCTGGGCTTCGCCAAGGGCCAGCTCGTGAACTTCGTGCTGCGCCACGTCAAGAAGATGGTGCCCGAGTTCCGGTTGCCGATCGACGAGGGGCGCAGCGTCACGCGCTTCAACATGGCCGTCGCGCAGGGCACGCGCCTCGCGCTGCAACCGGTGGCGCTGACCGGCGACGACATCGCGTTCCTGCAGTACACGGGCGGGACGACGGGCGTGTCCAAGGGCGCGACGCTGCTGCATCGCAACGTCGTGGCCAACATCCTGCAGAGCGAGGCCTGGTTCAAGCCGATGTTCGACCGGTTGGGCGACAAGCCGCTGTCCATCGTCTGCGCGCTGCCGCTGTACCACATCTATGCGCTGACCATCTGCTACATGTTCGGCGCTCGGCTGGGGGCGATGAACATCCTCGTGCCGAACCCGCGCGACATTTCCGGCTTCATCAAGACGCTCAAGGCCTACAAGGTCAACATGTTCCCGGCCGTGAACACGCTGTTCAACGCACTGGCCAACGACCCGGAGTTCGCGAAGCTCGACTTCTCCGAGCTCGTCATCTCCAACGGCGGCGGCATGGCCGTGCAGCAGGCCACGGCGCAACGCTGGCTCGAGATCACGGGCTGTCCGGTGGTCGAGGGCTACGGCCTGTCCGAGACCTCGCCCGTGGCCACGAGCAACCGCCTCGACAAGCGCGAATTCACCGGCACCATCGGCCTGCCGATCCCGTCCACCGACATCGCGATCCGCGACGACAACGGGGTCGACGTGCCCTTCGGCACCGCGGGCGAGATCTGCATCCGCGGCCCGCAGGTGATGGCAGGCTACTGGCGGCGCCCGGACGAGACCGCGAAGGTCATGACCGACGACGGCTTCTTCCGCTCGGGCGACGTGGGCATCATGGACGAACAGGGCTACGTGCGCATCGTCGACCGCAAGAAGGACATGATCCTGGTCTCGGGCTTCAACGTGTATCCAAATGAAATCGAGCAGGTCGTGAACCTGCATCCCGGCGTGCTCGAATGCGCGGCGATCGGCATCCCGGACGAACGATCGGGCGAGGCCGTGAAGTTGTTCGTCATTCGTCGCGATCCGGCGCTCGCCGAGGAAGATATCGCCGCCTATTGCCGCGAGAATTTCACGGCGTACAAGCGTCCGAAGGTCATCGAGTTCCGAGACGAGCTGCCGAAATCCAACGTCGGCAAGATCCTGCGGCGCGAGTTGCGTTCCTCGACTTCCTGAAGGTTTCCCCGCCCGCATCGTGCCAGCCGCCGCGTCTTCCGCTCCACAGCCTGCCTCGATGCCCCTGGACGATTCCCGCGGATCGGGCGGCATCGCGTCGCGGCTGCTCGAGACGCTGGGCCTTCGCGTGATCGAGCGCGGCTGGCTGTCGGCGAACCAGGCGGTCTTCCGCGCACGGGGCGCGGCCCCTGCCACCGTCGTCGACACCGGCTTCAGCACGCATGCGGCGCAGACGCTGGCGCTGGTCGACCACGCGCTGGGCGGCGCGCCGCTCGGCCGCATCGTCAACACGCACCTGCACTCCGACCATTGCGGCGGCAACGCGGCGCTGCAGGCGCGCGGCGGCGTCGAGACGTGGGTCCCGTCGCCCAGCGTCGGCGCGGTCGAACGCTGGGACGAGGAGGCGCTCAGCTACCGCCTCACCGACCAGCCTTGCCCGCGCTTCGCCGCCGATCACGCGCTGGTGCCGGGCGGCTCGATCGAGCTCGGCGTGGCACGCTGGGAGATCCACGCGGCGCCTGGCCACGACATGGACGCCGTGATGCTGTTCGAGCCGCAGACCCGCACGCTGATCGCCGGCGATGCGCTGTGGGAGGAGCGGCTCGCGATCATCTTTCCCGAGCTGGTCGGCGAGGACGGCTTCGGGCCGACGCGCGCGACCCTGTCGCTGATCGAGCGCCTGCAGCCGCGCGCCGTGCTGCCGGGGCACGGCCGGCCCTTCGACGACGTCGGCAGCGCGCTGGCCGCGAGCCGCGCGCGTGTCGCCGCCTTCGAGAAGCACCCCGAGCGCCATGCCCAGCACGCGGCGCGCGCGCTGCTGATGTTCCATCTGCTGGAGGTACGCGAGGCCGGGTTCGCCGAGCTGGTCGCCTGGATGCAGCGCACGCCGATCTACCGTGCCGTGGCGCGCCGCGCCGGGCTCGACGACGCGGGCGCCGCCGCCTGGGCGGTCACGCATGTGCGGCGCCTCGTCGACGACGGCGCGCTGCTCGAGCACGAAGGCCGCATCGCGGTCCAAGCGCATGCTTGCTAGAGCGCAGGCCGTCGCCGACCCCGACGACACGACGATCCCGGGCGAGGATTTCGTCGACATGTCGGCGCCGGCGCCGCGGCTCACGACGCCGGCCGAGCTGCGCCTGCAGTCGGACGCGCCCGATCGGTTGGTGTTCTTCTTCAGCGGCTTCGATCCGAAGAGCGCGACCTTCTACCACCGGCTGTTCCGCAGCGGCATCGCGCAGCGCAACGCCGGCCACGACGAGACGCTGGCGCTCGGCAAGCGCCTTCGGATCGGGCGCTGGGCATCGGTCTGGACCTCGCTGTGGCGCGGGGCGCCGACGGGGCTGAGCCGGCGTCCGGAGACGATGCGCACGCGGGTGCATTTCATGCGCTGGGACGACATCGTGCGCCGCCACTGGAAGCGCACGACGGCGACGCTCGCACGCGATTACTGGAACGTCTATGTGCGCGGCGTCTCCACGGGCGTCCTCGCGCAGGTGTGGCGCACGGCGCCTTCGGCATTCCGGCTGGCGATGTTTCCGTTGGTCGTCGGTCTCGGATCGTTGGGCGCGGGAACTCTGGTCGTCGGCGGACTACTGGCATTGAGCGGGCTGTTGCCGGCCCCGGCGGCACTGATCGTGGGCCTGCTCGCGGGCGGGTTGCTGTGGCGGTTCGTGGCGCACTGGGTCGACTGCGAGTGGATGCTGCGCCTGCTCGCCTTCATGCGCGAGCAGGCGATCGGCGAGGTGCCGGCGCTCGACGCGCGGCTCGACGAGATGGCCGACCGACTGGTCGCGGCCGTCGAGGCCCGGATGCGCCAGCCGGGCGCGGCGCCGCTGCGCGAGATCATGGTGCTGGGCTACAGCTCGGGCACCATCCTGGCGGCGAGCGTGCTCGCGCGCGCGATGCCCAGGCTGGTCGACGTCGTCGACAGTCGCCGCGCGAACAAGAGCACCACGCTGTCGCTCGTCACCCTGGGCCAATGCATCCCGATCGCCTCCGCGTGGCCGGGAGCCCGACGCTTCCGCCAGGAACTCGACGTCCTGGCCGAGAGCGCCGCGCTGACCTGGCACGACTATTCCGCGTCGTCCGATAGCGCGGCCTTCTGGCAGGCCCCGCCCTGGCCGCAAGCGGCGCAGCTGAAGGGCCACCAGGCCTCGCCACCGTTCAAGGCCGCCGCTGGTGGGCTGGAGTTCGCCGCGATGCGGCGCGAGCGGCGCGAGGTGCATCTGCAGTACCTGCGCCCGCCCGCAGGCAAGGGGAACGCGGCGTCGTATGACTTCTTCACGATCGTCTGCGGGCCGCGTACGCTGGCAGAGCGGCATGCGAGCGGCAAGCTGGCGAGCGATCTGCGGGCTTGACCGGCTCGCGATGCGATTGGCCACGAACTCGCGCGCGCGGGCGGCGGCGCGCGGCTGACGTTCTCGCTGCAATGACCAATGCCCGGCGTGCCGGGCGTTTTCATTTCTGCGCTCGCCCCGCGGTGAGCGGGTGCAGGCACGCAGGCGCAGGCGAGTCCGGCTTGGGGGGTTGGACGTTTGTTTTGGGTGCCCCCAAAAGCAAACCGCCCGAGCTGACGAAATCAGCTCGGGCGGGTGCTTGGGATATTAGCCTGACAATGTCCTACTTTCACACGGGAACCCGCACTATCATCGGCGCAGAGGCGTTTCACTGTCCTGTTCG
>Ga0306920_100001877_pt1 | contig 26182 bp, 22 predicted proteins | sample flu12Cox44000170_FD_204666 | JGI IMG/M metagenome (GOLD analysis project Ga0306920, IMG submission 204666) | Lab enrichment of tropical soil microbial communities from Luquillo Experimental Forest, Puerto Rico - flux4day.12C.oxic.44.000.170 (v2)... | ecosystem: Environmental > Terrestrial >...
ACGGGCAGCAGGTCGGCGGCGGTCACGGTGCGCGCGTGCGCGCCGCCCGCCGCGGCGGCCACGCCCGGCAGGTCGGCCCCGGGCTGGAAACTGGCAGCAAAGCCGCCGGCGGCGACGTTACCGGCCGGATGGACGGCCATGGTGGACAGCGAGGGCGTCTTCCAGCCCTGGTTGTCGAAGATCACCGTCAGCGACGGAGCCCGGTAGCGCCGGGCCATCCACTGCGCGGACGAGGGCACGCCGAACAGGTATGACCCGTCTCCGACCAGGCTCACCACGGTGCGATCGGGCGCGGCCAGCTTGGCGCCGACGGCCGCGCCACCGGACCAGCCCAGGGACCCGCCGCCGCTGCCCAGCACCGAGCCCGGGCGGCTGGCCCGCAGGTGCTCGCTGACCACGTGGTAGTTGCTGATGGCCTCGTTGAGCACCAGGGCGTCGGGGCCGACGGCGTCCCTGACGCACGCCACCAGGTACTCGGGCGTGATCGCGCCGTCGGGCGGCGGCTGCTCGGCCCCGGCCCACCGCTCGCGCTGCGCGTCGTGCCTGGCGTGGACCCACGCCGCGCGGGCCTGGACGGCCACCTGGTCGAGGCGCCCCCGCCGGGCCAGCCGGCCGGCCAGCTGGCGCACGGCGGTCGCGAGATCCGCCCGCGCGTACCGCCGGGCGGGCACGTGCCACAACGGCATCCGCTCCTTGACCGGGTCGACGTCGATGACGTAGATCCGGGCGGCGGCGTCCGGGCGGTTGTGGCCCGGGATCCACGGCACGTCGCTGCCCAGCACGAGGATCACGTCCGCCTCGGCCAGGACCGGGTTCTGCTCCGGGCGGTTCCACTGGTAGCCGAGGTGCAGCGGATGATCGTCGGGGAAGTTGACCGTCATCGGCACCGACTCGACCACCCCGACGGCCGCCAGGTCGCACAGCCGGACCAGCTCGGGCACGGCGGCGGGGTCGCGGCCCAGGTACGAGGTGACGACCAGCGGGGCGCGCGCGCCCTCCAGCGCGTCCGCGACCTCGTCCGCGACCTCGTCGGCCAGCGCGGCGGGCGCGACCGGGGCCCACCAGTCACCCTGGGGCGGCTGCGGCGGCAGCTCCTCCTCCAGGATCTCGCGCGCGGCGGTCAGGTACACCGGCCCGGCCGGCTCGCTCCGGGCCATCTGCATCGCCCGGTGCACCAGCTGCTTCATGGTGCGCCCGGTGCGGATCTCCTGGTCGTACTTGGCGTAGCCGCGGAGCATTCCGCGCTGGTCCGCGCTGTCCTGCAGCCAGTGAATGTGCTCACTGCGGGTGCCGGGGAGCTCGCCTTGCTGGGTCACGGGCGACAGGCCGGCGAAGATCAGTACCGGCACCCGGCCCCGCGACGCGTTGTGGATCGCCCCGCCGAGGTTCTGGGTGCCGCAGTCCACGTGCACCAGGACCGCCTGCGGTTCGCCGCTCACCTGCGCGTACCCGTGGGCGGCGCTCAGCGCCACGAACTCGTGCGGGCACAGGATCAGCTCGGGCAGCGAGTCCAGCGTTCCCGAGCCCTTCGCGTGCGCGTAGGCCTCCATGATGCCGGTGTGGTCGCTGCCCAGGTTCGCGAACGCGTGCCGGGCGCCCGCCTCGCGCATCGCCTCCAGAAGTGCCGTGGATGTGGTGTACGTCGAGCCGGTCATGATGTCCTGCCCGGTGCGCGCCCGTCTCCTGCCATCTAGATCGACATCCCGCCGTCGACGGCCAGGGTGGCACCGGTGATGAACGAGCTCTCGTCACTGGCCAGGAAGAGCATGACGCGGCCGATCTCGCCGGGTGCGGCGTGCCTGCCCAGGGGGATGAGCTGGTCGAAGATCGAGGCGGCACGGTCGCGGTCCGCGCCGGTCGCGGCGATCTCGATGCGCTGCTGGAACTCGTTGTCCACCGGGCCGGGGTGGATCGTGTTCACCCGGATGCCCCGCGGCGCGGTCTCCTTGGCCAGCGTCCGCATCAGCCCGACCAGCGCGTGCTTGGCCGTGGCATAGGCGCAGATTCCCACGTCCGAGGTGAGGCCGACCACGCTGGAGGTGATCACGATGCTGGCGCCCGGCCCCAGGTAGGGCAGCGAGTGCTTGCACACGAGGAACGATCCGCGCACGTGCACGGCGAGGACCTGGTCGAACACCTCCTCCGGGTAGTCGGCCACCGGGGCGATCACGCCGCTGATCCCCGCGTTGCTCACCACCACGTCCAGCCGGCCGAACTGCTCCGCCGCCTCGGCCACGGCCGCCTTGACCGCCGTCGAGTCGGAAACGTCCGCGACCGCCCAGCGGGCGGTGCCGCCCAGCGAGGCCGCGCCCGCGCGCAGTTCCTCGGCGGCCAGGCCGATCAGGCAGACCCTGGCGCCCTCGCCCACGAGCGCGCGGGCCGTCGCCATGCCGATGCTGCCCTCGCCGCCGGTGATGATGGCGGCCTTGCCCTGCAAACGCGGTGAAGGAGCCACACCGCCTATGCTCGCCTGCCGCCCGCCGCCCGTCTTGCACGCCAGCGCACGCCGCTTGACGGCCGGAGTACAGGAACTTGACGTATCAGAACGGGAGGTGACGACTCAGAACGGGAGGTGGCGGCGCTCGGGCGGCGCGGCCAGCCCGCAGCTCGCGCGGTAGTCGCGCGGGCCAACCCCGTAGGTCGCCTTGAACAGGCGGCTGAAGTGAGCCGGGTCCGGATAGCCCCACCGCGCTCCTATCGCGGCCACCGACCGCATCGCGCAGCGCGGATCGCGCAGGTCGCGGGCGCAGTGCTCAAGGCGGCGCTGCCTGATCCAGCCGGCCACGGTCGTGCCGCTGGAGTGGAAGAGCTTGTGCAACTGGCGGAGCGAGATGTGATGGGCCGCCGCGATCTGGGTCGGCGCCAGGTCCGCCTCGCCCAGGTGCTCCTCGATGAACGCGGTGATCTGCAGCATCAGCGCCCGGTGCACGGCGTCGGGATCGGCGGGCACGGTGTCCAGCCGCTCGGCCAGGACCGTGCCGAGCAGGTCGACGACGTTGCCCGCCAGCCGCAGGCCCACCCCCAGGCTGCGGCTGTCCACCTCGTCCAGGAGGTCGGCCACCTGGCCGAGGAACGGGCCGATCAGGGAGGCCATGCCGCCGGCCTCGCCGGGCAGCCTGGTCGCGGTCAGCCCGGCCACCTGGTGCTGCGGCAGGCCGAGCATGTCCCGGGGGAAGATGAGCACGAGCATCCGGTGATCGCTCAGCGCCAGCGAGTACGGGCGGTCGGTGTCGTAAACGGCGAAGTCCCCGGGAGTGAGCAGCGCCTCCCGGCCGTCCTGGATCAGCAGCGACGTGCCGCGAAGCTGAACACCGATCTTGTAACAGCCGGCCGGCGCCGCTTTGACCAGGCGAGCCGTCCGGCGCGCCGTGTGCGGCTCGGCCCGGACCTCGATGAGCCGCAGGCTGCCGAGCTCGCAGCCCCGGAGCCGGCCGCGGAAGTCGGCGTCCCCGCCCGGGCTGGAGACCTCAAGCGGGACGAACGTGTCGGACAGGCGGTGCTTCCAGTACTCGAAACGCTGACCGGGCGGCAGGTCCAGTGTCCGCGCGACATCCGGCATCGTTGCCTACCTCCTTCGGTAACGGTCCAGATCAGCGCCCACGAGGTCCTCCCGGCTGGCCGTCGGGTTCGTCTAGCTTGCGGGCGGATGCGCGGATGGTCAAGGGATGTGCCCGGTAGTGCAAGACCGCCGGCACCGGCCCGGATGACAATGACGCGACCAGGGGGCTTTGACCTCACGTGCGGAGTGAACAAATGACTGATTCCGATATAAGCAGACGGAGCCCGCTGAGCAGACGCGGTTTTCTCGGCGCCGCGGGTGTGGCTCTTGGCGGAGGGCTGGCGAGCGTGGCCGGCTGCTCCAGCGCATTGAAGAGTTCGGCCCCGTCGGGTTCCGCCACGTCGGGCGGCACCATAAAGATTGGATTCATCAGCCCGGAGACCGGTCAGCTTTCGGTGTTCACCCAGTCCAACGGATTTGTGCTCGGCCAGGTCCGTTCGGCGCTGGCCAAGGGACTGACGATCGGCGGCAAAAAGTACTCCGTGCACATCATCTCCGGGGACAGCCAGTCGTCCTCGGCGCGGGCGGCAGCCGTGGCGGCGCAGATGGTGCAGCAGGACTCGGTGGACGTGCTCATCGCCACCGCGACGCCGGAGACGGTCATCCCGGTGTCCTCCCAGGCGGAGGCCTCGGGCGTGCCGTGCGTGCTGACGATCTGCCCGTGGGAGCAGTGGTACTACAAGAGCAACGGCACCGCGAACACGTTCAAGTATTCGTACATGTACTTCCTCGGCACCCAGGAGGAGACCAACCTGTTCGCCTCGGTGTGGCAGACGGCGTCCACCAACCACGTGGTGGGCGGACTGTGGCCGGACGACGTCGACGGCGCGGGATTCCAGAAGTACATGACCGCGAAGATAAACGGCCTCGGCTGGAAGGTCGTGCCGTCGGGCGCCTACACCGACGGGCTGTCGGACTTCACGCCGATCATCTCGAAGTTCAAGAGCGCGAACGTGGAGATCCTGCACGCCGTGCCCATCCCGCCGGACTTCATCACGTTCTGGCGGCAGGCGCACCAGAACGGCTTCACACCGAAGATCGCGTCCATCTCCAAAGCGCTGCTGTTCCCGAGCGCCGCGGCCGCACTCGGACCGCTGGTGCAGAACGTGATGTCGCCGCTATGGTGGACGCCGCAGTTCCCGTACAAGTCCTCGCTCGACGGCACAACGGCATCGGCCTTTGCGGCCCACTACAAGACGGCCACCGGGCAAGACTGGACCCAGCCGATGGGATTCAACTACGCGGTCTTCGAGATCGCGGTCGCCGCGCTCAAGGCATCGGGCGACCCGAAGAACGCGAACGCCGTGGCCCACGCCCTGAGCACGCTCAAGGGCGAGGCGATTACCGGGGCCTACGACTTCTCCTCCGGCCCGGTGCCGCACGTGTCCCAGATTCCCGAGCTGCTCGCGCAGTGGCGCCTGGTATCCGGCACTCCTCAGCTGGTGGTTATCAACAACTCGCTGCTGCCCGCCGTGCCGGTCGCAGGATCGCTCGAGCTGCTCTGACGATCCAGCTATGAGCGGGCCGGCGCTGGAGGTCACCGACGTCGCGAAGAGCTATGGCTCCCTGTCGGTGCTCCGCTCGGTCTCGCTCACCGTCGCGCCGGGCGAGGCCATCGGCATCGTGGGCCCGAACGGTGCGGGCAAGACCACCCTGCTCGACCTGCTGACCGGCACCGGGCGCTGCGACGCGGGCCGGGTGCTGTTGGAGGGCAAGGACGTGACGCGGCTGCCGCCGCCGTCGCGGGCCAGGATGGGGCTCGGCCGTACGTTCCAGGTCCCCCGGCCGCTCGGGGACCTGACCGTGTTCGAGAACGCCCTGGTTGGCGCGATGCGGGCGGCCGGGCTGCGCGGGCGGCAAGCCTACGGGACGGCGTACGAGGCGCTGGCCCTGACCGGCATGGCGGGCCACGCCAACAGCCGGGCAGGCTCGCTGCGGCTGCTGGACCGCAAGCGGCTCGAGCTGGCCCGGGCGCTGGCCATGCGGCCGCGCGTCCTGCTGCTCGACGAGATCGCCGGCGGGCTGAGCGACCCGGAGACCGAGGCGCTGATCGGGACGATCCGCGCCGTGAACTCGGCCGGCGCCGCCATCGTCTGGGTGGAGCACGTGCTCCGGGTGCTCACCGCGGTAGTGACCCGGCTGGTGTGCCTGGCCGACGGCCAGGTCATCGCCGACGGAGCGCCGTCCGACGTGCTGGCCAGCGACGCGGTCAAGGCGGCCTTCCTCGGCGGTGGGGTCCTGTGAGCGAGCCGGAGGCACTGCTCGACATCGCTGATCTTGACGTGTTCTACGGGGACTTCCAGGCCCTCTTCGGCGTGTCGATGTCGGTGATCCGGGGCGGCGCGACCGCGCTGGTCGGTGCCAACGGCGCGGGCAAGACCACGCTGCTTCGCACGATCGCCGGAGCGCAGGCGGCCGCGGCCGGTTTCGTCCGGTACGACGGCTCGGACATCACGACCGCCCCGCCGTACCGGCGGATCTCCCGCGGCATCGCCCTGGTGCCGGAGGGCCGCAAGCTCTTCCCCAGCCTGACCGTTGAGGAGAACATCCAGGTGGGCGCAGCCGCGGCCGCCTCGGATGCGTGGCCGCTGGACCGCATCTACACCGTGTTCCCGGTGATCGCCCGGCGGCGCCGGCAGCGCGCGTCCACCCTGTCCGGCGGCGAGCAGCAGGCGGTGGCGATCGCGCGGGCACTGGCCTCCGGGCCTACCCTGCTGCTCCTCGATGAGATCTCGCTCGGCCTGGCCCCGCTGCTGGTCGAGGAGCTCTACGAAACCCTGTCCGGGCTGCGATCGGCCGGGGCCACGATGGTGATCGTGGAGCAGGACCTGCGGCGCGCCATGGATGCCTGTGACAGCCTGGTCTGCCTGCTCGAGGGGCGGGTCGCGCTGGCCGCCCCGGTCGCCAGCGTGAGCCGGGACGAGGTCGTGGCCGCCTACTTCGGCGAGGGCACCTCGTGACCTGGGTCAACGCGGTTATCCAGGGCATGCTGCTCGGCGGGCTGTACGCGCTCATCGCGTGCGGGCTCTCGCTGACGTTCGGCGTCATGCGCATCGTGAACCTGGCGCACGGTGACCTGGCCGTGTGCGGGGCCTACCTCGCCCTGGTGCTGTCCACCTTCTTTGGCGTGCCGGTATGGGTCACGCTGCCGCTGCTGCTGCCCGCCGCGTTCGCCGTGGGCGTGGCCCTGCAGCTGCTGCTGTTCGGCCGGGCGCTGCGGCACGGGGTGCTGGCGCCGGTGCTGGTCACGTTCGGGCTGGCGGTCATGATCGAGAACCTGCTGCAGGTGGCCGCGACCTCCGACCCGCGCGGGCTGAATGGCGGCGCGCTGGCGCTGGCCAGCTTCCACATCGGCAGCATCACCGTGTCCTGGCTCTTCCTGGCCGCGTTCCTCACCGCATGCGCGGTTCTTTCCGGCCTCCAGCTCCTGTTGTCCCACACCTCGTGGGGCCGCAAGGTGCGCGCCACATCCGACGACCTGGACACGGCCCGGCTGGTGGGCATCAAGGTGCGGCCGGTGTTCGCGACCGTGGCGGGCATCGCGGTCGCCACCGCCGCGCTGGCCGGCGTCTTCATCGGCACCATCGGCACGTTCGACCCGCTGACCGGCACGAACATACTGATCTTCGCGTTCGAGGCCGTCGTGATCGGCGGTATCGGCTCGCTGTGGGGCACCCTGGTCGGCGGGGTGATCATGGGCGTCACCCAGGTGGTCGTCGGCGAGGCCAACCAGGCGTACGCGGTGCTCGCGGTCAACCTGCTGTTCCTGGCCGTGCTCACGGTCCGGCCGGGCGGGTTGTTCACCAGCCGCCAGGCGGCCGGTGAGCTGCAGGGCCAGGGAGCGCCCGGATGACGCGCGACACGGCGGTCGGCTCCCGTGACGCGGAGCCCTCGGTGACACTGGTCGCGGTCAGCCGGTGGAGCGCCGCGGCGTCCGCCTTCACCGGGGCGTGCGTCGTCGCGGTGCTGATCCTGGCGGTGATCCCCTATGTCATCGGCGGCCCGGCCGAGCAGCCGCTGATCACCCTGCTCACCTTCGTCGCGATGGCGAGCCTGTGGAACCTGCTGGCCGGGTTCAGCGGGCTGACCTCCTTCGGCCAGCAGGCCTACATCGGCGTCGGCGCCTACGCGCTTTACCTGGTCGCCGCGCACGGGATCAACCCGTTCGGCGGCATCGTCCTGGCGGCCCTCGTCGCCGCGGTGGTCTCGCTGCCGGTATCCGCCCTGGTGCTGCGGCTGTCGGGCGGGTACTTCGCCGTGGCCACCCTGGTAGTGGCCGCCACGTTTCAGATCATCGCCACGCTGTCGCCGTCGGTGGGCGGGACCACCGGAGTCAGCGTGCCCGGCCTGGCCGGCTACGGGGACGTGCTGCGCGAGGCGCTGACGTACTGGGCCACGCTCGCCGTCGCCGTGATCAGCGTGGCCGGCGTCTACCTGCTCGTGCGGCGGACGTTCGGGCTGGACGCCCGGGCCGTGGGCAGCGACCCGGTGGCCGCGGCCAGCTCCGGCGTCCGGGTGGGCCGGATCAGGCTGCTGGCGTACCTCGTGGCGGCCGGCGGCGCCGGCGCGGTGGGCGCGCTGATCGCGCTGCAGACGCTGTACGTGGAGCCGACGTCCGCGTTCAGCATCCAGTACAGCGTGGACATGCTGTTCATGGTGCTGATCGGCGGCATGGGAACCATCGAGGGTCCCATCGTGGGCGCGCTGGTGCTGTTCGCGCTGCAGGAGACGCTCTCCGCGTACGGCGCCTGGTACCTGGTCATCGTGGGCGGCCTCGCGGTGGTCACGACGCTGGTCGCCCCGCGCGGGCTCTGGGGATTGGCCAGCGAGCGGCTCGGCTGGTCGCTGCTCCCGGTCGGCTACCGGGTCAGATCCCCGTCCCGGTGAGGATCACGGTCAGAGTGTGGGAGCCGGTCGAATCGGTCCAGGTGAGCCGGTAGCGGGCGGTGAAGGGCCCCTTCCTGGTCGGGGTGAAGGTCACCGGGATCGCCATGTTGTTATCGGGGATGACCGGCAGTCCGCGGGCTGGCTTGAGCGGCGCGGCGAACGGCTTGGGCAGGGCCGACGTTCCCGCCACCGTGCTCACCTGGTTGCCGGTGTTGGAGATGCGGACGTAGGCGGTGGCGCGCCTGCCTACCGGGATGTTCCGGAAATTCACCCTCGGGCGGGCCGCGGCGAGCCGGCTGACCGCCCGCGTGCCGGCCCCGGTCAGCGTGACGGTGGCGCTGCGCCCGCTGCTGCCGGCGATCGTCAACGACCCGGTGGCCGGGCCGGACGCGGTCGGTGCGTAGGAGACCGTCACGCTGATGCTCCGTCCTGGCCTGATCTGGCTGCCTATGGCGGGCAGGCCGGTGGCGGTAAACGGCGGGGACGGGCGGATGACCGAGGTGACGGTCTGGGTGGTCGTGCCGGAGTTGGTGATGATGACCACCTGCCTCTCGGTGATCCCGACCGGGACGTCAGCGACTCCCGTGTCCAGCGGCAGCAGCATGGAGACCAGGCTGGCCTGCGGGATCAGCCCCGACCGGGTGCCGTCCCCGTTGAGGGGCACCGTCACGTTCCGGGAAACCCCGGCTCCGGTCGTGAACGACAGCGTGCCGTCGGCGGTGCCGCGGACGGCCGGCCGGAAGGTCACCGACGCGGTCAGCTTGTCACCCCTGGACAAGGTGACCGGGAAGGTCACCGGGATCGGGCCGGGGCGGCCCGGCTCGGTCTCGGTGACCCGGCCCACCCGGAACTCGTTCGCGGGCCCGGGGGGGTCGGAGGCGGTGGTGGCGGCGGTGACGCCGGTGAACCTGACGCGGCCCTGGGCGGTGACCGAAACGCGCTTCGTGATGCTGGTACCGACAACGGCCGGGGCGAAGGTGGCGGCCTTCCCCACGGCCGCCGCCTTCGGCGCCGGCAAGCTGAACCCCAGCACGTGGCCATCGCTGGTACCGACGTAAACCCACCCCTGGCTGGTGGCGGGCGTGCAGAACTTGACGGTGCCCGCGGCGTTCGCAGACCAGATCGGCCTCAGCGCGCACGGCGCCGCCGACGTGCAAGGCGACGGCGTGCCCGCGCTGGAAATCAGCTGGCCCAGGGCGTAGGCCTCGAGCACCGAACGGACGCCGGAGCTGGTATCGGAGTGGACGACGTCCCAGACGACGGCAGAGGCGGGGTTGCTGCCATGGGAGGTCACCACCGGCGCGCCAGAGCCAAAGCTCTCGGTCAGGCCGCCGTTGGCCACATCGGACAGCGTGGGCGCGTCGGAGCCGTCGACGCCGAGACGGAACGCGCGCAGGACGTCGTTGACACCGACGTAGAACAGGAAGTCGTTGGCGGTGGACGCGGTTATGGTGCCAGGGGTCCCGTAGAACACCGCCGGGTGCCCGAACTGGGCGCCGTAGGCCTGGCTCACGAACAAGGCGTCGTCGGTACCGCCCGGGCCCTGCCCGCGCCCGCCCAGGTTGTCGCGGTTGAGCAGGAAGATGTGGCCGTCCTTGCCGGCCTGCACCATCACGTCCGGGTCGGTGGCGGTGCCGAAGGGCAGCCCTACCGGCCCGCCGGCGCCGAAGTCAAGGTTGGTGGCGGCCTGCTCAGGCGCGCCGACCTGGCTGAAGAAGTCCTTGGCCGACACCGTCCCGTTGGGGTTGACCGCCAGCCGGATCACCGATTCGCCGAGCTGCCCGGGCGCGGCGTTGCCCGGGCCCGCGGCCGGCACGATGCCGTTGCTGGTGGTGGCGAAGATCTGGCCGGAGGGGTCGGCCATCATCCCGCCACCGGACTGCCAGATCCCCCCCTCGTTGTAGGCCACTCCCGACTCGTCCGTCCACAGGGTCGTCGCGTGCGATGTGACGTTCACCGCGGCCACGTACCCGGCGTAGGGCCTGACGTCGCAGTGCGAGCCGAAGGCCGCGAAGACCCTCCCCTTGAGTAGCAAGGCGCCGGGCCGTTCCAGCTCGAACGCGGGATAGAACGTGATATTGCGGTTGTTGTTGGGATGGCCCTGGATGCGTACCCGCCAGAGGATGCCCCCGCTCGCCGCGCTGAGCGCGAACAGGACGTACTTCGGGTTTCCGCTGATCATCACCTGCGCGAACAGGTACAAGCGACGGGTGCTGGGGTCGTACACCGGCGTCCCGGTCACGCCGAAGTTCGGCAGCAGGTCGTGGCACGTCCTGAGCGCAGGGTACGGCGAGGTCAGGAAGTCGTACGGCGTGCCCAGCGAGGTATGCCACTTCACCTTGCCGGTGGTGGCGTTCAGCCCGTACACCTGGTCGTTCTCGGTGGCCACGATGACCGTGTGCGTCGAGTTGATCACCAGTGGCTGGGCGTACACCTTCCCGCTGACCGTGGCGGCGAACCGCTGCACAAACCTGGGCACCACCGACGGGCCCATCGCGGTCTCGCTCTGGTCCCAGCCGGTACGCATGTTGTTCAACTGGACGGTCGTATCGTCGGCCCGGGCCGTCCCCGCCGGACTGCCGGGGACCGACCCGGTGACCGCGGGGAGCAGGGCTAGCGCCAGCGCCACCGCAGCCGCGAGGGAGACGGTGCGGGCACGGAGCCGGCCCGCGGGCTGGCCACGGCCAGCCGTACCGTCGTGGGGAACTGCCATCTGGCGGCTTCGGTCCATGTGCGCTTCTTCCGGTGTGCGACCGGTCGGTGTGCAGCTTGTCCAGCGCGGACGAGCAGGCACTGCCGGACATCATCACGCCTGGATCCGTGCGGAGGTCAGTCTGTTACCGCACCGTGACCTGGTCTTTTACGGTCTTTGTTACGACAGAAGCCGTGTGCGGCAGATGTTGACTCCGTGGCGCCAGAGGTGAGTTGACAGTGTCAGCGGCCGGCCCGCACCAAGGCCAACGGGGTAACCGCGACCGGGAACGGCTGCACCGCCTGGAACGCCTCGTCTCCCGCCACCTGGGCTACCTGGCGGTACCCGCCGTCGCGCAGCTCGAACACGGTCAGCTCCGGCTTGACCGGGTCCGGGTCGATGATCCAGTACGAGACGATGCCGAACTGCTCGTACACATCCTTCTTCCGGTTCCGGTCGTACAGCCGGGTCCGTGGCGAGGCCACCTCCACCGCCAGCACCGGCGGCCGCTCCTGGAACACCGTGTCCAGGGAGTCCGCCCGCACCACCGCCAGGTCCGGCACCCGGTGCTGGTAGCGATCGATGTTGACGCCCACCCCGGGAAGTACCTCGAACTCGGGCGGGCAGGCCGCATCGAGAACCTGAGCGAGCCGGAAGACAACACGCTGGTGCAGGCTGGATGGGGCGGGGGACACGATGAGCACCCCGTCATCCAGCTCGTAACGGAACTCGTCGTCGGGCATGTTCTCCATGTCCTCGACGGTGAGCGCCCGGTCCTGGCCGGACCAGACGTCGGGTGCGGTCATGGCATTCATCGTGCCTCCTGCCGGTCATGCGCGCCACCATCCCAGGCGGCACCGACATTCCCGGCTAACCGGCCGTGATCGCGGGTAGCCTGCCGTTGCACCGACGACAGGGGGAGCCGCCATGACCAGTGCCGTGCCACCGCCCGGGGTCAGCATCGCCGACGCGCGCCTGGAGGAGGTCGCGGACGGCATCTACGCCTACATCCAGCCGGACGGCTCCTGGTGGATCAACAACACCGGCTTCCTGGTCGGCCGGCGGGGCGTGGTGAGTGTGGACGCGTGCTCCACCGAGCGCCGCACCCGCGCCTACCTTGACGCGATCGCCTCGGTGACCGGCCAGCCGGTGCGCACCCTGATCAACACCCACCATCACGGCGACCACACCTTCGGGAACTACCTGTTCGCCGGGGCCACGATCGTGGCGCACGAGAAGTGCCGCCAGGAGATGCGGGACTTCGGCCCGCCGGGGGCGCTGCCGTTCTGGACCGGGATCGACTGGGGCGGCGTCGAGCTGGCGCCCCCATTCCTCACCTATGAGTCCGGGGTCCGGGTCTACGTCGATGATCTCGCCTGCGAGGTGCGGCACGTCGGGATCCCGGCGCACACCACCAACGACTCGATCGTCTGGGTGCCCGACCGCTCCCTGCTGTTCTCCGGTGACCTGCTGTTCCGGGGCGGCACCCCGTTCCTGCTGACGGGGTCGGTGGCCGGGGCGATCGGCGTGCTGGAGGAGCTGAAACAGCTGCCCGCGACCACGATCGTCCCCGGTCACGGCGGCGTCTCCGGCCCGGGGCTGATCGACGAGGTCCTCGGCTACCTGCGCTTCGTGATGGAAGCCGCGGTCGCGGCCCGGGGCGCCGGGCTGTCCCCGCTGGATGCGGCGCGCGAGCTGGACCTCGGGCCGTACGCGGACCTGCTCGACCCGGAGCGGATTGTGGGGAACCTGCACCGTGCCTGCGCCGAGCTTGACGGCGCGCCGCCCGGAACCCGCATCGACGTCGCCGCCGCGCTCGGCGACATGGTGACCTACAACGACGGCCAGCCGCTCACCTGCTACGCCTAGGGCACCTGTCAGCCTCAATCAGCCGCGATCATGGGGCGGCTCGACCGTGGCCCCGTAAAGGTCGACCGCCACTGGGGTGATTCGCCAGTTTACGCCGGTTTTTTCGGCTATTGGCGGGCACGCCTCCGGGCCGGGGTGGATGCCGGGCACGGTGAGCGCCAGCACGGAGGGGCCGGCGCCGGAGACGACCGCCGGGATGCCCGCAGCCCGCAACTGGCTGATGAGCTCGGCCGTGGCCGGCATGGCCGGGGCGCGGTAGGGCTGGTGCAGGAGATCCTCGGTCCCGGCCATGAGCAGGGCCGGGTCGTTGGTCAGCGCGGCGATCAGCAGCGCCGCGCGGGCCGCGTTCGCCGCCGCATCCGCGTGCGGCACCGTGGGCGGAAGAAGCCCCCGGGCGTGCTCCGTAGCTAGCGGAATTTCCGGAACGCACAGCACCGGGGCCAGCCCCGGCACCGGAGCGAGCCGGGCCGCTTGCGCTCCGGAGTCCGCCGTCCACGCGATCGTGAGCCCGCCGGCCAGGCACGCTGCCACGTTGTCCGGGTGCCCCTCCAGCCGGGTCGCGAGCCGCAGCACGTCGCCGTCGGTCAGGTCCGCCCCCTCAGCGGCCAAGGCGCGCGCGGCCAGCAGGCCGGCCACGATCGCCGCGGCCGAGGAGCCGAGGCCGTACCCGTGCGGGATCGCGTTGACGCAGCGCAGCCCGATGCCGGGCGGCTGGACGCCCAGCCGGGCGAACGCGGTCCGCATGGCCCGGATGACCAGGTGGCCTTCCTCCGCGGCCGCGGTACCCTCCCCCGCGCCGGACACCTCGATGGCCAGGCCGCTGGGGATCACCCGGGCCTCGACCACGTCGTGCAGTCCCAGCGCCAGGCCCAGGGCGTCGAACCCGGGGCCCAGGTTCGCGCTGGTCGCGGGCACCCGGACGGTGACCGGCGCGCCGGCCCAGTCCAATTTTTCTGCTGGCCTCCGGGGCGCTTCGAGGCCCTTTGGCTCGGACATGTCTCAGACCAGGCCGAGCTCGGCCGCGGCGGCAGGCGCGTCGGCCCGGATGGTCACCGGCTTGGGTGCCGCCGACACCGCCCAGTCCGGTTCCTTCAGGCCGTGCCCGGTGATCGTGCAGACCACCCGGGACCCGGCCGCCACCTGGCCGTTCCCGCAGGCCTGGAGCAGGCCGGCCACCCCGGCCGCGGAGGCGAGCTCGGCGAACACGCCCTCCTTCCGGGCCAGCAGCCGGTAGGCGGCCAGGATCTGCCGGTCGGTCACCGAGTCGATCAGGCCGCCGGACTCGTCACGGGCCGCCTCGGCGAGCCCCCACGACGCCGGGTTGCCGATCCGGATCGCGGTAGCGATCGTGGTGGGCGCGTGCACCGGCCGGCCGGCCACGATCGGCGCGGCCCCGCTGGCCTGGAACCCGAGCATCCGGGGAGCGTGCGTGGCCCGGCGCAGGGTGACGTACTCGGTGTAGCCCTTCCAGTAAGCCGAGATGTTGCCCGCGTTGCCGACCGGCAGGCAGTGCGCGTCCGGGGCGTCGCCCAGCGCGTCCACGATCTCGAACGCCGCGGTCTTCTGGCCCTCGAGCCGGTCCGGGTTCACCGAGTTGACCAGCGCGACCGGGTAGTCCACCGCGAGCTTGCGCACGAGTTCCAGGCAGTCGTCGAAGTTCCCGTCCACCTGCAGCAGCCGCGCGCCGTGCACCAGGGCCTGGGCCAGCTTGCCGAGCGCGATGTTGCCGCGAGGCACCAGCACGGCGCAGGTCAGGCCCGCCTTGGCCGCGTAGGCGGCGGCGCTCGCGCTGGTGTTGCCGGTCGACGCGCAGATCACCGCCGTGGCGCCGCGGCCGAGCGCCGCGCTGACCGCCACCGTCATGCCGCGGTCCTTGAACGACCCGGTCGGGTTGCCCGCCTCGACCTTGAGGTAGACCTCGCATCCGGTCATGGCCGACAGCGTGGCCGCCGGGACCAGCGGCGTGCCGCCCTCGCCGAGCGTGATCACCGGGGTGTCCGCGGTCACCGGCAGCAGGTCGCGGTACTCGGCGATGACGCCAGTCCACATTGCCTTCCGCTCGCCTCCGGGGCGCTTAACCCGCCTCCTTCCCTCGTCGCTCGGTCGCTCGTTCCTCGCTCCCTCGCTCCTCAGTCCAGTCGGCGGCGCGCCCCTTTGGCTCGCGTCAGGTGACGCCGCGCGCCTTTGGCTCACTCGCCCTCCTCGCCTTCCACGCGCATCACGCTGTCGACGGCGCGGACCGCCTCCATCGCGGACAGGTCGGCCACGGTCGCGGCGAGCGCGGACTCGCGGGCCGTGTGGGTCACGATCACCAGGTAGGCCTCGGCGCCGCGGCCTTCCTGGCGCACCGCCTTGATCGACACGTGGTGCCGGGCGAACGCCTCGGCGACGGGGGCGAGCACGCCCGGCCGGTCCGCCACGTCCAGCGCGACGTGGTACCGGGTCAGCGCCTCGGCCATGGGCAGCAGGGGAAGCTCGGCGTAGCTCGGCGCGTCCGGGCCGCGGATCCCGGCGACCCGGTTGCGCGCGACCACCACCAGATCGCCGAGCACGGCGCTGGCCGTGGGCCCGCCGCCCGCGCCGGCGCCGTAGAACATCAGCCGGCCGGCCGACTCCGCCTCGACGAACACCGCGTTGTAGGCCTCCCGCACCGAGGCCAGCGGGTGCTCCCGGGGGATCATCGCCGGGTGCACCCGGGCCGAGATCCCGCCGTCACACCGCTCGCAGATCGCGAGCAGCTTGACCACGCAGCCGAGCGCCCGGGCGCTGGCGATGTCGGCGGCCGTTACCGCCGCGATCCCCTGCCGGTAGACGTCGTCGGCGGTGACCCTGGTGTGGAAGGCCAGGCTGGCCAGGATGGCCGCCTTGGCGGCGGCGTCGAAGCCGCCCACGTCGGCGGTCGGGTCCGCTTCCGCGTAGCCGAGTTCCTGCGCCTCCTTCAGGGCGTCAGCGAACTCCGCGCCCGAGGAGTCCATCTTGTCGAGTATGTAGTTGGTGGTCCCGTTGACGATCCCGAGCACGCGGCGCACCGCGTCGCCCGCGAGCGACTCGCGCAGCGGCCGCAGCAGCGGGATCGCCCCGGCCACCGCGGCCTCGTAGAACAGGTCCGCGCCGTGCTCACGGGCCGCCGCGTGCATCACCGCGCCGTCGGCGCCCAGCAGCGCCTTGTTGGCGGTCACCACCGACTTGCCGGTCTGCATCGCGGCCAGCAGCAGCGAGCGCGCGGGCTCGATGCCGCCGATCATCTCGACCACGATGTCGACGTCGGGACGGGTCACCAGGCCCATGGCATCGGTGGTGATCAGCTCGCCCGGGACTCCGGCGGCCCGGGCCCGGCCGGCCGGGTCCCGCACCGCCACGCCCGCGACCTGCAGCGGCGCGCCGACCCGCGCGGCCAGGTCGCCCGCCTGCTCGCCGAGCAGCCGGAACACCTGCGAGCCCACCGCGCCGCAGCCGAGCAGCGCCACCCGCAGTTCTCCCATGACCGTCCTCCTACCGCCTGGTGCGTCCCGACCAGGCTATCCAGCGCGAGCACAGGCCGAGCCGGGTCAGGCCGCCTCAGCGCAGCCGGCTGGCGCCGGCCGAGGGCCAGGCATCGAGGAACCGCGGCGGCGGCCAGCCGTGGCCGGCGAACGCGTCGCTGGTGCTGGCGCGGACGCTCGCGCCGTAGCGTTCCTGGACCAGCGCGATCACCGACCCGCCGAATCCGCCGCCGGTCATCCGTGCGCCCAGCGCACCGCCCGCGACCGCCGCCTCGACCGCGACGTCGGCCTGCGGCCAGGAGACCTCGAAGTCATCGCGGAGTGAGGCATGGGAGGCGGTCAGCAGCGGGCCGCAGTGGTCAACCTCGCCCAGCCGCAGCAGGGCGACGGTCTCCAGGACCCGGGCGTTCTCGGTGACCACGTGCCTGGCCCGGCGCCGGAGCAGCGGATCGGTGATCTGCTCGACCGCTTCGGGATGGTCCGTTACGTCCCGCAGGGAGGGTACGCCGAGTAGCCGCGCGGCATCCTCGCAGGCGCGGCGCCGGGCTGCGTACCGCCCGTCGGCCAGGGCGTGCTGCACCCGGGTGTCGATGATCAGCAGCAGGAGCCCGGCCGCCTCGAGATCGAGCGGGATGTCGCTGGCCTGCCCGCTGCGGCAGTCGAGTAGCAGGGCCTGCCCGGCCTGGCCGAGCAGGGACGCGGTCTGGTCCATGATTCCGGTCGGGACCCCGACGAACTCGTTCTCGCCGCGGCGGGCGAGCGCGGCGAGCTCGGGCCGCGGCACGCTCAGCCCGGGCAGTTCGGTGAGCGCCAGCGCCGTTGCGCATTCGAGGGCGGCGGAGGACGACAGCGCGGCACCGCGCTCCAGATCCGCGTCGATCGCGATGCTGGCCCCGCCTACGGGATAGCCGGCTTCCCGGATCGCCCAGGCGGCCCCCGCCGGGTACGCCGCCCAGCCGGTGACCGAGCCCGGGGCGAGCTTGCTCAGCGGCACCGTGGCCGGCGAGGCCGGGACCTGGCGCGAACGCAGTTCAAGCCATCCGTCGTCGTGCCGGGATACCGCCGCGCGGACCCCCTGCCCGAGGGCGAACGGGAGCACGAAGCCCTCGTTGTAATCGGTGTGCTCCCCGATCAGGTTCACCCGACCGGGGGCGTGCCAGACGCCCTCGGGCTCGGCGCCGTAACACTCGGCGAACCAGTCGGCGGCCCGGTCGGCGACACCGGGCCCGGTCACCCCGCCATCACCCGGCGTCGTTCCTTGTCACCTTGTTATATTCCTGCCCGAGCCGGGCGAACGTCCAGGCGTCCGCGACCATGCGGCGCAGGTCGCATTCAGCGTGCCAGCCGAGGTCCGCGGCTATGGCCTCGGACGAGGCGACCAGTACCGCCGGGTCGCCCGGGCGCCGGGGCGCCACCCGCACGGGGATGTCCAGGCCGGTCACCTTCTGGCACGCGTCAAGCACCTCGCGGTTGGAGTAGCCGGCGCCCGAGCCCAGGTTGTAGACCGCGTGCGAGCCGGGGATGGTGGCCTCCAGGGCCAGCAGGTGCGCCCGGGCCAGGTCCGACACGTGGATGTAGTCCCTGATGCAGGTCCCGTCCGGCGTGGGGTAGTCGTCGCCGAACAACCGGACGTCCGCGCCGCTGCGCGCGGCCGCGAGAACGGTGGGGATCAGGTGCGTCTCGGGGTGGTGCCGCTCGCCGCGCCAGGTGCCCGCGGCGTCCGCGTGCGCCCCGGCGACGTTGAAGTACCGCAGGCTGACCGCGCCGATCCGGTGCATCCGGGTGTACTCGGCCAGGGCGGTGTCCACGGCGAGCTTGGAGGCGCCGTACGGGCTGGTCGGCCGGACCGGGTCGGTCTCGGTGATCGGGATCCGCTCCGGCTCGCCGTAGACCGCCGCGGTCGAGGAGAACACGATCCGGCGGGTTCCCGCGACGCGCATGGCTTCGAGCAGCGCCAGCGTGCCGCCCAGGTTGTGCTCCCAGTACCGGGCCGGGTACGCGACCGACTCGGCCACCAGCGACTTGGCGGCGAAGTGCACGACCGCGTCGATGCCGGTGCCGAGCACGGTCCCGGCGTCCTCGCGGATCGTGCCGCGGCGGAAATCGGTGTCCGGGGGTACCGCGTCCGCGTGGCCGGCGGACAGGTCGTCGAGGACTACCACGTCGTGGCCGCCGTCAGCCAGCTGCGCGGCCACGACGCTCCCGATGTACCCGGCGCCCCCGGTGACGAGCAGCCTCATGTGTCCTCCCGTAGCGTGGCCGCCGCGGCCTCGGGCGCGATGTCGTTGGTGAAGGCGCCCATGCCCGACTCGGAGCCGGCCAGGTACTTCAGCTTGCCCGGCGCGCGGCGGATCGTGAACAGCTCAAGGTGCAGCGCGAAGTCCTCCCGGCCCGCCCCGGAGGGAGCCTGGTGCCAGCCGGAGATGTACGGCGCCGGCGCGGCAAAAAGCCGGTCGAACCGGCGCAGCAGGTCTAGGTAGATATCGCAGAACTCGTCCTGCTCGGCCGCGGTCAGTGCCTGCAGGTCCGCCCGCCTGAGGCGGGGGTAGAGATGGACCTCGTAGGGCCAGCGCGCGGCGTGCGGCACGAACGCGACCCACTGCTGGCCGGCGATCACGATCCGCGACCCGTCGGCCAGCTCGGCCGCGAGCACGTCGTCGAACAGGTTCCGGCCGGTGTCCCGCCGGTAGGCCGCGCTGGTCGTGAGCATGCGCGATGTGCGCGGGGTGACGAAGGGGTAAGCGTAGATCTGGCCGTGCGGATGGGTCAGCGTCACCCCGATTTCCTGACCACGGTTCTCGAAGCAGAAGACCTGTTCGACCCCGGGCTGCGCGGCGAGCGCGGCGCTGCGATCGGTCCAGGCGGCCAGGACGAGGGCCGCCTGGTCGTGGGTCAGGTCGGCGAACGACGCCGCGTGGTCGGGGCTGAAGCAGACCACCTCGCAGCGGCCATCACCCGGGCGGGTGGGGAGCAGCCCGTCCCCGGCCGTCTCCTCGTGACCGGGCCCGGCCGGGGCGGTGACCAGCGAGGGAAACCGGTTCTCGAACACCACCACCTCGTAGCTGGGCGCGGGGATCTCGGTGAGCCGCCCGGGCCGTGAGGGGTCGAGCGGGCAGAGATCGGCCGGCGGCAGGTAGGTGCGGTCCTGCCGGTGGCTGGCGATGATGACCCACTCGCCCAGCAGCGGGTCGTAACGCACCTGCGATGAGGCTTCGACCCGGCCGATCTCCCGCCGGTCCGGGTACCCGGCCGCCCGGCCGGCGGACTCGCCGAAGTAGATCAGCTCACGGCCGTCGGCCAGGGTCACCGAGACCTTGGTCACCGCCGCGACCCTGTTCCCGTTCGTCGTCACCCGGCGTCCAGCCGGAGCAGGTCGTCGGCGGTCTCCCGGCGCAGCAGGACCCTGGTCGCGCCGTCGCGGACGGCGACCACCCCCGGCCGCGGCACGTGGTTGTAGTTGCTGGCCATCGACCGGCAGTAAGCGCCGGTGGCGGCCACGGCGATCAGGTCACCCGCGGTGACGTCGGCCGGCAGGTACGCGTCCCTGACCACGATGTCCCCGCTCTCGCAGTGCCTGCCGACCAGCCGGCACAGCGTGGGCTCCGCCGCCGACTCCCGCGAGGCGAGCACGCAGGTGTACTCGGCGTCATACAGGGCGGTGCGGATGTTGTCGCTCATCCCGCCGTCCACGCTGACGTAGGTCCGAAGCCCGTCCACGTTCTTGACCGTCCCGACCTGGTAGAGCGTGATCGTCCCGGGCCCGGCGATCGCCCGGCCGGGCTCGACGGTCAGCCGCGGCCGGGCCAGGCCGGCCGCCCGGCACTGGGTGTCCAGGATCTCGCGGAGATTCTGCGCGACGACCTTGATGTCGGCGGGGTCGTCGCCCGGCATGTAAGCGATGCCGAAGCCGCCGCCCAGGTTCAGCTCGCCGATCTCGATCCCGTGGGACTCGCGGATCCGGACGGCGAGCTCGAGCACCCGGTGCGCGGCCACGTCAAAGCCGGCTGTGTCGTAGATCTGGGATCCGATGTGCGAGTGCAGGCCGGCGAAGTCGAGCACTCCGTGGGCCAGGACCCGCCGGACCGCCTCGTCAGCGGCGCCCGACGCGAGCGAGAAGCCAAACTTCTGGTCGTCGTGGGCGGTCGCCACGAACTCGTGCGCGGCGGCTTCCACGCCGGTGGTGACCCGCACCAGGACCTTCGGCCGCGCAGCGTAACTGCGCGCGGCGATCTGTTCCAGGCGCCCGATCTCGTCGAAGGAGTCGGCCACGATGTGCCCGACACCCGCTGTCACCGCGCGGTCGAGCTCCTCGGGCAGCTTGTTGCTGCCGTGCAAAGTGATCATTTCCGGCCGGACTCCGGCCCGCAGCGCGACCTCGAGCTCGCCGCCGGTGCACACGTCCACGCCGAGGCCTTCCTCGCTGACCCAGCGCAGCACCGCCCGGCAGCAGAACGCCTTGGCCGCGTAGAAAACCCCGGCGCCGTCCCCGAACGCCTCCCGGAAATCCCGGCACCGGCCGCGGAAGTCTGCCTCGTCGCACGCGAACACCGGGGTGCCGTGCTGCGCGGCGAGGGCGCGCACGTCCACGCCGCCGAGCACCAGGGCCCCGTCGGCGCGGCGCGCGGTACGCGGCCAGATGGCCGGGTCGAGCGCGTTGACGTCGTGCGGCGGCAGCGGCGGGTGATCGGGCGGCAGCACGTCGGCGTGACGCGGGCCGGCGGGGTGCGCGACGCGGCTCATGGGACTCAATGCTAGGGGCGGGACGCCGCCCGTCCCGCCGGGCCGGGGATTAGGCTGCTCCTGCTCAGGGGAATCCGGACTTGGAGGTCTTATGCCGATATTCGGAAGCCGGCCGTCGGGCGACGCGGCCGCGTGGGAGCGTTTACCACATCGCGCACCAGTCGGCCATGCAGGCGCTGCGGCAGAGCGGCCAGAACCAGGAGATGATCCAGTTCACCCAGGGCGTCTACGAGGCGCGCGAGCTGGCCCTGACCCGGATGCAGGCCGAGGCGACGCGGACCCAGTCGTCGGGCATCGTCGGGGTCAGCGTCGCCGTCTCCAACCACGTCTGGGGCGAGCACGCCACCGAGTTCCTGACCACCGGCACGGGCATCCGCCGCCTGGCCGACCAGCACCGGCTGCCGGAGACCTCGCCCAAGCCCACCTTCACCCTGGGCCTGGATGCCTGACCGGCCTTACATCGGCAGCCAGGAGTGCACGGGCTCGTTGGTTCGCATGCGCTCGCTGTAGCCCAGCGTCATCAGGCGCAGCGCCTCCTGCCGGTCGGCGCGGCGCCGTTCGGTGATCGCGCGGACGGCCTCCGCCTGCCAGGTGGCCCCGGTCCGGGCGGACAGGCAGCGCTGCTCGATGATGCGGAGCAGGCGTTTGGCGTCGCCGGGGTCCACGCCCCAGCTCTCGAGCCCGTCGAACGCCATCGGCAGCAGGCGGCGCAGCACTAGCTCGGTCACGGGGACCTCGCCCAGCCCGGGCCAGTAGAGCCTGGCGTCAATGCCGTACCTGGCCCCCTCGGTCAGGTTGTCGGCCGCCGCCGCGAACGACATCTGCGTCCAGACCGGGCGCTCGGCCTCGGCCAGCGCACGGACCACCCCGCAGTAGAAGGCGGCGTTGGCCATGATGTCGGCGACCGTGGGGCCGGCCGGCAGTACCCGGTTCTCCACCCGCAGGTGCGGCAGGCCGTCCACCCCCACCGCGTACACCGGCCGGTTCCACCGGTAGATCGTGCCGTTGTGCAGCGTCAGCTCGGCCAGCTGGGGCGCCTGCCCGTTATCGAGCGCCGCGACCGGGTCCTGGTCGTCGACGAGCGGCAGCAGCGCGGGGAAGTACCTCAGGTTCTCCTCGAACAGGTCGAACACCGACGTGATCCAGCGCTCGCCGAACCACACCCGCGGCCGGACGCCCTGCTCCTTGAGCTCGTCCGGCCTGGTGTCGGTCGCCTGCTCGAACAGCGTGAGCCTGGTTTCCCGCCACAGCTCCCGGCCGAACAGGAACGGGGAGTTGGCGCCGACCGCCACCTGTACGCCCGCGACGGCCTGGGCGGCGTTCCAATAGCTGCCGAACGCCTCCGGGCTCACCTGCAGGTGACACTGGACGCTGGTGCAGGCGGCCTCCGGCATGATCGTGTCGATGTGGGTGAGCAGCCGCTCGGCGCCCTCGATCGAGATCTGCATCTCCTCGCCGCGGGCCGCGAAGATCTGCTCGTTCAGCAGCTGGTAGCGCGGGTTCGGCGACATGGCGGCGGCGCCGACGTCGCTCTCGCGCAACGTGGGCAGGATGCCGATCATCACCAGGTGGCTGCCCGCCTGGCGGGCGCGGAGCTCGGCGTGATCGAGGCTGGCCCGCACTCCCGTCTCCAGGCGGGCCAGGGCATCGCCGACCAGCGGCTGCGGCGGCACGTTGATCTCCAGGTTGAACTGACCGAGCTCGCTGGCCCAGCTCGGGTCGGTGATCGCGCCGAGCACCTCGGCGTTCTTCATCGAGGGCAGGCCGGCCTCGTCGACCAGGTTCAGCTCGATCTCCAGCCCGACCTGCCGCGGCTCGGTATCGAACCTGGACTCGCGCAGCATCCGCGCGAACACGTCCAGGCAGGAACGAACTTTCTCCCGGTAGGCATGGCGGTCCTGCTGGCTCACGCTGATGGCCGGGACATCCCTGCCCATCGGTCCCCTCCACTCACCAGGCCATGGGCAGCCTTTCCCAACCTTCCCACGTCACGGAACCCGTGACCAGGGCAGAGAAGGGCCGATCAGGGGCGAGTCAGGCGGGCCGGCCGTGCGGGGCTTCCCAGTCCAGCAACGGGCCATCGGGGACGATCCGGCTGGGGTTGATGTGCGGATGCGTGGTGTAGTAGTGCCGCTTGATGTGGTCGAAGTTGGTGGTGCCAGAGAACGCGGGCAGCGCGTAGAGGTCCCGCGCGTAACCCCACAGGTTCGGGTAGTCGGTCAGCCGGCGCAGGTTGGCCTTGAAGTGGTAGTGGTAGACCGCGTCGAACCGGGCCAGGGTCACCCACAGCCGGACGTCGGCCTCGGTGATCGCGTCACCGAGCAGGTAACGCCGGCCGGCCAGCCGTTCCTCCAGCTCGTCCAGGGTCGCGAAGAGCTTGGTCACCGCGTCGTGGTAGGCCTGCTGGGTGGTGGCCATGCCCGCCCGGTAGACGCCGTTGTTCACGTTCTGGTAGACGGTCGCGTTGATCGCGTCTATCTCCGGCCGCAGCCGCTCGGGGTAGAGGTCGTAGTCCCCGTGGGCGTACGCGCCGAACTGGGTGTCCAGGTCGATCGTGATGTCCGGGAAGTTGTTGCTGACGATGCGGCTGGTCTCCCGGTCCCACAGCACGGGAACGGAGATGTGCCCGTCGTAGCCCGGCTCGGTCGCCTCGTAGGCCTCGCGCAGCAGCGCGAACCCGTTGACCGGGTCGAGCGAGTAGCCCGGGCCCTCGCGGAAGGCCCAGCCCCGGCCGTCGCGGACTGGGTCCACCGCCGAGAGCGAGATGACGTCCTGCAGCCCGAGTAGCTGGCGCACGATCGCGGTCCGGTGCGCCCACGGGCAGGCCCACGAGATGTACAGGTGGTACCGGCCGGGCACGGCCGGGTACCCGCTGGAGCCGTCCGCCGTGATCCGGCCCTGGAACGGGTAGGCGGGACGCACGAACTCCCCGGGCTGGCGAGCCGCCTCCGCTGTCTGCTTGCGCCGGAAGTCCCCGTAGTCGCCGAAGGCCGCGAAGTCCACCGGGCTGGCCCCGCCCGTCTGCCGAGTCGTCGTCATGCCGGTGAGAACCCGGCCGCGGCGCCGGTCATTCCGCCGGGCCGGGTTACGATCCGCCGGCCAGTGACCGCGCGAACCAGCCGGGGGCGTCGAGCCGGAAGGCGTCGGGCGGCGTGACCTTGCGCAGGTCGGCCTCGATCGCGCGCAGCCGCTCCGCCCCGATGACCTCGGCCCAGCTGGCCCGCAGGTCGTCGAAGATCCGCGCTGACCGTTCGAGCGCGTCGACGGCACGTCCGGTCAGCCGCACGACCTTGCGCCGCGCGTCGGCCGGGTCGGGCCCTCGCTCGACGTAGCCAAGCTGTTCGAGCGCGTCGATGGTCTTGCCCGCGGCCTGCTTGGAGATGCCCAGCCGGCGGCCCAGCCCGGCCGCGGTGGTGCCGTGGAGACCGATCGCCTGGAACACGAACCCGTGCATCGGCCGCAGGCCGGGATGCCCCTGGCGGGCGAGTTCGGCGTGCAGTTCGTCGATGAGCACGCGGAAGCCCAGGAGCAGCCGCAGCGGCAGCTCGAAGCCGGGCGTCTCGGCCAGCACAGCCTCAGCCGGCACGACCTCAGCGGATACGGCCCCCCCAGATACAGCCGCAGCGGGCACCGCCCCAGCGGGCACCGCCCCAGCGGGCACCGCCCCAGCGGGCACCGCCCCAGCGGGCACCGCCCCAGCGGGCACCGCCCCAGCGGGCACCGCCCCAGCGGGCACCGCCCCAGCGGGCACGGCCCCAGCGGGCACGGCCTCGGCTGACCCGGCCTCAGTTGACATAAACGACAACCAGGTTTACTGTTTTGCTCATCGCACATTCGACAACCATGTTGTCTATCTTAGGAGGTTCTGCGATGCCTGTCATCCGCCGCGCCGAGACCCGCCGAACCGAGACCCCTAACGCGGTCATGACCACGCTCGCGTCGCCGATTCAGGGCGGCGCCGGCCAGGCCGTCTGGCGCGTGGACATGCGGCCCGGCCAGGCCGGGCCGCTGCACGCCATCGACACCGAGCAGGTATGGACCGTGCTCGACGGCGGCGCGACCGTCGAGCTCGACGGGCAGGCGCTCACCCTCGGGCCGGGCGACACCATCATCCTGCCGGCCGACGCGCCGCGCCGGGTGAGCGCGGACCCCGAGGCGGGCTTGGCCGCCATCGCCGTCGCGCCGGCCGGAACCCGCGCCTACACCCTCGACGGCACCAGAGTCGCGCCCGGATGTGCGGTACCCGACGGCGACAAGCTGGTCCCGGCCTGGGTCGCCTGACGGCGTCCTACGCGGCCCAGGCGATCGGCAGCCGCTTGACGCCCCGCTGGAAGTTCGAGCGCAGGTAGGACGGCTCGCCCGCGAGGGCCAGCACCGACGTGCGCCGGAGCACCTCGTCGAACAGCGCGCGCATCTGGGCGCGGGCCAGGTGCGAGCCGAGGCAGAAATGCGGCCCGTGCCCGAAGACCAGGTGCGGGTTGGGATGCCGCCGGATGTCGAACCGGCCCGGCTGGGCGAAGACCGCCTCGTCGCGGTTGGCCGAGGTGAAGGAGACCACCACCTTGTCCGCCCGACGGACCCGCTGCGCGCCGAGCTGGCCGTCGGCGGTCGCCGTCCGGCGGAACGTCATGACCGGCGTCCACCAGCGCAGCATCTCCTCCACCGCTCGCGGCATCAGCCCGGGGTCGGCGCGCAGTTCGTCCTGCACCCGCGGGTGCTCGAGCAGCGCGAGGCAAGCGCCCGGCAGGCCGTTGCGCAACGTCTCGTTGCCGGCCACGGCGAACAGCCAGAACATGTTCTCGAACTCCTCGACCGACACCCGGCCGCCGTCGTCGTCGACCTGCGCCAGGAGGATCGACATGACGTCGTCCCCCGGGCGGCGCCGCTTGGCGTCCGCCAGCAGGTGGGCGTACGCGTAGAGGTCGGGCATGCCGTCACGGGTGCGGGGGTCGG
>Ga0306920_100001878_pt1 | contig 26177 bp, 23 predicted proteins | sample flu12Cox44000170_FD_204666 | JGI IMG/M metagenome (GOLD analysis project Ga0306920, IMG submission 204666) | Lab enrichment of tropical soil microbial communities from Luquillo Experimental Forest, Puerto Rico - flux4day.12C.oxic.44.000.170 (v2)... | ecosystem: Environmental > Terrestrial >...
CGGGCACGGGAGTGGCGCGCGCGATCCCGGCGATCTCCGCCAGGATGTTGCGCGACTCGATGACCTCCCCGATGAACGCGGTGCCGCGCTCGAAGGAGAAGGTGACCATCGCCACGCGCCAGCCGTCGTTCTCCGCGCCCACCCGGCTGGCTACAGGGACGCGCACGTCGTCGAGGATCAGCTCGCTGAACTCGGTGCTGCCGCCGGCGGTGCGCAGCGGCCTGATCTGGACGCCCGGGGTGTCCATCGGCAGCATGAGCCAGGTGATGCCCTTGTGCGCGGCTGCACCGGTGCGGACCAGGAGCTCACAGTAGTCGGCGACCTGTGCCATCGACGTCCAGATCTTGCGCCCGCTGACCACGTAGTGGTCGCCGTCACGGATCGCGCGGGTGCGCAGCGACGCGAGGTCGGAGCCGGCGTCGGGTTCGGAGAACCCCTGGCACCACACCTCGTCACCGCGCAGGATGCGCGGCAGATGCTCCGCTCGCTGCTCCTCGCTGCCGCAGGTAATCAGCGTCGGGCCGGCGTGCAGCAGGCCGACGAAGTTCGCGCCGACGTACGGGGCGCGCGCCGCCGCCGTCTCCTCAAGGAAGATCAGCTGCTCCGTCGGGCTGGCGCCGAGGCCGCCGTGCTCGGCCGGCCAGTCCACGCCCGCGTAGCCCGCGTCGAACAGGCGCCGCTGCCAGCCGGTGTCGAACCGCCGCCTGGCGGGCCAGTCGTCGCGGTGCGGCGGCGCGGGCAGGGCCGGCAGCGTCCGCTCGAGCCAGGCCCGCAGGCGCTCGCGGAACGCGAGCTCGGCTGGGCTGAAGCGCAGGTCCACAACAGGAATGTACCCGCCTGTCGACGGCCAGCACTAGCTGGGAGTATTTTTTATACAAAATCTAATGTGTGTGCACGAGAGGGTTCGATGCGCGATGCTGATCCGGCTCAGCAGCCAGCTCAGCGGGCAGCTCAGCGGGGAGCTCAGCGGCCGGTGAAGGTCGGCTTGCGGCCCTCCATGAGCGCCGCCATTCCCTCCGCGCGGTCCTGCGTCGCCGACAGCATCGCGATCGCCGCGGCTTCCTCGGCGAACGCCGTGGTCATGTCGCTGGCCAGCGAGCGCCGGTAGAGGCGGCGCGCCTGGCCCATGCTCAGCGTGGGACCCGCCGCGAGGCGGCGGGCCAGCTCGCCCGCGGTCTTGTCCACGTCGCCGTCCGCGACGAGCCGGTTGACCGCGCCCCAGCGGTGCAGGTCAGCTGACGTGATGGTGTCGCCGAGCAGCGCGATCTCGTTCAGGACGTGGAACGGGAGGATCCGGGGTAGGAAGAAAGCGTCTCCGGCGTGCGGGGCCATCCCCCGGCGGGTGAACACGTGCGTCCACTTGGCGGTGTCGCTGGCCACCACGAGATCGGCGAGCAGCGCCAGCAGCCAGCCGATCCCGGCGACCCTCCCCCGCACCGCGCTCACGACCGGGGTCTCCAGCTCCCACAGCTGCCGGAACAGGTCCTGGTACGGCAGTAGCGGGGCCCGGTAGTCCAGCGGGTTCTGCGGCGCCGTCCCGTTCGTCGACGCCAGGTCCGCGCCGGTGCAGAAGTCCGCTCCCGCGCTCGTTATGACGATGGCGCGGTTGTCGCGGTCGCGGTCGGCTGCTGTGAGAGCCGCGGAGAGCTCGTCGCGCAGCTCCGCGTCGATGCCGTTGCGGGCGTGCGGGCGGTTCAGCCGCAGCCACAGCACGCCGCCTTCCCGGTCAAGGATGATGGTGTTCACACTGCTCCCAGGATCGATACGAAGCTGACCATCTCGCCGGGGTAGCCGCCGAGGGTATGGGTGAGCGCGAGCGAGCGCTCGCCGTAGGTCGAGATGCGCCGCTCGGGCGGCGCCTCACCGCGCAGCTGCAGCCACGCCTCGAACATCATCCGCAGGCCGGACGCGCCGACCGGGTGCCCGAACGCCTTGAGGCCGCCGTCCGGGTTGACCGGCAATTCGCCGTCGAGGTCGAACGTCCCGGCCAGGACCTCTTTCCAGGCCGTGCCGCGCGCGGCGAGCCCGAGGTCCTCGGCCAGCACGATCTCGGTCGGGGTGAAGCAGTCGTGCACCTCGGCCATCGCTAGTTCGGCGCGCGGCGCGGTGATCCCCGCCTGAGCGTACGCGTCGGCTGCGGCGGCCACCACCTCCGGGAACGTCGTGTAGTCGTAGCCCGGATCGCCCAGCCCGCCGCCGTTGCCCGCCACCAGCGCCAGCGCCTTCACCAGCAGGGGCTTGTCCGTGTAACGGTGCGCGTCCTCCGCGCGCACGACGATCGCCGCGGCCGCGCCGTCCGCGACGCCCGCGCAGTCGAACACCGACAGGCCGCCCGCGACGGCCGGCATGGCGCAGAGTTTCTCGACCGAGTATTCCTTGCGGAACTGCGCGCGGGGGTTGCGCGCGCCGTTGTGGTGGTTCTTCGACGCCACCCGCGCCAGCGCGGTCTTCATGTCGCCCGGCGGCACGCCGTACTTGTTCGCGTAGGCCGGCGCGACCATCGAGAACATCGCGGCGGCCGTCACCGTCCGGGCGGTGCCGTCACCGGGGATGGGGAACGCGTTGAGCCCCTGATAGCCGGCGTCCTTGACCTTCTCGGCGCCGACCGCCATCGCCATGTCGTACGCGCCGCTCGCGACGGCGTAGACCGCCTGCCGCAGCGCCTCCGAGCCGGTGGCGCAGTAGTTCTCGACCCGGGTGACCGGCTTGCCCACCAGCCCGAGCGGGCGGGCGAGCGCGATCCCGCTCATGCCCGACTGCGCGGTACCGAACCAGTAGGCGTCCACGTCCTGTTTGGTCACCCCGGCGGCCTTGAACGCCTCGGCGGCCGCGGCGATGATCAGGTCGTCGACGCCCTTGTCCCAGTGTTCACCGAACCGGGTGCAGCCCATCCCGATGATCGCAACACGGTCCTTGATGCCATGTGAGCCCATCGCTTCCTCACTCCTCCCCCGGCGTGTCCCGCGGCGTGTCCCGCGCCTCGTCCCGCGCCTTGTCCCGGAGCGGGCGGGCCTTCCAGAAGTAGTTGTGGATCCCGTCGCTTGTCGCGAGCCGGCGGAAGGTCATCTCGACCCGGCCGCCGATCGCGACCTCACCGGCGTCGACGTCGGTCAGCTCGACCGGGAGCCGGCCGCCCCCGTCGAAGTCGACGATGGCGAACACCACGGGCGGGCTGGGCGAGTGGGCCAGCCGGTCGACGGTGAAGGTGACGATCGTGCCGAGCGCGTCGGCCACCGGCACCAGGCCGTACTTCCAGTCGGCGTTGCGGTGCGCGGCCGGCGAGGAGACCCGGGCCGGCTCGGGGCGCCGCGGCGGCTCGACCGGCAGCATTCCCCGCCAGTGCAGGTAGCGGCCGTAGGCGATGGGGCCGCCGGCCGCCGTCTGGGCGGCGACCGGACGCCACGGCCGATAGGAAGCCAGCGCCGGGGTAGTGCGCAGCACGACGGCGTCGGCGCCGTCGGCGAGGGAGAGCAGGACGATGATCTGGCCAGGCCGGGCCGATTCGAGCGCGACGGCTAGCAGGAGCCCGGGCTGCGCGGCGCCGGGGTTTCCGACGGTGCTGGCGAGGCGGTCCGTGATCCTGATCTCCGGCACGCCGGATGCGCGCTGCACGGCCCCGGCCGCCCGGTCATGCAGGCCGGCCACGACGAGGTGGTCCACGGCGCCCGCCGCGATCCCGGCCGCGCCGAGAGCGAGCTTGAGCGCCTCGGCGCCTAGTTCGCAGTAGCGGGTCTCGCCGAAGCGCTCTTCCCATAGCCGTGATGAGGGGGCACCCGGGGCACGCCACCGGTCAACGAATTCCTCGGTCACCGACTCCCAGGCCACGATCTCGGCGAGCACCTGCGCACCGTCCCCGACCAGCAGCGCGGCGGCCGCGTCGCCGCCGGCGGCCTCATCGGGCCCGCCCGGCAGCCCGGTCCGGATATCGGAGGTGACGACCAGGCTGCTCCCCGGCCCCTGCCAGGCGGCTCGCAGGGCGGCCATCGCCGAACGGACCGAGCCCACCGCGTCATACGCGGGGACAGCCCGGTCCAGGCGCAGCACGGCGTGCAGCACGGTGGCATTGGTGCGATCGGAGTAGGCGGGTTCCGTGGTGGCGAACCAGAGCGATCCGGGACGGTCGGCGCGCTCGTGAAGTGCTCCGCGCTCGTGAAGCGCTCCGCGCCCGTGCGGCGCGAGGCGGCTGTGAGACGCGGGGCGGCCGCGGAGCGCGGCACGCGCGGCCTCCGCCCCCATCGTGGTCGTGTCCTCGTCGTACGACGCCACCGTCCGGGTGCCGGTCCCGCCGCCGGTGCCGGCGACGGCCCTGATCGCCGACCTGTCCAGCCTGGCGTACGGGAGATGGGTTCCCCAGCCGGTGATACCGCGCATCAGGCGACCCTCAAATCTCGCATGAAATATATTGTACTCAATCGATGATCGTCGCAGCAGGGGCCGCGGCCGGCTGGCTACTCCGCGCGCGGGCCGCCGACGATCCCCCGAGCGGCCAGGTCGCGGACCTTCTCCGCGGGCAGGGCGAGGAGCTCGGTGAGCACCTGTGCGGTGTCGGCGCCGAGAACGGGAGCCGGCCGGGGCGCGGCAACGCCGTCCAGGTACAGGGGCGATCCGGGCGCCAGCACGGGGCCGACACCGGGCTGCGTGATCTCTCGCAGCAGCGGATTGCCGGCCTTCGCCTCTTCCGCGGCCATCTCGGTGAACCGGCGGTACCGCGACCACAGGACCGACGTGCCGTCGAGTTCGCGGCCCACCTCGGCGAGTTCCCGGCTGGCGAACCAGGGGGCGAGCAGCGAGGCGAGTACCTCCCGGTGCGTGTAGCGATCACCGTCGGTGCTGAAGTCGGCGCCGAGCAGCCGTTCCAGCTCAGCGAACGTCGCCGTCAGCCCCGTCATGGCCGCGAGATCGGCGAAGTGCCGGCTGGTCAGCGCCACCACCATGATCCGCCCGCCGTCGGCGGTCGCGAAGTCACGCGCGAAGCTGCCGTACAGGTAATTGCCGATCCGGGGCCGGTCTTCCCCGCTGACCTGGGCTTCGGCCAGGAAGCCCAGGTGCCCGGCGACCGCGAGCGCCACGTCGGCGAGTGCCAGCGTTATCCGGCTGCCCTGCCCGGTAAGCCGCCGGCGCCGCTCGGCGGAAAGCAGCCCGATCACCGCGTAGAGGCCACAGGCCACGTCCCAGGCGGGCAGGACGTGGTTGACCGGCCCGCGCAAGCCGCCGGGACCGGTGATCATGGGGAAGCCGGCGGCGGCGTTGACGGTGTAGTCCACGGCGGGGCGCCCGTCGTGGTGCCCCTGGATCCGCAGGTGGATGAGATCCGGACGGACCTTGACGAGCTCGTCATAGCCGAGCCAGCCGTGCCTGGCGTTGGTCAGCACGATCCCGCCGCCGGGACCGGACCGGGCGACGAGATCAGCGAGGATGCCCCGGCTCTCCTTGTCGCGGAAGCTGAGCGTGAGGGATCTCTTGCCTTTGTTCAGGCCGGTCCAGTAGAGGCTGGTGCCGGATGGCGCCAGCGGCCAGCGGCCCACGTCGGCGGCGCCGCCGATCGGGTCGACGCGGATGACGTCGGCGCCGAGCTGCGCGAGCGTCATGCCCCCGAGAGGAGCCGCGACGAAGGACGAGATCTCCAAGACGGTCAGGCCATCCAGCGGCCCGGGCGCGGGCACGTCGGCGATCACCTGAGCGTTCATGGCTGCCTCCCATATCGAGCCGGTCTGCGCGGGCAGGTGTGCCGCCAGGGACCACCGGGGTCGGACCCGCGCTGCGCGAGGCGATCGCCGCGCGGCAGGCGGAGTTCGAGGATGATTAAATATATTATCCAAAGTGTGACGACGAATGACGGGCTCACCAGTCGGCTGCCCCTGGCCGGGGTGCGGATCCTCGCCCTGGAGCAGATGCAGGCGCTCCCCTACGCCACGCAGTTGCTCGCCCACCTCGGCGCCGACGTGGTGAAAGTGGAGCCGCCCGGCAGCGGCGACTCAGGCCGGGGCTCGCTCCCGGCGATGACGGACCCCGACGGGCGTAAGGTCGGCGCCACGTTCCTGCGCAACAACCTCGGCAAGCGCAGCATCTGCGTGAACCTCAAGGACCCGCGCGGGCGCGAGCTCGTGCTCGATCTCGCGAGGCACTTCGACGTGGTGGCGGAAAACTCCAAGGCCGGCGCGATGGACCGGCTAGGCCTCGGCTTCTCCGACGTCGCCGCCGTCCATCCGGAGGCCATCTACGTGTCCGTGTCGGGCTTCGGCAACTCGGTGCCAACGCCATACCAGGACTGGCCCGCCTACGCCCCGGTCGTCGAGGCGATGTCGGGCATCTACGAGATGAAGCGGACCGGGGACGAGCCGCCGGCCGTCGCTCCGGTCGGCGCGCTGGGAGACATCAGCGCGGCGCTGTTCGCCACGATCGGCATTCTCGCCGCGCTGCGCCACCGGGAGGCGACCGGGCGCGGTCAGTACGTCGACATCGCGATGCTCGACGCCGTGCTGGCCATGACCGACATCGTCACGAACTTCTGGTCGATGGGGCTGCGCAAGGGCGAACTCGGGCCACTGATCATGCACGGCTTCCGTGCGAAAGATGGCTGGTTCATCCTGCAAGTGGGCCGCCCGCAGCAGTTCATGAAGCTTGTGGAGCTGATCGGCCATCCCGAATGGGCCGCCGATCGCCGGTTCGCCACCAGGCAAGGCTGGGTGGATCACCTCGAGGACCTGCTCCGGCCGGCGATCGAGAACTGGGCGTCAGGCCGGACGAAGGCCGAGGCTTCCCGCGCGATGAGCGCCGTCGGCCTGGCCGCCGGCCCGTGCCTGGCCGATGAGGAGGTCGTCGCCGATCCGCACGTCGCGGCCCGCGGCATGCTGGTGGAGATCCCGAGGACCGACGGCGTGCCGCAGCCGGTCCTCACCCCCGGCAACCCGGTCCGGATGAGCGCGGTCCCCCGGCGGCCCGCCGCCCGGCGGCCGCCATGGCTCGGCGAGCACACGGCGGAGGTCCTGTCGGCCGAACTCGGCATGAGCGACGAACAGCTCGCGGCGCTGCGGGACGATGGGGTCATCGCCTGAGGTTCGTTCCTGAAGGCCTGGCCGCGGCTCAGGCGGCACGGAAGGTGCAGGGCACCAGGGACTGGCGAGCCTGTCCGGCATGCGCCGGTTGCGGCCGTGACCCGCCGAAGGTGGCGGTGACCGTTGTGCGTGCCCAGCGCATCCGGGTGGCGGCGGTGTCCGGGTGGTCGCCGTAGGCCTGCGCGACGCGGGCCGAGCAGCCACGGCCGCCGTACCGGCCGATCGCCTCGGCGATAGCCTGCCGGATCTGCATCACTGAGGGTTCAGCGGAGGGCTGCAGCGCCGACGCGAACAGCGCGTCGGCCCGCACGGCGCTGATGCTGAGGTGTGACATCGTGGGCCTCCTTGCCCGGTGGTTGCCGCGATTACGTGGCGGGGACCTGGCGTGCCCGCCGGCGGTTGCCCGCCCAGAAGTAGAGACTGACCGGGAGCCATTTCCTGTTCGGTCGCGGTGCGCGCGGGTGCTGGTGCGCGGCAGCGCGGGCCAGCCCTTCGCGCTGGGCCTGGCCGCGCCGGTCAGCGATCCGGGCCTGGGAGAGTTCGTAGCTGATGGCAGGGTGCGGGTTCATCGCGGCCTCCTCGGTGACGTTGCTGTGCTCTATCCCGAGGATCCAGCTAAGGCAGCGCGACGCGGATCGGGCATCTTCCCGGTATTCGGGGCGGTGCCTCCTTAGATTCCGGCGGTCCCGGCCTCAGCCGGGATCTAAGGAGTCGAGCAGGCGGAGCCTGTGGGCGGTCGCGGCGGCCTCACCGCGAGTGGCCACGCCGAGCTTGCCGAGGATGTTGGACACGTGCACGCTGGCGGTCTTCGCGGATATGAACAGTTCGGTGGCGATTTCCCTGTTGCTGCGCCCGGCCGCGACGAGCCGCAGCACTTCGAACTCGCGAGCGGTGAGGCCCAGCCGGTCAGGTCCGGAGGGCGCCCGGGCGCCCGCCTTGTCCCCCGGCTCGCTCAGCGGGATCCGGGCCCGCCGGGCGAGCAGGGCGATGCCATCGCTCAGCGGCCGGGCGCCAAGCCGGTGCGCCAGTTCCGCGGCACGGCGCAGCTGGGCGGCGGCACCGTCGCGGTCGCCGACGCCGAGCAGCGACTCGGCGCAGCGCAGCAGGCCCGTCGCAAGCGGGTAGGGCTCGTCGACCGCCTCCCATGCCCGCGCCGCATCCTGCCAGGCAGCGCGCATGTCATCTGGCTGGGGCGGCTCGCCACACCCCGCCTCCGCTAGGGCACGGCCGGCGCTGCACGCTTCGGCGGTGAACGTGAGCTGGTGAGCGCGCTGCGCCAGCCCGCCGGCCGCCAGCTTGCTCGCCTCGGCATGCAGACGATCGCGGATTGCCGCCGCCTTCCCGAGCAGGGCCCTGTCGCCGGCAGCGGCGGCGCACGCCCGGGCGCCAGCGCCAAGCAACGGCCAGGTGTACCGGGGGCTGTGCACCAGGTCGAGGCGGTCCAGGGCATCCTCGACCACGGACAGGGCTTCGGCCGGCCGTCCCTGTGCCAGCCGCACCTCGGTTTCCAGCCGGACCAGCGGCAGGTGATATTGGTCGTGGTACCTGGTGTGTTCGAGCACGGCGCGCATCGATGCCACGGATTCGGCTGCCCCGGCCAGGTCGCCGCGGGCCAGGGCAATGTCGCCGATGAGCCGCCACAGATAGGTTCTGTTCACCCTGGGCGGGAAGAGCTGCAGCGCGCCCTCGGCGATCTCGCGGGCCTCGTCCCATCGGCCCAGCGACATCAACGGCTCGGCCAGGTTGCAGGCAAGGACGGCGCCGAACGTCCGGGCGAGCCCGTGTTCCCGCGCCGTCGCCAGTCCCTCCCGAGCCACCGCGGCGGCCAGTTCATGCAGGCCGGCGGCCTCGAGCATGTTTGACTCCGTAACGGCGGCGCGGAGCAGCGGATAGGACGCGCTCGCGCGTGCGGCGAGCACACGGGTCTGGGCCAGCAGCGCCCGGATCGGTTCCACGTCCTCGCCGATCGGCTCGGCGCACGCGATCGCCCCGAGGGCGGCCGCTTCGGTGGCGGCGTCACCCAGTTGCCGGGCGATGCGGACGGCTTCATCCGCGCTGGCCCGGAGTTCGGGGTCGTCCCAGCCGCCGTGCACGCGCAGCGTGTGCTGGGCCAGCGACTCGAGCACCTGGGCTCGCGCCGAGCTCGGTGGGTCGGCCGGGACCAGCCGGACCGCCTCACGTAGGTCGTCGGCATAGTCGGCCCGGCCGAGGCGGTACTTCAGCCGGCCCCGGGTTTCCAGGAGAAGCGCGGCACGGACCGGTTCCCCGGCGGCGTCGATCTCCCGCAGCGCGGCCGTGGCGAACGTGAAGCCCCGGTCATCCTCTCCGATCAGCTCGGCGGTTCGTGCCGCCGCTTCGAGCACCGCGGCGTGATCTGTACCGATCCGCTGCCAGGCGTCCGGTACCTGCCGCCACAGCTCGAGCACCCGGGACAGCATCGCGAGCTGCTCCGCGTACGCCACCGCCTGCCCGGCCTGCCCGGCCGCCTGCCATGCGCTGACCAGCGCGCGGGTCGTGTCGTGGGCCGCATGCCAGTGGTATGCCTGCTCAACAGGGGCCCGGCCGGGCTCCACCAGCTCCGGATCGGCGCCGATGGCCTCGGCGAACCGGCTATGCACCTGGCCGCGCTCGCCGGGCAGCAGCTCATCGTGCACGGCCTCCCGGATCAGCGCGTGCCGGAACGCATAGCCGTCGGAGTCGGCGAGCAGCACATTTGCCGCCACGGCGGGCCGTACCGCCCCGGCCAGAACGGCGCTATCCATGCCGGTGACCACGACGAGCAGCCCGTGACTAGTCCGCTCGCCGCCGGCGCTCGCGACCCGGACCACCTCCTGTGTCTCCTCCGGCAGCCGGCGCAGGCTGGCTACCAGCAGGTCGCGCAGCGACTCCGGCAGCCCGGCGCCCATCTCCCCGTCGCCAAGGAGGGCCTCGACGAACAGCGGGTTGCCCTCGGTGCGGCGATACACGGCCGCGAGCAGCTCATCACCCGGCCGACGGCCGACGATCCCGGCCACGAGCCGGTCAGTGTCCGGACGGGTGAGCCTGCCCAGATCCATCCTGGCGACCCAGCCGATGCGGCCAAGCTCGGCCAGCAGCGCGCGAAGCGGGTGGGTACGGCCCAGCTCATCGGACCGGTAGGTCACCACGATCAGCACGCCGTCGAGGGACGGCTGGTTACGGATCAGGAATGCCAGCAGGTCCGTGGTAGAACGGTCCGCCCAGTGCAGGTCCTCGATGAGCAGGATCACCGGGCCGGCTTCGGCCAAGCGCTCCAGCAGGACGAGCATCTGCTCGAACAGCCGCGCCCGCGCCTCGCCGGCGTCATCTGTCCTGGCAGGCTCGCCGAACTCAGGCAGCAGCCGGGCCAGCTCCCTGGCCCCGCCGCCAGGCAGCAGCTCAGCGACCGCGGCGGCGCCGAGGTCACGCACAAGCCCGCGGAGCACCGCGGTAAACGGGGCGAACGGCAGGCCGTCCGCGCCAAGCTCCAGGCAGCCGCCGGCCAGCACCCGCGCACCCGCGTCACGTGACCGCCCGGCGAACGCGCTCACCAGCCGGGACTTCCCGACCCCGGCCTCTCCCCCGACAATGACGGTCAACGGGCTGCCGCGCCCCGCCTCCGCAAGCGCGGTATCCAGCGCGGAAAGCTCGCCCGACCGCCCGACCAGAACCGGACTCGACACCCGCGACTCCACACAGCAAGCATGCCAGTGCGCGCCGATTCGTGTATCAGGCAGGTGCGGGTTCCCCTCTTCACCTGCGAGGTCCTATCCCGTTTTGGAGGCGGCGATGGAAGACGGCGAGCGTACGACACAGCCAGCGACGATCGGGGAGCTACGCCAAAGGCTCAGGAGCCTGGGGGAGCCCTGGACCGTCCCGGCTCGCTTCAGCGACGATGATCCGGTGCCCGACCTGCCACCGCAGCCGGTGGATCCGGGTCACATTAAGGGCTTGCGCGCCGTGAACACCCGCGAGGAATTCGATGCGATCCTGCGCGGCGCCCCGCCAGCTAACCCGTTTCTCGCCGCACGCTGGCGCGAGCTGGGTGCAGCTGTCCCCGGTACTGCCGAAGGCACGGGGACGCCGGAACCCGGACAGGACGTGCCCGAGTGGGGTGTGGGATGAGCGCCCCGAGCGTTGATTGGCGGAACCGGTTCGGACGGGCGTGGATAACCTCGGTCCGCGATCAGGACGGCAGCAACAACTGCTGGGCATTCGCCACTACGGCGCTGGTGGAGGCCGAGGTCCGCATCGACCATCTCTTGTGGTCGTCGCGGTCGGAAGGCGACATGGTGCACGGTGTGGGCAAGCAGTCCTGGGACCTCGGCAACATCGGTGAGGCGATCACCTTCGTCGAGAAGAACGGCCTGGCCGACCCGGACTGCTTCCCCTTCGGAGTGGCCGCCGCGCTCTACACGGCGCAGGAGTCGAACCAGTCAGTGACCTTCCTGTCACCCACGCCCGACCGGCAGGGCCGCACCGTGCGGCTTGCCGCCCAAGCGTCGGTGTCGCTGACCGATCCGGCACTGAAGAAGCAGCACATCGACCAGGTAGGGCCGATGGCCACGATTATCACGCCCCCCGTCGACTTCGGCTTCTTGGGCAGCGGGGTGTATGTGCCGACGACCACGGTCCTCGGTCCCGCCCACGCACTGCTTGTCGTCGGTTACGACGACCCTGGGCGCTACTGGATCGTGAAGAACTCCATCGGAACAGGCTGGGGCGCACAGGGTTTCGGCAAGATCTCCTACGACGCTAACCTGCTCGAGCCCGCCGGGTTTGCGGGGCTGCTGCCCGGGACGACGAACCCCGACCCATGGTGCCGGCGCCGCATGCGCAACGGCGCCCTCATCCAGGGCAGCAATGGCGCGGCGAGGAACAACTTCGAGTTGTTCGTGCGCCGTGGGATGAACATCGAGCACTGGTACCGCGAGAACTCGACAGCGGCCTTCACATGGAACCTGGTCGGCAACGTCCGGTCGGCCGATCCATGGCGTGACACGTTTCATGACGACGCGCTCGACGGAGCCGCCGCCGTGCAGAGCAGCTTCAACCGAAACTACGAGCTCGTCTACCGGAGCACGTTTGGTCAGATGCGTCATGTGTTCTTCAACCAGGCGTCCGGGTGGTGGGAGGACGGCACGCTGTTCGGCCCGGGCAACCCCATCGGCATCGCCGGGTTCGTGCAGTCGAACCGGGGTGCTCCCGGTGACTTCGAAGCCGTCGTCGTCGACAGCAGCGGGATCGCCCACCATTGGTCCAAGCACAACAGCTTCCCGTGGACCATGGCCCCGGGCACCTGGTACGACCGCGGCGTCGTGGCGAGCAATGTGGTCTCGGGCGGGCCCGGGCTCGTCCAGTCCAAGCTCGGCCGCAGCGGCCTGCCCGAGAACGGGACCGGCGAGCTCCACTACGTGTGCGCGCAGACGGACGGGCAGTTGCACCACTACCGGCTCGACACGTCAGGCTGGACGCACCTCACCAGCTTCGGCGCCGGTGCGGACAGCGCCCCCTGCCTCATCGAAGGCACCTACGGCGCCCATGACGAGATCGGCGTAGGCAACTTCGAGCTGTGCGTCGCCGTCGGCGGCACGATCGAGCACTGGTGGCGCTACAACGCCGGTTTGGGCCCGTGGACCCGCTCGGCCGTGTTCGGCACGGGAGTGCGCCGGGTGATCGCCCTCATCCAATCCACATTTGCCACGGACCTCGAGATCATCGTCGAGAACCAGAACGGCATCTATCAGCACTGGTGGCGCGATGGCGCCGGCTGGCATCCCGGCCCAACCATCTGACGAGAAGGCTCGTGGGTGCCCTGCCCGTCACGTCGTCACCACGTCGTGGCCGAGCCAGGGGTCGCCCGAGCGGAACGGCCTGATGTCAGGGATCCGGTGATCAGCGACCTTGCTGACCCACTCCGGATCGCCGATCTGGCTGCGGCCGACCGAGACTAGGTCGAAGTCGCCGCGCTGGAAGCGGCGCACCAGCTCGGCGATCCGGCTTGCGCCGGTCGGCCGGCCTTCCTGGCCGTCCAGCGAAGCCATCACGTCGATGTCGAGGCCGACGCTGCCAACGGCGATGACCGGCGCGTCGGTGAACGACTTCACCCAGCCCGCCAGGCCGAGGTCCGACCCTTTCCACTCGGGCGTCCAGAACCGTCGCGTCGACGCGTGGAAGATGTCCACTCCCGCTGACCGCAGCATGGAGACCAGCTGCCCGAGCTCGCCAGGCTCCTCGACGATCTTCGCGTCGTAATCGGACTCCTTCCACTGCGAGATGCGGATGGAGATGACGAAGTCAGGTCCGGTTGCCTCGCGCACCGCCTGGGCCACCTCGGCGACGAACGTCGCGCGACCGGTGATCGCCGACCCGCCGTACCGGTCGGTGCGCAGGTTGGTCCCCGGCCACAGGAACTGGTCGAGCAGGAAACCGTGGGCCGAGTGGAGCTCCACGCCGTCGGCGCCGATCTCCGCGGCGTCCAGGGCGCCCCGGACGAAGGCGCGCTTGATGCTGCTCAGCTCAGCCCCCGTGGCAGCGCGGCCGAACGTCTCACCCGGATGCGACAGGCCAGACGGGCTCAGCGCGACGAAGTCCGGGTTGCTTTCCGCGTCCCCGCCGTAGTTGACCGCGCCCTGGTGCCACAGCTGCAAGAACATGGCGCCGCCGGCCTCGTGGACACCGGCGAGGCACGTTCGCCACGCCTCGCGCGTGCCGGGGGAGATCCGTGCGAACGTGGGGTTCTTCGTGGCGCTCGGGTGATCGACGGCGCACGACTCGGAGATAACCAGTGAAACGCCGCCCAGCACGCGGCGGCGGTAGTACTCGCGCAGCCGCTGGTCCGGCGCGCCGTCAGCGCACCAGTAGCGCTGCATGCCCGGCATGACGAACCGGTTCCGCAACCGCAAGCCGCGGACCTGGAGCGGCTGGAGAAGCGGGGTGATGTCGTAGCCGACTGCCTCGGCTTGGGGCTCTTCAGGCTCGGTCATGTGCGTCTCTCTCTGCCACCCACAGCGCCAGACCAGTGCGCATTCAAGTATCTGCAGCTAATTGCCTAGCCGTCATTCCTCTCCCGCTCCAGGCTCGCGGCATAGTTCTTGGCTGCTCCGCCAGTGCGACCGAGTCGCGTGCCTCTGCTCGGCCCAGCGATCAGCAGGCCGCCATGGCCGCGATGGGGCGGGTGGGAGTGGGCGACACCACCGCGGCCATGCTCATCATGGCCGCACGTCAGGCGGCGTGCTCGGCACGCATGTAGCGGACCAGGCCTACGACGTCATCCGGCACCAGGCGGCCGATGGCACCGCTTGAGTACACGCTCACGATCACCTTTCCCTGCGGATTCAGCACGAAGCCGGCGGACTGCAGGTAAACCGGGTCGGGATTGACGAACGCGCCAGTCAGCGCGGCGACCGCGCGAGCGTCGGCGCTGTGCCCCAGCGGGAACGTCAGGCCGTGTCTGGCGATGAACTGCGCGGTGGTCTCCTCGTCGTCGACCCAGAGCGCGGCCACCTTGATGCCGGCCTGCGCCAGGGATTCGCTAGCTCGCTGGAACGCGCGCAACTGGGCGGTGCAGTAGGGGCACCACGCTCCGCGGTTGAACAGCATGACGGCGAACTCGCCGGCGAACGCGCCGGGAACCTGGATGGCCTGCGCGCCGGGGATGCTGAGGGTCAACCGGGGGAACGTGTCGCCGGGGTTGAGCAGGGGCATTGTGGTTCTCCTTTCCTGGAAGGACAGTGCCATCCTGCGGACCCCAAAATGTACTATCAAGTCCAAAAAAGGGTCTAGGCTGTCGGCATGCCGAACGCCGGCCAGCTGACCCCGAAGGGGCAAAGAACGCGCGAGCGCATCGTCGACGCGGCAGCCGGTCTCATGCTCAGGCAAGGCTTCGCGGCCACGACGCTCGATGACGTCAAGGCAGCCGCGGAAGTGGGAAGCTCTCAGCTTTATCACTACTTCGACGGCAAGGCCGATCTCGTCCAGGCGATCATCGCCCGCCACACTGAGCTGATCGTCGCCCGCCACGAGGCACTGCTGCGCGAGCTCGATACGCTGGCCGCGCTGCGCGACTGGCGCGACTTCGTGGTCGGCACCCAGCGCACGCTCGACTGCCGCGGAGGATGCCCGATCGGCTCCCTGGGCAGCGAGGTCGCCGAGTACGACGAGATGGCCCGGGAGGCGATCTCAGCGAGCCTGTGCCGCTGGGAAGCGGCGCTGCGGGAGGGACTGGGCCGCCTGCGTGATAGCGGCGTCCTCTCGCCCGACGCAGAGCCGGCCGCGCTGGCGCTCAGCCTCATCGTCGCGCTGCAGGGCGGGCTGCTGCTCGGCAAGATCCACCGCAGCCCGGCACCGCTCGAGGTCGCGCTCGATACCGCGCTGGCCTACGTGGCGAGCTTCGCCACCTGACCGGGCCATCAGCCGCACGATAGGGGTATGGAGTCCGGTGCGAGTAAAGCCGCGCCTGCCGGGGCTCGCCCCCCGGCCCGTTCGGGATGAGATATCGCGCCGCCACCGAGTCCGGGCTGACGACGCGGCGGCCGCCCGCAATCGGATCATCTCCTGGCGGGAGACGCCGGGGCCATGGTTACCACCAGGCCGGCGAAGACCACCAGGAACAAAACGATGAATCCGCCGTAATAGGTCTGGAAGACGGCCCACAGCGAGGGGGGCGCAATGATCAGGCCCGCGCCGCACGCGGCTGCCTTCACGGAAACCGGCTTCCGGGCGGGCTGCGGGTGGGGCTGGGCCTGGATCAGCGGCGCATGGATGTCGGCGATGATCGCGGCCAGCTCCGCGCAGGTCCGCGACGTGAGCGCCCGGCCCGCCCGGACGACCAGCTCATCCCTGGTTAGCTGACCCAGCGCGAATGCATCCTTGAGCCTGTCGATCAGCTGCTCGCGGTCTGCGTCGGAGGCTCGCACGTGGCCGCGGCCCGTCGTGCCCGATGCCACCTGGTCTTCCGGCCCTGCCACCACCTGTGCCTCCCACCACCACCTGCACCGACAGCATAACGTGGCGGCACTCGGGCGGTCATTGGCAACCATCAGTAGCGACCCGGCTGCCTGTTACAGGACGTCCTGCCGCAGCTGCGGGAAGACCTTCGACACCTTGCCGAGGAGGTAGTCGCCGTACGTGCCGGTGAAGGCGCGCAGGTCCTGGCCGTCCCAGCGGCGCCTGCCGTCGTCTCCGGCGGCCGCCCGGCCGGGCAGCGGCGGAACCTCGTCGGCGAACCCGGGATCGAGGAAGAACGGGAGGGACAGCCGGGTCCGCCCGCTGAGGTTGCGGACCCGGTGCGGCGTCGACCGGTACCAGCCGCCGGTCAGCCGGTCGAGCATGTCGCCGATGTTGGCGACGAAGGTGCCGGGGACGGGCGGGGCGTCGGTCCAGCCCTGCGGGGCGGCGATCTGCAGGCCGCCGCTGTCGTCCTGGGCGAGCAGGGTCAGCAGCCCGTAGTCGGTGTGCTCGCCGACGCCCCAGCCGCCAAAGCCCGGCGGGGACGGCGGGTAGCTGAAGATCCGGAACAAGACGGTCGGGTCCGCGGTGTACCCGGCGGCGAAATACGCCGCGGGCAGGCCGAGGCTGAGCGCGACCCCGGCCAGCACGGTCTGGCCCAGGCCGGTCAGCGCGTCCAGGTAGGACAAGACCAGCTCCCGCAGCCGGGGGACCTGAGCCGGGAACAGGTTGCGGCCGTGCAGCGGCAGGCCCGCCCGCACCCGCGGGTCGTCCTCGGGCAGTTCGGCGCCGAAATACAGCCCTTCCTTCAGGTCCGGCTGCCCCGAGGTAAGCTCGCCGCCGACCGGGAAGTAACCCCGCCAGGCCCGGCCGCCCCGCTCCATCGCGATCTCCAGCTTGTCGGTGGCGGGAAGCGCGAAGAACTCGGCGCTTGCCTCGGTGAGCTCGTCAAGGAGCGCGGCCGGCACCCCGTGACCGGTCACGTAGAAGAAGCCGCGCTCCCGGCAGGCAGCCTGGATCTGCCCCGCCACCGCCAGCGCCTGCGCCGTCACCGGCGCTGCGGCCGCGGTGCCCGCTGCCGCCCCCGCCAGCGGGGACACGTCGATTACCGGCAGCGCCACGGAACCAGCCAGACGCGTCATAGCCCCATCCTGCCCGGTACCCGCTGCCCGGGAACCCGGCGGGCGGTAACCTGCCGTGCCCGCCGGGCGTGTGGTTGAGTGTGCACATGCACCTGCCCGCTGCCGTCCGCCCGGTGCTCGTCGGCCGCGACCGTGAGCAGGCCGAGCTGGCCGCGGCGCTGGCAGGCGCGCGGGCCGGCTACGGCCGGGCGGTGCTGCTGCTGGGCGAGGCCGGGATGGGCAAGTCCATGCTCGCTGATTGGCAGGCCGGGCAGGCCGGGGAGGCAGGGATGCAGGTCGCCTCCGGCGCATGCTCGGCGGCGGGTATGCCGCCGCTGTGGCCATGGCGCCGCTCGCTGGCCGCCATCGGCCTGGAGTTGCCGCGGCAGGACGACCGCGCCGTCGCGGGTCCCGCCGGCCGGGAGCTCATGGCGGCCGCGATCGTCGAGGGGGTTGCTGCCGCTGCCGCTCACCGGCCGCTGCTCATCGTGCTGGAGGACCTGCACTGGTCGGACCCGGTGTCGGTGCTGGTCGCCCGGGCTGTGGCCGAGGCAGCCGCGGCCCTTCCGCTGATGCTGCTGCTCACCTGCCGGGACGAGCAGGACGAAGCCACGCAGCAGGTCCGTGACCGGCTCGCGGAGCTCCCGACCAGCGTGCTGCGGATGCTGCTGCCGCCGCTCGATGCGACCGCGGTCGCTGCCCTGGCGAGCAGCGTTGCCGGACCCGGCCTGGCCGGGCAGGCGGCGGCCGGCCTGCAGGCCCGGACCGGCGGCAACCCGTTCTTCGTGCACGAGGTGGCCCGGCTGATCGCGGCGCGGGGGTCCGCGGCGGCACTGACGGTGCCACCGGGCGTGCGGGAGGTCCTGCAGCGACGGCTGGCCAGGCTCAGCCAGCCGTGCATGTCGCTGCTGACCGCGGCCGCGATTGTCGCGGAGACCGCAGCGGAGGCGATCGAAGACGACCTGCTGTGCCAGGTAAGCGGCGTCAGTGCGGAAGCCGCGGCCCGGCTGCTGGATGAGGCTGCCACGGGACGGCTGCTTGACGTCGGCCCGGCCGGCCCGGCGCGGTACCGGTTCCGGCACGCGCTGGTCCGCGAGGTGCTTGATCACGGCCTGTCCGGCGCGCAGCGCGGCGAGCTGCACATCGCGGTCGGCGAGGCGCTGGAGCAGCGGGCCAGCCCGCCCGCCGCGGCGGCCAGGCTTGCCTACCACTGGTCCCGCGCGGCCGGCCCCCAAGCCCGTGAGAAGGCTGTCACCTGGTCGCTGCGGGCGGCACGGGACGCGGTCGCCGGCTTCGGCTTCGAGGCTGCGGCGGCCCACTACGCCCGCGCGCTGGCCGGCGGATCGGCCGCGGCGATCGCGGTGTCGGTCGAGTACGGCGAGGCACTGCAGCTATGCGGTGACGTTGCCGCGGCCAGGGAGGTGCTGCTGGGCGCGGCCCGCGAGGCGGCATCAGCCGGGCGGGCCAGCGACCTGGCCAGGGCCGCACTCGCCCTCGGCGGCGGCCTGGCCGGTTTCGAGGTCCCGCTGCAGGACGAAGAGCAGGCAGACCTGCTGCGGAAGGCTGATGCGGCACTGCCGCCAGAGGAGACCGCGCTGCGGGCCGCGGTGCGCGGCCGGCTGTCGCTGGCGCTGGCCGGCTCGGCGCCAGAGGCGGACCGGGTGGCGCTGGCGCAGGACGCGGTCCGGCTGGCCCGCGCTGCCGGGGACCGGCAGATCGAGCCGGCCGTGCTGGCCGCCTACTGCGACGCGATCGCGGGCCCTGACTACCCGCGCGAGCGGACGGAGGCCGCGACCCGGATGCTGAGCCTGGCCAGTGACCCGCCGGAGGCGAGCCTGCAGCGGCAGGCCACCGTGCTGCTGGCCCGCCGGCTGCTGCTCGTCGCGCTCCTGGAGCAGGGTGACCTGTCCGGGGCGGAGCAGCAGGCGGCCGCGTACCAGCGGCTGGCCGGCCGCCTCGGCATCCCCCGGTACGGCTGGTTGCCGGAGATCTGGCGGGCCATGCGCGCGCTGCTGGCCGGTGACCCGGACGGTGCGCTGGAGCACGCGGCGGCCGCCGAGGACATCGGCCGCCGGGCGCACAGCTTCAACGCGGAGCTCATGGCGTTCACCGCGCGCATGCAGGCCCACCTCGACCGCGGCACCGCGACCCAGTTCGCCGGTGACGTCGAGGCGCTGCTGACCGCGATCGGCCCGGACATGCCGGCCATGTACCGCGCGGCGCCGGCCCGGCTGCTGCTCGCGGCCGGCGACGCCAGCCAGGCACGGGCGGTGCTGCGCGCCCTGCTGGTCGGCCCGGCGCAGGCCAGGCCCAAGGACGCCGAGTGGCTGGAGTGCCACTGGGCGATGGCTGACCTCGCGATCAGCCTGGACAACCGGGCGGCCGCCGCCCGTCTGGCGGCCGAGCTGGCTCCCTACGAGAAGCTGTGGGCGGTGGACGGGATCGGCGGCGCCATGTTCGGCACGGTGGCCGAGCAGCTCGGCAGGCTGGCCGCCTACCTGGGGAGGCCAGACGAGGCGGACCGGCACCTGGCGGCGGCGCGAGACCGGTACGAGCTGGCGGGCACCCCCGCGCTGCTCGCCCGTCTGGACGCACTGGCGGCCCCGCGGCCGCAGGCTCAATCAGCAGGCGCGGCTGACGCGGCCGGCCAGCTGCAGCGTAGCGGGCAGGTCTGGCTGGTGGAGTGGCGCGGCCGCCGCAGTACCGTGCCGGACTGCAAGGGCATCCGCGACCTGGCCGTCCTGCTCGCCCGTCCGGGCCAGCCGGTGCCTGCCCTTGAGCTGGTCGAGGCGGCGGGCGGCCCGCCGGCTGCGGCGGCCGGCGGCAGTCTCGGCCCGGTTCTGGACGCCACGGCCCGCCGCGCCTACCAGCAGCGGCTCGCCGACCTGGAAGGCGAACTGGCCGAGGCGGAGGAGAACGCCGATCTCGGCCGCCTGGAGCGGCTGCGAGCCGAGCGGTCGATGCTGGCCGCCGAGCTCGCGGCCGCGCTCGGCCTGGGTGGCCGGGCCAGGTTCGCCGGTGACCCGGCCGAGCGCGCCCGCAAGGCGGTCACCATGCGCATCCGGGCCGCGATCAGCGCGGTCGCCGCGCAGGACGACGCCCTTGCCCGGCACCTGCGCAACGCGATCCGCACCGGCCGACTGTGCAGCTACCAGCCGGAAGAAACCGTCAGCTGGCGAACCTGACAATGCCAGCCCGGAGCTGACGCCCCCATGTCGGATCCCACGACAAGAAGGGGTGATCGGGATGACAACGACGGACGTACAGCCCAGCGCGGCCGAGGCGCTGGCGGGCCGGATCTTCAGCACCGGGGTGGGGGCAGTCGAGCTGTGCACCGCCTACCTGGGAATTCACCTGGGGCTTTACCGGTCCCTGGCGGATTCGCCGGGAACTTCGGCGGCGCTGGCCGACCGGATCGGCTGCGACGAGCGGTACTTGCGCGAGTGGCTGACAGCGCAGGCAGTCGCCGGGCTGCTCACCGCGGCCGGGCCGGACCCGGCGTCGGCCGAGTTCGCGCTGGCCGAGGGCACCTACGAGGTGCTCGTGGACGAAACCTCGCCGACCTACCTCGGCGGCCTGGCCGACGTGCTCGCGGCGGCGGGGCGGGTGCTGCCCCTGCTGGCCGACGCCTACCGGACCGGCGCGGGCGTGCCGTATGCCGCCTACGGCCCGGACGGGGTCAGCGCGCAGTCCGCGCTCAACCGCCCGGCCTTCGTGAACTCACTGGTGGCTGATTGGCTGCCGCAGCTTCCGGACGTGCTGGCCCGGCTGCAGGAGGAGGCAGATCCCGCGCGGGTGGCCGACCTGGCCTGCGGCACGGGCTGGGCAGCGATCGAGCTGGCCAAGGCGTTCCCGCACATCAGGGTGGACGGCCTGGACAACGACGAGGCGTCCGTCGCGATCGGCCGGCAGCACGCGGCCGACCACGGCGTGGCCGATCGGGTGGACCTGGAGGTGGTTGACCTGGCGGACGAGTGGGCGGACTGGTCGCCGCGCTACGACCTGGTGCTCTTCATCGAGTGCGTGCACGACTTCCCGCGGCCCGTGGAGGCGCTGCGGCACGCTCGCGCCGCGGTGCGGCCGGGCGGTACGCTTCTGGTTGTGGACGAGCGGGCTGCAGAGAACTTCACCGCGCCCGGCGACGAGACCGAGCGCTTCTTCGCCGCGGCCAGCGCGATCTGGTGCCTTCCGCAGGGCCGGGTCGGCCCCGACCCGGAGCCGGTCGGCACCCTCATCCGGCCCGCCGCCATGCGTGACCTTGCCCGCCGGGCGGGCTACACCGATGCCGAGATCCTCCCGATCGAGCATCCGGTGTGGCGGTTCTACCGGCTGGTCCCGTGAGCACGCTCGACGGCAAGGTCGCGATCGTGACCGGCACGTCCTCCGGGCTTGGCCAGCGGTTCGCGAAGGTGCTGGACTGCGCGGGTGCCCGCGTCGTCCTCGCCTCGCGCCGGCATCAGGCAGACCTCGAGCTAGCCGCCCAGCTGCGAGACGCGCTGCCGGTGGCCTGCGACGTGCGCAGCCCCGCCGACCGCGAGGCCCTGGTGCGGGCCGCTACCGAGCGTTTCGGCCAGATCGACATCCTGGTCAACAACGCCGGGGTCGCGTACTCCGGCCCGGCCGAGGATGAGAGCCCGGAGCACCTGCAGGACCTGATCGACACGAACCTGACCGCGGTGTTCGGCCTCACCCAGCTCGTCGGCCGGCACATGCTGGCCCGGCGCAGCGGGGTGATCGTGAACCTCGCCTCTCCGTCGGCCAGCGTCAGCCTCGACCGGTACGGACTGGCCGGCTACGGCGCGGCCAAGGCCGGCGTCGTGGCGCTGACAAGGGAGCTTGCCTACCAGTGGGGCGGGCGCGGAGTGCGAGTGAACGCCCTCGCGCCGTCGTTCTTCCCCAGCGCGACCACGGGCTGGCTGGCCGATCCCGATCAGGTCGCCTGGATATCCGCCAACGCGCCGCTGGGCCGCCCGCCCCGGCCCGAGGAACTCGACGGGCCGCTGCTGTTCCTGGCCTCCGACGCTTCCAGTTACGTCACCGGGCAGACCCTGTACGTGGACGGCGGGTGGACCTGCCGCTGACTAAGGCCACAACGCGTTCCCGCTGCTACTGGTCGAGCCACTCCTCGAACGTCGGACCGGCCACCTGGTGGCCGCGTTCGGCGAGAACGTCGCTGACGTGCCGCCCGAGTCGGCCGGTCGCCCCGGCAACCGCGATCTTCATGATGTGCTCCTCCATGAATGGTTTGTGATCACCGCTATGACGGGGCACAGGCGGGGTGATGTGACAGCCCCTGTGAGGGCCGTAATTGCCGCCTCAATTCCCCTCGGGGTTGAGATGTCGGCGGTCCCCCGGTTAGCGTGAGTGAGGCCACAGACCCGCAAGAAACGGGGCTGTCATGTTCCAGCCTGATCCTCCCTTCCGGCCCGTCCGCACCCGGGACGGCTACCTGCCACTTGAGGACCTCGGCCTGATCGGAGACGGATCGACGGTAGCCCTGGTCGGCCTGGATGGCAGCATCCACTGGCTGTGCCTGCCGCGCTTCGATTCCGAGCCGCTGTTCTGCGGCTTGCTGGACCGCGATCACGGAGGTCACTTCAGCATCACCCCGGACGGCCTGACGGAAGCCAGGCAGCGCTACGAGCCCGACACCGGAGTGCTGGTCACCGAGTTGCGCACCGCTGACGGCGTGGTCCGGCTCACCGATGCGCTGGCGCTGCGCCCGGGTGCTGACCTCACCGACGATGTCCCCGCGGGGCGGGGCGAGCTGGTCCGGTCGGCGGTGGTGCTGGACGGGAACGTCCGGCTCCGGGTTGACCTGGAGCCACGGGGCGGCGCCCAGGCGCGGGCTGCCGCCAGCGGCCTGCTGATCACGCCCGCGCGGCGACCGGACCTGCGGCTTCACTTGCGGTCCAGCCGCCCGCTGAGCGGCCTGCACGACACTTATGAGCTGCGACAGGGCGACTCGCTTGACCTGGTGCTGTCGTGGGGGCGGACGCATCGCCACCATCGTTTCGACGCCGGGGCGATGCTGGAGGCCACAAACGCGGCGTGGCGCCGGTGGATGACCCACTTCAGCTATGACGGCCTCGCCGAACCGCTGGTCCGGCGGGCCGCGATCACCCTGAAGCTGTGCGATCACTGGGTCAACGGCTCGCTGGTCGCCGCGCCCACGTCGTCCTTGCCTGCGCCGATCGGCGGGGTGCGCAACTGGGACTACCGTTACACCTGGATCCGGGACGCGGCCTTCACCGTATTCGCCCTGCGCCGGATCGGCTTCGCGGATGAGGCCGACGCGTTCCTGGGCTGGGTCCTGGACGCCTTCGAGCTGAGCCAGCAGCCGCGGATCATGTACGACCTTGACGGCGGCCTGGTGCCGCAGGAATGGGAAGATGCCGAGCTCGAAGGCTACCGGGGCTCCGCCCCGGTGCGGTGGGGCAACGGCGCGGCGGACCAGCGCCAGCACGACGTCTACGGTGAGGTCCTGGACTGCGCCCACCAGTGGGTCCGCAGCGGCGGCCAGATCGAGCCGCCGCTGTGGACGAAACTGACCGGCCTAGCCGACATGGCCGGGGAGGCCTGGCGGCAGCCGGACCAGGGCATCTGGGAGGTGCGCAGCGAGGGCCGGGTCTTTACCTACTCGGCGGCGATGTGCCAGATGGCCCTGGACCGGGCAGCGATCCTCGGGGAGCGGCTGGGCCCGCGCGGGCGCGCCGCTGCCTGGCGGGCCGACGCGGACAAGCTGCGCCAGATCATCGTGGACCGGTCCTGGAACGAGGAAGCCCAGACGCTCAGTGAGCACCTGGACGGCGACGGCAGCCTGGACGCCAGCCTGCTGGCCCTCCCGCTGCGGCAAGTCATCCCCGCCAGCCACCCGCGCATGGTGGCCACCGCTTCGGCCGTGGCCGAGCGCCTGTCGGCCGGCGGCGGTCTGCTCTACCGCTACCTGCATCATGACTCGCCCGACGGCATAACCGGCGATGAGGGGGCCTTCGTGCTGTGCAGCTTCTGGCTCGTCGACAACCTGGCCATGCAGGGCCGGATCGAGGAGGCCGAGGAAATGTACGCCTCGCTGTGCGATAGGGCCAGCCCCCTCGGCCTGCTGTCCGAACAGATCGACCCGTCGACGGGCGAGTTCGCCGGCAACTACCCCCAGGCGTTCAGCCATATCGGGATCATCGCCAGCGGTGTGGCCATCGCCAGGGCCACGGCCGCCGCCAGGGCCGGGGCAGCACAGGGGGTGACGGGATGATCAGCCGGCTGGCGATCTTCGGAGCGACCGGTGACCTCACCGCACGGTATCTGCTGCCCGGGCTCGCCGCGCTACACGCCGCCGGGCACCTCGGCGACGGCTTCTTTATGGCCGGCGCCGGCCGGGAGAGGTGGGACAGCGGAGAGTTCCAGCGATGGGCGGCCGAACAGCTCGACCGCCACGCCGGACATCTTCCCGCCTCTGCCAGGCAGGCGATCGTGTCCGCATCGCGTTACTACCAGGCCGATGTCACCGACCCCGCCAGCGTCGCCCCGGTAGTCGCCGGCGACGAGCCGGTCGCCGCCTACCTGGCGCTGCCCCCGGCCGTCTTCGCCGCCGCGGTGACCGGGCTGCACGAAGCGGGCCTGCCACCGGACAGCCGGATCGTCCTGGAGAAGCCGTTCGGCGAGGACCTGCACGACGCCATCGAACTGAACCGCCTCCTCGCCGAGGTCGTGCCCGAGCAGGCGGTGTTCCGGGTCGACCACTTCCTGGCCATGACGACCGTGCAGAACCTGCTCGGTACCCGGCTGGCCAACCGGGTCCTCGAGCCGATCTGGAACACCGCGCACATCGCCGAGATAGACATCACCTGGGAAGAATCACTCGCCCTGGAAGGCCGGGCCGGCTACTACGACGGCGCCGGCGCGCTCAAGGACATGCTGCAGAATCACCTCCTGCAGATCCTCTGCCTCATCGCCATGGAACCGCCTGTCAGCCTCGGCGAACGTGACCTGCGCGACCGCAAGATGGACGTGCTGCGCTCGGTCCGGCCGCTTACCGACGCCGACATCACCCGGCGCACCCGCCGCGCCCGCTACACCGCCGGGCGGATCGGTGACCGTCAGGTCCCGGCATACGCCGACGAGGATGGCGTGGACCCCGCCCGCCGCACCGAAACCTTCGCCGAGGTGGAACTCGAGCTGGACAACTGGCGCTGGCCGGGCACGATCTTCCGGCTGCGCACCGGCAAGGCGATGCGGGGGGACCGCAAGGAGGTGGCCGTGCGCTTCCGGCCCGTGCCGCACCTGCCCTTCGGCCACACGGGCGAGGAACTCCCCAACGTGCTGCGGTTCGGGCTCGAGCCGGAAGACCTGACCCTAGAACTGACCGGCATCGGGGCACGTGCCGGGGCCCTCGCCCCGCTGACCCTGACCACCCGGCTCGACCCGCCCGAACTGTCCGCCTACGGCCAGCTGCTGCTGGACGTGCTGAACGGGAACGCCGCCCTGTCCATCCGCGGCGACGAAGCGGAGGAATCCTGGCGCGTCCTCACCCCCGTGCTTTCGGCCTGGTCCAAAGATCTCGTCCCGCTCGAGGAATACCCCGCCGGCTCGGACGGCCCCGCCGCCCGGTAACCGCAGCCCGGGAGCCCTGGTGCGGAAGATGTCCGTCGCCATCCGCGTCCCGAGCGTCGTGGCGTCCCACCGCTTCTCGCCGGCGCTGATCGTCGCGCCCTCGGTCCAGCCGCCCATCAGGTAGATCTTGTCGTGAATGGCCCTGATCACCTGGCCGGTGACGTGCTGGGCCTCGTCGCTGGCCAGCCACGCGACGAGCGGCGAGCTGCCGGCCGGGTCCATCGGGTGGTACTCGTCGGCGTCCAGCTCGTCGGGCTCGAAGGACTCCATGCCGGGCGCCGAGGTCGCGGTGAGGCGGGTCATCCCGCCCGGCCCGACGGCGTTGACGGTGACCCCGAGCCGGTAGAGCTCAAGGCTGGTGGTCAGCGTCAGCCCGACGATCGCGGCCTTCGCCGTCGCGTAATTGGACTGGCCGAAGTTCCCCGACAGCCCGGCGCCCGACGTC
>Ga0306920_100001881_pt1 | contig 26171 bp, 17 predicted proteins | sample flu12Cox44000170_FD_204666 | JGI IMG/M metagenome (GOLD analysis project Ga0306920, IMG submission 204666) | Lab enrichment of tropical soil microbial communities from Luquillo Experimental Forest, Puerto Rico - flux4day.12C.oxic.44.000.170 (v2)... | ecosystem: Environmental > Terrestrial >...
GCTTCCCGCCTACGAGTGGGCCTTCGGCGACGTCAACCCGCCGGTCCACGCCTGGGCGACGTGGCGCGTCTTCCAGATCGACCGCAAGCAGCGCGGCGATTGCGGCGACCTGGCGTTCCTGGAGCGGGTCTTCCACAAGCTGATGCTCAACTTCACCTGGTGGGTCAACCGCAAGGACGCCGAGGGCCGGAACATCTTCCAGGGCGGCTTCCTCGGCCTGGACAACATCGGCGTCTTCGACCGCTCGGCGCCGCTGCCCGGCGGCGGGTTCATCAACCAGTCCGACGGCACCAGCTGGATGGCGATGTACTGCCTCAACCTGATGCGGATCGCTCTGGAGCTGGCCCTGCACAACCCCGTCTATGAGGACATCGCCACCAAGTTCTTCGAGCACTTCCTGCACATCGCCGAGGCCATGACCAGTATCGGCGGCAGCGAGCACGGCGTCGGCTTGTGGGATGAGGAGGACCAGTTCTACTACGACCAGCTCAACCTGCCCGACGGCCAGATTATCAAGCTTAAGGTCCGCTCCATGGTTGGACTCATCCCGCTCTTTGCCGTGGAGACGCTGGAGCCTGAGCAGCTTGAGAAACTGCCCGACTTCGAGCGGCGGTGCAAGTGGTTCCTCAGCCACCGTCCGGACCTTGCCAACCTGGTGTCGCGCTGGGAAGAGCCGGGGCGCGGCGAACGGCGGCTGCTGTCGCTGCTCCGTGGCCACCGGATGAAGCGCCTGCTCAAGCGCATGCTGGACGAGACCGAGTTCCTGTCCGAGTACGGCGTGCGGGCTCTGTCGAAGTACCATCAGGACCACCCGTACACCATCACCTGCCAACGGACGCCATTGACGGTGCGATACCAGCCGGGCGAATCGGACTCGGGGTTGTTCGGCGGCAACTCCAACTGGCGCGGGCCGATTTGGTTTCCCGTAAACTACTTGCTCATCGAGTCGTTGCAAAAGTTCCATCATTACTATGGCGACGACTTCAAGGTCGAGTGCCCCACCGGCTCAGGCAAGTTGCTCACCATCAACGAAGTGGCGAACGAACTAGCGCGCCGGCTGACAGGCATCTTCCTGCGGGATGAGCACGGCGTGCGGCCGGTCCTGGCTTACCATGACAAGTTGCACAAGGATCCTCATTTCCGCGATTATGTCCTGTTCCACGAATACTTCCACGGGGACACCGGCCGGGGCGTCGGGGCGTCGCACCAGACCGGCTGGACCGGGCTGGTTGCCAAGCTCTTGCAGCCGCGCCGGCCGGAGCCGCCTGTAGAATTCGGTTCCCAAGTTGCACAGAGGAGTCAAGCTAAGGCCCTTGCGCCCGTGTAATGCTCATTGCCGTATCCCTTTCCTGGAGGACAATTCATGAACGCGCTGCTCGAACCAGAAGCCCTTCCCGAAGTCGTGATGCCGACCTGTCCCATTCGCAAGGTTTTGAAGGGACAGAAGGCCCTGGTGACGGGTGCCAATTCCGGCATCGGCAAGGGGATCGCCATCGCGCTGGCCCACGCCGGCGCCGACGTGGTCGTCAACTTCGTCTCCAACGAGGAGGTCGCCCAGCAGGTTGTGGAGGAAGCCTCCCGCGGTGGCAGCCGCGTCAACGCCCTCAAGGCTGACATCTCCGACGAGGCCCAAGTCCAGGCCATGTTCAAGCGGATGATCGAGGATTTCGGCACCATCGACATCCTCGTCAACAACGCTGGCCTCCAGCAGGACGCGCCGCTGGAGACCATGACGCTGAAGCAGTGGAACAAGGTGATCGGCGTCAACCTGACCGGCCAGTTCCTCTGCTCGCGCGAGGCCGTCCGTGAGTTCAAGCGCCGCGGCGTCCGCAAGGAAGTGTCCTGCGCGGCGGGCAAGATCATCTGCATCAGCTCGGTCCACGAGGTCATTCCGTGGACCGGGCACGCCAACTACGCGGCGAGCAAGGGCGGCGTCTTGCTCATGATGAAGAGCATCGCCCAGGAGGTCGCGCCCTACCGCATCCGCGTCAACAGCATCTGCCCGGGGGCCATCCGCACACCGATTAACCGACAGGCCTGGGAGACGCCCGAAGCCTACCAAGATCTGCTCAAGCTGATCCCCTACAAGCGGATCGGCGAAGTGGAGGACATCGGCCGAGTGGCGGTGTTCCTGGCTTCCGACGACGCGGATTACATTCATGGTACCAGCCTCTTCGTGGACGGCGGCATGACCTTGTACCCTGGCTTCGCGGAGGGGGGCTAGATCGCGGCCATGATCCACGCACTCCGCATGCACTGGCCTGAGTACCTCATGGAGGCAGCCGGACTTGGGCTGTTCCTGGTCTCGGCCGGTCTGTTCGGGACATTGCTCGAATACCCGCAATCGCCCGTGCATCGAGCAATCGCAGACCCCTTCGCCCGCCGTGCGCTCATGGGTGTCGCAATGGGATTGACTGCGGTCGGCATCATCTACTCACCGTGGGGCAAGCAGTCCGGGGCGCACATCAATCCTGCGACGACGTTGACTTTCTGGCGACTTGGCAAGGTCGCGGGCTGGGATGCAGTGTTTTACGTAGCCGCCCAGTTCGCCGGCGGCCTGGCAGGTGTCCTGCTGGTCGCCGCGATCCTCGGTGATTGGTTTCTGCCATCGCCTGTCGAGGCGGTGGCCACCGTGCCTGGTGCCCAGGGAGCAGCCGCTGCGTTCGTGGCGGAGGTGGCGATGTCTTTCCTGCTGATGCTGATGGTCCTCTTCGTCAGCAACTCAGCGAGCATCGCCCGTTACACGGGCCTCGTGGTGGGACTGCTCGTGGCGGCTTACATCACGCTGGAAGCTCCGGTGTCGGGCATGAGCCTGAATCCTGCCCGCACTTTCGCCTCGGCCCTGCCGGGGAACACATGGACCGCTCTGTGGGTCTACTTCACGGCGCCGCCGCTCGGCATGTTGGCGGCGGCCCAGACTTACCTGTGGCTGAGAGGAAGGGGAGCGGTTTACTGTGCCAAGATGCACCATCAGAACAACAAGCGCTGCATCTTCTGTGATTCTCGTGCGGCATCGCAACCCGGGGAGCCTCCAAATAAGAAGCCCTACCGGGTTCTGGCTGTCCGGTGACCCAGGGCTTGGCGGCGCATTGTCTTTTTAGGAGTCTCATATGTCCACATCCACGCAGTTCGACGTGATCATCATCGGTACTGGCGCCGGCGGTGGGACACTCGCCCACAAGCTGGCCCCCTCTGGCAAGCGCATCTTGCTGCTGGAACGGGGCGGCTATGTCCCCCGCGAGAAAGACAACTGGAATCCTCTCGCGGTCAACGTCGAGGAGAAGTATCACACCAAGGAGGTCTGGCACGACAAGGACGGCAACGAACTACACCCGCACACGAGCTACAACGTCGGCGGCAACACCAAGTTCTACGGAGCTGCCCTGTTTCGCCTGCGCAGGGCAGACTTTGGCGAGATCCGACGATTCCATTCAATTAACTCCAAAGTTGGTAATTTTGTTTAAACAATTTTCATTGGTTTGTCCGTTGTTTTCATTTTTTTTGACTGCCAGCAATTACCCCTCCTCTGAGAGCTTTGTCGGGCTTTGGATAACACTGGAAATCCGCGCCACAATTGGGCCGATGGCCGACTCCTTTTCCCAACCTTCATCCTTGGCCAAGCTGGGAGGGGTTGGTATCAAAATGATCCGGAGTTGAGTAAGTTGAGCACGGGGGCTATTATTTTCAAAATGGACTTCTCGCATAAGGGGAGAGTTGACTGTCGGTGACGCTGAGGGTAGCGAGGAAGCCGTGTCCGCCAACGTTGTCGATGCCGCCGGCGAAGCATTCTCTTCCTCGCAACGATAATACTGTGGGCCGGATATATTGCAAAAAGTTGCAGGGTTTATGTGGCAGCGCGCCTCAGTAACTATAGGCGCCCTGATGCAACTCGGTTGGAGTCTGTCCGGAAAGGGGTCAGACCCGCGTTTTTCTACCTAGGAGACCAAACTAATGTTTACCCACTGGTTACCGTGGCTTCGCTGTGAGACCAAGACCCTAAAATGCCGATCGAGCCGATCGCGGCGGCCGGCCCGGAAATCCCTGCAGCTGGAAAAGCTGGAAACGCGAACGGTACCCGGCTTTCTCCCGCCCGTCTCGTACACCTTTAGCGACGCACCGGTCCAACCGGTGATTGCCGACTTCGATCACGACGGCACGCCTGACATTGCCGTGACGGTTTCCCGAGGGTCTGGCCAGAGCGGCTACATCGCTATCTATTTGGGCGATGGGAATGGCGGGTTCAAGCCTGCAGGAACCTATCCCGTGGGCACTTTTACAGTTGGCGATTTGCGGGCCGTCGACCTGACCGGAAACGGGAACGTCGATCTGGTGGCCACCAACTGGTACGACAGCAATGTATCCGTACTTCTGGGGCACGGAGACGGTACTTTTGCTCCCGCGCTGACGTTTGCAACTGGCTTCGATCCACGGCACCTCGCGATCGCCGACTTCAACGGTGACGGCATCCCGGACCTTGCTGTAAGTGACGTGGGCAACGGCGGCCCTGGAAACGCCGGCGTGAGTGTGCTCTTGGGCAATGGCGACGGAACTTTTCAGCCCGCCCGCCATTACGCCGTGGGCGGCGATATTACCGGCCTGGTTGCCGGCCACTTGCGCGGGAATGGCTCCAATGATATCGCGTTGACTAACCGCAGTGGCAGTGTGGCAAGCGTGCTGCTGAACGACGGCGACGGCACCTTCCAGCTACCGGTGAGCTATCCCGTCGGCAACGATCCATTTGGAGTTACCCTTGTCGATCTCAACGGAGACGGCAACCTCGACATCGTCACCGCGAATGTCGGGGACCATTCGCTGAGTGTTTTGCTGGGTAATGGCGACGGCACCTTCGCGCCGAGGGTCGATTATTCGACGGGCAGATCCACGCCGGAATACCCGGTGTCCGGCGACTTCAACGGTGACGGCATCCCAGACATCGCGGTAACCTCGAGCACCGACTCGGGCATCGGCGTGCTGTTGGGCGACGGTGGGGGCGGCCTGGTTGCGATGAGAGCCTTTGCAGCGTCCGGGAACCCGGCCGGGGTCGCCGTCGGGGACCTCAATGGCGACGGCTTTCCCGATGTCGTGATCACAACATTCCGGACAACGAGCCAGCGGTACACGATGGACGTATTGTTGAACGACGGCAATTGGGATCCCTCAGCGCCCGGACATGGCGGGGGAGAAATCAGTAGGGCGATCGCAGCAGCTTTGGCCAAACCGCCGGACACTTTGGAGGTGCAAAAGACGCCGGGACGATGGACCAACACGGATGCTCTGTGGACGCGCAACGATGAGGCGACCCAGATGACCGTGACCGATACGATCGGAATGCCGGCCGCCAGTGCCGCTCCTATCTTCTTGGGGTGGAGAGCGCCCGCGCCGTTCGAGCTGGATGTCGTCGAAGATCTATGTGCCATTTAGGCACTGCCCCGCTCGGAGCATGATCGATAAGATCGAGTCGAAACAACTTCGCCTGAGTTTGACATGGCCGGCAACCGAATTCCGAGCCTAATCCAGAAACTGCGCCGAGCCGTGGCGCCGGATGCCGGCGCAATGGCGGATGCAGTGCTTTTGGAACAATTCGTTACCCAACGTGATGAGCGCGCCTTCGAGCTGTTGGCGTGGCGACACGCGGCAATGGTACAAGGCGTCTGCCGCCGCATCCTGGGCAATGTTCACGAGGTTGAAGATGCTTTCCAGGCGACGTTCCTGTTGCTAGCCCGTAAGGCCGCCGCTGCCGCCCGCCACCAATCGGTCGGGGGGTGGCTGTACACGGTAGCGTATCGGGTAGCCCTACGCGCCCGTGCGCGCCATTTTGCCCGCATAGCTCGGGAGCATCCTCTTATCGAGCCTCCGCCGGTAACCGGCCCGGATCCCGCGGACCAAGCAATGTGGCGCGAGGCCCAGCGAGTGATTGACGAGGAGGTGAGCCGGCTACCAGAGAAGTATCGCGTGCCGTTCGTGCTGTTCCATCTTGAGGGGCGGAGCATTGCCGAGGTGGCGCGGGAACTGAACTGCCCGATCGGCACCGTGGAATCATGGCTGACGCGAGCGCGCCAGCGGTTGCGTGACCGCCTGGTTCGGCGCGGTGTGACACCCGGCGCGGGACTATTCACGGCCCTGGCGCCCGAACGAGAGACAGCACCCGAGACGGCGCAGGTGCTTCGCGGTGCCGGGGCAGCGGCTCCGGGGTCATCCGGGGCGGTTTCCGCAGAGGCCACCGCCCTAGCCGAGGGGGTAGTGCGCAGTCTCGGGACGGCAAAGGCCCGAGCCGCGTTCGTGTTGTTTGCGGGCGCCACAGCGTGCACTCTTGGTTTGGCGATGCGTGCGCGACACGAACCCGTCGCTCATCCACTGACGCCAGCAGCGTCGTGGCAAGACGAGGCGGGCCCAGCCGCTCCGGTTCGGTTCGGGAAACCCGTCGCGCTCGGGACGCTGACCGGTCATAACTCCGGCATCAATGCCATCGCGCTGTCACCGGATGGAAGAACGCTTGCCTCGGGTGGTCAGGATTGTCAGGTGAAGCTGTGGGACGTTGAGACGCGCAGGGAACGTGCCACGCTGCAGCAAAAAACCCGATTGCCAGAAGCGCAGCGGCAGGCGCACAAAAGCCCGGTCTTTGCGGTAACCTTCAGCCCGGACGGCAAGACTCTGGCCTCGGCAGGCGGCAGCGATTTGACTGTGAGATTGTGGAATGTCGCGACGGGCGAGGAGAAAAAGATATTCCGGGTCGATACCTTCGAAGTTTATGCCGTTGCGTTCAGCTCGGACGGCAAGGCGCTGGCGGTCGCGGGCGGGGCATCGCCCGCGGGTCTCGACCGCACGATCCGGTGGAGTTTCGACGAGATTCCCAAGGATGAAAACTGGTACCGAGAAAGCGGCGAAGTACGCGTGTGGGATTTGGCAACACAAAAGGACCGCACTTTTTTTCGCGGTGACACGGGCCGCGTCCATGCCGTGCAATTCAGCCTAGACGGCACGACTTTGACCGCCGGATTACGCGACGGTGCGATCCGACGGTGGGATGCAACTAGCGGGAAAGAGCTCGACCCCCTTCGGGAAAACGCTGCTGGGGCCGTCCGAGGCCTGGCGATTAGTCCGGACGGCAAGACGCTGGCGGCCGCGATAGTGAACGGGTCGGAGAACGTGGTTGAGCTATGGGACCTGCTTTCGGGTCAGGCGCGGGCACGTCTGAAAGCTCCCATCATGGTATGGTGCATAGCCTTTGGCCCAGATGGGACACTCGCCATAGCGGGCAACGTCCCGCCGAGCGACCTCCAGCACTACTACGACACCAGTGGAGAGGTTTGGTTCTGGCATGCGGCGACAGGCCGGCTTCACCCTATGCCGCTAAGGTTTCCGCACTACGGCCAATCTGTGGCGTTTGACGGCAGCGGCACAACGCTGGCAGCGGCAGGAGGGCGCGGCAGCCAGCGTGCACTGGGCCAAGGATCCGGCGAGATCAGCCTGTGGGCCTTGACGCGGCAGGATGCCACGGCTCCTTGACAGCGTTGCAACGCATCACTCAAGGCAGCGGCTGGCCGGCTGCGCGGCCGAGGACGGATTGTACCGTACTAGCAAAACAGCACAGGAGCGATCCATGCTGGTCGGAGCCGGCTGCAATAAGGGCGAACGTAGCGGCTCGCGAGCAGGCGGAGACTCGAAACTTGCAATCCGACGCGCAAGAATGAGCAGTCCGGTTCCAGTGAAGCCGGGCTGCTCGGCTGCGTTGGACGGCATCGCCGGAATCGCTAGGGAAAGCAGATGAATGTGAAAATCTTGTTCCAAAATAGTGAAAAAACAAGGAATTTTTTTCTTGCTATTGCTGGTTGAATGTAGTATTCAAGATCTGTGGTTCATATGTGGGTATTGAACCAGCTGTACTGGCCCATCTGCAGAAATGCCCTTTCGCTCGCACCTTTGATTCGCAACCATAGGAAACTCTCCGATGATTACCGAGCAAAAAACGGCTACGGGAAACGCGTTTACCTTGATAGAACTCTTGGTCGTTATCGCGATTATCGGCGTCTTGATTGCCCTTCTTCTTCCCGCCGTGCAAAAAGTCCGGGAAGCGGCCAACCGGATGGCCTGCCCGGGGCCGACGAGCAGATTGAGGTAAAAGTCCGGGAGGCGCTTCCTGACGCCCCCGCAGGTCCGATCCGCTACGTCGCGCACCTCCCCTCCGGCTCTGTCCTCGAAGGTCGTTGCAACGGGCAGGTCGTTTACTTCCTCAAGACTTACCAGGGGAATTCGTTCAGCGGATATAAGGCGGGAGATCAACTACTCGGGATTCAAAAGGAAGGCCATGCAGTTCATTACGAGGGGCGTCTGAGCCCGGACGGCCTGCAGATCGAAGGGCAGTGGTCGATCGAGGCGGACCCCGAGTATGGAACGCGCCGAACCGATGGCCTTTTTCTTCTTCGGCGCCAACTGATAGGCCTCGACCCGAAGTAGCAGGATCGGGAAACGTCGCAACAATTGCTCCGCCCGTTCGCGCGGACCTGATGGCGGCGTATCCCGTGTCCACGTACGTCAACAATCCCCGCAACGAGGGATCGCGGTGTCTCGAACCGGCGGCGTAAGAGTTCCACCAACCTCCGTTGGCCCGGACCGTGATTAACTGCTATCATCCAGGTCACACACAAACTAAAATGAAAAGAATTCGACTCATTCTGTCCCTATGCATCATGGTCCCGGCCTTTGCCATCCTGGGTGCATTCGTAACCCTCAATACCGGAGCAAATCCGTTGTTCGGCTTGGTTGTCGGTGCCGCCATCGGGGCTTTCTTCGGGTTGTTGTTCGGTGGAGTCAAGGGCCGGCGGGTGGATGCCATATATGGACCAAAACGTCGCGAAGAATCTGAATGCCCTACTGAGCTATCGTGGCACCAGCGTTAGCCAGTAGCCTTTGGACCAGGCCGCTTTTTGGGAAAACCGTTCTTAGTCCACCGCGGCTGGTCACTTGGCGGTTTGCAGCCTGGCCCCGGCCTCGGCCAGTTTTTGTTGCAACCGGCACTGAATGGCGAAGACCGGCTGGGTGATCTCCAGCCAGCGGGTGCTAAGCTCATGGCATAGATCGCTGGCGTCTTTCAGGAGTTTGGCGATTTCTTCCTTGGTGTGACTAGCTGAAAGTTGGACGGCGGTGCTGGCCAGCCGCTCCGCTTCAGCCTCGGCGTCTGTAACAGCAACGCCAAAGACTTTCAGTGCCTACGATTCTCGACACTGCCGGCCGACTGGCCGGTCTGAGTTGGCGCAAAGAACGGACCAAAACAGACCGGCCAATCCGCGAACGCTTCGCAGGTGTGCCTTCCATTGGGGACCAAAACCATTTGCCTTGATCTCTGTTAAACATTACTTCTTCTGCTAATTTGGCTGGAACAGAGTCCCACCCAGCTGCTGCACTCAAGCGCGTCTACATACCCACCCCGCCCTGTAACCGACGAGGAAAGCCCATGTTCCCTACCTTGCACCGCCTGGGGGGTTTCATAGCCAAAAAACGGCCACACCTCCGGGGGGATGTCGTCGAGGAGTCGGCCCCCGGCCAGCCAATAATTGGACTTCTGGTCGATGTGCCTGATTTCCACGCGCACCCACGAGCAATCAAACGGTGCGTTGGTGGGTCTGACTTCCAAATCACTTTTGTCGCCGACCGGACCTGTGGACCAGGCTACCGCGGGGGCGATGAGAAGGAAGCCGAAGCCTCCCGTGGAGCGGTCGATGACCCAACCCTCCTGCGGTTTTTCTTCCTCGCCAGTGCGGATTAACACCCGGACCGAGTGTCTGCCGCAACGGACTGCGCCGCGCTGTTCATGCGAGGGATGACTGAGGTGGAAGGGCAGGTCCTCCGGCGTTCGCCGCTTTCTTTTCTGTGGCGTAGACAGCCAGCATGTTAGCAGGCCGAGCAGGAGGGTGCTAACGGCAAACCCGCCAAAAACAGGGAACATGGTCTTTCCTCGTGGGTTACAGGGCGAGGTGGATATTTGGACGAAGCCGCCGGTCGCGGCGTGTCTTCCTTTCAGGAGGAGTCGGTTTCCGAAGAGAGAGCCGCCACGGCCCAGAAGATTTTTTGATAAATCTTGCGCCAACAACCGATCACGCTCCCGTGTGCTGCGCCCTGGGGCTTTTGCGGGCGAGCTGTATTGATACTCCGTCTCTCGCAACGGATGGAAGCTATAACGAAGCTTTTTTGCCTAAGCAGAACTGCTACCGAATTGTGGGGCGTTAATTCCAGGTTGGCAGCAGCGATACGGCCATGGCGGCTAGTCTTGCCTGGCTGCGCTGCTTTGTTCATTCAATCCCGCGAAGGACCGGGGGTCGGCACCGGGGCAGGTCTTCGATAACAGGGGCCAATAGAAATACGGAAATCTCAGAGCTCGTGTTAACTACTATGACGAATTCGAGTCCCTTTCGGGGAGGTAGTTGATATGGTGAGAAATTTCGCGACAATCGTGTGAAGGTCAAGGAGAAGTAGCCGGCACGGGGCTGTTACGATCCGCTGCGCAGCAGGTGTAGAATTTCCCGGTGTATCTCGGACTTGGTGAGTGTCTGGACAACCTTCTGCCCTTATGCGCGTCGGTGACGGCAGCCCTCGGCAGGAGGGTCACCGTGATCGTCACCTAGACGCCAGTTACCGATCTATCAAGAGAAGGATGCCTGCCGCGATGGCCAGAATCGCCATAATGACGGCACTCCCCTGGAAACTCAGGTGGAGAATCACCATCAAGCCCTGCACGATGAGCCAAATGCTCAGCAGAATCACACCGATCTTTTTCGTGAAATTCATGACGCACCACTGACCTCCGGTTTCGGTGCTGTGAATCCGTCCGGCCCGGGCTGCGGCCGCTCGGCCCAAACCACTATTTTACGCGGCGGAGGCCGGCTGCGCCTCGAAAGAGACTCGAAACTTTGGCACAGCAGTTAACACCGGCTCTGAGACTTGCCTAATTCTATTGGCCCATTATTGTTGACGTGGCCTGCACTGACAAGTAGCCTACCAGCAGGGGAGGCCATTATGGACACCGGGAATGATGGCCTATCGCTAACCGCAGGGGTGATGGTCTACGTCCACCTGGAATGCCTGGCTCCGTTCTTGGCGCGCATTGAGCAAGAGCGCGCGACGGTCCAACCCGACCGGCTCCGCTTCTGGAAGCCAGAAGAATTGATTGGACGGTACAGGGACATCACCAACTGTGATCAGTGTGGGAACACCTTCGCGCAGACCGACCGTGGGTATCTCTGTTGTTGGGTCGTGAGCCTAGAGCAAATGGCTGTCTGGCTCAGCGCCCAAGGCGGAGAGGCAACCGCACTGCCGCCAGAGTAGAGCGACGTGGTTCGGGGGAAGCACTCGAAAGCAGGAGCCAACAGAATTAGTCAAGTCTCAGAGCTTTTCGTCGAAGACGGCGTTAATTCCCCGGATCGAGATCAGCTTCCGATCACCTTTAGCCGATTCATAAACAATCTTAGGTTGGTGGCTGGCGTCCTCTCTTTAGGCGGTTGACGCATCCGCTGGCGGCGCTGCCCGGCTAAGGGCGTGCGGATGGTCCGTTCGACTGCTATGGCGACACCTCCCAGACTATGATCGTGCGATCATCACTGCCGCTGAAAATACGGCGGCCGTCAGGACTCAGGGCGACGCAATGAACCCAGCCGATGTGGCCCTTGTAGGTGTGGATCTCTTTTCCCGTCGCCGCGTCCCAGACCTTGACCGTTCCATCGGCGCTGCCGCTGACAATTTGCCGCCCGTCCCTACTCAGGGCCACGCTGCGGACTCCACCGGTGTGGCCCCGCAGAGTGTGCGTTAGATTGCCCGTTGCGGCGTCCCAAACTTTAAGCGTCATGTCGTCGCTGGCGGTAACGATGTACCGCCCGTCGGCGCTTACCGCTACGCTCAAGACAGTGCCCGAATGAGCGCTGATTGTGCGAGCTTCTTGCCGCGTGACTATGTTCCAGATTTTGATCGTCCCATCGGAGCTAGCGCTAACAATGGACCGGTCATCGGCGCTAACGGCCACGTTCCAAACCGGGCCCGTATGGCCACGGAACGTACAAATCTCCGAACCGCTGGTTTGGTCCCAGACCTTGACCGTTCGATCCTCGCTGCCACTGATGATCAGTTTGCCATTGGCGCTCAGGGCCACGGTTGTAACCGTGCCTGTGTGGCCCTTGAGGGTCAGGGTTTCCTGACCCGTGTCTCCGTCCCAGACCTTGACGGATCCATCCCTACCGCCGCTAACGATGCGCTGGCCCTCAGCGCTGACCGCCACGCTCGTAACAGCTCCGGAGTGATCTTGGACAGTGCGAGATTCCTGACCGGTCGTGGCGTCCCAGACTTTTAGTGTGTTATCCGAGCTGCCGCTGATGATCAGTTTGCCATTGGCGCTCAGGGCCACGGTTGTAACCGTGCCCGTGTGGCCCTTCAACGTACGGGTTTCCGGGCCAGTCGCCGCATCCCAGACCTTGAGCGTACCATCGAAGTCGCGACTGGCGATGCGTTTGCCGTCAGCACTCACAGCTATGTTCGTAAAAGGGATGGTGTAGCCGTCCATGGTGTGGCCCTTCAACGTGAAAGTTTCCTGGCCCGTGGCTGCGTCCCAGACCCTGAGCGTCCCATCGTAGCTGCCGCTGAAAATGCGGTTGCCGTCGACACTTGTAGCCACGCTCATAACAACGCCCGTGTGGCCCTTCAACGTGAGGGTTTCCTGGCCCGTGGCTGCGTCCCAGACCTTGAGCGTCTTGTCGTAGCTGCCGCTGACGATGCGCCGGGCGTCGGCGCTTACGGCCACGCTAAAAACGGTGCCAGTGTGGCCCTTCAACGTGAGGAGTTCCTGACCCGTGGCGGCGTCCCAGACCTTGACGTTCTTATCGTAGCTACCGCTGACAATGCGCTTTCCGTCGGCACTAAGGGCCACGCTCATAACCGGGCCCGCGTGGCCCTTTAACGTGAGGGTTTCCTGTCCGGTGGCGGCGTCCCAGATCTTGAGCGTCTTATCGTAGCTCGCGCTGACGATGCGCTTTCCGTCGGCACTAAGGGCCACGCTCATAACCGGGCCCGCGTGGCCCTTTAACGTGAGGGTTTCCTGTCCGGTGGCGGCGTCCCAGATCTTGAGCGTCTTATCGTAGCTCGCGCTGACGATGCGCTTACCGTCGATGGTTATCGCCACCCCAAAAACGGTGCCAGTGTGGCCCTTCAACGCGAGGGTTTCCTTTCCGGCGGCCGTGTCCCAGACGTTAAGCGTGTTACCGGCGTTGCTGACGATGCGCTGGCCGTCGCCGCTCACGGCCACGCTCATGAGGTCGCTGGTGTTCCCCGTCAAAGTGAGGGTTTCTCGGGGGGTGGCTGCGTCCCAGACCTTGACCATACCATCAAGGCTGCCGCTGATTATTCGCTGGCCATCACTGTTCAGGGCCACACTCTGAACCCAGCCGGTGTGGCCCTTCAACGTGCGTGTTTCCTGGCCGGTGACCGCGTCCCAGACCTTGACCGTCCTATCGGGGCTGCCGCTCACGATGCGTTTGCCGTCAACGGTCATTGCCACGCACGTAACCGTGCTGGAATGGCCCTTCAACGTGAGGGTTTCCTGTGCGGTGGCCGCGTCCCAGACCTTGAGCGTCTTATCGTAACTCCCGCTGACGATGCGATTGCCGTCGACGCTCACGGCCACGCTTAGAACCGCGGAGGTGTGGCCCTTTAAGTTGAGGGTTTCCTGACCGGTCGTGGCGTCCCAGACTTTTAGTGTGTTATCCGAGCTGCCGCTGACGATGCGCTTGCCGTCGCGGCTTATGGCCACGCTTGTAACTCCGTCCATGTGGCCCCTGAACGTAAGGGTTGCTTGGCCGGTGGCCGTGTCCCAGAGCTTGACCGTCTTATCGGAGCTGCCGCTGACGATGCGCTTACCGTCAGAGCTCACAGCCACGCTTGTAACTCCGTCCGTGTGGCCCCTAAACGTGAGGGTTTCTTGGCCGGTGGCCGCGTCCCAGAGCTTAACCGTCTTATCGGAGCTGCCGCTGACGATGCGCTTACCGTCAGAGCTCACAGCCACGCTTGTAACTCCGTCCGTGTGGCCCCTAAACGTGAGGGTTTCTTGGCCGGTGGCCACGTCCCAGAGCTTAACTGTCTTATCCCGGCTGCCGCTGAGGATGTGCTTGCCGTCGGCGGTCACTGCGACGCTGGCAACCGCGCTGGTGTGACCGTGGAAGGTCGTTTGATTGCTATCAAATAACTTCCGTAGATAAGCATGTTCCCAGCCGCGCTGGTCCCAGCGGGTGGCATCCAACAGATCGCGGGCACGGGCTACGTTATTTGCTTCCCATTCCCGCTGGGCCAAGGCAATTTGTCCGGCGTAGACCAGGCGTTCCGCCCTTTCCCGTTGGCGCTGGGCTTCGGCGCGTTGAGTTTCCGCTTCCAGCCGGTTCTTTTCGGCAGCGACGCGCTGGGTCTCGGCCTCTTGCTGGTTCCTTTCGGCGATGGTGCGTTGGCTTTCAGCTTCTTCCTTGCTCGTCTCGGCAGCGGCTTTCTGTTGTTTGGCATCGGTTAGTGCGGCGGCCAGTTCGTGGCTGTAGTAAAAGCCCACAGCCCCGGCTACCAGAGCCAGCACGGCGATGACGCTTACCACCAGCAAACCGGCGGCGGTGGGGCGACGGCGGGCCCACTTGACGGCGCGTTCCCAGCCGCGAATTGGCCGGGCCTGGATCGGCTCGTTCTTCAAGAATCGCCGGAGGTCGTCCGCCAGCTCCCGCGCGGTGCCATAGCGCTGTGCCGGCACCTTGGCCAGGGCTTTCAAACAGATCGTCTCCAGGTCGCGCGGCACCTTGTCGTTGATCTTCCGGGGCGCCCGGGGCTCTTCCTGCAACACCTGGTGGAGGATCATGTTCTTCGAGCCGCGGAACGGCAGTTCGCCGACCAGCATCTGGTAGAGGATGACACCGAGACTGTAGACATCGCTGCGGCGATCAGCCTTGTGACTCAGGCCGGCGGCCTGTTCGGGGCTCATGTAGGCGGGCGTACCGAGGATGTGGCCATCCATGGTCATGGTGACTTCGGCCTCATCGCGCAGGGCGAGGCCGAAGTCCATCACTAATGGCCGAAGGGATCGGTCATTAGTCATTGGTCCTTGGTTCTTGGCAGCTAATGACGCGTGACCAATGACCAATGACTCCACCATGATGTTGGCGGGTTTGAGGTCGCGGTGGACGACGCCGAGGGAATGGGCGTAGTCGACGGCATCGGCTACCGAGGCGAGGAACTCCGCGGTTTCGCGGAAGGTGAATTGGCGGACTTCCAATAAGTCTTTGAGCGGGACGCCGGAGACGAAATCGGAGACGATGGTCGGCAGGCCTTCCAGGGTCACGACCTCGTGGATGGTGACAATTCCCGGATGGCGCAACTGGGCGGCGGAGCGGGCTTCGCGATGGAAGCGTTCCAGGTCGGTCTGGGCGGTGAGCAGGCCGGTATGGGGGATCTTGAGGGCCACGATCCGGTCGAGTTCGGTATCGCGGGCGCGCCAGACGGCTCCGAAGGCGCCGAGGCCAACCCGCTCCAGCAGTTCGAACTTGCCTAGCGGACGCATGCCGGCGGTGGTTGATGTCTCGTGCGCATCGCGGAGTCGAAAGGAACTGCCGCAACCGGGACAGAGAACCTCTTCGGACTGGTCATCGCTCAGTTGAATTGGATTGTGGCAGGTTGGACAGCGCACCCGGCGGACGCCGTTGTCCGACCCCGGGAGGGCACTCTGCGTGCCGTCGACGGTGGCCTCCGCTGCCGACTTTGGCGGGAGATCGTCATCGGATAATGGTGGCTGGGTCATCAGTGCGATTATCGCATAACCAGCCCAGGAAGCAAGAGGCGCGAGGACGGGGGAAATGAACCGCGGGGGAGCTAGTTGATATGGAGCGAAATGTCGCGACAATGCAGTTAACGCAATGCGCCGAGAAAGGCTTCCAATTGGAGCGCATCCAATCACGAAGGTTGAATCTTTTCCGGTTTCGGTAAATTGTTCACCTTTAGAGGCAAGAAAATGTTTACCGTCGATTACAAATTCTTAAAATGTAGCGCGGTTCGGAAATGCAATAGTGAATAAGAGTCTGTTTCGAAATCTCCTCCGTTACAAGCTCTTCAAGAATGTCTCGTCTTCCCGCGTTACATCTGGTCGAGATGCTCCCCGATAGCCCTGTGGACGCGGTAGAGGATGCGGAAATACCAGAAGAATAGTGCCAGATTAATCAAAATCAGGATCCATTCCACAATGCTGAGCAGGACAGAGAGCGCGGTTATCCGACCCAACAGCAAACGGATCCCTGTGCCCATTGCGGCGGAAATGCAGGCCGCGATGAGCGATAGCTTCATGAACTCCAGGCACCCCTCGGCCAGTTCGTCCGCTTTCAAATTACGGGCCAGGGCGCTGAAGAGAAAAGGCTGCAAATATATTTGGAGAATGGCAGCCAAAGCAAGAACAATCAGGATGATGAGCCCGGAAATTGTGCCGGCAACAGCGCCAACGCTTGGTGGTGTCCTTGTCTTGAGCTTTTCAAGATCATTCATGGTCTTCTCATGTTCTCTTTTCCATTTCTCAAACTCTTGCCTACTGTTCTCGACCTCATTCTGCAGAGCTGCTTTTTGTTCTTTGCTGAGCGGGGTAACCGATGAACTTATGTGAGGAATGTTACTTGTCTTGATCGGCTCGCGCGGCTGCATCGCTATTTCCTGGGCCCGGGATACTGCAGTAGCGAGGGGCAGCCCGACGAAAATCACAACCAGGATGCTGCATAACCAGATGATGGCTGTGGCTCCGCAGAATACCCGGGCCAGGCGCTTTGCGTTGTATCGAACTGGTGCAAATAAAAACAGGCAAGAGCTGGCGAAAACCAGGGTCTCGTAAGCAAATAGGCTCACCAAGGGCCAGCCGAGGAGCGCACCCACCGGGATTCCCCAAATGCGCTCCGGTTTCAAGAAGAGGAGGACCAGAAACACCAAGAATAACACCAGCAGAGCTATCAGGAGCACCACGCCCCCAAAGAGCAAGAGCACTCCAAGGCGAACCTTTTTCCAGTCATCGAAAGTGCCTGACAACCGCCGCACGCTCCTGGGACGTTTTTTCCTCGGAACCGCTTCCTCGCTGTCGTCGCGCTCTGCTACGTCGGTGCTTGGCTGCGGAGTTGAGATCCTCCCGGGTTTTTCGTTTGTGGTCGCTTTTTTTCCCTGAGTCGGCAAGCGCCGCGGTGGTTTGCGTGCCGGCCCATCGCAGGCCGGCCGGGACTGAGTGGCTATGCCATAAACTGAGTTCTCTTTTGGTTGGGGACGATTCAGCGCAGGCTTCGCATTATCTTCACTCGCTGGTTGCTTATCCTTCGAAGCGGCATCGGCCCTGGAGATAGTCGGGACCGTCACGGCCGATCCGCAGCGGGGGCATTTGACTTTTCGACCCCCCCGATCGGCAGCGATCTTCAAACCTTGCCGGCAGGACGTGCATCGGAACGAGATGGATTCCATGTATGCTGCCCTTTCTTAAGGTGATCGACCATGTGTCGATGGGTCGTACGCCCGCCGTGAGGATTCCCATTTCGCATTTGGACTTTTGGTTGTTGGTTTTATTTGTTGCACGGGTTGCGGCGGTCGATAGTCTCCATCCAGTGGCGATCGGCGCGGGGCCACGATCCCCAGACAACTGCCCAGGATCGCCGCGACAATCAGGATCGCGAGCATTCGGTTGCGCCCTGCCCATTTGAAGGCTGGATGCCAGAATCGGACCCGCCGCGCCCGGACCGCCTCGCCGTCCAGGAACCGCCGCAGATCGATGGCCAGTGCGAGCGCGCTGGCGTAACGGCGGCGAGGTTCCTTTTCCAGGCACTTGAGACAAATCGCTTCCAGGTCGCGCGGCACCTTGGAGTACAGGCTGCGCGGCGGCGCAGGATCCTCCCCGTGCACCTGCGCGATCGTGTCCAATGGCGTCTCGGCTTTGAACGGCGGCCGGCCCGTCAGCAGCTCGTACAGGGTGGCGCCCAGAGCATAGATGTCCGCTGCCGGCCCGACGTCCTTGGTCTTACCCTTGGCCTGCTCCGGCGCCATGTAGCTGGGCGTCCCCATGATGGCATTGCTTGCGGTCAAGCCGGAGTCGCCGTCGACCCGTTTCGCCAGGCCGAAATCGGTGATCTTCGGCGTGGCATCGGCCGTCAGCAATATGTTCGCCGGTTTCAGATCGCGATGGACGAGCCCGGCCTTGTGGGCCACGTGCACGGCCCGAGCGAGGGTCTCGACCAGGGCCGCAGCCCGGCGGGCCGGCCAGGGCGTGGCGTCCAGACGCCGGGCCAGACTGCCGCCCTCGATGTACTCCAGCGAGAAGTACGCCCGGCCCTCATGTTCACCCACATCGTAGATCGGCACAATGTTCGGATGCGACAGGTGGCCCAGCGCCTCGGCCTCCCGGCGAAAACGGGCCAACTCTTGCGGGCCCGCATCGCTCCCCGACAGGATCATCTTGAGGGCCACCACGCGTTTGAGGCCTCTCTGCCGGGCCTTGTAGACGACGCCCATTCCGCCCTGGCCGATCTTTTCTAGGAGCTCGTAGTTGCCGAAGAAACGCGGCTGGTTCTGGTCGCCCTCGATCGGGATGTATGGCCCGGTAGGTTCACCCGGCATTTCCGGCTGGGAAGGTCCAGTAGGGCTCGGATCGCTACGGGGTACAGCTTCGGCTCGCAGGGCCGTGGTCAACCAGTCCCGGTCGAGTGTGGAGAACCGCGCGCGGTACTCTTCCGGCCTGGGATCCTCTCCCACGTGCCGCCGGTGATGGACCTCTAGTAGGATCAATTCCCGTAGTAATGATGAGCGATCGGACTCCCGCGTCGCGCTGAGGTAGTCTTCGATCCGGGGCGGCTGACCGGTAGTGCGGGCCTTTCGCCAGGCCGCCTCAAACTGATCGCAAACGTGGTCGATCCGTTGGGCCAGCGGCAACGACAGTCGAACTGGGTCCGGCCGGGGGACGGAGTTCATAGGGCGACCTCTGTTTCCCAAAGGCTGCGGATGATGTGCAGCTTGCGCTCTACGGTGCGCGGCGCGCAGTCGAGTTTTTCGGCAATCTCCTCGTTGGTATAGCCCTCCATCTTCCACAGCGCCACAGCTTTCAGCTCGGAATCGCCAAGCTGGGCCAGCAGCCGTTGGTACTCCTCGGCCACCTGGGCAGCAAACATGGGGGTCGGCTCGCGGCCCACGAGCTGCTCCAGGGCCCATGCACCGCTGTCCGTGCCGCGCCCGGCGGCCACGGTCGAGCCACCGCGCTTCTGCCGGCCTTCGTCGCGCAGCAGATGTAGCGCCTTGCGCGCTGTCAGGACGATCAACAGTTGCCAAAGGTTGTTTCGGTCGTCGAGGTTGGGGAACCGGCCGTTTTCGGCGCCCCGGCAGAAGCTGTCGAAGGCGCTCAGGGCCACGTCCTCTTCGTCGGCCGCGCGCGGTCGCTGCCCGCCCAGTTTCTTCCGCGCCAACCCGACGAGACTCTGGAAATAGCGTTCCCAGAGCCTCTGGGCCGCCGCCGGATTGCCCGCCTGGAGCAAGGCTAGCCAGTGAGTGACCGATCCACCGGACGCCATCTGCAGGGTATCCCGACCTTAAACTCGTGTGGCTGCGAATCAATCGGCAATGATAACAAAGCGTCATTTGCAGTAAAAGGGTTATGTCCATCAAAATATTTCCCATCGGAACGTGTGTGCGCAACACGCGGCGAAATCATGAAATCGCCGTTTGATGCACTACCTGGACAATGCCCAACCGGTCACGAAACCCGACAGTCGGCAGCGATTTTTTCTGTCGCGGCCAAATTCGTGAGTCCGCTGCCCGGCTGGCGATACGTGCGAATTGGATTTTTTCGGATTTTTGTGTCGGCCTGCGGCGGCAATTGGGCATTTGACTGGAAGATGGGAGAAGGAATGCAACTCCTTATGGTTCGACTGACAAGCCATCTCCTTATGTTGAAAGGTGTCAGATGAACGCACGATTCGAGAAAAGTTCCTCGGCTTTGTCGGAGCCGACCACGCCCAAAAAAGACGCGAAGTCCCCAGCCCGCCATCACAAGGGCCTGCCCTCCGACGCGTTGAAATGGGCCATTGGTTATTCCGCAGTGCCGGCGATACAGGTCAGCTGGTGGAGCCTGGTCGGCGGGCTCAGCGGCATGCTCCTTGGCATGATCTTGGTTAAGGTTGCCGGTCGCAAACTGTCGCTTCCACTCCACGAGGGATTGTCGGCTTTAGCGAAGATCATGGGCGTCCTTGCCGGCTATGCTGTGGTATGCGGCGTACTAGGGACGTTCGCCCGTTCATTTCCTCCGCTCTGCTTTGCTGCCTTGATCGGCGTTCTAAGTCTGCTCTTCGTGACTTGCCTCTGGAGGGTGCCGGCATGGATAGGGCGCCGCTTGCCGAGTGGCGGAATCGGCAGGCGATGCGTCGGGGCGCTGGTCGGCGCAGCGTCGAATCTCGTGGTCACTGCCCTCTATGTTCTCATTCTTGGCGCCATCATCGCTGTTGGCGAGGCCCTGCAGTTGGCGGTCGCCGCTTCTGGAAAAATCGAACGAACCTGCGCAACAGCGGCACCTTCCTGAGGGAATGTTAGTAACACCATGGTCATGGTGATCTTTTTAGTGCTACTGGGAATCGGTGCGGTTCGGGGGGCATTTCCCGGCCACAAACGATCCACCTAATAGGCGGATGCTGAGGACGGCATTCGCCGGCATTAAGCGCAAGCGGTAGCCGTGGGGTAGCTCCTCTGTGGGCCAGGTTATTCACGGCGACTCGTCAACGTATTGTAGTGCGTTCCCGTCGCACTCTTTCAGCATTGTGGCCAGCGGCTCCTGTGACGTAGGCAGCAGCGTTGTGGCGCACGCGGGCGTTTTAGCAGCGCGGGCGTTAACGCCATTGTCACGAAATTTCGCTCCAAATCAACCGGGTCCCCGAAAGAGACTCGAAACTTTGACACGCTGGTTAACTGAAGCTGTGAGGTTTCCCTAATTTTGTTGGGTCAGGTTCTCAATTCCGGGAAATCCAAATTCGAGTTCCATGAAGAAGGAATCTTGAGCCAGGCGGAAAGTTGTTGTGCGATGGGAAATCGGCAACGTGTTCGATTGAGTTCGAGTTGCCCCAGCATCTAGCAATTTGAGCGGCACGGGATTCATTTGCACGTCAGCCGAAAGATGGATGCTGGTAAACTCGGAGTGGGAGATTGCACGGTGCACAAGCGCCGTTCCCACGAAGCGGTTCAATTGGTCGCGTGACCCATGCGGCGCTGACCCATCGCACTCGCCCGGCTGCACCTCGTAGGCACCGATGTCGATGATGTCGTTCACGATGCGGGGGAAGCCCTCGCCTCTTTGGTCCCAGTCCGGGGCATCGGTGTTATCGCCTGCGTCAATGGCCGGGCTGCCGCATTGCAGGGCCATAGTCTGGGTGGGGCCGCCGTTGTATTGCAGGGGGCCAAGGAGCGGGTCGATGGGGTCGGAGGCGCTGCCGACCTGGTTGCCGTTGACCCCGTTGCTGAGGCCGGTCATGCCGGTGCCGTCGCCGATCAGGTTGTAGTCGCCGCTCGGGTCCAGGGCACCGTAAACGTCGTCAGGGGCTGTGCCGGTGTCGCCCCGGAAGTTGCCGGCGATCAGAGTGTTGTGCAGCACCGGCGAGCCGTCGGAAATGTACAGGCCGCCACCGTGGTAGAAAGCACCTCCTACGGTATTCGCCCGGTTGGCAGTGAGGGTCACGTTCGTCAGCGTGAGGAGGTGTGTCCCAAAGCCATTGTAGATGCCGCCGCCGGTGCCGGCGGAGTTGCCGGACAGGGTGCTGTCGCTGACCGTCACCGTGCCACTGTTGGCGATGCCGCCGCCGCTGTATATGCCGGCGGAGTTGCCGGACAGGGTGCTGTTGCTGACCGTCACCGTGCCAAACTGGCTGTTGTAGATGCCGCCGCCGGCGGGGGCTGAGTTGCCGGACAAAGTGCTGTTGCTCACCGTCAGCGTGCCATAGTTGGAGATGGCACCGCCACCGGAATAGGCGGCGGAGTTGCCGGACAGGGTGCTGTTGCTGACCGTCAGCCTGCCATCGTTGAAGATGGCGCCGCCGCCGGAGATGGGGAATCCAGTGGCGGAGTTGCCGGACAGAGTGCTGTTGCTCACCGTCAGCGTGCCACCGGTGTATAAGTACAGGCCTCCTCCCCGAACGAGGCCAACCTGGCCAAAGCCATCGCCGCCCGGGCCCCCATTTGCCTGGTTGGAGGCGATGGTGCTCGTCGAAATCGTGAGGGCGCTGCCGTTCACATAAAGGCCCCCTCCCTGGGCCGTTCCTCCGCTCCCACCGAGGATGCCGCCTCCAGTAATCGTAGTGGCGGAACCATCACCCCCGCGGCCGCCGGTGGTCCGGTTGCTCGCGATCCTGCTGTCGGAGATGTCCAAGGAGCCGACGCTGGCGAACACGCCGCCACCGGTTGCCAAGCCGCCCGTACCGCTCTGGAAGGAGTTATGGTCACCGCCGCGGCCGCCGGTAACCTGGTTATTGGCAATGGTCGCTCCCGCCAGGGTCAGCGCGCCCCCGGTAGAGTAAAACCCTCCCCCCCACGCGCCATGACCAGGCGCTCCTAACGAGGCGGCGTCGCCCCCTCGGGCCACGTTGTTCTGCACCACCACGTTGTCGAGCGCGAGGTCGCCGCCGTTATTGAGAATGCCGCCGCCCAGGGCATCGGTGGTTCCCGCCACCGCACCGTCCGATCCATTGTCCTGGGCCAGGCCGCCCGTGATGGTCAGATCCTGGAAGACGACTTGCGTGCCCGGATTGACGATTTGAAACACCCGATCCTGAAGCTGGCTGGCATCAATAATCGTGGACGGACCGGCGCCCTGGATGATCCAGCGGTGGCTGGTCTGGGTCAGGTTCAGGTCTCCGGTGAGGCCCGCCGTCTCGTGGCGGCCATTGACATTCCGGATGGTCAGGCTGTAGGTGCCGGGCAAGAGCTGGATGATGTCGTCATCGGTGCCGGTATCGGAATTGAATTGCAGGACAGCATCCCGCAAGCTGCCGCTGCCCAGGCCGCTGTCGGCAAACGTTGTCGGCGTAATGATCGCCGGGACGCTGCGGGCTTCCAGTGGTTCCAGGTGCAAGGGCCGCGGACGGCGCGGGCGGCGGCAGCGTTTGACCCAAGATTTCGCGGGCTTGAACCAAGACATACTGAACCTCTCAAAAAGATAAATCCGATAACCGGCCTCCGTTGGCACGGTAGCGTGAGAGTGTAAGCGACGCCGGAGGCAAAAGCAAACAAAAAAACGCATTTCGCGCCGGCCAGCGCCGGATCGAGTGCCATAGCTTCTCAGCGGTGGGTTCTTCCCCGGCCGCACTGAACAAGTCTTCGATCTCACCAAGGAACCCCACGCGAGTTTTTCGGCCCTTTTCCTATTTCAACTTCCTTTCTGAATGCGAACAGCTTTGCCCCCCCAATAAATAGGCACGAAAAATCCGTGATACCGCCGCGGAAAATGTTGCTGACCATCACCCGAGGCCATCCGGCGTGCGATCCTCGCGCTGCTTGAAACCGTACCAAACTAGGTCTTAGCCCCTGGGAGTGGCGAGGTAGCCGTGGATTGTGCCCGTAGCCCCGTAATATCCCACGATCTGGCCGAGGTCGTTAATCCCAAGGGCAACGGTTAAGGTCGAGCCGGGCGGATCGATTGTGGTGAAGCTGCCATCCACGTCCAGCAGGAAGCCGTGGTATGTGTCTTCACCTTCAAGGTACGTTCCCACGATCTGGCCCGCGTCGTTGATCCCAGCGACAGCGGGAAAGAACCCGCCTGGCAGTTCGATCGTCGTGTAGCTGCCATCCACGTCCAGCAGAAAGCTGAGGAAGCCCCCGCCCGTATCCTGGTAAGTTCCCACGATCTGGCCGGAGCTATTGATCCCATTGGCCACGGTATAAGTACCGCCCGGGACATCAAGCGTGCTGTAGCTGCCATCCGCGTCCAGCAGAAAACCGTGACCGCCGGCAGGGTCAGAGTACCCTCCCACGATCTGGCCGGAGGCGTTGATCTCAAGGGCAGCGGTACGGGACGCGCCGGGGACGTCGAGCGTGGTGTAGCTGCCATCAATGTCCAGCCGGAAACCGTGGTTCCCGCTAGCGTCCTGGAAGAATCCCACGATCTGCCCGGCGTCGTTGATCCCCTGGGGAGCGGTGCTAGTCGCACCGGGGACGTCGAGCATGGTGTAGCCGCCATCAGTGTCGCGGAGGAAGCCGTGGCCTCTGCCGCCGGCGTCATTGTACGTTCCCACAATCTGCCCGGATCCGTTGATCCCAAAAGGTTGTGTCAAGCGCGCGCCGGGCGGGTCGAGCGTGGTGTAGGTGTACTGGGCCTCCGCCGGCCCTGTCAGGCGCACGAGCAAGACCCAAGCCGCGAAACCGCAAAGAAGTCGTTTCATCGATGAAGTCCTCTCATTAAGCGGACGAACGACCTGCCGGCGCCACCCCGCAGGCCACTCCTCCAAAACTGGAGCATTAGAGCACGAGTATGATCGCCTTTTCCGGCGAAGTCAAGAAAAATCCGACCTACCGGCTTGGCGGTCACAACCAACCTACCGATCGGCGTGACGGTTGGGTATGCTCGTCCCAATGGACAGCACCAAGATAAAGCCCTGGCAAGCCCGGCTATTGTATACCACGCTCCTCCCCGCCCTGGGCTATTTGTGCCGGATGCGGGAACGCATGGACCGGTGAGGTTTTCCACCAAACGACAAGCTTTTGAAACTGACCGTAGCGGCTTACAACGCGATTCATTCGCTTACCGTCGAGCTGCATGACATGTCATGCGGGAGTGGGGTTGGGCGGGAAACGAAACGTTAGCCGGCGCATGCACATTTCCTGGGATGTATGCATGAACGGACCGAAAAAGCAGCGCAGACCAAAAGGCGAAAGTCAACAGGTTCCGTTGGTAACGACGAGAAAGAAGAAAAATCTTCAACGAAGACGGTTCATCAATTGACTTTCGAGGCCATTTAGCGATTCGGCTAGGCCCCGAGTTCGAGGAACTCGAAGGCGGATTCGACCTCGCACGCCGCGCGACAATACAAGCAGCGGTGGGTCTTCGGACTCACGGCCCGGCCACATTGCGAACACTTCTTCGCCGGGGCGCTGGCCCTCTCAGCCTCAACCTGCCGGAAGCGGTCGAGTAACTCGGCCTCCGTGAGGCCCTGCTTGGCGCTGAGGAGCGCGAAGAGGGCGCGCACGAGCACCGCTTGCCTGTCCGCGCGCCGCTGGAGGTTGGCAACCTCTTCCCGGAGGGCGCGGATTTCCCCCTGCGCTTCGTCCAGCTTCCTGCGGTCGGTCGGCGTGCCAAACGGAAACGGAATAGGGATCACTGCGCACCCCCTCACCATAGTGGCCGAACGACCGAGTTCAGCCGCCGCGGCCCCTGGACTGACTCAATGCCACGGAAAGCCGAAATGGGGCCGCGGTCGGCTGCAACGGCTGGATAATCATCATGGCCTCGTTGGGATGGGCGGGAGCCTGTCCCAATTAGAATGAGGGATCAAGGCGGTGCCTTGTCCCAACGTGGAAGTTTCAGGGAGAGAGTACCTCCCGCCACGATCCGGGATCAGGCCCCCAACCCATAAGGAGACCATGATGAGATTCTACTCAAGTCAGCATTAATTTTATGCGGGCATTGATCTGCACGCCAGGTCCATGCACTTATGTGTGCTGGACGCGGCGGGCACGGCCGTCTACGACCGCAACGTCCCCTGCCATTTTCCGACCCACGCTCGGAGGAGCGAGAGCCCGCCGTTTTGAATAGCCGACGCGGGGAACGCGTGATTTTCTGAGGCGCAGGCCAAGCGCCTGCAGTTGGCTGGTCCAGGCGAAGCACCGGCCGGCTTCGACCTCGGTTAGCTGTTTGGTGCAGCCTTCGGGCCGCAACCCCGTAATGAAAAAAGCAGCGCAGATCAAAAGGCGAAAGTCAACAGGTTCCGTTGGTAACGACGAGTAAGAAGAAAAATCTTCAACGGAGACGGTTCATCTATTGACTTTCGAGGCCATTTAGCGGTTGGAGTAAGCCGCTCTGCGGAGGAAGAAAGGCGAGCGGTTGACGAGTGGGGTGAGCCGAGGACTGGCTTGGGCCAGAATGACTTCGCGGCGTGCTCAATGGGAGCACGCTCATGTCTATCTGGCTCAAGGAG
>Ga0306920_100001883_pt1 | contig 26165 bp, 20 predicted proteins | sample flu12Cox44000170_FD_204666 | JGI IMG/M metagenome (GOLD analysis project Ga0306920, IMG submission 204666) | Lab enrichment of tropical soil microbial communities from Luquillo Experimental Forest, Puerto Rico - flux4day.12C.oxic.44.000.170 (v2)... | ecosystem: Environmental > Terrestrial >...
GTCGTAGAGCGCGAGGTCGGCGAGCGCGTTGTACGTGTTCCCCGACCGCTGGAAGAGCGCGTGCGTGGTCGTCCCCGAGGGGTCGGTCGGCTGCGCGGCGTTCCATTTCCCCTGGCTGGTCGGCTCCCAGTCGAACGTCCCCAGCCCCTGGTTGTTCGGGAGGTTGAACACGACGTCGTTGATCTGGCGCTCGAGCGGGCCGTACTCGGCGGCGAAGAACTTGATGTTCGGGTAGGTGCTCACGAGCTGCGTGAACGTCGACATCCAGCCGTTGACGGTGTTGGGGATGCTGTTCACGTCCCCCTGGTACTGCTGGTAGCAGGACTCCCCGAAGGCGTCGGGGACGGCGCCCTGCTTGACGGCGTTGTCTATCCAATTTTTCGTCGTCGAGAAGGCGTTGCCGCGGTCGATGTGGAACGACACCAGGATGCCGCTGTCGACCTCGCGCACCGCCGCGACGCCGGCCTTGAGCAGCATCCCGAGGTTGGTCCAGTTCGACGTGCTACCGGTGATCGGGTTGTTCATCCCCGACATCGGCTGCCCGCCGCTGTCGCAGCGGTGGATGAGCATCCCGGGCGTCGTCTCGTTGCCGATCTGGACCATGTCCGGTCGGGCGCCGCCGGCGACCAGCTTGGTGATGGCGTCCTTCGTGTAGTCGTGCAGCGCGGTCGCGAGATCGGCGATGGTGGTCAGCGACTGCCAGGCGACCGGCACGCACTGCTTGCCCGGGTCGGCCCAGTTGTCGCTCATGTGGAAGTCGACGAGCAGGCCCATCCCCGCGTCCTTGATCTTCTTCCCGAACGTGACGGTGTGGGCGATGTCGTCGTAGCCGTTGGTCTTGTCGTACCCGTCGGCGGCCTTGGGATCGACGAACGTCCGCAGGCGCACGAAGTTGAACCCCTTCCCCTTCATCTGCGAGAGGAGGTTGTCCTGCGCGGCGCTCGGCGCCGGCTCCTGATCGGTGATGTCGGCGCCGAGCATGAAGATGTTCGCCGGCAGCGCCGTCCCCCCCGCGCCCGCGGTCCCCGAGGCGCCGGCGGTGCCGCTTGTGCCGCTGGTGCCTGCCGCGCCCGTCGCGCCGCCCCGTCCGCCTGAGCCCGCCGTTCCGGTCGCGCCCGCAGCACCGCTCGCGCCCGCGACGCCGCTCGCGCCCGCGGCGGCGGTCGCGCCCGCGGCGCCCGTGGTTCCCGCCGTGCCCGCGGCGCCCGTGGCACCCGCCGCGCCCGTGGTGCCTGCCGCCCCAGTGGTGCCTGCCGCCCCGGTGGTCCCCGCCGCGCCCGTCGTTCCCGTACCCCCCGAGCTCTCGGTGCCTGCAGTCCCCGCGCAGCCCCAGAGCGCCGCGGCGCCGAGCAGCAGGGGGACTCTCTTCACCGCGCGCTCCTCGTCACAGCCGGCTCGCGTAGTCGGTCTTCATCTGGTCGTAGATCGACATCGTCGACGTGGCCGTGTACGTGCTGCCGTTGCGCGTCCAGAGGTTGGTCGGCTGCCAGTTGAAGGTGCCGATCCCCTGCTGGTTGGGCAGGTTGAAGATGACGTCGTTGGCGGGTCGCTGGTTGTCGCTGTACTCGGCGATGAAGAACTTGAGGTTCGGGTAGGCGCTCGCCAGCATCGTGAACGTGTTCTGCCAGTCGGACGGCTGCCCCTGCGTGTTCGTGTAACAGGACTCGCCGAAGGCGTCGAAGGGGACCCCCTTGCTGGTCGCGTTCTGGATGAAGCTCTTGCTCGACGCCAGATCGTTGCCGCGATCGAGGTGAAGCGAGATCTTGATGCCGGTGTCGACGTCCTTGACCCCCTTGGCCGCCGCGTTGAGCAGCATCCCGAGGTTGGTCCAGCCGCCTGCGGGTGGGCCGCCCGCCGGCGGGGCGCCCTTGTCCGTCGAGGAGTAGAGGTAGAGGGCGCCGTTGACGGCGTTGTAGCCGGCGATCCCCGCCTTGGGCAGGCCGCCGCTGTCGCAGAGGTGGATGAGGATCCCCGGCGTCTCCTCGTTCCCGATCTGCACCATGTCCGGCCGCGCGCCGCCCGCGATGAGCGAGGTGATCGCGCTCTTCGTGTAATCGTGGACGGTGGTGGCGAGGTCGCCGATCGTCGTGAGCGACTGCCAGGCGACGGGGACGCACTGCTTGCCCGGGTCGGCCCAGTTGTCGCTGTAGTGGAAGTCGACGAGCAGCCCCATGCCCGCGTCCTTGACCTGCTTGCCGAACGAGACCGTGTGCGTGATGTCGTCGTAGCCGTTGGTCTTGTCGTAGCCGTCGGCGGCCTTCGGATCGACGAACGTCCGCAGGCGGACGTAGTTGAACCCGTGCGCCTTCATCAGGGTGAGCAGGTTCGCCCGCGTGGCGTCGGGCTGGGTCTCCTGGTCGGAGATGTCCGCGCCGATGTCGTACGAGAACGGGAGCGTGGTCGCGCCGGCGGCTCCTGTCGTGCCCGCGCTGCCGGTGGTGCCCGCACTGCCGGTGGTGCCCCCGCTGCCGGTGGTGCCGGCGCTGCCGGTCGCGCCGCCGCGTCCGCCGGTCCCCGCGCTGCCTGTCGTGCCCGCGGTGCCGGTGGTGCCGCCGCGGCCGCCCGTGCCGGCAGCGCCCGTCGCGCCCCCGCGGCCGGCTGTCGTGCCGCCGCTACCCGTCGAACCCGCGGTGCCCGTGATGCCGGCGGTGCCCGTGGTACCGGCGGTGCCGGTGGTGCCGGCCGTGCCGGTGGTCCCCGCCGTGCCGGTGGTGGTGCCGCCGGTGCCTGTCGCGCCGGCGGTGCCGGTGGCGCCCGAGGTGCCGGTGGTGCCGGCCGCGCCCGTGGTGCCGGCACCACCTGTGGTGCCGGCCGCTCCGGGACCGCCCGTCGTTCCGCCGCCGCCCGGGCCGGTCGAAGCGGGGGATCCCGCGCAAGCGAACGAGGCGGTCGCGACCAGAAGCAGGTAAGCGCGCTTCAAGGGCAGTCTCCTGGGGCTGGAGGGGGGGAAGGAGGCGGGGAGGCCCGCTTCCTCTGTATGTCGCGCCGCCGCGGGGCCTTCAATCTTCTTGCACCGTGGGTGAATGGCACTTTGGGGACGGGGCCACCTTCGGGTACGTTGACGCGACCTGATGCTACGGGCCCTCCCCCTCGCCGCGCTGCTCGTCGGGCTTCCGCTCGCGGCGCTCGGATTTCCCGCTTGGTTCGGTCCCCTGCGGGGGGCGGCAATCTGGGGCCTCGGGGTGGTGCTCTGTTTCTCGGGGTGGGGCGGCTGGCTGCGGCGCCGGCTGGCGCCGGGGCTCGACGTCGACTGGGGCCTCCGGACGGCTTGGGGGATGGCGCTGACGTTGGCGGTCGGTGGGCCGCTCGCGCTCCTCGGTCTTGCCCGCCGCGGGGTCTTGCTCGCCTGGGTGTTCGCGGGGATCGCGCTCGCCGCGCGCGACGCCGCGCGCGCGGTCGCGGCGCGGTCACGGGCCCCGCGGGCGGGCGGGACCGGCTGGGACGCGCTCGCGCTCGCGGGCCTGCTCGGCCTGGTCGCCTTCGTCTACCTCGGGTCGGCGACGCGCGGCGGGCCGAACCCGAGCGACGACTGGGCGGCGTACCTGCCGTTCATCCACAAGCTCGTCCAGACCGGGACTTTGATCGAGCCCTTCAGCGTCCGGCGCATGGCCGCGTACGGCGGCCAGACGTTCTTCCAGGCCCTCGTCCTGTTCGGCGCCGAGGACGCGCAGATCCAGCTCTTCGATCAGGGCATCTGCCTCGTGGTCCTGGCCGGCGTGGTGCTCGGGTCTGCCCGCACCGCGCCCCGGACCTCGCGCGTGGTGGCGTTCATGGTCGTGCTCGCGCTGGTCATGATCCCGGAGATCCGGACCAACTCGGCGAGCGAGATCTCCGGCGCGCTCGGCCTGCTCGCGGCCTATCGCACGATGGTCCTCGTCGATCGCGAGCAGCTTCGAGGCTGGCGGGCGTCGCTGCTCGTCGCGCTGCCGCTGGCCGCCTTCGCGACGCTGCGCCAGCCGAACCTGTTCATGGCCGGGTTCATGCTCCTCGCGCTGCTCCTGCCGGCCGCGGGCGAGGCGCCGGCTGACCGCCGCCGGCGCTTCCTCGAGACCTCGGCGCTGGTCGCCGCCTGCCTGGTTCCCTGGGCCGCGCTCGCCTTCCGGTCGAACCACACCTTCCTCTACCCGCTGTTCCCCGGAAACTACGACCCCCACTACGCGGGGCTCGCGCACTCTCACAGCTGGGAGTCTCGCCTCCGCGTCTACCTCGGGGCGCTGTTCTACGAGGAGCCGATCCGCGTGATGCCGCTCCTGCTCCTGGCCGCGCCCGCCGTCGCCCGCGGCCCGAACCGGCGCGCGCTGCTCGGGCTCTGGCTGGGGACGATCGTGGGCTTCGCGCTCGTCGTGCTGGGCCTCCCCGAGCTGGACAACTTCAACATCGCCCGCTACGGGTTCGCGTTCGTGGTCGCGCTCGCGATCGCGACAGCCCTCGCCGCCTCGGATCAGGTCCTCGCGGCCGAGCCGAAGCCCGAGCCCCAGACCGAGCCCAGAACCGAGCCCAAGACCGAGCCGAAAATCGAACCGATCGCGCTGGCGCTGGTCGTGGTCGCGCTCGGGATCCAGATTCAGGGCACGCACGCCGCGGCCGTGAAGAACCTCGGTGGCGCGCTCGGCCGGATCTTCGCGGCCGATCGCAGCCCGCCGCCGATGGCCGCGGCCGCCCCCGCGGTGCAGAAGATGCAGGCGGCGATCCCCGCCGACGCGCCCCTGCTCGTGATGATCGAGCGCCCCTACCTGCTCGACTTCGCGCGCAATCCAATCCAGCTCCTCGACCTCCCCGGCGCGGCGAGCCCCCGGCGCGCGCTCCCGCTGCTCGAGGGGGGCGAGAGCGTCGCCCGCTACCTGGTCGGGGAGGGGCTCCGCTACTTCGCCTTCGCCTCGCCCGATCGGCCCGAGAACGATCTCTACCGGCGCTCACACTGGAAGGGCCAGCTCGGGGACGCGCGGGCGACGTCGAGCGGTGCGGCGCGCCTCTACGTCGCCACCTTCGACGCCACCGATTACCTCGCCCGGACGCGCCACGTGCTGTACGACGACGGCCACTTCGTGGTGGTCGACCTCGGCAGGCTCGGCGGCTGATCGGCGGTCATCGCCGGTTGATCGGCGGTCATCGCCGGTTGATCGGCGCGGTCATCGCCGGTTGATGAAAGCGGCCCCTGGCGGGCCCCGCACATAAGAAGTTGACACGGCACATCTGTTCCGTACCATACGTCTGTTCAGTAGCGATGCACGGGAGGTCCACATGGGTTCGCTGACGCTGGTGCGCGACGATTCGCGCGGCGTGCTGACCGATCGGCAGCGCGACATCTTGGAGTTCATCTCGCAGTCGATCCGGGAGCGCGGCTACCCGCCGACGCTGCGGGAGATCGGTGTCCACTTCGGCATCCGCTCGACGAACGGGGTGAACGATCACCTGCGCGCGCTCGAGAAGAAGGGCTACCTCGAGCGCGAGGACCTGAAGTCGCGGGCGCTGCGCCCGATGGGGGTGCGCGGCCCGGTGCGCGCGCCGACGCGCGACGAGGACATGATCGAGGTCCCGCTCATCGGGCGCGTGGCCGCCGGTGTGCCGCTCTTGGCCGTGGAGAACGTCGAGGACACGGTCAAGGTCGACCGCCTGTTCATCGGCCAGACGCGCGACGTGTTCGCGCTGCGCGTGAAGGGCGACTCGATGATCGAGGACGGGATCTTCGACGGCGACTTCATCTTCGTCCGCAAGCAGCTGCAGGCGAACCGCGGCGACATCGTCGTGGCGATGATCGAGGACGAGGCCACGGTGAAGCGCTACTACCCGGAAGGGGAGCACATCCGCTTCCAGCCGGCCAACAGCGCCATGCAGCCGATCATCGTCCGCAAGCGCGACTGGAAGAGCGTCAACTTGATCGGGATCGTCGTCGGCGTCTACCGCAAGATGCGGGTCTGATCTGCAGGTGCGGGCGCTGGCGAGCTAGAGCCGCGCCGCCGCCTCGCGCAGCGCCTCGGCGCAGCCGCCCTTGACCGGGCGGCCGTGGGCGGGGATGACGACCTCGACGCCGGCCACGTCGGCGAGCTTGCCCAGGCCGGCGCGCGCGGCCGCCTTGTCCTTCATCATGACCACCTTCATGATGCGCGGGACGCCGAGGCGCCCCTTGATGCCGCCGGTGACCGCGGCCATGAACTTGCCGCCGAAGCCGGGCGGGTGGTCGCGGTTGGCGACGATGTCCGAGAGGATCAGCGCCTTGCCGTCGGGGATGGCGACCTCGTAGGCGAGCTCGCCGTTCTTGAACCCCGGCACCTCGTGGATGCGCACGCCGAGGCCAGGGAGCGTCTCCTCGCAGGTGGCGTCGACGGGCGCCACCTCCTCGACCTTCTTGCGCACGGCTGCCGGGCAGACGACGCGCGCCCCGGGGTAGCGCGCCTTGTAGAAGGGGAGGTCCATGCGGTGGCCGCCGTGCGGCACCACGATGACTGACGTCCGCCCGAGCGCGTCCAGCTTCGCCATCCCCTCGTCGCTGAGCGCGACGACGCTGTGGAGCAGAAGCGTGCCGTCGGCGAGCTTGTAGATGGTCATGTTCCGCTTGAGCGGAAACGGCAGACTGCCGCGCACCGACCAGAGCCCGGGGGCGTGCGTCTCGAGATCGTCGTGCGGGAACAGCTTGTGCGGTTTGTTGGCCATCGTCCCTCCCTCCCGCGCGGGGAGATATCACGGCCCGCTGCGGCGATCCATGGCGCCGCCACCAACGGACTTGCTGAGGCCGCCAACTCCGTTGCCCGACCAGAAGGCGAAGGTCAATCCGCCCGCGGTCGCGGCGTTGGCGCGGCGGTTGCTCGACGTCAGGCGGAGGAGGAAGGTCATGACGGGACAGCGTCGTCTGCTTCGCGGTCGGGTGCTTCGCTGGTTCGCGGTCGGTGCCGTTCTGCCGGCGGTGTTCGCCTGCAACGCGCGGCTGCTCGAGGCGCCCGTACCCATGGCGTCACCGACGCAGTCCTTCCGGCAGGTGAACGTGTCGCACCCGGCCATCGACATCCTGTTCATGATCGACGACTCGTCGTCGATGGAGGGGGCGCAGGCGAACCTCCGCGCCAACATGGCGAGCTTCATGGACGTGCTGAAGGCCTTCCCCGGCGGGCTCCCCGATCTGCACATCGCCGTCGTGACCTCGGACCTCGGCGCCGGCGACGGGGTCTCGATCCAGGACTGTTCGGTGGGCGGTGACGGCGGCGTGTTTCGGTACGCCCCGACGGGGAGCTGTGCGTCAGTGGGCTTCACCGATCCGAACGCCACCTTCATCGTCGACTCGGGCGGCGGGAACCCCACCACGAACTTCGGCAGCCAGGACATCACGTCCGTGTTCCAGTGCATCACCGGCGTCGGCGCCACGGGCTGCGGGTTCGAGCACCAGCTCGCGTCGGTGGCACGCGCGCTCGGCGCCGACGGGAGCCCGCCGCCGCTCGAGAACTCGAACTTCCTCCGCCCGGACGCCTTCCTGCTCATCGTGCTCGTGACGAACGAGGACGACTGCTCGGCGCCACCCGGGAGCCCGCTCTTCGATCCGACGAGCGCCACGCTCGCCTCGATGTACGGCCCAACGCAGAACTTCCTCTGCAACGAGTGGGGGCACCTCTGCTCGCTCGGCGGCGCGCCCCCCGCGCGGCCGTCGCGCTACGCGCCGACGGGGAGCCCGACCGACGTCGTGACCTACTCGCCCGCGGGCGGGCCCGACGCCTGCGCGCCCGCGGAGGGGCAGGGGATGCTCACGCCCGTTGGCCAGATCGCCGACGGGATCAAGGCGCTCAAGGTCGATCCGGCGAATCAGATCTTCGTCGCCGCGCTCGCCGGCCCGACGACCCCGTACACCGTCGGCTGGCGGGCCGCGCCGACGGGGCAGGGTGGACCCTGGCCGGCCATCCAGCACTCGTGCGGCAGCGAGCAGGCGCCGTCCGGCTTCGCCGATCCGGCGGTCCGGATCCAGGCCTTCGTCCAGCAGTTCGGGGCGCGCGGTCTCTTCGGCTCGTTCTGCCAGGACAGCTACGCCCAGGCCCTCACCGGCATCGCGCAGGCCACCATCGTCTTCGTCGATCCGGGGTGCATCACCGGGACCATCGCGACGCGGCCTGGCTCGACCACGCCCGACTGCGCGATCGACGACCGGACACCCAACCCGAGCGATCCGGCTCATCCGCTGTCGACCGTGATTCCGTCGTGCGCCGACGTCGGTGGCGCCACCCCCTGTTGGAATCTGACGCCGGGCACGGGTCAGGGATGTCCCACTGGCACGCAGGTCCTGACCGTGGACCGCGGCGGCGCGCTGCCGCCGGCGAGCGCGGTCACCGAGGAGTCGTGCGCGAAGTGCGTCGCCGGCGAGCCCAATCCGGCCCGCCACTGCCCCTGACCGTGGCGCTTCGCGGTCCCGTGACGCGCGCATCGCGAAACCGTGGAGAAAATGTGAGCTGAAGCACGAGACCAAGGGGCGCTCCGCGTAAACGTGCGTGCTACGCTGAGCCCTCGATGCGGCAGCGGCAGCAGAAACGCGCCCGCGGATTTTTGTCCCGCGGCGCGCTGATTTCGCTGCTCCTCCACGTAAACATCTTCGGTCCCATCATCCTGGCGGCCTGGATCTACGGCGGCGAGGAGGAGGCGCAGCGGAACGCGGAGGTCGACGTCGCGTTCGAGGACGGCGCGACCGCGAACCTGCCCGAGGACCTGCCGCCGATCGAGACGCCCCCGGAGGCGCTCGACGCGCAGAAGCCGGAGAAGCAGAAGCCGGACCCGCGAAAGAAGAAGATCGAGGTCGCGAAGCAGGAGCCGGCCAAGAAAGAGGCGGACAAGACCAAGCCCAAGCCGGAGCCCGAGGTCGTGGTCCCGCCGCTGCCGCCCATGCCGCCCGAGCCCCCGCCGCCGCCCGAGCCGCGCAAGGGGCACGAGAAGATGGTGGATCTCGACAACGGCAAGGACGTCCCGCCGCCGCCCGACGCCAAGTACCTCGCCGAGAAGAACAACCGCGCCGAGGTGGAGACGCGCGCCGAGGACACCAACCTCGAGCGCAACCAGAAGGGGGAGGGGCAGGCGTCGGCGCCGTCGGAGCGCGACGAGCCGCAGCCGGGCGCCGACAAGCGGAAGATCGCCGAGCTCGAGGACGAGAAGTCGGCGCTCGGGCGCAAGGCGCCCGAGGTGACCCCGCACGAAAAGCCCGTCGTCGCCGCGCCGACGCCCGAGGAGCAACAGCAACAGAAGAAGTCGCTGCTCGCGCTTCGCGATCCGGCGCCGAAGGTCCACGAGCTGACGCCCGAGACCGCCGACCTGTCGCTGCCGCGGGCCGCGGACGGCGATCTGGCCGAGAACCGCGCCGTGCGCGGCAAGAAGAGCAATGCCGCGAAGCTGCCGCCCGGCAAGCGCGTCAAGCTCGCGATCACCGGCGACGACTACGAGTACATGTTCGGCGCCGACGCCGAGGCCGAGCGGCGGCTGGCCCAGAAGCAGCGCTCGATGAAGGTGGGCAAGCACCTGCAGAAGCTGGCGCACATGGGCTCGGCGCTCGAGAACTTCATCCCCGAGGTCAAGCCCGGCAACCAGACCGCGCTCAACACGCGCGCGGCGCCGTTCGCCGCCTACATCGCCCGCATGCACCGGAGCATCCACAAGCTGTGGGGGTTCGGCGCGCTCGAGGACTGGGACGAGCTCGGCAGCGGAAGCCCGCTCAACAACCCGGCCCTCATGACGGCGCTCGAGATCGTGATGAACGGCGACGGCACCGTCGACAAGGTGTCGATCGTGAAGAGCTCGGGCTACCTGCCCTACGACGCCGCGGCGATGGACGTCGCCTACAGCGCGGGCCCGTACCCCGACCCGCCGCGCGCGATCCGCTCGAAGAACGGCAAGATCTACGTCCACTGGCGCTTCTTCCGGGACGAGCGTCAGTGCGCGACGTCGAACGTCGACTATTTCATCCTCGACAACGCCCCGAAGGGGAGCGACCAGCCCGAGGGCCCCACGGTCACCGAGTCGCCCGAGCCCGCGTCGTCGCCGGGCGCTGCGCGGCCCGCGGCGCCGTCCGGGTCGGCGGCCTCGCCTACGTCCTCCGCCTCCGGTACTCCGGCCTCTGCTCCGGCGGCGGGCTCGCCGGGTGTTGCCCCGCCGGGGGGGGGAGGCGGGGCGCCTGCGGGGCCGTCGCTGTTCGGAGACCCGACGTCGCCGGGGACCACCGGCGGCAGCGGCGGGCTGCGGCGCCTGTCGCGAACGACCCGCTCGAGCGGCGGCCGCCACGCGGGCGGCATGCAGCGCCTCGATCAGGAGGTCGCCGCGGCGGAGGCGCAGGACGGCGCCGGCCGCCCGGCGTCGCCGGAGACGCTGGCCCCCGCCCGCGCCTCGGACCCGGTCGCGCACGCGGCCGCCGAGCGCTGGTTCGCCGCGCTCGCGGCGGGCGACACCAACGCGCTGGCGGGCATGGCCTCGCTGCCGTTCAAGACCTCCGGCAAGGAGGTCGCGAAGAAGGCCCAGCTCGCGGCGATGCTCGCCGACCTGGTCGAGGAGACGAAGGGCGGCCGCGCCCACGCCGTCCAGGTGTTCACCGCCGGTGGCCTGCGCGCGGCCCTCGGCAAGCTCCCCCCGAACCTCGAGGACGGCAGCGGCAGCCAGCTCTACGCCGTGGCCTCCACCGACCCGCACGACGCGCTCATCCTCGTCCTCGGCCAGCGCGCCGGCGGCTGGTACCCGATCGGCCTCGTGCGGCGCTAGCGCGCGCAGCGCCGAGTCGCCCGGTCTATCGCAGCTCGACCTCCGCGACGTGGCGGAGGTTCAGGAAGTTCACGAGAAAGTGCGCGACGACGGGGCCGGTCAGGTCACCGGTCCAGATGAAGATGCCGCCGAACAGCAGCCCGGCGGCGAACGAGCTCGCCGTCCACGGGAGGTGGCGCGCCTTGGGGCCGATGTGGAGCAGCGCGAAGATCGCGCTCGAGCCGAGGAGGCCGATGGCGGGCAGCATCGCCCCCCGGAAGAACATCTCCTCCCCCACGGACGACGCGGCCGCCAGCACGACGATCTCGATGTCGCTCAGCGGGAACAGCAGGTGGCGGAGCTCGCGGTGGAGGGCGCGCGCCCACTCGAAGCGGTAGAGCGCCATCCGCGACGCGAAGACGATCCCGAGCCCGGCCGCGAGCCCCGACACCAGGCCCGCCAGCACGGCCGGGTCGTGGCCGGCCAGGTGCCAGACGTTGGGCTGGCCCCGCAGGCTCCCCCACCCGAGCGCGACCGCGCCCAAGGCCAGGTAGGCGACCATGACGAGGACCGGGCGAGACCAGCTAGGACCGCGAGACCACACGGTTTCTTTCGGTTGGGGTGATGGCGGGACCCGCCGGCGGTTCCCCCGACCGCAGCCCCTGACGTTAGGAATACTACGGATCGGGTGACGCAGGTCGCGAAACCACAGGGACGCTGCGCGTCGCCATAATTAGTGAACAAAATCACTTACTTATCTCCACAGCCGCGGGAATATTTTAGCCCCCGTTTTGAACGAGAAGGCCCCCCGACGGCATGGTAAACGATGAGCGGGATGGCCGTTCCCGCGCTCAAGACCAGACAGCGCGCGCTGCGCGGGGAACGGGTGTCGCGAGCGGCGACGCTGCTGCCGACCACTGTCATCCGCGAGGTCGGTCAGCAGAAGCTGCTCGCCACGCGCATCTGCGACCTCGGCCTCCGTCCGGAGGGGACGCTCGCCGAGTGCGTCGAGCAGGTGATCGGCGAGCTCCACGGCCGCGGCATCACGTTCGTCCCGGCCTACTACCTCGGCGACGATGATTTCTGGACCGCCGACCGCGCGGTGAGCGTCAACGTCCCCTGGTACCTCGCCAACCCGCAGCTCTGGGGGCTGGTCAACGACCACCTCTTCGAGTACACGCGCGAGGAGGTGCTCATGTACCTCCGCCACGAGGCGGGGCACGCCATCAACTACGCCTTCGAGCTGTGGCGCCGGAAGGACTGGACCCAGACGTTCGGCGACTTCCGCCGCCCGTACCGCGACGTCTATAGCCCCAACCCCTGGAGCCGCGACTACGTCCGCTACCTCCACCGCGCGGGCATGTACCACTACGGGCAGAAGCACCCCGACGAGGACTGGGCCGAGACGTTCGCCGTCTGGCTCGAGGGGGGACCGTGGCGGCGGCGCTACCGCGACTGGCAGGTGGCGCTGGCCAAGCTCGAGTACGTCGACCGCGTCATCGGCATCGAGCGCGCCACCCGCGGCAACCCCAGCAACGTCCGCCTCGGGATGCGCGTCCCCTACACCGAGATCAAGGAGACGGTCGCCGAGTACTTCGACATCGGCGACAGCCTCGATCAGGACCTGCTCGAGTACCGCAAGGATCTGCTGGAGATCTTCCCCCGCCGCCCGCCGCGCGCTCGCGCTCTGGCCGCCCGGGGCCTGACCTCGATGACGGCGAACGCGCAGTCAGCGGCGCGCTTCATCCAGCAGCACCAGAACATCCTCGTCGATCGCATCAGCCGCTGGATCGGCGACTCCGACAAGCGCGTCATCCTCCGCTTCCTGCGCCAGCTCCAGGCCCTGTCGACCGCCGAGCACATGGTGGTCCCCGACGCGCGCCGCACCGAGAAGCTCGTCGAGCTGACGGTCGTCGCGACCTGGCACGTCGTCGACGGCATTCACCGATTGTCTTAGGACCCTCGGAGGGTCCCTCACATCCCCGCGATGGGCTCCGACGGGCAGAGCCCGTCTACGCCCGACGCGATCAGCCCGAGCGGCGCCGTTGACACCCGCACGCCCGGCGTCTATATGAATGCGCTTCATCGCGAGGATGGCGGAACTGGTAGACGCACTAGCTTGAGGTGCTAGCGGTTAACAGCCATCGGGGTTCGAGTCCCCGTCCTCGCACTCCGAAAACCCCGGCTGCGGCTGGGGTTTTCTCTTTCTTGGGTGGAGCAGGCTGCGGACGACGACCACCAGCTCGTCCGGCTCCACGGGCTTGACGAGGTGGGTCTGGAAACCGGCCTCGAGGGCTCGCACGCGATCCTGGGCGCGTCCGTACGCCGTCAGGGCGATGGCGGGGATGTCCGCGTTCGTCCCTGGCAACGCCCGCACCTTCCGAATGACGTCGTAGCCATCCTCGCGGGGCATACCGACGTCGCAAACGAGCAGGTCGAAGGGCGACTCATCGGGCGACCGCCGCGCGAGCGCCGACAGGGCCTCGGCGCCGGAGCGGGCGGGCACGGCCTCGGCGCCGTAGACCTGCAGCATGAGGACGAGCACGGTGCGCACCTCGTCGTCGTCGTCCACGACGAGCAGGCGGAGGCCGGCGAGCGCCGCGCTCTCGACCCCCGGCGGCGCTGACAGGGATCCCTTCGCGAGCCCCGGAGTCGGTGCGACCTGGCTGGCCGCGAGCGGCAGGCGAACGGTGAAGGTCGCGCCCCGATCCGTTCCGGCGCTCGCCGCGCCGACCGTGCCGCCGTGCAGCTCCACGATGTGCTTCACCAACGGGAGACCGAGGCCGAGCCCGCCCGCCCGACGTGTGCTGGACATGTCGCTCTGCCAGAAACGTTCGAACACATGTTCGAGGACCCGGGGTTCGATCCCCTTGCCGTCGTCGCGCACGACGATCTGGACCTCGGCGTCCTGCCGTCGGAGCCGGAGCTGCACTTGGCCGCCGGGGGCGGTGAACTTCGTCGCGTTCGAGAGCAGGTTGGAGACCACCTGTTCCAAGCGCTGCGGATCGCCGACGATGGGCCCGACGGCCGGGTCCACCTCGAACCAGAGCTCGATCGCCTTGGCGCGTGCCGCCGGCCGGGCCATCTCGACGGCCCGCGCGACCACGGTCGGCAGATCGATCGTGCGCGCCTCGAGCTTCAGCTTGCCGGTGACGATGCGCCCCGTGTCGAGCAGATCGTCGATGAGCTGAACCTGGGCCCTGCCATTTCGCTCGATGATCTCGGCCACCTCGCTCACGCGCGCGGGGTCGTCCGGGGCCATCTTCAAGAGCTGGCTGTAGCCCAGGATGGCGCTCAAGGGACTGCGCAGCTCGTGCGAGACGACGGCGAGGAACTCGTCCTTGGCGCGGGTGGCGCTGTCGGCTCGTTCATACGCGGCCTGTAGCGTCTTCAGATCCGCGGCCAGGCGGTCCTTGGCCGCCGCCAGCTCCTGCTCGACCCGCTTGCGGTCCGTGACGTCGACGACGACGCAGATGGCCGACGCCACGCTGCCATGCGCGTCGCGGACCGACGAGGTGTGGGCGTTCACCCAGATCTCCGTTCCGTCCTTGCGTCGGTAGCGCTTCTCGATGAAGAAACCGTCGCCGGTCTCGAACAGCCGGCGATAGAGCGCGGCGTTCCGAGGCCAGTCGTCGGGATGGGTCAGGTCGCCGACGGCCATCGCGAGGAGCTCCGCCTCGGTGTGGCCGGTGAGGTCGCAATAGCGCTGGTTGACCATGGTGAGCCGGCCCGTCGCGTCCACGCCCGCCACGCCCGCCAGCATCTGGTCGGTCAGCGCTCTCCGCGCGCTCCGTTCGCGCTCCTGCAGCGCCTCGAGCGAGCGCGCCTTGGCGACGGCCAGCCAGAGCCGTGAGGCGACGTCCCGGACCAGCTGCAGCTCGTCCGATCGCCAGGCCCGCGGCCGCCCGTCCACGACGGTCAACGTGGCGCGCCACTGCCGCTCGTGGAGGATGGGGACCGACACGACCGCGCCGATGCCGATGGCTGCGTAGGCCGGCGCGAACGCGCGGGTTCGGGGATCGCTGGCGACGTCCTCGACGACCGAAGCCTCCCCGGCGGCCAGCCCGTCGCGGACCGCGGCCGGGACGTAGTCGTCCATCCGATACTCGCCGGCCAGGCTTTGCATGTCGCGGAGCCACCCTTGCCAGTTCGCCCGCACGATCGACTTGCCCGCCAGAAGGTCGATCTCGCCGAGGTGGCAGCCGGAAGCGTCGAGGTAGGCGCCCAGCTTCCCGGTGCCGAGCGACACGATCTCGTCGGGGTCCGCGCTGCGGGACAGGACGAGGTCCAGCTCGTTGATGAACCGGGAGTTGAGCTCGACGCGCTTTCCGTCCGTGATGTCGGGGCTCGCTCCGACGTAACCGAGGAACTCGCCCGAGGGCGTGAAGCGGGGATGGGCCACCGAGTCCAGCCACCGGTATTCACCCTTGGCGTCGCGGAACCGCGCCTGACAACGGAACGGCTGACGCGCGCGAAACGCCGCGAGGTACGCGCCGACGTAACGCTCTTCGTCCTCCGGGTGCGCGTGGGGTTGCCATCCGAAACCCTGGACCTCGCCCAGGGTCTTGCCGAAGAAGTCCAGATAGGCCTTGTTCACGAACTCGCAACCGGCGTCGACGCCGTTGACCCAGATGGGAACCGGGGCGCTGTCCGCGAGCACGCGGAACCGGGCTTCGCTCTCCTGCAGCCGGGCGGAGGTCAACCCGCCTCGTTCCTCACTCGGGTTCGACTCTGTATCCTGGTCGAGCACGTGCCCCCCCTGGCTTACCGTCGGGTCCTGCCAGCCCGAGGGAAGGGAAGCTACCATAGTGGATTCGCGACAGACCGCCACCCACGCCTCGACCCTGGCGAGCCCCGGGATTCCCCTGAGATCGATGGTAATGCCGGCGTGTCCCACCGTGACCATCCGCACCAGGTCCGGAACACAGGCTCCCGCCTGGATGCGAGCTGACGCACGACTCAGTAGAAGCTGACGTCGTCGATCCAGAGATCGAACTGGCCCCCGGTCGTGGGTTGGAACTCGACGGCGGCGAGGGCCGAGGGGACGAACGTCGCGTTCCCGGAGGTCAGCGAGGAGAAGGGGATCGAGATCTGGGTCCAGGTCGTCGGGCTGAGCGCGTGGCTCGCCGACACCGCGCCCATGCAGACCGAGCTCGTGCAGGTGCCGTGGTACTGCGTGGCCACGGTCGCGGGGATCTGCAGCAGGATCCTGACGGTGCCCATCCCCTTCGACCAGAAGGTGATGCCCGTGTAGCGGGTGGCGTCGAACGTCGACCACGGGTCGTTGAGGACCGGGGCGTTGATGAGGAATCCGATCCCGGCGAATAGGGAAAAGATGCCGCTGGCGTGCATCGCGCGGGTGCTGGCGGCGCGCGCGGGGCTCACCGCGTCCGGCAGCGATGGATCCTCCGTCGTCGGCGGCGTGATCGAGTCCCCGACGCTGCTGTCGATGTACGTGTACCAGTAGCCCACGCGGCCGTTGCCCTGGCAGATGTACCCCGTGCCGGCCTCCATGTCGTCGATCAGGTCGCCGCAGGCGCCGGCCCCGCCCGCGCCGGCCGTGCCGGTGGTACCGCTATTGCCGCCGGCGCCGCTGCCGCCGCCGGCGCTGCTGCCGCCGGTGCTGCCGCCGCCCGTGCCCGCGACACCCGCCACGCCGGCGGTTCCGCTCGCGCCGCCTTTACCGGCGGCGCCGCTGCCGCCGCCGGAGCTGGTGCCGCCCGGGCCGGCGCTCCCGACCGAGCCGCCGGTGCCTGCCGCGCCGACGCTCCCGCCGGACCCGACCGTGCCGCCGGACCCGACCGTGCCGCCCGAACCGACCATGCCGCCCGAACCGACCATGCCGCCGGAGCCGACGGTCCCCGCCGCGCCGACGCTCCCCCCGGCGCCGCCTGTGCCGGTGCCGCCGGTTCCGCCCGACGAGATCGCCCCTCCAGCGCCGCTCCCGGATTGACCTCCCGCTCCCGAGCTGCCGCCCGCGCCGGACGACGGGGACACGCAGAGGTTCGACAGGCACTGCAGCCCGACGTCGCAGGTGTGATTGCCGTAGCAGGGGCAGGTCTCCGCACCCTGCGGGCACGCCTGGTTTCGGGCGGGGCCGCTGCACGCGAGGCCGAACGCGCCCACGACCAGCGCGAGACGGAGGATCGAGCTCAGCGACGGGTCTCGGTTCGAAGCCATCGGACCATCATCTCCCGCGGCCCCGAGCGAGACAACCGGCCCCTCGCAGCTTGCTGACCCAGCTGCTGATCCGGACGGTCTGCGGTCACTCTTCCGTCCCAGCTGAGCTTCGCCGGCAGCCGCCGCGGCGCATCGGGGCGCCGCAGCACCCGGTCAGTTTGCAAACCGAGATGTGATAGAAGGATCGCCGCCGTGGGGCTCAGAGGGGTATCTGCCACAGCCGTCGCGTTCGCTTTGATGGTCGTGGTAGCCAGCGGTCCGGCGCGAGCGGACGACGCGAGCGCGCTCCAGCAGAAGGCGACGGCGGCGTACGCGCTGGGTGAGTACAAGGAGGCGGCCGAAGACTTCGAGCGCGCGTTCAAGCTCCATCCCGACCCGGCGCTGCTCTACAACGCCGCGCAATCGCATCGCCTCGGCGGCAACAAGGAGCGGGCGCTCAAGCTCTACGAGAGTTACCTCCACGTCTACGGCAAGAAGAACAGCCGCGCCGACGAGGTGCAGAAGCACATCGACGACCTCAAGGCGGCGATCGAGCACGACAAGGCCGTCGCGACGACGCCGCCGCCCGTCGCAGCAGCACCGGCCAAGCCCGACGCCGCGAAGACGCCACCGCCCGCCGCGCCCGCGGCGGCTCCCGCCCCGCCCGCGCCCGCGGCCCGCGCGCCCGCGCCCGCGCCTGCGTCGACGGCGCCGCCGCCCGCCGCGACTCAGCCGGCGACGACGCCGCCGCCGGTGGTCACCACCGCGGCCCCGCCGCCGGCCTCATCGGCGCCCGTGCTCGTCGCGCAGCCGGCAGCGACGCCGTCGGATGAGCGATCGGTGACGCAGAAGCCGTGGTTCTGGATCACGATCGGCGCCGGCGTCGTCGCCGCGGCTGTGGTCGCGGTCGTGCTGAGGAGCGGCGGAGGCTCGAAGGATCCGTCGCCGAGCCTCGGCACCATCAACGGATACCTGCATTGAGGTCCACTGCGAGATCCCACCGTGCAAGCAGGGGACGCTGCTCGTGACCGTCGAATTCGAGGGCAACACGGGCGTCGCCGACCACCTCGACGTCCAGGTCACCGTCGCCGGCAGCCCGGCGAGCGCCGTCCAGACCGTCGCGCGCACGCCAGGGCCGGCCTTCGGGACCATCGAGGTCGACTTCTCTGCTGCCGGCGGCGGCTACCCGGTCGGGAAGCGCGTCGACGTAGCGGTCGCCGCGACGCAGTCGGGCTCGACGATCGCGGCCGATAGCGGATCGATCATCGCGCTCCCCGCCGGTTGCGGCGCGCTCACCATCAAGCTCTTCGGTGGGGGAAGCGACGCCGCGGCGGGCGGCACGACCGGGGCCGCGGGCTCGACGGGGGAGGGCGGTCGCGGCGGTGGCGGTGGCACGGTCGGAGCTGGCGGCGCCGGAGGGACGACGGGCGTCGCGGGAACGACGGGTTCGGCGGGGACGACCGGCATCGGAGGGACGACGGGCACCGGCGGGACGACCGGTTCGGCAGGAACGACAGGCGTCGCTGGGACGACCGGTACCGCGGGGACGACGGGCTCGGCGGGACGTGGGGGGACGACCGGCACGGCAGGAACGACGGGCACCGCGGGAACGACGGGCACCGCGGGAACGACGGGCACCGCGGGAACGACGGGCACGGCCGGGACGACGGGCACCGCGGGAACGATGGGCACCGCGGGAACGACAGGCACTGCGGGAACGACGGGCACGGCGGGAACGACAGGCACTGCGGGAACGACAGGCACGGCGGGCCGGGGTGGCACCACGGGGACTGCCGGCACGACCGGCACCGCCGGCACGACCGGCTCGGGCGGCACGACGGGATCCGGTGGCACCACGGGCAGCGGCGGCTCGAGCTCCTGCAGCGGGACCCCGCCGACGGGCGGAACCGTGCACACCTCCACAAGCGCCACGGGCACCGCAGCCGGTCTGACCTGGTCCCTCTACTCGACGGGGAGCGGCGGATCGCTCACGACCTACAGCGTTCCCGCGTTCAGCGCGGCGTGGAACAACTCCGGCGACTTTCTGGCCCGGTACGGCCTGCGCTGGAACGGCACGATGACCTATCTGCAGCTGGGGACGATCACGGCCCAGTTCTCCGAGTCGAAGACCGGAAGCGGCGGCGGCTACTCGTACATCGGGGTCTACGGGTGGTCGCAGAACCCGTGCGTCGAGTACTACATCATCGAGGACTCGTACAACGCGCTGCCGGTCAACCCCGGCAACACCACCAACAAGGGGACGGTCACGATCGACGGCGGGACGTACACGCTGTACACGCGCATGACGACGGGGACCGGCGGCTCGAGCTGCCCTGGCGTCTCGAGCTGGATCCAGTTCTACAGCGTCCGCCAGTCGGCGCGACACTGCGGGCAGATCTCGATCAGCCAACACTTCGCCGCCTGGACGGCCGCCGGCATGAACCTCGGGAACATGCTGGAGGCCAGCGTGCTCGTGGAGACGGGCGGCGGCGTCGGGAACATCGACTTCACGACGGCGAGCGTGACCGCCCAGTGAGCGCGGTCGGCTCGACCCGCGACGCGGCTCAGTCGGCGCCGGCGTCGTAGCTCACCGGCGTACAGTGGGTCGGGGCGTCGCACTTGGTGCCGCCGCCGCAGGCTGCCGCCAGAGCCAGGAGAACGAGGGAGAGCGCGGTCAGGATAAGCTTCATGACCGATAGAGTGCCCGCGGGCGCAGTTCGCTATTCAACTGTTTTTCGACGGCCAGGTGCGCCTCAGCGCCGCGGCGGCTTGCTCTTCGTCTTCGCGACCGGCGCGTCGTAAGGCGGCCCTTCCTCGCGCAGCACGAGGCGGGAGGCCTCGGAGCGGAGGTGGGAGCCCAGCATCGCGCGCCGGGCGAACTCGCTGACGGCGAGGCCCACCTGCTTGGCGCGGCGCTCGACCTCGGCGCGCTCGGCTTCCGATAGACGGATGGAGAGCGGCGGGAGGAGGCGCGTGCGGCCGTGAATGCGGATTGTCCGCGGGCTCACGGCATTAGTGTACTACACTATGCGGGCGCTCGGGGGAGAGGGAGCCGCTGGTGACGCACGGAAGAGCGGGGACGAAAATCGGGGGTTCGATGTCGTGACGGCGCCCGCGCTCGCTCTCCACGAGCCGGAGCCGCCCGGCTACGACGACGCGCCCGTCGCTGACGTGCCGGGGGCGCTCGGCCGGCTCTTGGGGCCGCGGCTGGCGGCGGCCGTGCTGCAGGCGTTCGGCAGCGTGCGGGGGGCGGCGCGAGCGTCGGACGCCGAGCTGCGGGCGCACGGGCTCAGCGACCGGAAGCTCGAGGCCTTCCGTGACGCCGTGGCCGTCGGCACGCTGGCGCAGGCGGCGCCCGTGCTCGGGACGCAGGTGCGGGGGCCCGACGACGTGGCCCGCTACATGGCGGCGAAGCTGGGGCTCGCCGACGTCGAGGAGTTCTACGTCGTCGCGCTGGACGCGCGCCACCGGGTGATCGGGGAGTTCTTGCTCGCGCGCGGTTCGGTCGACGCCGTCGGGATCGAGCCGCGGCAGGTGTTCCGGGCGCTGGTTCGCGCCGACGCGACGGCGGCGATCGTCGTCCACAACCACCCGTCGACCGACCCCACCCCGAGCGCCATCGACGAGGCGATCACGCGGGCGCTGCGCGAGGGCGGGGCGGTCGTCGGCATCGAGATCCTCGACCACATCGTCGTCGCCGCCGGCGGCCAATGGGTGCAGATCAAGTGACCGGCCAGCCGGAACGGAGCCGTGCTCTGCGCCTCGGCGAGCCCGAGCCGCCGCCCTACGGCCCGGTGGCGGCGGTCGTGCTGGCCGCGCCGCAGCTCGACGGGACTGTGGTGCGGCTCGCGCGCTCGAGCGACGGGATCTGGCGCATCGACGTCCTCCGGCAGGGGCGCGAGATCTACACGCGCATCGGCGGGCGGACGCCGGTGGAGGTACGGGCGCTGGTCCGGTGCGCGCAGGCCTCCGCGCGCGACCGCGGCAGCGAGATCCTGGTCTGCGCGTACTGCGGGCTGCCGTTGTCGGCAATCAAGGAGACCACCACGCTGTCGCGGAGCACCGGGGCGCTCGCGCACGTCGAGTGCCCCGACCCGTTCGAGAACGACGACGCCGTCACGCCGCGCGGCTTCGGACCGCGGCCCCGGCGATGACGCCCGACGAGCTCTTCGCCCGCCATCCGTCGCTGCTCCGCCTGCTGCGGAACAACGTGAGCATCGGGCCGGGCTGGCTGCCGCTGCTCGACGGCCTGGCGAGCGATCTCGAGCGCCTCTCGGCCAGGCTGCCGCTGTCGCGCCGGCCGGCCTTCACCCAGGTCAGCCAGCGCCACGGCCTCTTGCGCGTGTCGCTCGACACCGCCTCGCCCGCGATGTGGTCGCGCGTCGACGATGCCGAGGACCACTCGGCCGAGGTCTGCGAGCAGTGCGGCGCCCCGGGCGAGACGCAGGAGGTGCGCGGCTGGGTCTACACGCTCTGCGAGCGTTGCGGCAGCTCGCTGCGGAAGACGCTCCGCCGCGTCCGGAGATGACCGCGCCCCGCGCGCCGCGCCGGACGCTAGGGCGCGGACGCGTCCCAAGCGGCGCGCAGCCGGGAGCGGTCGCCGAGCAGACCCACGGCCCAGTTGTCACGGCACCGGCTCGCCGCCGTCTCGACGGCCTCGGGCGAGGCGGCGAGCGCCTGGTCGGGCAACCGGGCGGCCGCCTCGAGCGGCCAGCGGCGGTTCCAGGTCTCGAACAGGAGACGGGCCGTCGACTCCGTCGTGGCGGCGTCGACGCGGAAGCGCCCCGCGGCCGTCCCGCGCGTGTGGTCGAAGGTGGCGGAATCGGAGGTGACGGTCTCCGGATGGGCGATCATCCGGCGCAGGCGCCGGAGCACCTCGGGGAGGAGCTGGGTGTCGACGTCCGCCGACAGCCGGAGCACCGCCGTGCCGCCCGGCAGGACGTCGACGCCGCCCGAGACCGAGTACGAGGCGCCGACCTCCTGGCGCAGGTCGGCGAACAGGGCCTTCTTGAGGCCGTGCGCGAAGACCGCATCGGCGGCGTAGCTGTCCGGGCTCGCCGGCGGAAGGACGCAGTCGAGCCGGACGGTCGACTGCTGCGCCCCGGGCCGATCCTGGATGATCGCGCGGCCGGAGGCGCCGGCCTCGAGCGCGGCGAGCGTCGGCGGGTCGTCGAGCGGCGCCTTGGCGCTCGCGTTCGCCCCCCAGCTGCCGAGCTCGTCCTCGGCCGCCGCGAACACCTCGGCGGGCTCGAAGTCCCCGACGATGACCAGGGCTGCGTTCGTCGGGCGGCGGACCCGGTCGTTCCAGGCCATCACCTCCGCGGGCGTGATCTTCTGCAGCTGGCGCGCCGTGGGCCAGGCGCCGAGCGGCCCGCTCCCGTAGATCGCGCGCGCCAGCGACCGGTGAAGGACCTCGGACGGTTCTTGATCTTCGCGCTCGAACACCTCGACGCGCTGGTTGAAGCGGCGCGGCGGCCAGAAGATCGAGAACCCCATCACCCGCCGCAGGTACTTGAGCGTCTGGCGGATCTCGGCGCGCGGCCCCTTCAGCACCTCGAGCGTCGCGGTCTCGGTGACGTGCGTCCGGTAGTCGACGCCCCACAGGCGCGGCGACCACTCCGCCGACTGGCGGGCCCAGTTGGTCGCCCATGTGACCCCGGGGGGCGTGCCCTGGGCGCGTCCCCCCTTGAACCCGAGCAGCACGGTGTGGAACGGGGCCCCGGCGCGCGGCAGCAAGATGACCTCCAGCCCGTTCGAGAGCCGGCGCGTCTCCACGTCCTCCAGCGGGCGCGGCCCCTCGGGCCGCGGCCCGGGCGCGGTGAGGACGGGCGCCCAGACCGAGGGGTGGGCGGCGATGGGCGCTGCCTCGGCCGCCGGCGTGGGCGCGGCCGGCGGCGGAACCGCCTCGGGGCCAGCCTCGGGCCGCCCGGGCTCGACGAGGATTACGTGCGCCCGCTCCGGACTGAGGAAGGCGCGCGCGTAGCCGAGCACGTCGGAGGCGGAGAGCGCGGCCATCCGCTCGCCGCGCCGGCGGAGGAAGGTCGGCGACCCGAGGTGCTCGTACGAGGCGGCGAGGTGGAGCGTGCGACCGAGCAGGTCCTCGTCGTCGTACGCGTACTCGGTCCCCACGAGGCGCGCCATCACCTCGAGCGGCGCCTCGCGCTCCGTGAGCTTCCCGAGGCCGCCCAGCATCTCGTCCTCGACGGCGCGCGCGGACGCCTCGGGGTGGACGGCCTCCTTGAGCGTGATCCGGGCGTAGAGCAGGCTCGCGGCGGCGCCCGGGATCACGCCGGTCTCGACGGTGCCGACGTCCCGGTCGCGCTCGCCGAGATCGATCGAGGCGCTCGTGCGCGCGATGGCCGCGAGCAGGGGCGCGACGTCGCTCTCCTCGCCGTAGGCGCCCGTGACCGCCCAGCCGACCCACAGCGTCGGCGTCGACACCTCGGCCTGGTAGCGCCGGAAGGAGGCGGGCGCGCTCGTCGCGGCTGGCGGGCGCGTCCCCGGCGCCCGGTCCCCCCGCGCGCGCGCCGGCTGCCCCGCGATCCGCTCGACCAGCGCCTGCTGGGCGTCGAGGGAGAGGGGCGCGCTCACGACCAGCGTGCTCCGGTCGAAGCGGTAACGGTCGGCGACGAACGCGCGCACGTCGGCGAGCGCGACCTGGCCGAGTGACGCCGCGGTGCCGACGACGGGGTGCGCATAGGGGTGGTTCGCCTGGAACGTGGCCGCCATGAGCCAGCCTTCGCTCTGTCCGGGCGTCCCCTCCTCGGTACGGAGGCGCCGCTCGTTCGAGACCGCGCGCCACTCGCGTGCGAAGGTGCTCTCGTCGACGCCGGCCAGCGGTTCCTCGAGGACGCCGTAGAGAAAGGCGAGCGTGGATTCGAGGAAGCGGACGTCCCCCACCGAGCGGTAGGTCGTGTCGTCCCAGCTGGTCGAGGCGTTGGTGCTGCCGTCGAGCTCTCGCACGCGGGCCAGGAACGAGACGCCGGCGTGGGTGGCCGAGCCCTGCAGGTGCTCGGTGAGGTGGGCGAGGCCGGCCTTCCCGGGCGGCTCGTCGGCCGAGCCGGCCCCCACCACCAGCACCGCCGCCGCGGCGCCGAAGTCCGGCGCCCGCTCGAGGACGACGGAGAGGCCGTTCGCGAGCTCGAGCGTGCGGACGTCGTAGGTGACGGCCGCCGCGGCGTGCGAGGCCTTCGGCGTCGAGCGCGTGAGGCACGCACCAGGCGCGGCGCCAGCTAAGGCCAGAAGACCGACTACCACCCGGCGATCCCGCATGACCGCTACTTAAATCACATTCCCGAATCGCCGACGATCGAGCCGCGGTCAGGACGGTTTTTTGCCGGCGCCCGGGTCGGGAAGGATGACCGCTATCTTGCGGAGGCTCACGGGGGGCAGGCGACGCACGTGCCGCTGGTGGCGTCGCAGTGGGCGTTGTTGCCGTCGCACTCGTCGGCGGCGACACCGGTGCAAGCGTCGCCAGGTTGCTTCTTCGCCTGACAGGTGCCTGAAGAGAGGAGAGCGGCCTCGCAGTAAGCGCCGAATGCGCAGGAGATGTTCTCGCCGCCGATCGCCCCGCACGGCTGGCCGGCGGCGACCCAGGTGTCGGTGCACTTGCCGTCCGAGCCACAGAAGCCGAGCGGGTCGCACTCGCGCCAGCCCGGCGTGCAGCTGGCCCCGACCGTCTTGAACGGCGCGCAGCTCTTGCCGCCGGTCGGCCCGGCGCAGGCGAAGGTGGACGCGCACTGCGTGCTGGTCGTGCACGGCCCACTCGTCTGCTGCGCCAAGCAGACGCCCGCAGCGCCGCCGTCGGCGGAAGAGGTGCCGCAATAAAAGCCGGTCGGGCAGGAGCCCTGGCCGGCGCCGCCACAAGCCCCGCCCGCGCTGGCGGGCGGCGGCGGCGTGACGCAGGTCTTCGAGCCGGAGTCGCACGTCGCGCCGCTCGTGCACCTGACGTCCGAGAGGATGTCGCAGGCGCCGCCGAGCGGCACCTTCGCCGTGCAGACGCCGGTGCAGGCGTAGTTCGCCCCCTCCTTGCAGTACGCGTCGCCCATGCACTCGTTGGTTCCGATGACGACGTAGAAGCTCGCGCAGGTGCCGCCGAGCGCCACGCGCGGGGTGAACACCTGATCGCACCCGGCGAGAGTGTCCATCGACGACCCGGCGCAGGTACTCACCGCCGCCAGCGAGGACGCGCAGGTTGCCGCCGCCGCTCCATCGAACCCGAGGCGCCCCGCCTGGATGCTGGCGACGAACCGCGCGCAGATCACCGGATCGGAGAGCTCCTGCTCGACGAGCGCGCGCGGCAGCCCGTCGCACCGCGCGGCGTACGCGGAGAAGAACCCGACGTACGCGAGGCAGAACCCCATCGCCGTCGAAGGGTCGGCGTCGGTGAGGGGGCCGAGCCCGGCGTCTCCCGAGCTGCCGCCGCTCCCCGTCGCGGCGTCGGTCGCGGTGCCCCGGCCGCCCGAGCAGCCCGCGACCACCAGCAGCATCGCCAGCAGCAACCGGCGGGCCGCGCGCAGGCTGGTCATCGCTGAATGGTAACGCCGAACGAGCAGCATGTCGCGGCGCGCACGTGCGCTGCCGCACGTGCGCGATGACATGAGGCCGCGCCTGCGCGATCCGTGACGTGCGCACGTTTGTCGCACGTGCGTCGTGGCAGCGGTCACGAACGGCCACGACGCGATCGTGTGCAGCTCGCGTCGAAGCGCGGATTGTGATGATGGCGCGCGCGGCGCGTGCACCAACGGATCGATGAGACCCACAGCGTTCTTTGCCGGCGGCGCTGCCCGCCGGCGTCACTCGATCTTGGGGGCTGCAATGAATCGAAACAGATCATCGTCCGCTCGCTCGTCGCTGGCGGCCGTCGGCACCGCGGCGTTGATGCTCGTCCTCGGCTGCAGCAGCAGCGGGGGCGGTGCCACGGGCGGCACGACCGGGACAACTTCGGGCGCGGCCGGCGCCGGCGCGACGACGTGCGGGACGGCGGGGCGTCCCTGCTGCGCGGCCAACAGCTGTGAGGCGGGCGGCTGCTGCGTGGCGGGGATGTGCGTCGGCTCCGGATCGGCGTGCACGGGCGCGGGCACGACGGGCACCTGCTCGAACGGTTCTTGCGCGACGGCCGGCGGGACGCCGTGTGGCGCCGTCGGTCAGACCTGCTGCGGCGGCGCGACCGCCGGCGGCGGGGCGGGCGGTGGCACAGGCGGCGGCGCCGGTGGCGGCGCGGGCGGTCGCACGGGCGGCGGCGGCTTCATGACCTGCACCGCTTCCGGCGCGCGCTGCGCGATGGGGACGTGCGAGGCGTGCGGCAGCCGCGGGGA
>Ga0306920_100001884_pt1 | contig 26143 bp, 25 predicted proteins | sample flu12Cox44000170_FD_204666 | JGI IMG/M metagenome (GOLD analysis project Ga0306920, IMG submission 204666) | Lab enrichment of tropical soil microbial communities from Luquillo Experimental Forest, Puerto Rico - flux4day.12C.oxic.44.000.170 (v2)... | ecosystem: Environmental > Terrestrial >...
GCGGCCTGAAACCGAGTCCTCACCTGCCCCGCCGCTACGACCTCGCTGACCTCTACCGGCGTCTCGAGACCTCGCACCGGCATCGCGCCCACCGGCTGAATCTGGATGAAGCTCTCCACGAGACGGCGGGTCTCGGCAGCAATCCAAATGGCTCCGGGCGGAGCCAGCTGCTCCATGCGGGCCGCCAGATGCGTGGTCTGGCCGACCGCCGTGTAGTCCATACGGAGATCCGAGCGGATGGAGCGAACCACCACGTCGCCGGAATTCAGGCCGACCCGGATTCGCACGGTGATGCCGTGAGTCCGAAATGCCTCGCCCGCGTATCGCTTCACCGCCTCCTGCATCCGCAAGGCGGCGTAGCAAGCCCGTACCGCGTGGTCCTCATGGGCGAGAGGGGCGCCGAACAGCGCCATGATCCCGTCGCCCATGACCTGGTTCACCGTCCCTTCGTAGTGGTGAACCGCCTCCATCATGCGCTCGAGCACCGGGTCGAGAAGTTGGCGGGCCTCTTCGGGATCGCGATCGGCGAGAAGCTCCATCGACCCTCTGAGGTCGGCGAAGAGCACGGTGACCTGCTTGCGCTCCCCTTCCAGGGCCGACTTGGAGGTGAGGATCCGTTCGGCCAGCTCCGTCGGCGTGTAGGCCCGGGGAGAACTGAATTTCCCTTCCTGGAGGTCGACCGAAGAGACTCTCGACTTTCCACAGCCTCCGCAGAACTTCTCGGTGTCCTCATTCGCGAAGCCGCACGCCTCGCACACGGAGCCCAACGACAGACCGCACTCACTGCAAAAGCGGCGCCCCTCGCGGTTCTCGGTTTGGCAGCGCGGACACTGCACGCTCAGACCTCCCCGATGCCTCTCATCGTTGAGGCGCTTTGACTAGGGATGCTCGCGCACACGATATCCCCACCGCACGTTCTTCAATGAATTCCTTTCCACCTACTCGACAGAAGATCGCGAAGTCTACACGTGGAGTCCTTTTCAGTCGAGCTTCTCCGATACGGTCTTCCAATCGGTATCCTTGACCAGCGTCACGTCGGCCACGGGGTGGCCGTCCTTCAGCTCCGGCGTGACGCTCACCACCCGATAGCCCTTGTTCTCCTTTGCGGCCTCCGAAGCAGCTGCCTCGAGGGAACGCTTGGCCTTGGCCATGGCTTCTCCCTGCGCCTTGGCATGCGTGAGATCGTCCCCCTGGGTGATGGGCTCAGTCTTGGCGACCTTCCCGGTCTTGTGGTCGACGATTACCTCGGAAAACTTCTCTCCCTTCACGGTGTAAACGGAAAGCTGGAGCTTGCCCTCATCCATCTCGTACTTCGCGGAGATCGGCTTGCCTGCCTTGGCGCTGGCCGTCAGGCCCCGCTGCAGCGAAAACGTCGTGGCCTTGAGGGCCTTGGCCAGGTCGGCGTGTTCCTTCTCCTGGGGCGTCTGCGCCCAGGCCGCCGGCAGTGCGAAGAGCCCTGCGACTAATAGTGTCAACCCTATCGTCATCGTTCTCATGGCCTGCCTCCAAGGGTTGAAGGTGGTGAGGATTACGTCTTCTGCTTCAACACGCGTAGAGCCTGTCATGGTCGTCCCACGTCCGTGAAGCTCGTGGTGGTCTGCGGCGGTCCCTTTGATCGTCGTATGGATTTCGACGGTAACGCTTGATACCACTAGCGTCAAGCGTTACGCTCCTCGGCCAGCCTTAATTTTTCTTAAGGGCCGCAGGAGCGCTGAGAAGACGGCCGCCCGTGTTCCCCTGCGCGATCTCGTGCGCTACTTCTTGCGCCTCGGTCTTCTCGGCTTTGGCGGCCCCGTCGCCCTTGTCGGGCAGACGGAGCCCTCCGGATGAGGAAGCAGGCGCACTCATGGCCGCCGCTTGACAGCAGCGGCTGGAGGGAGAGCGGGTGCCTCAGCGAAATTCGCTGGGAGAGGTCCGGTGAGCGTGTGGAGGAACGCTACGATCTCGCTAACCTCGGCGTCGGGCAGCGTGACACCCAGTTGCACACGGCCCATGACCCGCACCGCTTCGGTGAGCGTGGCCACCGATCCATCATGAAAGTAGGGCGGGGTCATAGCGACGTTTCGGAGACTCGGGACTTTGAAGACGTACAGGTCGGCGGGATCCTTCGTGAGTCCGAACCGGCCCTTGTCGATCTCCTGACTTCCTGTCGCCTTCCAGTATTCTTCTATCAGCCCGAACTTCTGGAACATCTGACCACCAATTCCGACACCGTTGTGGCAGGCGGGACAGCCACGGCTCATGAACCGCCCGAGGCCGACCTTGGCCATCGGCGGCAAGGCCTGCGCATTCCCTCGCAAGAACGCATCGAAGGGCGCCGGAGTGAGGAGCGTGCGTTCGTAGGCACTGATCGCCTTCCCGATCTTCGCCGAGGTGATGGCCTGGGCCTCGCCAGGAAACGCTTGACGGAAGAGCGGCGGATAGCCCTCGATGGCCTCGAGCTTCGCCGTGACCGCCGCATAGTCGGGCTGCCCCGAGCTGAATTTCCCGATCAGGGCTTGCTCGGCCTGATCTTCGAGACTCTTCCGGTCGCCCCACCAGTGCTGGATGAAGTTGAGCCCGGCATTCAGGACTGTTGGCGCATTGCGTGGGTGCTTTAGATGCTGGACACCGATCGAAGTGGGAAGGGCGTCGGTACCATGAAGGGCGGGCTGGTGACAGGTGGCACAGCTCACATTCCCGTCGACCGTCCAACGGGGATCGAAGAACAGCATCCTTCCGAGAGCTATGCGCGCCGGGGTGGTAGGCAGGTCCGGAGCGGCCAGCGTCTGCGGCAGCGGCTTGAACAGGCTCTGCGCCTGCTTGAGGAGTGCGACGTCGTCCTCGGCCCAAGGTGCCTGGAACCCAGCGGCGACGAACAAGGTCGTGACGAGCATGGCCATGACCGCGATCGCCTGAGGCTTCATGTATCCTCCTCACCTGCCCTTGATAAACGCTGAAACATTGTCTCCGTTCCCTTTCGTCATCCCAGATGACGGTCGCCTATGCCTACGAGATCATTCGCGCGTATGGATCGGCCCATCCTGACGATCCAATCCTGGCCGTCACTCCGTAGGCACGGTATGGCGGCACACGTCACTGAAAGGCCGAACATTCCGCCGAGCCATGCCTGACTCCCGTCCCCGCCAGATGCGGGCTTGGGCGAATGACAACCCGACGGGCCCTGCGGACATTGATCTGTTGCGCCAAGTCCAACTCGGCGACGAGTCGGGACTCGAAGGTCTGTATGCGCGCTACGGAGGTCTCATCTTCACCCTCGCCCTCCGTATCGTGGGGGACCCCGAGTTAGCACGAGAAGTGCTCCAAGATACCTTTCTCCGCTGTTGGGACAGGGCCGACACGTACGACGCAGAGCGCGGACGGGTTGCTGGTTGGCTCATGAGCATCGCCCGTCACCGCGCCATTGACCTCCTCCGCGGTCGGCCTCATCAGGCCCGCTTGCGGGAGCAGAAAGAGCTGACCGCGGTCGTGAGCGCAACCATCCCCTCCGGGGGCGCAGAGTCCTTCACGATGCGCCAGACCGTCGCCAGTGCGCTTCGAGGTCTGCCGGCGCCCCAGCGTCAGGTGATCGAGCTGGCCTACTACAGTGGGCTGACGCAGACGGAAATCGCGTCCGAGTTGGGCCTGCCCCTGGGAACAGTCAAGAGCAGGACGCGCGAGGCACTCGAGCGACTGCGTACCGTGCTCTGGCCGGTCATCGAGCAACCTCAGGAGGCTCCAAAAGACCGTGACTGAAGAGCGCGAGCATCCCATCGACGATCTTGCCGCGTACAGTCTCGGGAGCCTCGAGGCCCCCGAGGCGAGACACGTGGAGCGTCACCTCGCCACGTGCACGGCGTGCGGAACTCTGTTGAGGCAGTATCAGACCGTTGTCGGCACGCTGCCTCTCGGACTCGATCCCGTAGGACCCCCTCCGGAGGCGTGGCCGGCCATCCGGAGGAACGTGCAGGAGCGAAGACACCCGACCCACGGAAGGATCAAGTTGCTGGCAGGCTGGCGACGAGTGATGTGGCCAGCGATAAGCGCGCTCGCCGCATCGCTTCTGATTTGGAACATCGTGCTTCAGTTGGAACTCACACGCCGACCACCGGGGCCAGAAGTGGAAGCGTTGGCGCGTCGACCGGGTCGGCTAGTTATCCTGACGGGGACGGGAACGCCGGGAGCGAGCGGGCGGCTCCTGGTGGCCATCGACGGACACCACGGGCATCTCGCCGTTGCCGGACTGAAGCAACTGCCGTCGCACCGGACCTACCAGCTCTGGTTTATCAGACCAGGGCTGCCCACGGTGACAGGGGGGAGCTTCGCGGTTGATGCCCACGGCCGTGCCTGGGCAACCATCACCGTGCCGGTCCCACTCGACGACACGCGGGAGATTGAGATCACCGAAGAGCCCAGTCCTGGAACCATTGCGCCAACTGGCAAGCCGCTCCTCGCAGCCAAGGCTTGGCGGTAAGCGGGCTAGCACCATCATCGTCTCGGACCACATGGACACCGTCGTGTCCCGCGGTATTCGCACGAACGACCCAACCGTCGTATTTCTCGGTGGCGAGCTGGATCGCTGGGGCCATGCGTCACTGCCGACTGATCGCAGCGACCGTAATCGTGCTCGTCGCCCTAGCGGGCGTCGGCTGGATCCTGCTTGTGGCACCGGCGTATATGGACTAGGAACTACCAGGGATTCTGATCGTCGTGGCGCAACGGCCGTCACCTGGTGGGCTGTGGTTACGCCAGCCCTCGCAGAAGGCGAATATATTCACGGTTAGCGTGAGGGTTCGGCAGCTACCCCGGGCTGACACTCCCTGCGGGCATCCAGCGTCTCATGTGCGCCCGCTGACGCCACGAATGGTCAGATCATCGAAGGCGGTAATCGAGTCGGCCTTCGTCCACAGGCCCACTCGACCGGCCTTGAACCGCGCGTCGCGGTGGTCGAGAAGCAGCGCACCATCCAGCCAACCCTGGACGTGGTCACCGATCGCGACCACCCGGAATAGATGCCACTGACCGAGGGCGGGCGCCTTGACGCTGGCGCTCGCGAGCTCATGGGGCCCGCCGTCGTAGGCGTAGAGCCGGAAGTTGTTCTCCAGCGCGTTAGCTCGCACCACATAGTATGTGTTGTTGCTGAACCGGAACACGATGCCGCCCGACACATCTTCCGCCCCGGACAGCGGATCGAACTTCACCGAGACGTCGAGGTCTGTCATGGGGCCCGCTGGTGCAACGATCACGTTGAACTCGTTGGTAATCGCGCGCTGGACGAGGGCCTTCGTGCCCACAGGGACACCGGGCATCTCCTCGACGAGCCAACGACCGTTGATGGTGATCCAACCCTCCAGGCCCTTCGACTCAAAATCTGGCTTCTGTTCGGCGATTTCCGTCGACAGCTTGATCTCAGACACGGCCGAGGCGGCGGGCCAAGGCGCCGGCTCCAAGCGCTCCGACCACGAGTCCTAACACTCCGCGGCGAGACATGCAGGAGGCTTCCATCGCGAGTCCTCCAGCCGCGTTTCTGCGGCGCGGCCTTCCGCGGTTCCATCAGCGTAGCGTCGGTTACGCGATGACCAGCCTTCACCACTGGCGACATCGAGTCGGTCGGCTATGCAACCGCCCTAGCCACCATCCCAACCTTCGGCCTGGTCTGCAGGCTGCCCCTGGCTTTCGCCGCTACCCCCAGTGTACGGCAAGCAAGGGTTTTGCCTTAGCGGCCTTCCTTCCATCCTCTACGGATCACGTGGGCTGCCGTCGGCACCGGCGCCGCGGAGCGCGACGCGGCTTGACGACGAGGCGGCCATCGGAGCGCTCTCCTCGCATCAGGGAGACCTCGTCATCACTCACAGCCCGGCACGCTGACCGGTGCTCCCTTGCCGACCACCCTCGAATCTAGACGCAGGTTGGCATCCGATGAGGCCACGTGCGAGTCGGTTACTTGACTTGTTGGCTCAACGACTCGAAGATCCCGCCGTAGAAGGCGACGTTGTGAAAGGCTTCCCCGATGATCGCCTCGGCGACGGCTCGCGCCTGTTCGCCGTCGCGACCGAAGACAATGACGCGGGTATTGTGGTCTTCCATCGGCAATCGCCCGTCGTCCTTCGCCCGTCGCACTTCGCCTACGTCTTTGCCATGCTCGAGCCGGATCGCTGGAACGTTAATCGCCCGCGGGAGCGTCACCTCCTGGAATTCCTCCGGGTCACGCGCGTCAATGAACACCGCCGAGCGGTCCATCCCGTGAACGTAAGCCACCGCCTCGAGCTCGATCTGGGTCGAACCACCGAGTGCGCGCCACACCGGGATGCCGAGCTGGTAACGTCGGACGTTCGTGAAGCCAGCGGCCAAGAGTTCCTCACTTAACCGCTTGCTGCGGCCGCAGAAGGGGCCGCTGCAGTAGAGGACGATTGGCGATGCCTTGTTGCCGCCCAGCGCACGGATGATTTCGCCGGCGTCGGGAACGTACTGCGACATTGAGAGACCCGGTTTACCTCGGACGTTGATCGCTCCCGGGATGTGACTCATCGCATACTCCCTCGGCGGGCGGGCATCGAAGACGACGGCGCTTCCGGTGGCCAGGATGCCGCGAAGGTCTTCCGTACTAATCTCCGACGTCTTTTGATTGGGCTCCTCCAGCGTGGCCTGCACGATCGTCTTCACTGTTTGAGCACCCACGGGATCTTCGGGCACGAACCACGAACCGATTACGACCGCGACACCAAGCAGCGCAGCTCTCGGAATGCTCGCTCCCATCACAGGCCTCCTCAGAGTTCGAAGGTTTCCTGGCGCGCTCGCTCTTCGATGCCAGGGACGAAACATTCGTGAACGTCACGATCGAAGCGCACGACGAATGCTGCTCCCTTGGCGAGCGTTCTGTTCCATACAGGTGACTCTACGGTCGCGCAGCATGGCCGCCACTGACGACTTCCTGACTTTTATGTCAGTGACGCCGAACCCTTCTTACTCTTCGGTCAGAAACTCTTCAGGCTGCCGTCGCGCGGTTGCGAGCAGCTGCTCGCCTAGAGCGTGACCTGCGCGGGTATGGCCCGGCTACTGATCCAACCCTTGTCGAGAGCGTCGTGGCCGCTGTGGTCCAGCACGCCGTGAAGGAAACTCAGGAAGCCAGTCAGCGAGCAGAACGGCTAGAAACGAAGAGGAACCTCACCGGGTATGCGCAGGCCCATCTACGCCGCCTCGTCGATAGACTCCCTCGCCGCTTGGCGGGCAAGCAGTACAGCGCCGCGCGACGCCACGCCCGGGCCATACTGCGCGACCAGCTTGAAAGTCTTCTTCGGCGGCGCCTCAAGGGAGTCGAGGAATGGCCCCAGGTGCGGGAGTGGGTCGAGGACTTGGTTGCCGGTTGGCAGGTCAGCAAAGAACCCCGCAGGCCGGCTGCATTCCTCCTCGGTGCGGCGGGGCTGGCGGGAGCCGCTAGTGGCGCGGCTGCCGCTGCGCTCTCGGCGCCAGAGATCCGTGCCAGCCTTAAAGGGCATATCACGAAGCTCCTCATAGAAATTGGTAAGCGCATCCCGCCTACGCCGGACGCTTCAGCCACCACCTCCGCCCCTCCACCTAATCAGAGCTCACCGGCCCGCGAGCGCAGGACCACATCGGGTCTAAGGTCGCAGGGGCTCGCTATGTACAGGATCAACCATTCGCTGCGCCGAGAGAACGCTCGCCGATTGTTCGAGGCCGCGCGCCGGAATCGCAGGAGGGGCGGGGCTCCCTGATGGGTAAGATCCGCACGAGTGCGCCTGCACGCCACGCAGCGGCCCTTGCTTCACGCCGCGCCCTCCAGTACCGTGCTCGCCAGCGTGGGGCTGGGCCGCGTCGGGGACGACCCATGACGCTGACGCTGTCAGTCCTCTGGAGAAAATACATCTCACAATTGCGCGTGGAGCGGGGAGTGGTAGAGAACACCGTCGACGCCTACGAGACGGGGTGGAACTCCTTCTCTGCCTGCGCGCGGGCCCTCGGTTGGCGCCTCAAGGTCGCCGAGGATCTCACTTACGAGCGGCTGGTGGAATGGCAGCTCAACCAGAAGGAGGTGGGACGGAAAGAGTGGACGTGTCGGACCTATCTGATGGCGCTCAAGGGGTTCAGCCGCTGGCTCAACGTCAACGGTCATCTGCGCACAGACCCCGGCGCCCGCTTCAAGACGCCGCGCCTCAAGCGCGTCATCCCCGTGCTGCCGCCGTTCGCGGAGTTGGAGGCCAAGCTCGTCGCCGAGCCGAGCCTTCGCAACCGAGCAATCATCGCGATCGCTCTCTATGGCGGCACCCGGGCAGAAGAGATCCAAGACATCAAGACGGGAAACTTCGTTGCCGATCAAGGCCTCATCGGCTTTGTCGGTAAAGGAGGGAAACAGCGCTCAGTAGCGTTACCGGCTAAGGCTCTAAAGATCGTCTCCGAGTACCTGGCCAGCAACGGCTCGACGCTCCGAGCGAGCGATCCACTAATTTCGCAAGGAGGATGGGAGCGGCGAGGCGCTCAGCTACTACGTGATCAACCGCGTGGTCACCCGGTGGACGAAGCGCCACCTGGGTGTGCGACTCACGCCCCACAAGCTTCGCCACGCCTACGGCCGGCAGTGCGTGGATCTGGGCGTGGACATCCGCGTCATCGCCGAAGCGCTCGGACACGAATCCCTGGAGTCCACCAAGATCTACACGCAGGTGTCGTTCCAGCGCACCCGTCGCATCGCCGAGTTATTTGACTCCCCCGGGGGCTAGATAATCCGATGCAAATCGGCGAGCAGATTCAACTACTTCACGCCGGGCGAAACTTCCAGAAGTAGCTGATGAATCCCTCCCCCTCGTGGATGCGCCGGAAGCAAAGCTCCACGGGCATCTCGAAGGTCACCGCGGTGGGGTCGCAGTCGGTGAGCTGACCATAGAAGCGGCCGCCGCCTTCCAGATCGGCCGACACCATCACGGTAGGCGGATCGGGACTGGGCACGAGGTGGTCCTTGGCGAAGGTGAAGACCTTCCCGCGCCGGGAGATCTTGTAGTCGGCGAGCGTCTTCGAGGAGCACTGCCAGCACAGGTGCCGTCGGGGATAGGAGACCGCGCCGCAGTCCTGGCACTTCTGGCCGTAGAGCCGAAGGTCCTGCTGCTCTTCGCGCACGGCGGTGGGCACGCTCGCGAAGGCGCGAACCACCTCGGTCTCCACGTGGCGGCGGAAACTGAGAAGCTTGCCGTACTGGGCCAGGGCCACGCCCGACCCGAGCTGCGCGGACACGGGACGATGCGAGCGCCAGCGCGAGAGGGCGTCGGTGGCTTGGAAGAGCAGGGCCTCCGCGCCGCTACCGTAGGAGACCACAAGGATCTGATCCCCTGGCTTGGCCTCCTCGAGGACGGCGGCGAGACCCAGGAGACACGAGGCAGAGCCGGTGTTGCCGGCGCGGCCGATCACGGGCTCCCTGGGCATGGCCGACTCGGCGAGCTTGAGCTGCCGCACGAGGGCGGCGTGCGTGCGTGCATCCGGTGCATAGAGAACAAGCTTGGCGATGTCCTCGCGCTTGCGCCCCGTGGCCTTGAGGAGGCCCTCGATCGCCTCGGCGATGTGCTTGTCAAGTCCGTAGGCCTTGACGAAGGTCATGTCGGGCAAGACGTTGAGGTAGCGATCGCCCTGAAGCCGCCACACGTCGGTGAAGTCGTGGCTCGCCGCGTAGGCGCCCTCGAAGGTCGCGATCACGTCGCCGTCGCCCACGAGCATTGTCGCGGCGCCGTCGCCGATCTGCGCCTCCTCGGCCGTTCCCGGCGCCACCGGACGCAGATCGGCAGCCGCCACGAGGGCCTGAGTGGTCGTGCCCGCCTTGACGGAGTCGAGCGCGAGCCGGAGCGCCGTAGTGCCGCAGCGGAGGGAGCCGCCGACGTCTGCGGTGAGGACGGCAGGCGGCAGATCCATCACGGTGGCGAGGATGGCCGCGCTCGACTTTTCCGCGTAGGGTGCCGAGGTGGAGGCAAGGAAGCAGGCGCCGATGCCTCGTGCGTCGCGCCCGTGGATGGCGTTGAGCGAGGCTTCGACGGCCATGGTCAAGCTGTCCTCATCGTAGTTGGCCACCGCGCGCTCGCCGGTACCGCCCGCTCCCCAGACAGCGCCGAGGGCCTTGGCGGTGAGGCGATAGCGGGGAACGTGTCCCCCTGCCGATAAGATTCCGATCATGGACAGCTCACCCCTCCCCCTGCCCCGGGGACTGGCTCTGGCATCGCGGGCGACGCCGGAAACTATCCGAGCATTTGATTCCCCTCACCCTGCCCTCTCCCCCGAGGGGAGAGGGAGGTTTGATCCCTGTCGCCTGGCCCTGACGGTCAGGCATCGTAGGGGCCGAGGAAGTAGCGGCGTGGGTCGAAGAGGCGGATGAGGCCGAGCTCGTCGGGCGTCGGGTTGGCGAAACGGCGAAGCTGCGGGGCAATCTGCAGGTCCCAGCCACAGGCGGCGCGCGCTGCCGCCACCACCTCGGCTTCCGACTTGGTCCCGAGGATGCCCGTGAGCCGGAGCGCGTCGTTCTCGGTCTCCTTCTCGTAGACGCCGAGATCGGAGACGACGGTGCGCACGGTGCGCCCGGGGGCGGTGATATAGGGCACCTTGTCCACGAAACGCGAGGGGGACTGCAGGAGCGAAACCACGACCTCGCGGGACGAGGAGGTGATGTCGTTGGCGCCCCCCGAGCCCGTGACGTAGGTCTTGCCCGGAATGATGGTCGAGTTGATGTTGCCGTGGCGATCGATCTGCCCCGCGGCGAGCGAGCCCAGGCACGCGTTGTGGCGGCCGCCCATGAAGATGCCCATGACGTGGACGATGTCCGTGAGCATCTTGCACGAGGGGAAGTTGCGGAAGGAGAAGACGAAGGGCTCGGCAGGGCGCGGCAGGTAGCCGACCATGCCCGTCTCCGCCATGAGCTCCACGTCGACGCCGTCGCGCTTCAGCTCGTAGGCGGCAAGCCACGCGGCGAGATTGGAATTGCCCACCCCGGCGAGGAAGCTCCGGTACCCGTTGGCGCGCACTTTCTCCTGGAGCATGAGAGCGGCCGCCGCCACCATGCGCTCCGAGGCAGACGCGGGAGCCGCGGCGCCGGGCATGCCGGCCGACAGCGCCTCGAGCTCGGAGACCCACGCGTCGGTGTCGGCACGACCCTTGATCTCCATGGTCTTGGCGTACCCGACCTTGGCGAGATAGGCCTCGTGGGTGGGCACGTCGAGGATCCACTCCTTAACCCACGCATCCGCCGTCTCCGGCTTTCGGAAGGCTTGCCGGCACGCGAGGATCCAGTCGAGGTCCTCCGCGTAGCCTTCGAGATCTCCCACGCCCATGCCGTACATGCCGCCAGGATGGGAACCGTGCGGCGTCTCCACCACCGCGCGCACGTATTGCGAGGGCAGCTTGACCAGGTGCGCGTGGCGGCGGATGAACTCCGTGGGGACAATACGTTCCACCGTCACCACCGCGCCTCTCCGCGCGGCCATGGCCCCATAGAGATTCTCGTTCATCGGCGTACCGATGACGACGTTGCCGGCGCGATCGGCGACCCAGCCGTGGACGATGGCCACGTCGGGCACGAGGGCCCGAACGTAACCCACGCGCGTGGCGCCACCGAAGGGGTCGTCCACGACGGCGAAGTCTCCCGCCCGCGCGTTGTCTTCCTCCATGGTGGAGCCGAGGAGCGACTTGGTGGGCAGGAACGGCACCCCCATGGCGCCCGCGAGGAGGCGCAGGGGGAAGGTCAGCATCGACCAATTCTGCACCTCGAGCCGGCCCTCCAGGACGGCGCGGGAGATGATCGCCTGCGGCGTGGGGAACGGATACCCCTCGCCCATGAACGTGGTGATGGTGCGTCGCACGAGGCCGCCGTGAATCAGCGCGGTCCACGGCGAGCCGATGCCCACCGCGGCCACCGTGAAGCCCGGCGACTTGCTCCACCACTGGCGCACGAGCTCGAACACCGCCGCGTTCGGTCGGCCGTGGGCGGCGCCCAGGTACACCGTGTCGCCCGCTTCTACGTGGCGGCGCAAGGCCTCCTCGAGCGTCGAGCGCTTGTCAGGTCCCTCGTGGAGGGGCAGCTCCAGCCGTCGTCTGATGATCTCCTGGTAGCTCGGCTCCATATGTCTACTCCAGGCTCTCGGCCACGAGCTCGGAGATGTCCTTGACCTGGAGCGTCTCCTCCGCCCCCGCTACCTTGCGGCCGAGGTCGACCATGGCAAGGCAGAAGGGGCAGGCGACGCCGACGACGTCGGGCTTGGCGCCGAGCGCCTCCTCGACGCGGATCACGTTCACACGCTTCTTGGCCGGCGTCTCCATCCACATCTGCCCGCCCCCGCCGCCGCAGCAGAGACCGCGCTCGCGATTGCGGGGGAGCTCGATGAGGCGGAGTCCGGGCACGGAGCGTGCCGTCTCGCGCGGGGCCTCGAAGATCCCGTTGTAGCGGCCCAGGTAGCACGAGTCGTGAAAGGCGACCGAGCGGTCCGTAGCCTTCGTCGGCTTGACACGGCCGCTCCGCACGAGGTCCGCGATGACCACCGAGTGGTGCAGCACCTCGAAGTTGCCTTCGAACTGCGGGTATTCGTTCTTGATGGTGTTGAAGCAGTGCGGGCAGTGCGTGATGACCTTGTCGAAGGAATACTTCTTCACGTTCTCCACGTTCTCCGCGGTCACCGTCTGATAGAGGTACTCCTCGCCCAGGCGCCGGGCGACCTCGCCGTGGCAGCGCTCCTCAGCCATGACGCCGAAGGACACCCCCGCCTGCTTGAGGATCTTGACCACGGAGCGCGCGATGTTCTGGTTGCGCCGGTCGTAGGAGGCGGAGCAGCCGACCCAGTAGAGGTACTCGACGTGCTTGCCCTCCTCGAGCACGGGTACGTCCAGGCCTTCCGCCCACTTGAGCCGGTCGGTAGGGGCGAGCCCCCAGGGATTACCGGCACGCTGGATGTTCTGGAGGGCGAGCGGCGCCGTGGAGGGCAGCGCGCCCTCGGAGAGCGCGAGGAAGCGGCGGAGGTCCACGATGGTGTCCACGATGTCGATGTAGGCAGGACACTCCTGCACGCAGGCCATGCAGGTGGTGCAGGCCCAGAGCTCGTCGGCCTGGATCACCTCGCCGTGGAGCGGCCGCGTATCGCCGTCGCGCATGTAGCGCTTGAGTTTCACGATGACGCGCTTGGGGCTCAGTGCGCTCCCCGACAGGTAGGCAGGGCAGACGTCCTGGCAGCGCCCGCACTCGACGCAGGCGTCGAAGTCGAGCCGCCGCTTCCAGGAGAAGTCCTCGAACTTGCCCACCCCGAGGTTCTCCGCCTCCTCGATGTTCTCGATCTTGGCGAGCTCGCCGCGGGGCCCGAGCTTGGCGAAGAACACGTTGATGGGCGTGGTGACGAGGTGCATGAAGTACGACCACGGAATGAGGGCGATGAAAATGAACGCGATGGCGGCGTGGAAGAGCCACAACGATATGTGAATGCCGCGTAGCGCCGGCTCCCCCAGCCCGGCCGCGAGCATGCCCTGCCCCAGCACGTAGCCCACGGGCGACCACGCCGCCCACGCCGGCTTGACCACGGCAAGGCGGCAGGCCTCCATGACGAAGCCGGTGACGTTGATCACGAAGAGGATGAGGAGGGCGTAGGCGAACTTGGGTGTGGGATCGATGCGGGCGGGCCGCTGCACGAAGCGACGCCAGCACGCCATGCCGAGACCGATCACGAAGAAGAGCCCGAACATGTCCAGCACGAGCTCGTAGAGGAGATAGAAGTTCCCCTTGAGAAGCTTCACGTGCAGGAGGGGAAGGGTGATGTCGTAGTCGATGGTGGCGAGCACGGTACCCATGAAGAGGGCGAGGAAGCCCCAGAACATGATGGCGTGCATCACTCCGGGATACGCCTGGGAAAGGGTGCGGGCCTGACCGAGGGCCTGGGTCAACACGAGGGCAACGCGCTCGGGGATACGATCGGTCCGGCGCTCGGGCTTGCCCTTCAGCCAGAGGGCGAGCCGCTGCCAGCATCCATACGCGAAGACGGCCACCGCGGCCGTTCCGCCCACGTAGACGAAGACGCGGGCCCACATGGGCACGTTCCAGAAGGTGTCGCGGTAGGGAATGCCGCTCGCGACCAGGTCAGTCATGATGGCTGTCCACCTTTGCCCCCGTGTCTCGTCGTTGTCAAGGCTGACGCAGGAGTCGCGCCAGGATGCGCTCCATGCCGGAATAGGCGTCGAGCTTGCCGTCCGATACCGCCTCGAGAGTGGAGCCGAGCTCGGCGTCCCCTTCCACCATGGCCATGACCCGTCCCGCGAATTCGTCGGTCAGGAGCATGCGCAGGTCCGCGCGGCGGCGCGCGCGGCGCCGCTTCTCCCGCGCTCCGGCGGCTTCCAGCACGCTCCGGTGACGCTTCACGTCGCCCAGGAGCTCCGCCACTCCCACGTCGTTGGTGGCCTGAGCGGCGAGGATGGGGATCTCCCAGTCGATGTCCTTGGGCGAGACGCTGCTCGCGTAGTGAAGATGCACGGAGAAGCGCAGCTCTGCCATGAGGCTATGCGCCCCCTCGCGATCTGCCTTGTTCACCACGAAGATATCCGCCACCTCCATGAGCCCCGCCTTCATGGCCTGCACGGAGTCACCCGACTCCGGGACGAGGATGACCACTGTGGTGTCCGCCTGCTTGATGATGTCGAGCTCGGTCTGTCCTACTCCGACCGTCTCGATGAGGATCCAGGGAAAGCCCGCCGCGTCCATCAGCTTGATCACGTCGCCCGTGGCGGCGGCGAGGCCGCCTAGACTGCCGCGCGTGGCCATGCTGCGGATGAAGACGTTCTCGTCGAGGGTATGCGTCTGCATGCGGATGCGGTCGCCGAGCACGGCACCGCCCGTGAACGGGCTGGAGGGATCCACGGCGATGATGGCCACGCGCTCACCTTCCGCGCGGAGCCGCGAGGTGAGGCGATCGACGAGGGTGGATTTTCCCGCGCCGGGCGGTCCCGTCACCCCCACCACGTGCGCGCGGCCCAGATGCGGTTGCACGGCGCGCATGAGCTCGGCGAGGCCGGTCTGACGATTCTCCACGCGCGTGATGAGGCGAGCCAAGGCCAGACGATCACCGCCGAGCATCCGATCAACGAGGGGAATCACTCCAGTATCCGCACGGCACGGGCTGGCACGGCGAAATCTTAGCAGATTTGCGAGGGAAGGAAACGGGGCCGGGCGCGGCTCGCCCGGCCCCGGAGACGACGCGTGGCTACTGCTTGGCGAAGGTCAGGTCGCTCTCGAGCTGGATCTCGTTCGCCAGCTTGAGGAAGAGAAGCTGTGGCACCGCGATGCCGTGGTTGCTCAACAACGTGCCGAGCTTCGAGCGCACCTTGATGTTGTCGCTGGTGAAGCCGAAGCGCTTCTGCGCCTCGACCTGATCAGGAGTGAGCTTGATATAGGTGACGCGCGAGTCCGCCACCACCTCCACCGGCTTCTGCTTGATGGTGAGGATGCCCTTGACCTTGGCCGGCACCTCCTTGCCAGGCTCCAGCGGTCCCGCGATCTCGATGCTCTTGATCTCGAACACGGCATACTTGTTCGCCTCGTTGGCGGTGTCGAGGTACTGCGGCTGCTGCATGTCCTGGTCACGCTTGGTCACGCCCGAGTTGAGCGTGGTCAGGTCAACCTTGATGGTGCCCGTGCCGGCGGCGGGCTGGGCGGGATCCACGGCGAGGTTGCCCGTGACGGAAGCCCCCGCCGTGGTGCCCACAATGGTCTCGAGGGGGGCGTCGGCCTTGAAGGTGGCGCGCGAGTAGTTCGAGAGCATCTTGAAGTTCATGGGCTCGGCGAGGGCCACTCCTGGCCACGCCGCGGCCAGGACGAGGGCGAGCACACCAGGCGTGAGGCGTCGCATCATCCGTGTCTCCTTGTGAGGTGGGTAGTCGGCGCAGGCTCGGGGCTGCCCTCACAACTCAGGAGCCGGCCCGGCGGTTCCCACTCACGGTGGGCGCGGTGTCGCCGCCCAGCCGGGCCTCCATGACCAGCGCGTCTTCGCCCGTGTCGAAGTAGTAACCCGAGCGCCGGCCGATGACCTGGAAGCCCAGGCTCTCGTAGAGCCGGAGCGCATGCGTGTTGCTCGGGCGCACCTCGAGGAAGGCGAGGGTCACCCCGCGCCCGCCACCCTCGGCCATGGTCAGGGCGAGCAGCCGTTTCCCTACCCCGCGCCGCCGCCACTCGGGATGCACGGCGAGATTGGTGATGTGGATCTCGTGGCCGATCTCCCACAAGCAGACGTAGCCGACCACGCGCTCCCCCGCGCGCATCACCGTGCAGCGGGCGACCTTGTTCTGCTCGATCTCGTAGCAGAAAGCGGCGCGGGTCCACGGGGTAACGAAGGACACGCGCTCGATGGCGAGGACCTCATCGAGGTCGGCCTCGCCCATCGACGCCACGGTCAGCTCGACCTCTACGCGACTCATCCTCGGCGCGCCTTGAGCTCGGCCTCCGACGGGCGAAGGTAGAGCGGCATCACAGACTCCGCGCTCACCCCGCCGCCCGCAGCGAGGGCGACGTGGCCGAGCTGGGCCACCGTGGCGGCCGAGGGGAGGCGCTGGGCGGGCGGCGCGATATGCACCTCGTGGCCGAGTCGGGCGAGCCACGGGCGACAGGCCTCGATGCCGTCGCCGAGCAGGATCACTGGCGCGCTGAGCTCCCCCGCGGCCTGCTCGGGGGGAAGGGCGAGGTAGTCCCACTCACGCGCCATGCGCTCGCCGTCCCACCGGTACTGCGAGAGGTACACCTCGCCCTTGCGCGCATCGAGGATGGGGCATACGGGCGCCTCCGCGAAGGGGAGCCGTGCCGCGAGGGCATCGAGGGTGGGCACGGGAGCCACGGGCAGGTCGAGAGCCATGGCGAGACCCTTCACGGTGGCGAGGCCGACGCGGAGTCCCGTGAACGAGCCCGGTCCCACCGAGACGGCGAGTCCGTCGAGGTCGGCGGGGACCAGCCCGCAGTCCGCCACCAGACGGTCCACCGCAGCGAGCAGACGCTCCGAGTGCGTGATGGCGATGTTGAGCGTCATCTCGCCCAAGAGGCGATCATCGTCTAGGAGCGCGGCTCCACCCGACAGCGTGGCGCTCTCGACGGCGAGGAGCTTCATGGCTCGCAAAGTCTACCATGCGGCCCGCGACATCTTTGGCATTGACAAGGCCGGAGCCTCACCGTCATCCTAGGCGTCCCATGGCCCCGCCGACCGCGAAGGACAACGCCCGCATGGATGCGGAGGTGCGTGAGAAGATCCACCTGGAAATCCTGAAGCGCACCGGCGCCTATCACGCCAACGACCACATCCTCCTTCCCTCCGGCCAGCACACCAGCGAGTACATCGAGAAGACACTCGTCACCACTGAGGCCTCCTTCACGGAAGGGCTCGGGGCGGTCATCGCCAAACACTTCGCGCAGTGGCCCATCGATGTGGTCCTCTCGACCGGGCCCGGCGCCCTCATCCTCTCCCATTGCGTCGCTCGGGCTCATCCTTCGCGCCCAACCCTCATGTACGGGACCAAGGGCGTGAGCGCGGGCAAGCGCAAGGTCACCCTGCCCGCAGAGTTCCACCGCCTCATCCGCCCGAGCACGAAGGTTCTGATCGTGGAGGATCTCGTCAGCTCTGGGAGCACGGTGAAGCTGCTCAGCGATCTCGTGGAGGAGCTGGGCGGCCAGGTCGTCGGCATCGGGGCGCTCTGGCGCCGCACGAAGAAGGCGGAGATCGCGGGAAAGGAGATCTTCAGCCTCGTGAGCCGCGACTTCCCCACCTATCCCCCCGAGCAGTGTCCGATGTGCAAGAAGGGCATGCCGCTGAATCAGGAGTTCGTGCGCCGTCGCGAGCACCGAAAGCCGTCGTCGGTTCGCGAGTAGCGCCACACCGCCCCCCAGATATGGGGGCTTCGGCTCGAAAACCCCCCTCCAGAGTGTATTTTCCCCTTGACACCCTTCGCGGGCTCCCCGTAGAGTCGCCCCCAAGATCGAGCCAACCGCGGGACGCGCGGTGCGGAGGGAGGTGACACGATGGCGAAGAAGAAGAAGGCGGCCAAGAAGAAGAAGAAGTAAGGCGCTCTTCTGGCGCTCGGCCCTGTCGGCCCCATCCCGGCAGGGCCGATCCATTTCTAGAGCTAAAATCGGTCGATGACTGCCTCGCCGCTGCCGTGGCGCTCGCTCCGTCTGACCATCTTCTTGGGCAGCTTCCTCGGCGCCGTCCTGTCCTTCTTCTACTTCCGCGTCGTGGATCCGGAAGTCGCCGCGGCGGCGGGCGCGGTTCGGGTCGTGGACGTCGTTGTCTCCCTCGTCGCCTTCGGCGCGCTGGCCGGCGCCGGGTATGTCCTGGGGCGACGCTGGCTCGAACCCCTCGTGTCGGCACCGAGCAACGAGGAAGCCGCGCGCGATGCCGTCGTTCGCCATCGCGCCGTCCTCGTGCCGTACGCGTTCGCGAGCCTCACGCTCGTGGGCTGGGTGGTGGCGGGCGTCATCTGGGGTGTGATCTGGCCCACGGTTACGGGGGGATTCAACCCGCGGCTGTCCCTCCGGCTCTTCTTCGGCATCACGGTCATCGCCGGTACCGTCGCTACCGTGTTCGCCTTCCTGGCAGCAGAGCACTACTGGCGCCGGGCCATGCCCCTTTTCTTTCCCCACGGGGACGTGAGCCTGGTCCCGAGCGCCCGCCGCCTTCCTGTGCGCCTCCGGCTTCTCGGCATCTTCCTCCTCATCAGCATCATTCCCCTGAGCATCCTGGGCACGCTCGCCTACAACCGGGTGCAGGCCCTGCTCCACGTCGATCCAGAGAGGGCGGCCGCGCTCGCGGCCAGCCTCGGTCCCTTGATCCTCTTCATCGTGGCCGTGGGCCTCCTGGCCGCCATCGGCCTTGCTCTCTTTGCTGCCAGCAGCGTGGCCGCGCCCCTCAGGCAGGTCGAGGAGGCCATGGCCGCGGTGGGGCGGGGCGAGCTCGACACGCGGTGCCCCGTGGTGGCGAACGACGAGATCGGCGCGGTGGCCGAGGGCTTCAACCGCATGCTGGAGGGCCTGCAGGAGCGCGAGCACATCCGCGAGACCTTCGGCCGCTATGTGACACGCGAGATCCGCGACGAGATCCTCGCCGGGCGCGCCAGCTTCGACGGGCAGCTCGAGGAGGTGACCGTCCTCTTCGCGGACCTCCGCGACTTCACCCCGTGGGTCGAGCGCACGGGACCCCGCGAGGTCGTGCACGACCTCAACGAGTACTTCACGGAGATGGAGGTGGCCATCCGCGCCGAGCGCGGTCTCGTCCTCCAGTACATCGGCGACGAGATCGAGGCGGTATTCGGGGCTCCCCTCCGCACGCCTGACCACGCCGACCGCGCCCTCGCCGCCGCCCTCGCCATGCGGGCGGGACTGGCTCGCCTGAACGAACGGCGCGCGGCCGCTGGCAAGTCGCCGCTCCGGAACGGCATCGGTATCCACTCCGGCACCGTGCTGGCGGGCAGCATCGGCAGCGCAGAGCGCACGACCTATGCCCTGGTCGGCGACGCCGTCAATCTCGCCTCGCGCATCCAGGGGCTCAACAAGGAGCTCGGCACAGAGATCCTCGTGAGCGAGGCGACCCGGAGCCGGCTCCGCACGGAGGCCGCCTTGGAGGGGCTGCCCGCGGTGCGGGTGAAAGGCAAGTCCGTGGAGGTGAGCGTCTACCGCGCGGCCTGAGGCGCGGGCTACTTCTTGACGGTGGGCTTGGGCGCCGGCTTGCCGGCCTTGGCCTTGTCGCCTTCCTTGATCAAGCCCTTGACCTCGTCCATGAACTGATTGATGTCCTTGAACTGCCGGTACACGGAGGCGAAGCGCACGTAAGCAACCTGATCGAGCTTCTGAAGGTGCTCCATCACCACTTCTCCGAGCTCGAGGCTGGTGATCTCCTTCTCCGCCCGCTCGTGGAGCTTGACCTCGATGTCGGCAACCACGTCGTCCACCGCCTGCACCCCCACCGAGCGCTTCTCGCAAGCCTTGAGGATGGAGCCGCGGAGTTTCTGCCGGTCGAAGGGCTCGCGACGGCCGTCACGCTTGACCACGTGGGGCAGCACGTCCTCGATGTACTCGTAGGTCGTGTAGCGCCGGTGGCAGCGCAGGCACTCGCGCCGGCGCCGGATGAACTCGCCTTCGCGGCCCACACGCGAGTCCACCACGCGGTCCTCCGTGTGGCCGCAGAACGGGCACTTCACCGGAGGCGCTCCGGGTAAAGGGGGAAGCGCGTGGTGAGGGCTTGCACGTCGGCCCGCACCGCCGCTTCCACCGAGGCATTGCCGAGGCTCGTGAGCACGCGATCGATGAAGGCCGCGATCTCCGCCATCTCCGTCTCGCCCATGCCGCGCGTGGTGACGGCGGGCGTGCCGAGACGGATGCCGCTCGTCACCATGGGCCCCTTGGTGTCGAAGGGGATCCCGTTCTTGTTCACGGTGATCCAGGCGCGGTCAAGGGCTTCCTGGGCGTCCTTCCCGGTGATGCCATTGGGCGTGAGATCGACGAGGAGGAGGTGCGTGTCCGTACCGCCCGAGACGAGGCGGTAGCCGTGGGCGAGCATGGCCGCGGCGAGCGCCTTGGCATTCCGGATGATCTGGCCCTGATAGGACCGCCACTCCGATGTCTGCGCCTCGCGGAAGGCCACGGCCTTGGCCGCAATGACGTGCATGAGCGGCCCGCCCTGGATGCCAGGCAGCACGGTGCGATCAAGGTCCTTGGCGTAGCGCTCACGGCACATGACCATGCCGCCGCGCGGACCGCGAAGAGTCTTGTGGGTGGTGGTGGTGACGAAGTCCGCAAAGGGTATAGGCGATGGATGAAGTCCCGCCGCCACCAGGCCCGCGGGATGCGCGATATCGGCCATCAGGGCGGCGCCGACCTCGTCGGCGATCTCCCGGAAGGGCTTGAAGTCGATGGCGCGCGGGAAAGCGGAACCGCCTGCGATGATGAGCGTGGGGCGATGTTGCCGCGCGAGGTCGCGAACCTGGTCGAGGTCTATACGCTCCGTGTCCCGGGTGACACCATAGGGCACGATGGTGTAGAAGCGGCCCGAGAAGTTGATGGGACTGCCCGCGGTGAGGTGACCCCCGTGGGCCAAATTGGGCCCCAGCACGGTATCGCCGGGCTTGAGGAGGGTGAAGTACACCGCCATGTTGGCCTGCGAGCCCGAGTGTGGTTGAACGTTCACGTGCTCGGCGCCGAAGAGCTCTTTGGCGCGGTTGATGGCGAGATCCTCGGCGACGTCCACGATCTCGCAGCCGCCGTAGTAGCGCTTGCCCGGGTAGCCTTCCGCGTACTTGTTGGTCATCACCGAGCCCACCGCCTCCAGCACCGCCTCGGAGACGAAGTTCTCGGACGCGATCAGCTCGAGGTTGCGCGACTGGCGAACCGTCTCGTCGTGGATGGCCTTGGCGATGTCGGGATCGACCTGCTCGAGCCGGCTCATCGTCCGTCCTCGCGCACACCGAGGCGCCCTTCCATGTCCTTGATCTTGTCTACACGCCGGGCGTGGCGACCGCCTGCGAAGTCACTCTCGAGCCAAACCTTGAGGATGGCGCATCCCACGTCGGCGTCGGTCAGGCGGCCAGCGAGGGCGAGCACGTTAGCGTTGTTGTGCTCGCGGCTCATGCGCGAGGTGAAGGTGTCGCCGCAGAGGGCGGCCCGCACGCCGGGGACCTTGTTGGCGGCCATGGCCATGCCAATGCCCGTGCCGCACACGAGCACGCCGCGATCCACCTTGCCCACGGCGACGGCCTCGCCCACCTGCTGGGCGTAGTCGGGGTAGTCCACGGAGTCGGGGGAGTGGGTACCGAAGTCGAGGACCTGGTACCCCCCTTCCATGAGCCAGCTCTTGAGCGCTTCCTTGAGCTCCCAGCCGGCGTGATCGGCCCCGAGGGCGACGGAGAGCATGAGCGGCCCCACGTTACGCTCTGTCGGGCTCGAGTGTCAAGGCGCCCCAACATCTAGGGCCCCCAGACGCTCGAGCTCGAACGTTTGCTCGAATCACCCAGCTTTCGGGAGTGTCCGCTTCGAGCGCGGGCTACGCCCGCGGAACCCTCGGGGGGAGGTTCGGAAGGGGGGCGGAAGCCCCCCTCCGAATCAAAGCAGTTGCTCCATGATCAGCACGTCGACCCACTTCCCATCGAGCAGGCCCTGCTCCCGGTAGATTCCCACTTGCGTGAAGCCCATCCTCTCATAGAGGGCCACGCCCGCCTTGTTGCTGGGAAAACACGCGAGGACGAGCTTGTGGAAGCCCAGCTGCCGGCCGAGGTCGATGAGCCGAGCCAGCATCACTCGCCCCACGCCCTTGCCCCGCCAGCTCCGCTCCACGTAGACGGAGATGTCGGCCACATTGTCGTAGCACCGGCGCGGGTTGAAAGAATTGAGGCTCGCCCACGCCACCACCTGCCCCGCCGTTTCCCCGACCACCACGGGGTAGCGGGTGCCCCGGGCAGACAGCCAGCGGCGGCGCTCGTCCATGTCACGGAACTCCGTTTCGAGGGTGGCGACCCGGTCCGCGATGCCCTGGTTGTAGATCGTGCAGATGACGGCGGCGTCGTCGAGAGTGGCGTAGCGCACGGCGATCGGCTCCATCGAGTCCTCCTTCTACCCGCATCATGCCGATATATCGTGAATCAAAGAAATAGATTGTTTTTATAATTTCCATGAGAAATTCTGATGAAGAATGTCTCTCAATCCCGTGCACCTTCGCACCCTCCACGAGATCATCCGGCTCCAGAGCTTCTCCCGTGCCGCAGAGGCCCTCCGCCTGAGCCAGCCCGCAGTGAGTCTCCACATTCGCCAGCTCGAAGAGGCCTTGGGCCTGCCGCTCCTCGAGCGGGTCGGCAAGCGCGCCGCGGCCACCGCGGCGGGCGCGCTGCTCATGGAGCGGGGCGGCCGCGCCCTGGAGGCTCTCGAGGCGGCGGCGGCCAGCATCCACGCCCTACGCGGCATAGTCGCGGGCCGCGTCCGCGTGGGCACGGGAGCGACGGCGAGCATTTATCTCCTCCCCCCCATCCTGAGACGCCTGCGCGCCCGCTATCCCGCCATCGAACTGGTCATCGTCACTGGCAACGCCTCCGAGATCGCCAAGGCGGTGGCCGAGAATGCCCTCGACGTGGGCGTGGTCACCCTGCCCGTGAGGCCGCGCCAGCTCGTGGTCACGCCGTTCTTCATCGATCGGCTCGTCGCCATCGCCCCGCCGGGCTGGCGTTGGACGCGGTTGGGGAGGCGCGGTCGTCGCAAGGGTGGACGCCGCGGCCTGACCCCTGGCGACCTCGCGGGCGAGCCGCTGATCCTCTACGAGCGCGGCGGGACGATCCGCCAGGTAATCGAGGACTGGTTCCGGCGCGGCCGCGTTACGCCCCGGGTCGCCATGGAACTCGGCAACGGGGAAGCGATCAAGGAGCTGGTGAGCGCGGGGCTCGGACCGTCGATCACCTCGTGGGCATCGGTCAGGAGCGAGGCGCGCGCGGGTAGCCTGCGCGCGATCCCGCTCTCTCCGCCCCTGGTGAGGCGGCTCGGTGTCATCAGGCGGCGCGACAAGCCTGAAAGCCCGCCGCTCCGCGCCCTTCTCCGCGCGCTCGAGCGGCGACCGAGGAGCGGCCGGCGCCTCAGTTGACCTTGCGCTCGCGACCCGCCCAGTAGGGTTCGCGCAGCTTGAACTTCTGCAGCTTGCCTGTGGCCGTGCGCACGAGCGTGTCGCGCACCTCGATGGTGGTCGGGCACTTGTAGTGCGCCATGCGGCTCCGGCAATGCTCGATGAGGTCCTTCTCGGTGGCGCTGACCCCGGGGCGCAGGACGACCAAGGCCTTGATGGTCTCCCCCCACTTCTCGTCGGGCACGCCGATGACGGCTGCCTCCGCCACCGCAGGGTGCTGATACAGGCAGTCCTCCACCTCGATCGAAGAGACGTTCTCTCCACCCGTGATGATCACGTCCTTCTTGCGGTCGGAGATGGCGATGAACGGCCCTTCCGCGAAGCCACCGTCGCCCGTGTGAAACCAGCCGTCCGCGATGGCCTTGGCCGTCTCCTCGGGCTGATTCCAGTACCCCTCGAATACGTGATTGGAGCGGGCCAACACCTCGCCCTCGTCGTCCACGCGCATGCGCACGCCCACCGCGGGTACCCCAGCGCGCGAGAGACGGCGCGCCCGCTCGCTCGCGTCGAGGCCATCCCATTCGGCGGGGGCGCGGTTGATGGTGAGGAGGGGTGAGGTCTCCGTGAGGCCGTAGATCTGGATGAACTCCCACCCGAGCTCCGTCTCGATTCGCTCGATGGTCTTGGAGGGCGGCGGCGCACCCGCGATGACCACGCGCATCCGTCCCTTGCCTGGGACGACCTGGCCTTTCTGCCGCCGCGCCGCCGCGGCGTCGAGCACGGTCGCGATCACGGCAGGTGCGGAGTTGAACAGGGTCACCCCTTCGGACTCGATTCGCTTGAGGATCTCCTCGCCGTCGATCTTGCGGATGACGACGTGGCGCGCGCCGATCCCCGTCACCGCGTAGGGCATGCCCCAGCCGTTGCAGTGGAAGGTGGGCAAGGTGTGAAGGTACACGTCACGATCGGTAAGCGCGAGGTGCCAACCGAAGGTGACCGCGTTGAGCCAGAAGTTGCGGTGGGTCAGCTGCACGCCCTTGGGCCGCGCCGTCGTTCCCGAGGTGTAGTTGATCGAGACGGCGGCATTCTCGTCGGTCACGGTGAGGCGCGGCCTGGCACCTTTGCGTAGAAAGAGCTGGGCGTCGGTGGCCGTGCCGAGGACGAATCGGTGCTTCACCGGAATCTGCCGCAGCGGCTCGTCGAGCTCAGGATCCACGAGGAGGACCGACGAGCCGGAGTGTTCGATGATGTAGCGGACCTCCTCCGGGTGCAGCCGGAAGTTGACGGGCACCAGGGTGCGCCCGAAGACGCTCACCCCGAACAGGCTCACGAGGAAGCGCGCCGCGTTTGGGGAGACGATGGCCACGCGATCGTGCTCTGCCACCCCGAGATCGTCGAGGGCCGCGGCGAGGCTCCGGGACATCTCCGCGAACTGCCGGTACGTGGAACGGCCCAGGCCGCCGCCCGGCGGATTGGGCTCGTCGACCACCGCCTCACGGTCGCCGTAGACGAGCTCGGCGCGTTCGAGGAAGTCACCCAGGGTGAGAGGCACGATCATAGCGAGACTCCTCCGGTGAGAAAGCGCCACGCGCTGCCGTGGCTCGCGATGCGGCCGGCGGTGGGGGCGCCGAAATGAGTCCCGAGAATGGTGACGTCGCGGTCGGCGTAGCGGGCACAGAACGCGCGACGCGTGGAGCGCGCCATGACCTGGTCGTCGCAGAAGTTGCTGTTCCAGTCGGGCTCGCCGCACTGGACGGGATGGTGCATCAGATCACCGGTGATGACGGCCTCGCGCCCTTCCGAGCGGATGTGGAGGCTCACGTGGCCGGGGGTGTGCCCGGGCGTCGGCTCGAGGACCAGCTCATCGCTAATCCGATGATCGCCCTCCACCAGGTCGACGCGACCTGCCTCCACCACCGGCCGCACACTGTCGGCGATGATCGGCCCGTACTCGTCGCCGTCGCGCGCCGACCAGTGCTCCCATTCCTTCCGCGCGAAGAGGTAGCGGGCGCGGGGGAAGGTCGGCACCCAGCGACCGTTCTCGAGCCGCGTGTTCCAGCCGATGTGGTCCACGTGGAGGTGGGTGCAGAGGACCAGGTCGATGGTCTCGGGCGGGAAGCCAGCCGCGCCCAGCCGCTCGAGGAAATCCGTGCGCAGCATGTTCCAGTTCGGGTTCTCGCGCGGCTTGTCGTTGCCGACGCAGGTGTCGACGAGCACGGTGAGACCGGGCGCCTGGACGATGAAGCTGTGGATGCTCATGAGGAAGCGTCCGCGCTCGTCGAGGAAGTGCGGGGCGAGCCAGTCGCGGTGGCGCTCCACCCCCTCCTTGGAGGCGTCCGGGAGGACCCAGGTGGGCCGGGTCGGGCCGTACCACTCCACGACGTTCTCCACCCGCACGCGTCCGACGTCGAGAGGCTTCATGGTCGAGGCTCGATAGTGGGCCGAGGGCTGGCCGCCGTCAAGTACGCTCCGTCTCTGAGCGCTTCATGAGGACACGGAGCGCGAGGCGAGGGGGGGGCCGGGGGGGGGGGGGGGGGGGGGGGGGCGGGCGGGGGCCCCCCCCCCCCCACAACACCCCC
>Ga0306920_100001885_pt1 | contig 26140 bp, 26 predicted proteins | sample flu12Cox44000170_FD_204666 | JGI IMG/M metagenome (GOLD analysis project Ga0306920, IMG submission 204666) | Lab enrichment of tropical soil microbial communities from Luquillo Experimental Forest, Puerto Rico - flux4day.12C.oxic.44.000.170 (v2)... | ecosystem: Environmental > Terrestrial >...
GGCCCCCGTGGAAGTAATTGCAAACCCTGGACGTATCGACCTCCCTTGCGACGTATTCCCGAAACCTCAATCAGATCTCTACTTATGACTTCACAAAAACCGCCTCTCCGCTGCGACGTATTCCCACTCCCATGAACGTATTCGTTTTGTCTGTATTTTGCATTTTTCACTTTGCACTTTTGCTACTGCCTTGCAGCTTTCACCTACTGCCCCTTCACCACCAACCGCGCCTTTCGAAAGTCCCAATAACTAACTCTACAGCATCACCTTGCCCGTTTTGATTTAAGCTGGAGAATCTCAGTCGCCGTAAGTCCTTAATTGATCGTTGACCAAGCTTGCCCAGTGTGACAAGTGATGCCGTAGAATTAGTCATTTGCAAATGACCAATGACTAATGGGCAACGACATGGTTCATGCGAATTATTGAGTCTAACCTTCGCTCCAGCTCAACACAACTTTTCCGCAATTGCCGCTCAGCATCGCGTCAAAGCCCATCTGAAACTCATGAAAAGGATACCGGTGTGTGATCACCGGGCTGATGTCCAGGCCCGATTGCAGCATGACGGTCATCTTGTACCAGGTTTCGTACATTTCCCGTCCGTAAATCCCCTTTAACGTCAGCATGTTGAAGATGACCGTATTCCAATCGATTGCGATCTCCTTGTCCGGGATTCCCAGGATCGCGATCTTCCCCCCGTGGCACATGTTGGCCAGCATCTCGCGAAACGCAGCGGGGTTGCCGGACATTTCCAGACCCACATCGAATCCCTCCTTCAAGCCCAGCTGCTTCTGGCTATCCGCGATGGACTGGCTCCGCACGTCGATCGCCAGCGAGGCGCCCATTTTGTGTGCCAGTTCCAACCGATACGGGTTCACATCGGTAATCACGACATGCCTGGCGCCCGCATGCCGCACCACCGCCACCGCCATGATGCCGATGGGGCCGGCCCCGGTGATTAAAACATCTTCTCCCAGGACATCGAATGACAGGGCCGTGTGGACGGCGTTGCCGAATGGATCGAAAATCGCTTGCACGTCTCGCGGGATAGCCGGATCGTGTACCCAGACGTTGCTCATCGGCAAGGCGAGATATTCCGCGAATGCCCCGTGACGATTGACGCCGACCCCCTGGGCATCCTTGCACAAATGTCTCCGGCCGGCCAAGCAGTTCCGGCACCGGCCGCAAACCACATGACCCTCGCCGCTGACAATTTCCCCGGCACGGAAGTCCTTGACGTTCGACCCCACCTCCACAATTTGGCCCACAAATTCGTGCCCCACTACCATCGGCACCGGAATCGTCTTGCGCGCCCAGGCGTCCCATTTATAGATGTGCAAATCGGTGCCGCAGATGCCCGTGCGCAGCACTTTGATCAACACGTCATTGATCCCAATGGCCGGTATGGGCGCCTCATCCAGCCACAGTCCCACCTCGGCCTTCTTCTTGATCAACGCCTGCATCGTCTTCATGTCGACAATCTTTCCTCGGAACTCGGGGATTGATCGGCCGCAGCCTACCAGCCGATAAAATATGGAAGGTTTGGCAGGCGACGAGACATCGGTGTCGGATTCGCTTGACCAAACTCACTGAAATGTTGTATAGTCGACTCTTTGACTTTGCATTTCCCTTTCATTCGATCTTGCTGTCACCCCACCCTGAAATGAAAATGACCAGGTGAAGCGTATTTCGGTCTGTGCCTTCGCGCGGTTCTCTCGTAATTTGAGTGCAAGTTTTGTGTGGCCGTGCGTCTTGGGATTGGGGAATCGTGATCCTGGCACGCGAGAAAACATGAGGCAGTTCTTCCCACTTTTGATCCCACTTTTGGCCGTGCCGGTCCACGGCGATGATGAGAAGAGACGGTTGACAATTGAGGGCGTCCAGAAATGGCAGATCCGCTGGCAGGCCAAGCTGCGAGATGCTTCCATCAAAGGGAAAACTTCCTTGCACCAAAAACGTCAGAGCGACTACGAAAAGGATCGCGAGGCCATGAATGGACGGGCAATCGCGGGCAAGGCACGCTTCGATTCCATCAATACGTCCGAGCAAGATGGTAAGAAGACGGTGCAGGTAATGCTGCGCGCCATGACCGACGCGAGCCGCAGCGAGCGCGCCCTGATCCACGCAATTGCTCAGGACCCGGAAGACCCGTTTTTGGAGAAAATGGTCCGCGGACAACTCGTCATTTACCGCGGCGAGCTATCCTGCCCAAAGGAAACGGTCTTATGGGAAATCGAGAACTGCGTATTCACCGAAGTCAAGACGAAGAAAAAGAAGTGAGCCATCGCCGTTGGTCGGATTAAGGGATCACGAATTCTTTTCCAGGGTCAACAAGGTGATTAAATCGTGGTCGGATAGCGGCTTTGGGGAACTCCCGCCGATAAACCATCCCCCCTGGGCATACGCGGAAACGTGCAGCACCTGTACCAGGATGGGGCGGTAAAATCCCTGGCTTGCCAATTGGATTTCCACTTCTAAAAGCGTTCCCGGCTCGAAACGGCGTGCAAGAACTAAGCCGATGGCCCCGCGCAGATATTGCGAACTTTCCCCGGCCAAAGATCTTCCGGATCTCCTTGAATCGGTTGACAGGAAACGTCCAAATTGCATGGGCTCCGTACCCAAACGCGCCTTTCGAAGCTGTTCGAAGACCCAAGGCTCACTCTGATGAATCGTTTCGAATTGGGACACGGTTGCTCCTTGGGTGGGTGGGTTTTCGGAAAAGGGACGAGGATGGTGTGTGTACCGGCAGGCAGGGAGGTCGTGAAGCAGTGCATGCCTGATTGCTCAGGCATTCATGCCATATCCGGAGAAGCAGCTTTTCGAAGAGAAACCCGCCAAAAAAAATCAAAGATTTTGAAAAATCTTGTGAATAGTACTCTTTTAGGACTCGAACAAATGAAGCTGCTTTTCAGGCTCAATTTGTCGCGATATTCCCAATTGGCACTCACCGTTGGTTAGGCGGTGTTTTTATGGTTGCTTCTCTTTGTGTGGTAGTGATGCTTTCTTGAGTAAACTCGATGACAAGATCACGAAAGTTTGTGGTGTGATGCTTTTAAGCGTGGCGTCCATGAGGCCGATCGTCTTTCCATCGGGGCCGGAGATTTTTTTCGCGCCACCAGCACACTGGGGTCGGCCATGAAATTCTCGTCCTCGATGCGCGCGCCATTCGTAGACTCGAATGTTCCCTTGAAGTAGGTCCATTTCCACTCGGGACCAAACAGGGTGCCCGAGCCGTTTACCGTGCCCTTCGTGTCGTTGAGGATGAACGTGTTGCCCTTGACCTTGTGGTTCATGATGAACTCCTCCGCGTTGCCGTCGGGTTTGACCACGATGGCTCGCTCCACGAATACACTGTTGTCGGGGTCGAGAACTTTCTCCAGCAGGATGACCTGCGAGCTGTAAGGCTTGCCGGATGGATCACTGAGCTTGACTTCCCCCACATAGTACAGCTTTTCCACTTCTGCCCCGAAGCAGATGCCCGGCAGCACGATCGTAATGAAAATCGCCACAAGCACTCTCATTTCGGCCCTCCTTCGTATCTGAGATTTCACCGGCGCCCCACGTAATCTGGCCGCCCAAATCGTGATGATGCTGACCGGCCCAAATCGCTATGCACTGTGCCGGTTAGCCTATGACCATCAACGTCATAAAAACAGGCCCGCGTCGCGGCGTCAACGGACCTAAGCGAGCTCGATCCCATTATCACTGAAATCGGCATGGAGCAACCGATTCTTGCCACGCTCCTTGTGCGAGAAGCAGAGGCGCAATGCCGCATAAATCAGCTTGGCCTGCCAGCGGCGTCGAACATCTGCCGAATCTCGGATTCGCCCTCCCAGCGGGGCCAGTGCTCTTTATGCAGCTGCATGAAGCGGGAAGCCCACTCGATCGCCTCTTTCTTCGACTTCACGTCGTAGACCGCGTAACCGCCGATCAGCTCTTTGCTCTCGGCGAACGGCCCGTCGCTGACAATTAATTTACCCGCGGAGAGCCGGACCCGCGCCCCCATCGCGCTTGGGAGCAGACCGCCGGTCTCGACCATCACACCGGCCCGCATCGCCTCTTCGCCGAGCTTCGCTATCGCGGCCATGAGCGGCTCGGGAGGAGGTCCTGCGTTCTCGGTGGACTTGACCATAATCATGAATCGCATCTTCGTATCTCCTTTCGGTTTCAAGTTTCCTCTGTCGGATCGAACACCTGTACCCTAATGGATCAAGAAAACTCTGTCTTGTATAAAAACGACAACTGCTCCTCCGCGCGAATAATTTGCGCAGGTGTTTGTCCGATCAAGTATTTGAGCGATCGGGTGAGATGCGCTTGATCGAAATAGCCGGCCTGGTAAACCGTGTCGAGAATGGAGACGCCTTGTTTCAGGAGATTTGTTGCATGGCGGGCGCGTTCGATTTGGCGAACCGTGCTGTGGGTGATACCCGTCGCTTGCAAAAAGTGCCGCTGCACGAATCGTATCGACTGTTCTCGCGGTTGACCTTGTAATGCCGCATCTACGGAGAGGTCAACTGCAATTAACCCGTCACTCACAAGCCGTTTCACAAATGTTTCCGCATTCTCAAAGTCAGGGTATTCCCACGCGGAGCCATTCAACCAGAAGGATCGGCTCGTTGCTTCAGGTAAGTTCACATCTCTTCGATCGCGGAGATTCCTTGCGGGCAGTATTGGCATGAAAGTGCCCAGCTTGAAGCGGATGGCAACCCACTCACCTTCCGCAGGACAGTCCGCCGTCGTCGCCTTCGTCTCCGGCCCGCGCACGGTGAGAAATCTCTTGCCCTTGTGCTGCGTGACGACCATCTCCCAATGACTCGCGGCCATCGAGTGAAAAATGCCGGCACGCTCGCTATGACAACGCCAAACCCTTTCGACAAAAAGGGAGTCCGACGGCCGATCTTCGAAGATAATGAACATGCTTCTCTAAAGATATGTTTTAGATGCTTGCGGTGCTACGCGCGACAGGCGAAGCAAGAGCTTCGCCTGTCCACGCCTGGCGCTGACTTACTTCTGGCGAATCGAAACAATCTCGCCGACCTTCACTTCGCGGTCGTTGAAGGTTTTATAGAAATTCATGACGATCCGATCGTTGTTCTCGATCACGACTTCATCGCGTGCCTTGATTTTCTGACCCGTCAGGGGGCAGTTTTCCTCCTTGACGCATTCAAAATGGGTGCCGGACGCATCGGCAACGATCGAGCCGCTGGACAGGGTGCCGCCCAGACTGCACGCCTTCACGCCGGTATATTTCTTCTGGGCGGCATCGTATCCCAAAAGACCTATCCCTTCAAACGTCTTGCCGGTCTTGGCACATTCCGCGCGCGCGGTTTCCTGAACGAATCGGCCATCCATGATCCATTTCCGCTCGATCGTGCCGTTTAGCTCGGCGGGCGCCTGGCTCGGGTCGGTCCAGAGCTTCATGGTGAAGGTCCACCGGCCGACGAACGGCTCGAGCTTCTTGTGCTCGGCGCCGGGCTTGCCGGCCTCGGCCAGTGCTTTCAAGAGCGCTTCGGGGCTTGAGGGCGTTTTCGGCTCATCGGCATGCCCCGCCTGGACCATCGCGCCCACGAGCAGCGCCAACGCCACCGCTGCGCCCAACGACTTGAGAATCATCTTCATGTCCATCCTCTCTTTCGGCCCCATGTGGTGATAACATTTCACTGGAGGACGCCCCGCACAGGCGGGGCCGATGCCCGCGCCGGTGCCCTCGCAATAGTTCTTCTCGTTCTCGGCCCGACACGAGTGCAATCTTTTGGCGCGGATCCCGAATACAACCTAGTCGAGTGCTCGATCGTTAGCCTTCATCGCGCCGTTGCCTTTCGATACTTGTGCCCGGTGTCCGCCTTGCGTTCCGCTATCTCGCGAATGCGCTCCAGCCCGTGCTCCCATCCCTCGGGCATGCCATCGCGATGTTCGGGAAGGATCAGTCCCATGGCGCGATGATGGACCGTGAGCCGCGTTCGGGCGCCCTCCGCCTTCAAGCGGTATTGCACATGATTGATCGCCGGGTAGGACATGGGCATCGGGCCGCAGAGTTCCAGGAGCGTCGGCGGCTTGATCACCTGCACGTGCCCCCAAAGGTGTCCCGAGTTGTTGCCGAGGTCGCGGTACCAGCGCCCACCTGGCCACGGCTCAATCTTCATCGGAAATGGCTTCCCTCCCGGCATTTGCCCTTCCGCGCCGAGCTCGTCTAGCACCGCCTCAAACGTAAGTTCGATCGGCGCTGCGATCTCGATTTCCTTGCGGATTGCCAAGACTTCTACCGACTGGCGTTCGTTGGTGTCCGTTATCATGATGCTCCTTTCTTGGGATTGAGAGGTATTGAATAGTTGGATTGCTCTTGCGCGCTTCGCTCGACGCGTTCCTTGATTCGGTCGAGTTGATGGCTCGAGAGCCGTTCGAATGTTTTCACCCAGTCATGCACGAGTTTCAATTTCCTGGCTTCGAAGTTGTACAGCCGTTGCTGGCCTTGGTTCGTCACCGAGACGATGCCGACCTTGCGCAACATACCGAGGTGCTTGGAGATAGCGGGCCGCGGCAGCCAGTGCTCCACGGCGTGCCAGCAAATCGACGATCTGCCACCGCCGTGGCTCGGCAAGGGCGTTGAATACGTCCGCGGTTGTCGCTGCTCGCGCCATGGTCGAATTATATTCCCATATAGGAATATGTCAAGCCCGGAAGGCGCTTTTTGCATCGAAGTTCGCGCTTAGCGCGAACCGCTGCTGCCCGCGCCCGTCACTCCATGTAAAGAAGCGCGCGCACCTCGATCGAGCCGCCTGCCCGCAGAGTCGGAATTCGCAGCGCGATTGCGACCGCTTCGTCCCGATCCTTGCATTCGATCAGGTGGTAGCCGCCGAGCTGTTCCTTGGTCTCCGCGAACGGCCCATCGCTGATGACCGGCTTTCGGTTCTTCTCCCGAACGGTGACGGCGCTTGCACTCCGGTCCAGCTGTGCGCCAGCCAGCAATCGGCCGCTCGTTTTGAGCTCATAAATGAGCTTTCCATATGCGTCCATGATTTTTCCCCGCTCCCCCTCCGGAAGTTTCGCCCATCGGGTCTCGTCAAAACAGCACATCAGCAGGTATTGCATTGGTTCTCTCCTTAATGAGCGCAGCGGCGAGGACAACTATTGGTCGTTCGGCGACGCCCAAAATCGACAACGGCCATGCGCCGGATCGTGAAATTTTTTTCAGTCGACGGCGGCGAGCGCAATCTCTCCGTTTTCACGGACGGCCAGCGGCGGCCGATTCGCGCAGATGGCGACTGACAATTGAATGTAAATAACGATGACGGACAAGTTTACGGAGTTTGGATTGCTCCCAATGAAGGCCAGGCGTATAAACCCATCGCGGTCGAAATGCGAAAATGATCCGATAAACTGCCGAATTGGCGGCGAGATCAGCTGACCTCCTCGTCGGCCGGTTCGGGAAGGAACTGCACGCCTTCGTAGAGCTCCCTTACCGGCAGCTCGGTGTCGATTTGCGGAAGGGGAATAACGGCATCCTGTCCCTGATACACCTCGCGGACGAAACTACCTTCAGCGCGGCGGAAGACGATCGCGGCCGGTTGATCTTGCTCAATCAGGACGTAGACGCTCAGGGTAGGGATGGTCAGGTAAGCGTCCTTCTTCTCGCCTTCATCAATACGGCGAGTGTCCCGCGAAAGGACCTCGACAAGCGCCACCGGCTTATCCTGGAATGAGTCGGTCGGTGGATTGGGCCCGCAAACAACCGATGCATCAGGATAATAAAACCGGACGTGCGTCGGCAGCGGCACTCGGATTTTCGTGTCCGAGTTGAACGGCGCGCAATCCTTCCCGCGCAGCCGGATGCCCAAAGCGACGAGTGTGTTGGTGGCGACGCGGTTATGCGCATTCCGGGCGACCGCCATTGCGTACACGGCGCCATCAAGGTACTCGTGTTTCACCGGCGAGGTTAACTCGTTGGCCCGGTAATGCTCGACCGAAAGCAGGTTGAGGTTGCTGACGGTACTCATATCCCCAATATCATCCCCCGCTACAGGTCAATAAGGTGCGCGGACCGGGTCGGTTCGTTCCTCTCGTTCCTAGACTCTCAATGATTTTCGGCGTTTCGATGACACATTGACGAAGTCCTCCTGGTGCATGTAGTGGATTAAGGGCGTGAGGTAAGATGTTTTCGCGGTAAGAATTCAGAATCGTTCAAGTTACCTCTTGACAATCGCCAATTACATGCATATACATCTAATATGAACGTTGAGGGCCGCAAAATGGTCGCGTCGCCGTGCTTGTGCAATGCCCTCAGGCAGGCGTCGCGGGCCGTAAGCCGGCTCTATGACGAGGAGCTGCGCAGTGTCGGCCTGCGGACTACGCAATACTCGTTGCTGCGCTACCTCAAGCACTGCGGCGAGGTCCGGCAGCGAGACTTGGGCGCCCGGACGTCGCTCGACGAGACGACGTTGACCCGCAACCTCCGCCCGCTGGTCGACGCCGGCTGGGTGGCCATCGATGCCGGGGAGGACCGGCGCGAGAAACTGGTTAGCCTCACCGACGCCGGCGCGGCCAAACTACTAGCAGCACGCCCGGCCTGGGAGCGTGCCCAAGAGCGCATGCGGTTACATCTGCCGAAAGCAGAATGGTCGAGACTTATGGCCGTTCTGCCCGAGCTCACCCGCCTGGCCGACAAGGCGTGATTTTTTGGGCATATATATGTATATACAAGTAATGAGAAGTCGTTACTGGTCCGGAAAACACATTTGTCCCTTTTGTGAAATGGAGGTGTTCCATGGCTAACCGCATTCTGGATCTGGAGATCGGTGACGGGGATTGCTCCATAAGCGCCCGGCGAACAGACGACGACGTGACTCAGCACGAGCCGGACAAGGCTGGCGTTACCGCCGGCTCAGTCGCCGGCGAAGGGTACATTCGCGGATCGGCAAGCGGAAAGGTTTTCGTAGCGCTGGTGCTTGCCGTTTGGCTGGCGCTCATCGTTGTTCTTGGCGCGACCCGAGCATTGACTGTGGCACCGGGCACGCCGCCCTACCCGATCGCCATCGCGGTCGTGGCGCCTCTCGCCGCGTTCTTCGCCGCGTTGTGGTTATCGGCCGGCTTTCGGAGGTTGCTGTTGGCGGTCGAGTTGCCGCTAATCACGGCAGTACAGGCCTGGCGCTGGGCGGGACTTGGGTTTATTTTTCTGTCCGTGTACCGCGTGCTGCCCGGCGCCTTCGCCTGGCCTGCCGGACTCGGCGACATGACCATCGCTATCACCGCGCCGTGGGTGGCGATCGCCCTCGTCCGTCGGCCCGGCTTTGCAACCAGCTGGCTGTTCGTGGCCTGGAATGTGTTGGGTATTCTCGATCACGTCGTGGCCGTAGCCGACGCGGCGATCAACCAGAGCTTGGCGTCCGGCGCGCCGGGCGAAATCACCGTCGCCCCGATGTCGCTTCTGCCGCTGGTGCTGATCCCGGCTTACCTTGTGCCGCTCTTTGACATACTGCACGTTGTGGCGCTGATTCGGGTACGATGGCAATTGACCCGTTCATGCTGAAAACAATTCCGCCGGTCCGACTCGAGCAATTACGCGCCAGTAGGCAGGAGGCCTAACCTGCGAAGCTCGAGCACGACTCCGTATTTGCCGTAAACTTCAGCGAATCAACTGGTTATAAACCAACAGAAGAGCGGTAACGGTCAAAATTCTTCTTTTTTTTAAACCGACGCTTGACTTTCAAACGTTCGTTTAATATATTTATTTCATATAGATGTATGAAATTATCATTTGAGAAGTAAACACATGTATCCCAACGAACAACCGAGACAACCTGAAGCTCTTGCACTACGCATAGGAACCCCGCGGGCCGAGAAAACACGGCAGCACATCATCGACGCTGCCGGCCCTCTCTTCGCCGAGAAGGGCTACAAAGCTACAACTGTGGGTGAGATCTGCCGAATTGCCGGCGTCAACCAGGCGGCGATCAGCTTTCATTTTGGCGGGAAGGAGCAGCTCTACCTTGCGCTGGTGCGCTACAGCTATGAGTACGGGCTGGCCCAGGTACCGATGCCGCAGTGGCCGGCCGGAACGCCTGCGGCGGTTAAGTTACGCGATTTCGTCCTGACGTTCCTTCGCCGCGCCGTTGCCGACCGAGAGCCGCGTTGGCCGTGCCAGTTGATCATGCGCGAGACGATGCAACCGAGCCAGGCGTGCGAAGAATTCGTGCGCGGCTTTGTCCGTCCGAACATCGAGGTTTTGCAAGGCATCTTGCAGGAACTCCTGCCGGCCGATTTCTCCGAGGAAGCTCGGCGCCTGGTCGTTAACAGCATCATCGGACAGGGGCTCTTCTACCGGGTCGCGCGCGGGGTTCTGGAATTGCTGTCCCCGGGCGACCAGCCGCTCCGGTTCGATGAGGAGCGGTTACAGGTGCTCGCGGAACACATCACCCGGTTTACGCTCGCAGCGCTGGGCGTGCTACCGCCGCTCTCGTTTAACCCGGAGCCGGCGGCGACGGTGGCATCAGCCGCTGGTTCCGGTCTTGACGCAGCGCCACCGTCGCCGCCGGCTCCGGGTTAAACGAACCGGAAGGGGATCAGCCATGAACTGGATCGCGCTAAAAATGTTGACCGGCGACCGGGCCAAATACTTTGGCCTTGTCTTCGGCGTAACGTTTGCGGCCCTGCTGATGTCGCAACAGCTGTCGATCTTCGTGGGGATCATGAAGCGCACAGGCAGCCAGATCCTCGACGTGCGCGATGCCGACATCTGGGTGATGGATAACAAGGTCCGTTATATCGATGAAGTACCCGGCATGCCGGATACGGAGCTGCAACGCGTCCGCGGCGTCCCGGGCGTGCAATGGGCCGAGCGCCTGTACAAGGGGCAGGCGCGGGTGCGATTGCCCAGTGGCGATTTTCGCACCGTTATTCTCTTCGGAGTCGATGATGCCACACTGGTCGGCGCACCGCAGGAGATCATCGCCGGCCAGGTCGGCGACCTCCGCCAGCCGGACGCGGTCATCATCGACAAGGCCGGCTACGAGTACTTATGGCCCGAGGACGTGCCGTCGCTCAAGGCCGAGGGCTACCAGCTCGGCAAGGTCTTTGAGATGAACGACCACCGCTGCATCTTGGTGGGCGTTTGCAAGGCGTCGGCGCCGTTCCAGACGATGCCAGTCATGTACACCGCCTACAGCCAGACGACCTGGTATGTGCCGCGCGAGCGCGACACCATGTCCTTTGTGCTGGCCAAACCGGAGCCGGGACTCGATCCGCATCAGGTCTGCCGGAACATCGAAGAGCGCACAGGGCGCATGGCCCTGACCAGAGACCAATTCTTCTGGAAAACCATTGGCTACTTCTTGAGCTCGACCGGTATTCCGGTGAACTTCGGCATCACGATTTTTCTGGGCTTTTTTGTCGGCGTCGCCATCGCGGGTCAAACGTTTTACCTGTTCACCGTGGAGAACCTGAGGCAGTTTGGCTCACTCAAAGCGATGGGCCTGAGCAATGCACGCATCGTCGGCATGATCCTGCTGCAGGCGCTCGTCGTGGGCTTGATCGGTTACGCGCTGGGGGTGGGCCTGACGGCAATCTACTTCTTCGCCACGAATCAGCGCACCCAGCTGGCAGGATTGAACATGATCTGGGAGGTCATGGCCGGTACGGGCGCGGCAGTCCTGTTGATCGTGGTCTTGGCCAGCCTGGTAAGCATCCGCAAGGTGTTGATCCTGGAGCCGGCGGTCGTGTTCCGCGGCTGATCCGAGAGGAGGAGGCGCATCATGAGTACGGCATTCGCGACCATGGAAAAGCACCAGACGCCACTGGACTTGCCAGCCGTCTCTTGTCGCAACATCACCAAGGACTTCGGCACCGGCGAGGCACGCGTGCAGGCTTTGCGCGGCGTTACGCTGCAAGTTCGTCCGGGCGAGGTCACGCTCCTGGTCGGACCGTCCGGTTGCGGCAAGACCACACTCATTTCCATCATCGCCGGCTTGCTCGATCCTTCCGCCGGGGAGATCCAGATCCTGGGCCAGGACCTGCGCGCCCTGGATGGCCGGGCACTGGTGCGCTTCCGGGGCGAGCAGGTGGGCTTTGTCTTTCAACAATACAACCTGTTGCCGGCGTTGAACGCCGCAGAAAACGCCGCCGTGCCCTTGTTGATCGCCGGACGTCCACGGGCCGAGGCCGTCGCTGAGGCGACGAGAATGCTGACGACACTGGGTATGGGCGAGCGCGCCGCCGCTCTACCGGTGGAGTTGTCCGGCGGCCAGCAGCAACGAGTCGCCATCGCCCGCGCCCTGATTCATCAGCCGCGCTTACTGGTTTGTGACGAGCCGACCGCCGCGCTCGATGCCCAGGCCGGCCAGGCCGTTATGCAATTGCTGCGCCGGGTCGCCTTGCAACCCGACCGGGCCGTAATTGTCGTCACGCATGATAGCCGGGTTTTTGAGTTCGGCGACCGCATCATCTATATGAGCGATGGCCGAGTGGAGCGAGTCGAGGATAAGGCAGCCTAAAAGGAGATTTGTTATGAAACGCGTTACCAAATATCTGTTGCCGCTGTTAGCTACGGGCATGTTGGGCCTGGCACTTTATCAAGTCATCGGCGCGGCCCAAACGCTGCCGCTGCCGGCGCCTCCGGTCGAGCCGCCGCGTACCGCGTTCAGCAGGACGTTGGGCGGCACGGGCGTCGTCGAGGCGTGGACCGAGAACATCTCCATCGGGGCGCCGCTTCCCGGCATCGTGTTGGAGGTGTATGTTCCCGTCGAGAAAGTTGGCCAAAAGGTCAACAAAGGCGATCCGCTTTTTCTGGTGGACAACCGACAGCTCCTGGCCACTTTGAAGTACAACGAAGCCAATCTCCGGGCCGCCCGTGCACAGCTCGCCAAGCTGGAGGCCCAGCCTCGTGCCGAGGAAGTGCCACCGAGCGAGGCCAAGGTGAGCGTTGCCCAGGCTAACGTGGCGATGCAAGAGGACCTCGCGGATCGTGCCCGCCGGCTGGGGCCGACCGGTGCTTTGGCGACGGAGGAGGTCAACCAGCGTCTCCTGGGTCTGGGTATGGCCCAACAGCAGCTTGCCCAGGCCAAGGCCGAGGAAGCCCTGCTCAAGGCCGGCGCCTGGCAGCGCGACAAGGAGATTACCGCGGCAGGTATTGCTTTGGCCGAAGCCCAGGTCACCCAGACAAAGACCGATTTGGACCGCGTGCTGGTGCGCGCTCCCCGTGACGGCGTGATTCTGCAAGTCAATGTTCGCGAGGGCGAATATGTCGGCACGCCGCCCAGCCAGGCGCTCATGGTCCTGGGAGCGACTCACGAGAAGCTGCACATTCGCGTCGATCTAAACGAGCACGACATCCCCCGTTTTCGTCCCGGAGCGCCCGGCGTCGCCAGTCCGCGCGGCAATCCCCGCATCACTTATCCCTTGCGCTTCGAGCGGGTAGAGCCGTTTGTCATCCCCAAGAAATCCCTCACGGGTGATAACACCGAGCGGGTGGACACGCGCGTGCTCCAGGTGATCTACGCCGTGGCCGCCAAGGACAGGCCGCTTTACGTTGGCCAACAGGTGGACGTGTTTGTTGAAGCTGCGGAATGAAGTGGAACTCCGAACAGCTTACGTGCGGCCCCGGTCCGCTGCAGCGGCTGGGTCGGCCCGGTCCCGGGACTGGCGGGACGCGTCGCCCCGGCAGCACCAAGAGTATCCCAGCACCGCTGCGAGGAACAAGCACGCTGCCATGCCGATCCAGCGGACGGCTCCCGCCCCGAAGACGACGGTGGCGTTGAACGCCATGAAGCCCAAAAACCCCTGCAGGGCCCACTCCAGGCCCCGCGGCCGCGCCAGGTAGCGCCCCGGGGCGAGCCACCACCAGCAAACATCCGCAGTCCACACGGCGGCGAACCCGTAGTTGGCGTAGAGGCCGCCACCCCAATCGAGGCCGACCACCTCCGCTGTGCGCCGGGCGGTCGCCTCGTAAACAGTGCGGTGGCTCCAGTGGTGGTAGAACTGGAAAGCGGACGTCGTATGCAGCAAGAAAGCCAGGCAACCACCGGTCCAGAACAGGCGAGCCATATCCAGCCTGGGCTGATGACCCGCGCCACGTACCCGCACGGCCAGACCCAGTACATACAGCGCCAGGGCTACGCGGGCTGTCCAGCGGGTGAGGAGTTCTCCCGTAAGCATCTGGAGTTCCTGGCGGCGCCGCATGCGCTCCGAAGCCAGATAGCGAGCAACACCTTCAGCGGCCGAACACCAAGCTCAGAAGCAGCTGGTTCGGCCCGCAACTTGTCATTCCTTGCCTGGCTTTTCCTTGGGAGCAGGCTGCCGCCGGAGAACGACCAGTCCTGTGGCGGGCTCCGCCTTCGACTCAAAGCCTGACGGCCTGGCATCGGAAAGCCCGTAGCAAACCTTGAGGGTGTCGCCGTCCAGCGAGTAGATACATTTCAGAACTTCCTTCTCCGGAACCTTCGCCCTCGGTCCGGGCGGCAAACCTGGCTCCAGCGTGATATCGAGCGTCTTGGGATCTTTCTTCGCATCAAGTCGGAACGTTCCCTTTCGACCCACGCCATCCTTGTCGTTCATGGTGATGCCGTCCTTGGCGAAGATCCACCGGTGCTCTTGAGCTAGAAACCTCTTGCTAGCGGGCTGCCCTCGGATGTCGTGGGCTTCCACTTTCCACGCACCCTGTAGAGCGGCGCCGTCCTTATCCTGCTCACCGTCCTTCTTGTCGCTGGCGAGGGCGCCAGGGGCCGAGATCGCCCACAACATCAGACAGAGCAGGCCAACAACAGTTGCTAGGACAAAACCCTCCGAACGCCTCATGCTTTACCCTCTCTATTAGGTGGGCGAACGACAAGGCTAAGCTGCCGGGGCCACCTGGAAGAACGTTGAAGCCCGGAATACCACGATGGCGGCCCCTGGCAGCTTGAGCCGTTTGGTTGGGCCTGCTACACTGCCTCGAACTTTAGCCCCTCAAATTCGGGAGGGATGAACTCTTTGGGTACGTAATCGCCCGCGATTGAGGAGTAACAAACGCCGGCGACGAACCTCGGCGCACCCAGTTCTACGGCAATTGTAGCGTGGCGCCCCAACTCGCCCGGCACTCCCGGCAACTCCCCTTTGAGCAAGTCAGCCCGTAATAACTGCTCGACGCGGCTCACGTTTTCGCGACGGTCGAATGCCTGGCATAGCACTTTGGAGTCGCCACCCTCCGGCGGTCGTGGCTCGGAGTCGGGATCGAAATATGCCGGAGACGAGTCGTAACGATCCACCACTCGCCCGGTCTGGAACAGCCAAAGGTATAGTACGTCGTCATCGTGCAGCACCGCAGCCAGCGCCGTGAATGAGAGTGCCTTCGTGACCGCGTTGCCCAGTCCTTCAATGGCCTTGCTATCCTGATCGTCCATCGCTTTATCGAAAACAACGGTATGTCCGTTGTAGGTCGGGCAGATAAAGGCCGCGCGTGTGAGTCGCCGCAATTCGGTCAGCAGAGCGGCTCGTTCGGGGCGATACACGGTGAGGTTGGAGTAAAAGAGGCCCATGGGCTCGACTCGCTTGCAGGCATAACTATAGTGATTCGGTCGATTTCCGTCCGCATATGGCGCGACAAACACAGCTCGAAATCGACCTAATTCTATTCCCTTGGCGAACGATCCGCAAGCACCCAGATTGCGAAGCGGGCGTTTGTTACCATGCCTGGAAGCGAGTGGTTCATTTGCCGACCATCCGCAGCTGATACTCGCCGGGTGTAGCCTGCCATTCGACGGCACCGCCGCTCCAGACGATGTCGTCACGCACGACGTCGACAGCACCGCCGGACTTGCGCCGCTGGAGCACCGGCCTGTCTTTGCCGGCCCACTCCGGGCGGAGCACGCCGTAATCCAGGCGTATCGCGGCGGGCTTGCTCACATTAAGCGACACCGCGTCGGCCGTCCGGGACACCTCGAACTCCGCCGGCAGGCGGTAGGCCGGTCCGTTCACCTGGACGTGCAGCACCTCGGCATCGGATTTCAGGCCAACTTCCTTCGCCGTGAGTTTGACTGCCGGCTTGGCTTGCGGCAATCGATTCCAGATTTGAAGCCGAAAGCCTTCTTTCGGCAGCTGTTCCACCTTCGATTCCAGCCATTTACTGCCCGGGCGAATGTCCAGTGCCCAGCGCAGCATCGACGAGCCGGCGTTGGACAATTCCAGGCTGCGATAGGCGCCGACCGCCCAGGCGTCCGGTTGCCCGGGTACCTGGCAAGACGCGGCCGACCAGGTCACGAGATCGCCGAGAAGCCCGCGGTAGAAGTTGAAATCGTCGTAGAGGTAGATGCCGATCTGGTTGCGGTTGCCGGTATGCCCGCCGTGCGTGCAGGCGCGGATGGACGTGGCGTTGTCGATCTCGAGCGTGTCAAGCAGTTGACCGCTGAAGACGAACCAGCGCGCCTGGGCGGCCACGAACTGCGAGGCCTTCTCCCGCCCGACCACGTCGAGCTTTTCGTCGGACCACAGTGCTGTGATGCCGCGCTCGTAGCCCACCGGATTGTACACCGTGTCGAACTTGTCCGCTTTCGGGTTCCACGACCAGGTAGGCCAGTAGCCGTGCGGGTTCCGCTCCACCAAACGCATCAAGTCCTCGAACAGGACCTTCGCGGCCTTGGTGTACTTCTCCTCGGGCTTGAGCGTGTACGCGTGCAGCATGAGCGGGATAACCGGGACGATGCGGCTGGGCCACTCGCTTTGGAACGTCGTGTTCAGCCTCTCGAAGTCGATTTCCTTGGCGAGGCCGTCGGCCTTCGGTGGGTCGGTGCTGAGTATTTCCAGCGTGAAATCGGCGAAGCGGAGGATCGCTTCCCGGTATTCCTTCTGCCGGAAGGGGACCTCGAAGTGCTCCAGGACGCGCACGTAACAGGGCATCAGGCCCGCGTGGTAGCAGGCGTTGCCAGTCCAGCCCTCGCGCCTCGTCCCGTCCGGATCGACCTTGCCGCCCGCGGACGGCCGGCCGCCGCGTGCCACCCAGTCTTTGATGAGGTTGATGTAGAAATTGGTGCGCTCGACCTGGTCGCGAGTGCTGCGTAGCGCCTCCTTGACCGCCGACGGGTCATTGGCGATGAGCGGCGGGACGACCTTCAACAGGCCGATCTCCGCGGAGTTTCGGGAGGTGAGGCGCGGCATCATGGCGATCATCCGGGACGCCACCTCCTCCTGACTGATGGGACGGTCGATCCAACCGGCCGCCGCGCCCAGCACGTCGCGCAGTGCTCCTTCGGCCGCCGGGGCCTTCTCGCCCACGCCGACGATGTACTGGCGATAGAGCCAATCGATCTTGGGCTGCCAGACTTCCGGCTTCGGCGGAGGCGAGCCGGGGGCGTTAGCCCCCGGAGCACCCGGCCGCCGCAGCGGTTGCGGCGTCATTAGTCGCGTGATCGCCGGGTCATCAATCCGATGAAACCAGGTCAGCGCCAGCTTGTTGTCCTCGACTTCCGCCTTCGGGTCCTTATTCGGCCCCTCGGCGTTGACCGCGAACGGGTTGTTCCCGAAACCGATCGTCAGCGGAGTGGCGTAAAACAGGTGGGTGGCGACGAAGCCCCGCTCGCCCGCCTGATGCAGCCACCACGGCTTCTCCCAGGACGGCAGCTGCTGCTGGGTGAAGCCACCATCGCTCTGCCAGATGTTGAGCTTCTGCGCGCCGCCGACGTAACCATCCGCGGCCTTCTGACTGAGGGCGTAGCCTTCCAGGGCCACGAAGCCTCCTTCCGGGAACAGCCAGTAGGAGCACTGCCAGTCGATGACGCCGTCTTTCCGGCCCCTTGTCTGCGCAGTGATCGAGATTTTCGTGACGATCCCTTCCGCAGTTTCCACGACAAAGGGGCGCGAAGGATCGGCATGAGTGGTCGTGTCGGTCTGGCCGCCCGCCTGGAAACCGGCATCGCGGAAGATCTCCCGGCCATCCCGGAAGACGGCGAGCTGGTCCGGCAAGCCCCGAAACTCAAGCATGCCTTGCTTGGCTACCTTCTCCGGAGGCGCACGACCGTCGGCTCGCCACTGGCGGCGTTTTGGTTCGACCTGATTCTCGGGGTAAATCCGAAGTGTCAGCTGTTCCTTGCCGAAGACGGGCACTCGGTAGCGCAGCAGATACATCGCCGCGCATACGGAGTCGGGTGCCTTGCCGGCCGCCTGTTCCTGAGCTTCCAGCTCAGCTGCGAGTTTCGGGAGGGCTTTCTGCGCCGCCTGGAGCTTCCGGGCGCGGGCCTCGATTACCTCCGGTGCAGCACCGGGTGCGTGATTGAGAAGGGCGTAGCGCTTGCCCCAATCCGCGCGTCCTTCCCGCGCCACCCGCCAGGTAATCGAGTCCCAGACGAAATAGGGGACCTCTTTCCCTTTCTCATTGAAGAAGCGGACCGCCCAGGGGTCCGCGACCTCGCCGGGGTTGAACTTTGCCCGCACGAACGCATAGGGGCTATGGTTGTTCGCCTGGGCCAAGTGAACCTTCAACTCGTGGATTCCCTCGGCGCGGGCCCGCTCGGGGATGCACAGCGCAGAGGACACAAGCAGAATCGCATACGCATTGGTGAGTTTCATTGTTAGTTTCCTCGAGAGGCACTGGTCGGCAGCCGGTACCTGGGATTGAAACCAATCCGCCCGAAAACGACGCAGGCCATTTCCCTTTGCCGAACCGAGGGGCCGACCGCCCAAGCTCGGCGGCCAGGCGGAAGCACGAGAGGATTCAACTAGTAGTCGGTTCGGTACGCCCCTCTGCGATAGCGTCCAAGGCCGCGACTACGTTGGGCAACAGACTGGGACAGAACTCGAAGCCAAACTCCAGCGCCTGTCCAGCATGCGCCAGCCGACCTGCGACCGCCATGTGTCCGAGTCGGCCGGCGGCAAACACCAGCTAGTCGGGATCGCTAACGTCTTCTAGGCAAAGGTCTTTCACTTCTTCGGGGAGCAGAGGCAATGCTCGTCCTTTGGACATATCAAAATAGGCTGTACCGCCGCCGAGAACTATTACTCTACCGCAAATTGGCAGAGCGTTGGCCTCAAACCATGTTACTCTCCATACTCGGTCAGTAGTTCGCGTAACAACACCATACTTCTCTCCCGATTGCCATTTTACATAGGCGCTCCAGTCGATACTGGGCCCGGGGTGATAACTCCAAGTGCACCTGGTTGGATGCATTGTACCAACAACTATCTTTTTGACTGACCAGTGCATTGTCTGAAGCTTGCCTCTCGTTGCGGCCGCGAGGCTTACAAAATAAACGTCATCGGGAATGTTGATGACGGACACTCTCACGCGGTCTGGAGGATTGAAATACAATTGGCCAAGCAACGCAAGGAGACCCAGAATGAACAGCACGACAGCCAGTGCAGTGAGTCGTCGCCCCAGTGTTGTCATCGGGAAAGGCCTCGTAATTCGCGCTGCCAAACTATGCCGGTCACCTGGCGCTGTGGGCGGTGCGATTGGCGACTTCGGAGAATCGTAATGCCGCTGCGGTCAGTGCAACGGCTGGTTCGTGTCACGCACGTCAATGACTCAATAACACGATTCTCGCGAATGAAGCGTTCCGTTATCCTCAATGAAAATGTAGATACAGCCCAAGTCGCCAATCATTAGCTCGTGACCGCCGCGCCGCCACTCTCCCTCGGGGCATAGTGGTTCTGGAACATTGACCCAGGGGTACTGCTGATGAGGGTCAGGTTGGACGGACGCAATCGTGCAGAGGGGTACTCCCGGGAGTGAGTCATCCCCTTCTTGGATGAAGAACGGAGCTCGACCGATTTGAGTGGCCTGTAGCTGTGGAATCCAATATGGGTACCACACATCTTTGCCGTCACATTGAGGGTACTCGCAATCGGTTGTCCGCACGGCATCGGGATAGCTCATGAGGCGGCATCTGTTCCCGAAGCAAGGAGCGATTGCCATGCAATCGGAAGGCAACTCAGAGCAACCGATCAGATTCTGCACTCCCAGTCATTGCCATTCCATATGCAATGGTTCAACCGGGCCATCGGCATCATCCCCGAAGATTAGTAACAGATCACCGGGTAAATTCCCGACGATGTCAACAGAGTTCGTGAAGTTGAACTGGGCAACCAACGCCAGAGGACGTCCCGACGGAGCACATGGCCAGGGTGCGTTTCGCGATCGGTAAGGAAGTCCGCCGATTTTGGTTGCGTATCGATTCTGAGGCTCCCCTCTTGACATGACGAAAACGTCGACAGGAACCGGTTGCCCCCAATCGTATTGATCCACCATTCCACGTCGCAACCACTCAACATTGCATATGTCGCAAGGGCTTGTAATGTCGTCACCGGAATAGTGGCCGTACGTCTCTCGAAGCGGAAAACGGGGAAGCCACGCTTCAAGGTGAAACTCGTAGTTCACAGATAGTTCCCAGTGACCTGAACTACAGTAATTCGGTCCATTTCCGTCCGCATATGGCGCTACAAACACAGCGCGAAATCGACCGAATCCAATTCCCTTGGCGAACGATCCGCAAGCACCCAGATTGCGAAGCTAGCGTTTGCTACGATGCTTGGAAGCCTGGTATTTGACCATCTACACATCGCGTTCTTGATTGTCAGTATACCCGAAATCCCGTCGCATCCGACATACCGAACTCCGTCAACGTAGGGTAATGCTCATCCGAATGGACTGTCTTCCGCGACGGCTGCTGACCCGATGGCGGCTCATCACTTCGGCTTGTCAACCGTCAGCTTGCGCTTGAAGAACGCAAGCGTGTGGTTGTACAGGTTCTGTCGGCCGAGGTCGTGGTCCCGGTCCGGGAACGTCTTCAGCTCAAACTCCTTCTTCAACGCCGTCAGCTGGTCTCGCAGTAGGTGCGCCTGGTTGACGGGGGCATTCTCGTCCTTCTCCCCGTGCAGGATCAGCACGGGGCACGCCAGGGTCGCCATCTTCGTCACCGACGTCCGGGCCTGCATGGCGGCCTCGGACAGCCCCGCCTCCCGCTTCATGTTCGCGCGGATGCCCGGGAGCTTGATGTCGTCATAGGCCCTCTTGAAGTCATAGATCCCGGCGGCGAACACTGCGGCCCGCACCTCGGTGTCTTTCAGCCGGACGGCCAGCAGGGACGCGGCCATCGCCCCGCGCGAGTACCCGAACACGCCCATCCGCGAGCCGTCGACGTACGGCTCCGTGCGGAACTTCCGGAATCCGGCTTCCAGGGCGGCAAGCGTCTTCGGGCCGACGAAGTCCGGCTGACCGGCGGACTTGCCGAACCCGCGCTGGGTGACGGCCACGCACTCGAACCCTTCCTTGGCGAACCGGAGGCCCAGCGGGATGTAGTCCCGCGCGGTCCTGGAGAACCCGGGAATGAGCAGCACGGCCGGGTACTGCCCCTCGGCGACCGGCCGAAATGCGATGGCCTCGACGGCGTCACCGTCAGCGGTGTAGTCGTATTTGAGCGCGAGAACTTTGCCCTGGTCCAGAACGACCCGGCCGTCCTTGTCGAGCGCCTCGATGACCTTGGCGAGGTCAAGCGGTTGCTGGGCCGACACAACACCGGGGCAGAGCAACAGACCCGCCAGGGCTACCGTGACAAGATTGCGCATCCGCTCCCCCTCCGCATGATCCACCCGCCGAACCATAGTAATTCGGTCGATTTCCGCCGGCATATGGCGTTACAAACACAGCGCGAAATCGACCGAATTCTATTCCCTTCGCGAACGATCCGCAAGCACTGCTCTCTTTTTGACATCCAGCTTTTCGGAGCTGGGAAGGAGTTGTAGCGCATAGAGGCCTGGCTTTTGCGCATAAATAAATGTCCTCGCGGAGCACGATGGGCACGGCCTCACACGTCCGCCGGCTGCGGGCGAAGCCGAAGTCAGACAGGGCGAGTGCGATGGCCCAGCGGACAATCATCCCCATGCACCACCCGCCGAAGGCGCGGGGTGGCGGGGGCGCCGCCACGACGTGGACCTCACCCCGCGCGTGCTTCCTCCGCCACCAGTAGAAAGTGGGCCGAACTGGCGAACAGGACCGCCGCGACGAGGAGCCGGCGGGGTCCGGCGTCGAATAGCTGGAGGATGTGGCCGGCTGCCCGCGCGAGGCCATTGGCTGGTTCTCGGAATAGAATAGCACCCGGCACATCCTAACTCTTCGGCTCAACGACAGGAGATGACATCATGCGAGCGCGAACAAATCTGGCCGCCGCGACTCCGGTCGCGTCCGGCGCAATGCTCGGCTGGCTGGCCACTTCGGGCCGGCTCACTCAATGGGCTCACGCTCAGGAAACGCAAGGACAGGCATCGCCGAAGGGCGGCGCGGGCCTGTCCCCGGTCCCGCTGCCACCGCCGGCCGCTCCGACGTTCGACACAGGCGGAGACGCCGGGTCGGCGGTGAGCGACCTCGACAAGGCTCCGTTTTGATTCGAGAGGACGATCAAGAAGGTCGAAATCGAGTTAAGCCGGAGAAGCTTGGGGCCGTGGACCTGAAAGAGTTGAAGAAGGCGGAAATGCTATTCCGCCTCTCCGAGTGAAAAGGCATTCGCCGGACTTGCGGAATCGTTACACGATCCGGGTATCGTTTCCCGGAGACAAAGAGGCCCGCCGGTAACGCAGTCAAGCACGACGAAAAGGAGGTGATGAGCGCCCCAAACAACCCGACGATTCTCGGGCGTGCTGCGCCCAGTGGGGTCCTGCCCGAGGTCCCACTGCTAAATCTGCAGGAGAGCGAGCGCGACCATGCACGGCATGGGAGCCATCCGTTGACCTGCGGCTGCGGTTGACTTGTCCGGCGTGGACAAGCGGTAGCCGCGGCGTCGATTCTTCAATGATGGAGTCCTGTCATGAGGATGATGAGCACAGTACTGGCGGTAGCGGCGGTGATGGCGCTTGGAGCCAAACTTGCCGCACAAGAAGCGAAGGGAGAAGGCGTCCTGTTCGTGACCATCCAGGACCTGAATCTGACCGATGAGCAGGAGGCCAAGATCGCGGACATCATAAAAGATTTCCGAACCAAGAATGCGGAGGCCATCAAGGAACTGTCCTCTGCCGTTAAGAACGAGATGGAGAAGGTCAACGCGGTCATCACCGCCGAGCAAAAGGCGAAGCTCGAGACGCTGAAGGAAGAGCGCAAGGAAGCCAGGGAGGAGTGCCTGGCCCATCGGTTTGCGCAGCTGAAGGAACTGGAATTGACCGACGACGAGATGACCAAGATCGGAGCGATCCGCTCGGAATTCCGCCCCAAGCTTGTCAAGGCAGCGAGGGCACTGGAGGGCTTGCTGAGCGACGATCAGAACAAGGTCCGGGTGGAAGGCTTGAAGGAAGGCAAGAAGCGCAAGGAAATCCTGGAATCCATGAAGCTCACGGATGACCAGAAGCAGAAAGTGGCGGCCGTTGCCAAGGAGCTAGGCGACCTCGTGAGAGAAGAGGCGGAGAAAGTTTCCGACGTACTGACCGCCTCGCAAAAGGAACAGCTCACGGAACTGAAGGACGAGCGCCGGGAGCAGGTGCGCGACCGGCTCGCCCATCGGATCACGAACCTCAGGGACCTGAACCTGACCGACGAGCAGAAGACCAAGCTCGCGGACATCCGCAAGGAGAGTCGGCCCAAGATTCAGCAGGCGGGCAATGAGCTGCGCGCCGCGATCAGGGAAGAAATGGAAAAGATCCTGGCCGTCATCAAGGGATGATGCGACAGCAAGACTGTCAGGCGTGATTGAGACAGTGATTCAGTGGTCCGGGCGCTTGAGGACCGAGCACCCGGACCGAGTAGCCGCTTCAATCAGAGCGAGACCGCTGCGGCGAAGCGGCTGCCATCCACGTCCAGCCTGGACCGCAAGACTGTCCTTGGCGAAAAAATAGTGGACACCCGGTTTCGGCGCGGTTAGTCTGGGAGGAACCATAGGCAAGGTGCCACCGACAACGCAGTGCAGTGTGGTCCTGCGCGGGGAGGCGCCCTATTCTCGGAATTCGCTCGCGGGAGGAACTTTTATGACGGTATCGAAGTCGCTGCCCCGGCCGCGTCAGCGGCGGACGGTTGGTGCGAAGACTCGCCTTCGCGTCGAATGCTTCGAAACACGCATGCTCCTTTCAGTGGACGTTGTCGGTGTCATGGAAGGGACCAACAGCAATAACTCCTCCTGTGGCTGCACGCCCCCCGACACCGCAGGCGCCGCGGGGCCCTATCATGTCATTGAAACGGTCAACAGCGCTTATGCGGTCTACGACAAGACATCGGGCGCGCTGATCTCGCGAACGTCCTTGCGGACCCTCTTCACGCCCCTCGGAGGGGTCCAGAGCTTGTCGGACCCGGTGATCGTCTACGATGAATTCACGGGGCAGTTTGTCATCGCCGTCCTGGACTACAATCAATCAGCCCGCCTGTCGCGACTGGATGTCGCCATTTCCAACGATTACGATCCTGCGGATGGGTTCTACATGCAGCGTTATGACATGAACGACGGCGTCGGATCGTTTGATTTCGCGGACTATCCCAAGATGGGCTACAACGCAGATGCCTACGTCATCAGCATGAACATGTTCCCCACCGGGGGCAGCTTCCACGTCGACACACTCAGCATCGACAAGACCAACTTGACCGGCTACCGGAAAATTGTGCCCGGGTCTCATTCGACCATGACCCCGTCGGTGATGCATGGTTCCAATCCCGGCGATCCGATGTGGTTCGTGGAGACCGGGAGCGGCACGAATATGAAGGTTGTCCAGATGACCAACCTCCTCTCCAGCAACCCGAATTACACCACCTACACAGTCGCCGTTCCCTCCTATTCATCGCCGCCGAGTGCCGGGCAGCCGGGCGGAGGCGGCATCCCCACAGTGGGCAGTCGCGTTCTCGATGCTGCTTACAATGGCGGTCTCTTGGTCGGCGCCCATACGATCGGTTCCGGCGGTATCGCGCGCGCCCGCTGGTACGAATTCGATACCACGACGCCTACTCCCACGCTGGTGCAATCCGGAACCATCGACCAAGGGCCGGGAGTCTATACCTACTTTCCCACGATTGAAATCAACTCCGAATTGGATCTCGGCATGACGTTCATCGAATCGTCAAGCAGCGAGTATATGTCGATGTATGTGACCGGCCAATCGGTGTACGATTATGGCTCCGGCACGATGCAGCCGCCGGTCGTCACGCACCCGGGGACCAGTCACTATGGGAGCAGCCGGGCCGGCGACTATAGCGGCATCTCCGTGGATCCAGCCGATGGCTACACATTTCGGGCGGCCAATGAATACAAGGGGAACGCCGGCTGGAATACCGGTGTGGCCGGCTTCGGCGTCAGCCCGAACTTCTATGGACCCGCGCCCGGCCGAATAGCCGTGGCCGCGTCGACTCAACGCCTCCTGGCCACGCCTTCGCAGCCGGCACCCACGAGCACGGCTGTGCCGAGCCGAGCGGCAGAGAGCGAGCGTGCCGCCATCGAACGGCTCTTTGCGGCCACGCGGGAGACTCCCGCGTTTCTGGCGGCGCCTGTCATTCGGGATGAAAACTCGACCTCGGAGCCAACTTGGGAAGATTTGTCATTGGGAGTAGACCCTTTCGGAGCGCGCCCCGGCATTGCGTGGCCTTGCGTCCGCTGATCTGTTGTGGACGTGGAACGCCGACAGTGTGAAGGGTGACGAAATAGAAGACAATACAATACTATAATCGGGACGGCGGTCTTGCTCCCCCGCTCCCGGCGAGCGGCGCTTGCTCCCCGCTGCCGGGGATAGAGCGCTTTGGGCACTTACTTCATTTACCAGTCAGAACCCAGCACTTGCCCCGCGAGCGGCGGGTCATTGGAGGCAATGCGCCAGGTCCTGAGGCTGATGTTGCCTGACACGGAGCGAACACTGGCGTCACCCAGGCCGACTTGCATAGCGCCGGGATGCGCCGTTTGCGGGACCAGGTTAATGCAATCATCGAGTGTCGGCTGCACCTGGAAAGTGAGGGTACCGTGCAAGGTATTCGTACCCGGCACGCCTCCATTGTAAGAGCCGTCCCATTGCGTCCCTCTTAGCTCTTGGGCAGACGGCCAGTTGAAGCCCGCACAGGCCATTTCATCGCTGGGCATCGGCTGCACATAGCCCCAGTACGTTTGGTACGGCCGGTTCGTGTAGGGGGCGCGGTGACAGGACGTGTACCGTTCCACGAAAATGATGCTGTTCGACGTGCCGCTGGGCATGGCGCCGACGAGGTTCTTGGGAATGGGGGGCAGGACTCCGACGTTGGCCG
>Ga0306920_100001886_pt1 | contig 26132 bp, 26 predicted proteins | sample flu12Cox44000170_FD_204666 | JGI IMG/M metagenome (GOLD analysis project Ga0306920, IMG submission 204666) | Lab enrichment of tropical soil microbial communities from Luquillo Experimental Forest, Puerto Rico - flux4day.12C.oxic.44.000.170 (v2)... | ecosystem: Environmental > Terrestrial >...
TCGATGCCATTGGACGTTCCCGAGGGCCGCGCGGCTTTTCTGCGCCTCATCGAGCGCAGCGACGTACTGATCGAGAACAACACCAAGGACGTGCTCCCCAAGCTTCGGCTTGATTTCGATACTCTCAGCAGAGTTAATCCCCGGCTTATCGTCGCCAGGATGCCGGCACTTGGGTTGACTGGGCCAATGAGCCACTACCGCGGGTATGGACCGAACTTCAATTCGCTCGTCGGTATCCAAGCCATGGACGGCTATGCCGACGGAGACCTGATGAAGGCCGGCGAGAATTACCATATGGACGAAGCGACGCCGGCAGACGCTGCCTTCGCGGTCATGGCTGCTCTCTGGGACAGGGAGAAGACGGGACGAGGACAGCTGATCGAGTTCGCACAAGCCGAGAACGTCATCCAGGACATTGGGGAGCAAGTTATCGGCTACCAGATGAATCACCGAATCCCCCAGCCAATTGGCAACGCCGATCCTGTAATCTTCCAAGACGTATTTCCTACCCGCGACCCGAATACCTGGGTGGCCATATCAATTAGAGACGACGACGATTGGCGGGCACTTGAAGCGGTAGTCGGGCGTCAAGACTGGTTGGAATTGGGCGGCACCGTCGTACTGCGCATGAAAAACGCGGACGAGATCAAGCAGAGACTCGCCGAGTTTACTGCCGATAAGAACATCGACGAGATCGTGTCCTGGTTTCAGCGAACCCACATTCCCGCGGGTGAAGTGATGTCGGAGTTGCGCGTCCTTAAAGATCCGCACCTTGCTGATAGGAAGTGGTTTCAGGTGCGCTCACATCCACGGGTCGGAACTCATGCTTACCCTGGCCATCCATGGCGCGCGGACGGGATAGAGCTTGTTTGGGGGCGTCCAGTGCCGGCGTTCGGGGAAGACAACGAGTACGTCTACAAACAGTTACTGGGATACACCGAATCAGAGTATCAGCAGCTCTTAGCTTCGGGGCTCGTGAGTGACAAACAACTGGCCTGAGCCGAAACGTCGCAGTGAGTTGTCATCGATGGCGCGCGTAGAGAGCCGTCAGGAGCGAGCGCAGTGAGTCATGCGGGGACGCCGGAGACCTACGCGGATGTCATCGGATATTCCGAGGAAATCACCGCGACCATCGAGAAGAAGGACTTCCAACGCTGGGCCGCGGCAGTCGGAGACCTCAATCGACTTTACTTCGACCAGGATTTTGCGCGGGCGAATGGGCATCCGGACGTAGTTATGCCGCCAATGTATCTAAGCTACGCAGTCGCTGGTTTCCCGTTGCTTCATGAGCTCCGTCGCGACGGAACGCGTCGTGACAGAGTCGCATATGGTCCACTACCCGAGCGGGTGAAGCTGCCCGAGCGGCTGATGGCCGGCGGGGAAGAACGCTGGTTCTACGCCGCTGTTCATGCCGGCGACGTCATCTCTTCGCGCCGCACTATATCGAACATCGAACAAAAGACCGGGCGGTCCGGACCGTTCTTTCTGGTGACTTGGCTCGGCGAAGATCGGAATCTGCAAGGGGTTCTCGTCTGCAAAAGCATCAGTGCGATGATCGCACGCTGAGAAATCGAAGATGACCAACCAGCGTTATTTCGAGGATATCAACGCGGGTGACGCGCTGCCGACGGTCGCTCGGACGGTCGACCCAGTGCAAATGTTCCTATTCAGCGCCGCGACCCACAACTCGCATCGCATCCACTATGATCGCAAATGGGCCATTGAGGTCGAAGGCCACCGCGACATCGTTGTGCAAGGACCATTGCAGTCTGCACTTGTGGCTCAAGCCCTGACGGATTGGGCAGGCCCTCAAGGGCGGTTGGTGCGGATCGCGATGCAGAACCGGGCCGCTGCGTATCCGGGCGATGAACTCCGGTTTGTCGGTACCGTTGTCAGCAAACGAGAGGAAGAGGGGCAGGCCCTGGTGGAGATCGAAATTCGAGAAGAAAAGGCCTCGGGCGAGATCGTCATTCCGGGCAATGCGACCGTCGCTTTGCCCAAGCGCAATAGTGAGTCGTAAGATGGGTCTACGAGGGGAAGCGGCGATCATCGGCCTCGCCGAGCTGAAACCCGAACGTCGACCGTCGGGACCGGCGCGTTTTACCCTTGAGCAGTGGGCTGACCTGTCGCGCATGGCACTCGACGATGCCGGCGTGAGTGCGGCTGAAGTCGACGGCATCGCGACGAACGCAATCGACGAATCGTCGAAGTTCGCCCCTGCGACAATCGCCGAATACCTTGGTATCCCGGTCAACTTCGGTGAGTTCGTAGATTTGGGCGGCGCCACGGGCGCAGGAATGATCTGGCGGGCGGCTGCGGCCATCGAGCTCGGCGTCGCAGACGCTGTGCTCTGTACCATACCTGGTCTGCCTTCGCCGCAGCCGCCGAATGCCTCCGCGAAGGGCCCGGACTACTTGGGCGCATCGAGCGGAGCTTATGGATCTCCGCAAGCCGAGTTCGAGATTCCGTTCGGCAATCTGGCTCAGAACGGACCCTATGCAATGATCGCGCAACGATACGCGGCAGAGTACGGTCTTGATCCGCGTGCGCTGGCCAAGATCGCTGTCGACCAACGGACCAACGCGCTGGCTAATCCCAAAGCTGTATTCTTCGGCAAGCCGCTCACGATCGAAGACGTGCTCAAGAGTCCGGTCGTGGCGGATCCGTTGCGCGTTCTGGACTGCGTGATGCCCTGTTTCGGCGGCGTGTCCGTGGTCGTGGCGAATGCAGATGTGGCGCGGCGTGCCGGCCACCGACCCGTATGGGTGAAGGGGTTTGGAGAGCGCGTAGTATTCAAGACGCCAACCTACGCTACGAACCTGCTGGAGACAGCAATCGCGCCAGCCGCCGAGACGGCCTTTGGCATGGCTGGAATCCGACGCAGCGATGTCGACCTGGTCTCATTGTATGATTGCTACACCATCACGGTATTGATGACTCTAGAGGACGCCGGTTTCTGTCCGAAAGGAAGAGGTGCGGAGTTCGTAGCATCGCACGACCTTACCTACCGAGGTGACTTTCCTTGTAACACGCACGGTGGGCAGCTCTCCTTCGGACAAGCCGGACGTGCTGGAGGGATGTCGCATGTTTGCGATGCGGCGCTGCAAATCCAGCAGCGGGCCGGCGCTAACCAAGTCTCAAACTGCAATCGGGCCTTCGTATCGGGCAACGGCGGAATCATGAGCGAGCAGGTTGCGCTCGTGCTCGAGGGCGACTGAGGCGAAGGAGGCGTTATGGAAAAACCCTTGCCGCAACCTACGCCGACATCCCAGCCTTTTTGGACAGCTCTGCGCGAACATAAGGTCCGTATTCAGTATTCACCGTCGACCGACCGGTGGGTTTTCTATCCGCGGTTCGTCGCACCAGGCACGCTCGCCAGTGACCTCGAATGGCGGGAAATCTCAGGGCACGGCACCATCTATAGCTTTACCGTGGCCAGGATGCCGACCGCGCCTCCCTGGGCCGACAGCGTGCCCCAGTTGTTGGCGATTGTTGAGCTGAAGGAGGGGCCGCGCCTGACCGCGGAACTGGTCAATGTTGCACCCGAATCGATCAGGATTGGGATGCCGGTGAAACCCGCGTTTTTCGATGTTCCGGAAAGTGAGATTACGCTTTTGCGGTTCCAGCCGGCCTGATTGGCAACGGCTCGAATCGCACTGCCGAGAATAGATGACAAATGACATAGCAATCGCTCGAGTCACCGGTGTCAGACGTTCACGGTATATAGAGTTCGACTACATCCATGGCGGTACAGACTTGATGGTCGAGCTAATTATGCCAGTGGAAGCGTTGAAGACCTTCTGCGCGGAACGCCGCTGCGAGATCTGTGCCGGGTCACCAGAAGCTCGCGAGGCGCTCATGCGCCTCGACCGGCCTTCGCACCCAGAATCGAGCAGCTTCGCGTCGATACCAATCAGAGAGCCATCGAAATGACTATTGATATCAAATCTGAGGAGATCACGCCGAGGCGGCAAACGTTTTCGCATATCGCCCGCCGGTTTGGAACCGACAAGCCCGCGAGTCGCTACGAGGAAGCGACCTTCGATGTCCAGCCTAAAGTGAACTTTCATTATCGGCCGACCTATGCGCCGGAGTTCGAACTCTTCGATTCAGCACGTACCAAAATCGCGATGAAAGATTGGTATGTGTTCAAAGACCCCCGCCAATTCTACTACGCAACCTACAACATCAACCGCGCTGCCATGCAGCAACGCTTCGACAGCGCTCTTGAGTTCGTCGAGAAACGCGCGCTCCTGAACGCTCTCAAGCCGAGGCAGCGCCAAAAGATTGCCTTCTACCTGATACCGCTTCGACACTTCGAATGGGCTGCCAACATGAATAGCCAGCTCGTTGCGGACTGGGCCTATGGCACGCAGATCGCCTCGGCTGCGGCGTTCGCAGGCGCTGACCGGCTTGGGATCGCACAGCTCATCTCGCGGATTGCACTGGCGATGGGAGAAGGGGGCGACGAGCTGCTGGTGCGCGGCAAGACGCAATGGATGACGAGGCCCGAATGGCAGCCGCTACGTCGCCTGGTTGAAGACGTGCTGATCGTGCGCGATTGGTTCGAAACCTTCATCGCGCAGTATGTAATGGATGGAATCGTGTACCCGGTGGTTTACGAATCCTTCGACAGGCAGGCGCCGTCCGCGCTTTCACTGGTCACCGGTTTCATGCGCGACTGGTTTGCCGACCATAGCCGCTGGACCGAGTTGGTTATCAAGGTCGCCGCTGCGGAAAACGCGGACAATCGTGAGGTTTTCTCGAAATGGTGTGCGCAGTGGTTGCCACGCGCGGCTGAGGCAATGCGCCGTCTCGCGAAAACAGTGCTTGGTGAATCGGGGGACGCTGCCCCAACCGAGGCTGAAGCGGCGCTCCGGGCTCGCCTTAAGACGCTCGGCGTTAGTGTACTTTGAGGGCTGTGATGAGCCGTGATGTTTCAATAACTCTGCAGAACACGCAAGAGGGCGCGGCGATAACCGAGGCTATTCTCGCCGACAACGAAGGCGCGGTCCGCCGCGATTTTCCGGCGATGATCAAGATTGACCGCGCCAGCCGATTAGTAATCAAAGCGTCGAGTGTGTCGGACCGACTAGGACGCCAATGGGACCCTCAGGAGGTCCACCTCAGCCTGATCAGTCTTTCCGGTTCGATCGACGAGGATGACGATAGCTTGACCCTATTCTGGCGCTAGTATGAACGCAAAAAAACTGACTCTGAAACAGAAGTATATTCAGTCCACCCGAGGGCTGGATTGGGAATACTCTTATCATTCCAAAGAAGAGATCTTCCCCTACGCGGAGTACGAAGGGATCAAGATTCACGATTGGGATGCTTGGGAGGATCCTTTCAAGCTTACGATGGACAGCTATTGGAGGTTCCAGGCCGAGAAAGAGCGCAAACTTTACGCCGTAATCGATTCTGTTGCGCAGAACAGCGGCCAACTCGGTGTTACCGATGCGCGCTACTTCAATGCAGTGAAGCTATTTATCCAGGGAGTTACGCCGCTGGAATATCAAGCGCACCGACACTTCGCTCACTTGGCGCGCCACCTGCCAGGTGCCGGTCTTCGGGTCGCCGCGCAGATGCAATCGATCGATGAGCTGCGGCACGCTCAGACGCAGATCCACACGATCAGCCACTACAATAAATTCTTCGACGGTATGCACGACTTCGCTCACATGCATGATCGGCTCTGGTATCTGTCGGTGCCGAAGTCGTTCTTCGACGACGCGACCAGCGCTGGCCCATTCGAGTTCATGACGGCGATCAGCTTCGCCTTTGAATACGTTTTGACGAACCTGCTGTTTGTACCGTTCATGTCTGGTGCCGCGTTCAACGGCGATTTGGCCACTGTAACTTTCGGATTCTCCGCCCAGTCGGACGAGAGTCGTCACATGACGCTCGGACTGGAGGCGGTGCGCTTCATGCTGGAGCAGGACGAGGCAAACGTGCCAATCGTCCAGCGCTGGCTCGACAAATGGTTTTGGCGCGGCTACCGGCTACTCTCGCTGGTCGGAATGATGATGGATTACATGCTGCCCAAGAAGATCATGTCGTGGGCCGAGGCCTGGGAAATGTATTACGAAGAAGCCGGCGGCGCGTTGTTTGCCGACCTCGCTCGCTATGGCATTCGCGAGCCAAAGTACGCGGGAGTCGCCAAGGCGGAAAAGGACCACCTGACCCATCAGGTGTGGACCGTCTTCTACAATTACACTCACGCGGCTGCCCTTCACACGTGGGATATCGACGATCAGCACATGGATTGGTTGTCGGAGAAATATCCAAACAGTTTCGACAGGATCTACCGTCCACGTTATCTCGCCTGGCGCAAGCAGGCGGCCGAAGGCAAGCGATTCTATAACAACGGCCTACCGCAGCTATGCCAGGTCTGCCAGATTCCCATGGCCTTCACCGAGCCTGGCGATCCATCGACTGTCAGCTTTCGGGTATCTGAGTACGCAGGTGACAAGTTTCACACGTGCTCTGATGGATGCAAAGACATCTTCGACTACGAGCCTGAGAAATATGTTCAAGCTTGGCTCCCGGTGCACCAGATTTTCCAGGGGAATTGCGGCGGTGCCACCATCCCTGAGGTGCTCGATTGGTACCACCTGAAAGAGGGTGTCGATAACCTCGACTATGCCGGTTCGCCTGAACAGGCGATGTGGAACAACTGGATGGTTGGGCGGCGCGGATCTGACAACCTTGACACAAAGACCGCGGCGAAATGAGGCGAGGATCGAGCCATGGCCGTCACAAGTATTCAGCCGAATTACTCCGGTCCGTTTCGGGACCGCGTAGAGAACTTTCATGGTAACCAGCTGGTCTATGTGCACTGGGAAGGGCACCTGAACTTTTGTTCGGCGATCGCTCTCGCATTGCCGCCGGAGATGCCTTTTCGGACGTTAGCCGAGGAAGTGATCGCCGGTCTGTACGGTAGCGATCCTCAATGGGCCTCGGTCGACCTTAGCCGCGCACGCTGGATGCTGGACGGAGTCGACTGGAATCCCGTTCCCGAACGTCCGATCGGCGAGCAACAAGTAGGGCACAAGTCACTGATTCGTTTCTGGACGGATCCCGTCGAAAACACCCGAGGATAGCGAGTGCCCACCCTCACAATCATGCCTACCGGTGAAACGGTACAGGTTGGGGAAGGGCAGACCTTATTGGATGCCTGCCTGCGCGCTGGCATCTGGCTGCCGTATGCTTGCGGTCACGGGCTTTGCGGAACATGCAAGGTTCAGGTGCTCGGGGGAGAGGTGGACCATGGCGCTGCCTCGCCGTTTGCGCTTATGGACTTCGAGCGCGACGAGGGCAAGACGCTGGCGTGCAGCGCATTGGCGCTCAGCGATGTAACGATCGAAGCAGATATTGATGATGATCCCGATGCGCGCCGCACTGCGGTGGCTGACTATGTCGGCACAGTATCTCGGCTTGAGATGCTTACGCCCGATATCCTGGGCGTGTGGCTGAATGTAAGCGGCGAAGGGATCTCTTTTCAGGCAGGGCAGTATATCGACCTTTCGGTCCCTCAGATCTCGGAGACGCGTCCTTTTTCGATCGCGAGTCCTCCGTCGGAGCCCGGCCGGATCGAGTTGCATATTCGGCTGGTCTCTGGCGGGCGCGTAACGCCGCTACTGCACTCGAATCTTAAAGTTGGCGACAAGGTCCCTTTCACGGGACCCCAAGGGCGCTTTTACGTCCGCAAGTCCCTAGGTAAGCCACTGGTCTTTCTCGCAGGCGGATCAGGTCTTTCCTGCCCCAAGAGCATGATCCTGGATCTGCTCGAGGACAGGTATGATCGGCCGATCACGCTGATCCATGGCGCTCGCCGCCCGCACGATGTTCATTTTGGTGACCTCTTCCGCTCGCTTGCAGAACAGCACTCGAACTTCAGGTATGTCCCGGTACTCTCCGAATTGGAGCCCGGCGACGAGTGGGCGGGCGAGCGAGGCTTCGTGCATGAAACAGCCAAAAAACTGTTCCAAGGCCGCTTCACCGGACATCAGGCCTATCTCTGTGGCCCACCTCCGATGATCGATGCCGCGATTGCCACGCTGATCCAGGGACGCCTGTTTGAGCGTGACATCTTTATGGAGAAGTTCTTAACAAGGGCCGACGCGGAAAAACCGATGCGCTCGCCTTTATTCAAGCGCATCTGAGCTTCCCGAGGTCCTGATGTTTCGGCTGAGCATTGCGACGCGGAGGCGAATGATGGCGTTCAGGAAAGTCCGCGTCGATCGAGTACCAGCCAGATGGCCGTGGAGGGTTCCGATCCCGAATTGGCAAACCAGTGGGGGTCTTTCGAAGAGTAAGAAATGGAATCGCCCGCCGAGAGGCGGTATCGGACTCCATTGAGATGGACATCTCTCACACCTGAGAGAACAATCCCAAATTCCTCACCCTCATGCTGATAGGGCATCTCCTCGTTGTTAGAGCCGGGCGGGTTCTCTGACCAGATGACCTCAAGCACCCCATCAGCGGTGGACATCAGTACTTCGCGAACACTACCGTCCTTGGCCCCGGCTCCAATACGGCGTCGATTGGCTCGCCGAACCACGGGCGACGATGGTTGTTCCGCTCCGAATAGCCAACTGAGGGACACACCCAGACCATGGGCGACTTGCACAAAAGTTGAGAACGATGGATTTGCCTTACCGCGCTCCATCAGGCTTATAAGTCCGGTCGACACGTTGGAGAGTTCGCTCAGGCGTTCCACGGAGAGACCGCGGTCCTTGCGCCGCTGTTTTACGCGCGAACCAATGGACTTTAGTATGGCCGCTGACGGCAACCCATCTTCGTGTTCTACCGTTTCGGTCGCTCGTTTTGCACTCGCCCGCATGCGTACTCCAGTTTAAGGTGCTCGATCCGCTCGAACAGCTATCCGGCTGTGAAAAGCGCCAGAGCGGCCTTTGTGATCGAATTGTGATCGCTCATCTGAGGATAGTCAATCGAGGTTGGGAAACTGTAGCCTTGGCTTGGCATTTGGCCAGGGTGCTGAATACAACGGCGCGGTCGGCCTCTGGCTCTTGAATCGGCGCCGGGAAGAGTTCGTCAACACCCCTCCTCGTATGTCCGTCTCCACTCGCGACTCGCACGGGTTTCCGTGGGGCAGATGACCCGCCGAATGGAGACTCCTTGACCAATTTCCTCATCCCTGGTCACGGGCGCAACGCGGCGGTGGATCGCATCGACCCGCCGCGGTGCTCGGTCTGGCTTGCTCCGCAAAGCCTCGCAAAGGACTTGAGGTCGAAAGCCGGATCCAGAGCTTGATCCCGCGACAGGGCCGCGCCCGAGGCCATGATCTTGCGTACGGCAGCGTAATCGCCCGGTCGCTTCACTCCCTCACCACCCATGAACCGGCCGTTCTTCCAGCGGAGGACGGTGAAGCACTTTTCTGTTGGCGATCCTAGCAAGAGCTGCTCGTCATCGTTGCCTGGGAAACCGACTATCTGGAGCTTGCATCCCAACTGCTCGGTCCAGAACCAGGGGACTTCAACATATGGTTTGGGGTTTCCCACGAGCTTCATCGCCACATAACGAGCCTGATCGGATGCGTTCTGAACTGATTCAAGGCGACAAAGATCTTGCCTGTCGGGAGCAGGGAAGCGAGCGCAATCTCCGATCGCAGAAATATTGGGGTCACTGGTTGCGAGGTATTCATCCACGACGACGCCGTTTTCGACCCTCAGCCCGGCCTTGACAGCAAGGTCGTCGACAGGTTCTGCGCCGACGCCGATGACTACAAGATCTGCAGGAATCGAGGCGCCTCCTTGGAGTTCGACCGCTTCCACGCGCCCGTCTTTGCCTTTCAGCGCGCGTGCGACGGTACGATGCAAAATCCGGGTACCTTGGGCCTCGTGTAAAGCGCGGTAGAACTGCGAGGTGAGCGGACTGACGGCGCGTTGCATCACCCGTTCGGCGACCTCGAGAACAACCACCTTCAGTTTTCGCTGGGCCGCCGCCGCAGCGACCTCGAGTCCGATGAATCCGCCACCGATAACTACGATGGAGTGGGCCGCGTCGAGCCCGCGCGCGAGCGACGCAGCGTCAGCGCGGTTCTGGAGAGAGCACACCCCCTTGAGCGTTGCCCCGGGAATAGAGAGGCGGCGCGGGCGAGAACCAGTCGCGAGAATCAGGTGCCCATAGTTTGCGTGCGACCGGTCGGAGAAGTGAACTTGGTGAGCTGCTCGGTCGATCACCTCGGCGCGCATGTCGACGCGAAGGTCGATCGAATTGGCGTCGTAGACGGCAGCCGGACGAAAGAGAATGTCCTCCAGCGCGACTGCCCCGTTGAGCCAGCTTTTGGAAAGGGGCGGCCGCTGATATGGTAGCTCTGCCTCTGCGCCGACGATGCGGATGCTTCCCCGAAAATCATGGTCGCGCAGGCTAAACGCGGCCTGTACTCCGGCATGACCCCCTCCGATGATCAGAACATCGACGGGGGAACTCATCGCTGGCTTTCCGGAAGGTAGAGGATAAGCTGGTCGTGCTCCTTGGTGACAATCAGACCGCACGAAAGTCGGCTGTTGTGTTGGCGATCCGACGCGGTGGTATCGAGCATCCCCGATTCGTGGTCGCTTACGGGCGGGAATTGGTCGAGATACCGATCATCCAGGTAGACGTGGCAGGTCGCGCACATCATCTCGCCGCCGCACTCTGCATAGATTCCCTTGATACCGTTGGAGAGCGCCGCACGCATGATGCTGATGCCCGGTTGCACCTCGACGGTGCGTTCGGCGCCCTCGCTGTTTACGTAGGTAACCCGCGCCAAGGCTTCAGATCCTTCTGGACAGCAAGTGAGGGAGCGCTGACGCTTGGTCCCACCGGGGCTCTCTGTTCAGACGAAAAAGCCTCACGACTTGGTCTCGCTAGCTGAGATCCATAGCGTATAACTTCGCGGCGTTATCGCAGGTCATTTTCTGGCGGACTTCATCTGGAATTCCCTCGAAGTCTTTCTCGATCACCTTTCGCGAATTGGGCCAGGTAGAATCGGCATGCGGGAAATCTGACGCCCACATGTAATTGTCCGTGCCGAAGTACTTCCAGGTCATCGGGCCGATCATGTCCTCCTGGAAGGTCACCCAGACGTTGCGGCGCACGTATTCGCTCGGCTTCAATTTGAGACCGATCTTGTCCAACATTACGCCGAACTTCTCGTAGACGTGATCGATCCGATACATGAAGTGCGCCACCCATCCGCTGTCGTTCTCGGCGGACACGATTTTGAGCTTTGGAAAGCGATCAAACACGCCGCCAACGATCAACTGCTGCAGCGATTCCTGCACGGAATGCACCCCGCCCATCATATTGAGGAGCAACGGTGCGGGCATCGGCGCGCCATCCTCCCCGGCCTCCAGAATCGAGCGCACCGGTTCTTCGCCCGCTGCGACCTTTGCCGTGGTCTCTTTTTTCCCGGCAAAGACATGCAGCGACAGCGGCATTCCAAGTTCCTGCGCGGCAGCCCAGAACGGATCGTTCTCACGCAGGAAATAGGGTTTGTCCTGAGGCGCCGATCCCCAAATCATTGCGCCGGGCAAGCCCATTTTCGCGCATCGTTCGAGTTCTCGCGCGCCGGCGATTGGATCTTCGAGTGAGATGAGCGCGATCGGATACAAACGCTTGCGATTATATGAAGCGAATTCGTTGACCCAGTCATTGTAAACGTGGAAGCAGGCCTGCTGTAACTCGATGTCGTCAAGGCCAAAAAGCGACATGCCGAGAGTCGTGTAAATGATCTCAGCGTAAATCCCGTCGATATCCTGATCTTTGAGGCGTTCAGCGGGATCCCACCCGGAAGGGCGCGCAGCCTCGTAACCTTTCTTTAGATGTTGTTTGAGCTCATTGCCGCTCCGTCCAAGTCCGAAACCACCCGCCACATGGACCGGCCGTGTCCCGGGTCCGGAAAAAAGGAGTCCTTCCGGCGTCTCCCTCACACGCGGCGCTCTGTCACTAAATCGCTTATCGAGTCGCGAGGTCCACAAATCGGCGGGTTCCATCGAATGAGAATCAGCCGAGATGATACGGTTCGAAGTCATTGTGTCCTCCCTGGAACATTAGCTACTTGATTAGCTCTCCTCGTCGCGACGTTGCACCAGATTGTCGATGCATAACGATCGCGTTCACTGTTCTCGATGCAAAGCCTGTTTCGGGCAGCGGTGTATTGCCATTTGGACCCGATGGCTTAGCTCGTCGTCGTCCGGTTGGTGCTTAATATGCAGATGGTCGTTCTCGTCGAGTTCGAACACTTCAGGAACCAGCCGAGTACAGACGCCCGAGGCTTCGCACACCGCATGATCGACGGCGACGCGCACATCAGTCGACTTGTTTGTCATAGCCGCACCCTGAGCGACTTGATGCCGTTGATCGATACCGACCGCAATCGGCGCGGTTCTCCAATTGCCTCGGCGTTTGGGAATCTTTTGAAGAGTTCTTGAAAGAGAACGTATACCTCACGTCTGGCGATATTTGCGCCCAGGCAGAAGTGGGGTCCTCCCGCGCCGAAGCTGTGCATGGGATTCGGATCGCGCGTGATGTCGAACTGGAACGGACTTGGGAAGTACCTGGGATCTCGGTTGGAAGAGGCGAACCAGAGCGCCAGCTTCTGGCCCTTCTTCATCGCGACCCCTTTGAACTCCAGGTCCTCTTCGACGGTGCGAGCCATGTTTCGCACCGGGGTCGCCCATCGAATGATCTCCTCGGCCGCGGAGGGGCCAAGGCCGATCGGATCTTCCAGGAATTTCCGTTTCTGTTCCGGGAACTTGCTGAACGCGTGAAGTCCCCAGCTCATCGCTGTGCGACTGGTTTCGTTACCCGCGACAGCGAGGATGGCGAAGTAGCCACCTAGTTGTTCCTTGGTGAGCTTCTGTCCGTCGTAGTCGATTCGCGCGATCTCAGACATTAGATCATCGGCGGGCTTTGCCAGTCGCTCCGCACCGAGCTTGACCCCATACGCGCGTATGGCAAGCGTTGCCTTGGATCCTTCATCCGGGGATTGGCCGTATTCAGGATCCTGATCGCCGAGAGACCGATTGGTGAGATCGTAAAGCATTGGTCGATCGGCCTTCGGTACCCCCAGAACGTCGCAGATGATCTCAAGAGGCAGCTTTGCAGCAATCTCGGTTACAAAGTCGACTTCGTCACCGGCGCTGAATTCGGAAACGATCCGCTCCGCTTGCTGGCGAACGTAATCTTCCATTTTCTTGACCTGGCGCGGCGTGAATGCCTGGCTTACCTGCGCGCGGTTCTTGGTATGCGCGGGAGGGTCGAGCTCGCTCATTACCCCGGTGCCGGGCCGGATTTGGCCGCTGCCGTAGTCATGCTGCACGCGAGTACCATACTTGTTTACGAAGTGAGTCCAGTCCCGCGTGACCTCGACAATGTCGTTGTAGTCGAGCAGGGCCCAGTGGCCTTTCCCGCTATCGCGGTGCTCGTGCCACGAAATCGGCCGGGTATTTCTGAGCTTCGTCAGAGCATCGTGGTAGTCGTCGCGCAACCAGAAATCCGGATCGGCAAGGTTAATCTCATCCAAGCCCAGCGTTGTGGGAGGGTTCGGGTTGTACGGAGTTGTCATGTCTCGAAACCTCCGGGAGCTTCCAGTCGTGCCGGGTCTTACTGAACGCTTCTGAACCGGATCCGTCCGTCACGAAGATTTGATTCAGTTTTGCGCGTCCGCACTCCGTTGGGCACGCTCTAGTGCGGCGCACGCGATATTCATTCTGTTGTCAATGCCATCATAATAATGAAGAGCGGCTCCAAGTCAAACGGAGATCGCGCTCAAGACGCCGAAATTCGTGACGTTCGAGTGCGCGGCTGACGAAGCCTTCCCGCGCGACGGTCGAATGTAGCGTGACCTTTGTCAGTGGGCAGCGTTGGTCGCCGGCTCACCCATTCTCCGGAGCAGCAGGAATGAAGGGATCAGCAGCATCATTGCAAAGGCGAGAAGCCGGTAGATGTCATTGAACGACAGGATCGCGGCCTGTGCCTGGATCATCTGATACACGCCGGCGATTCCCTGCTTCTGGCCGGTGATCATTTGCGGGAGGTAGTGAAACGCGGTTGAACCAGGGACGTGCCGAGCTCCATTCGACATCCTCCAAGCTTCGAATACTGAGAAATGCTCGGCGAGTCGCGACTGATGGAGCTGCTCGTGGTTGACGAGCATCGTGGTCATGAACGTGATCCCAACGGCTGCGCCCGTGTTGCGCACCATACTGTAGAGGCTGGCTGCGTCCCCCATCCGTTCGCGTTCAACGCAGGACAAGGTAGTGGCCGAAAGCGTCGGGTAAATCATTCCCATCCCGAGGCCCATCATCAGGCTCGGCCAGAGGACGACCCACATACTTACGTCGAGGTTCCACTGGCCCATCGTCCACAGCGCGCCCGCCATCACCACGAATCCCAAGCCGACTAGGGGCCGTGTGTCGTAACGGAGGCGCGCGAGCTGACCGATCAGAAGCATTGAAGCCATCGTGCCGAATCCGCGCGGTGCCAAGACAAGTCCTGCCTTCCAGGCGTTATACCCCAGCAACTCTTGCAGGAAGATCGGATTAAGCAGCCCGGTGCCATAGAGCGCGAAGCTCATCGCAACGACCAATGCGACCGACAAATTGAATGCAGGTATCGACAAGATACGGAGATCCAGAATCGGTTCCGGAAAGCGGAGCTCATGGAAGACCAGGAAGATAAGAACCGCGGCGGACGTCAAGCTGGTATAGAGGACCCAAGGCGACGAGAACCAATCCGCGCGTTGGCCACGATCGAGCACTATCTGCATCAGTCCAAGTCCCAGTACGAGACCACCAATACCGAGATAGTCCACTCGGCCACCGCGGGTGCGTCGCTCGCGTAGGTAAGGCGGATCGTGCACGAAGGCTGAGACTGCCAGGAACGCCGCGGCGCCGACCGGCAGATTGATGTAAAAATTCCATCGCCAGTTCCAATTCTCGGTGATCCATCCGCCAAGGGTCGGACCGATGATGGGTGCGACCAAGGTGCCCATCCCCCATGTCGCCATCGCTAATTGCTGCTCGTTGGGCGGGAACGTCTCCATCAAGATGGCCTGCGACGACGGGATCATCGCGGCGCCAGCGGCACCCTGAATCAGGCGGAAGACGACCATTTCATTCAATGATCCCGCGGCACCACATAGTCCGGATGCGGCGACGAATACTGCGACCGAAGTGAGGAAATAGCGCTTGCGCCCGAAGCGCGACGAAATCCATCCGGTCATCGGGATCATGATCCCATTCGCGACGAAATAGCTGGTGAGGACCCACGCGATCTCATCGACACTGACCGAAAAGCTGCCCTGCATGTGTGGCAGCGCGACGTTCACGATCGATGTGTCGAGAACTTCGAGCGTCGTGCCCAGCATCACGGCTATCGCAATCAACCATTTGTAGGACGGTTGCGATTCAGCCGGGACAGATTGCGGCGCGGCGCTCACGTGGCTCGAAGTGCAACATCTAAGAGGAAATGGTTTGTGGGCGTCGAATACGCCAGGAAGGAGTGCGAATCCTGCATCGCTAGTCGCGCCAGGTGGTTTTAAGGCCGAATCGAACGGTTCAATATATTAGCAGTCATGCTATTATAATGAAAATTGATCGTTGGCCTCTTGTGAATGAAGAAGCCGCCGAAGATAGGAATTTTCGCGGTACGCGGTATGTCGGGCCCTGTGGCCTATGCGGGTATCGGCGTTTCCAGGGGCAATTGGCTTGCCCTCGAAGAACTCAACCGGCAGAAATTCCTCGGCCCCGGTGTGGAGCTTGTTCTCGAGGAAATCGACGTTGCCGACTCTGTCGAGCAGGTCAGAACGCAAAGCGCGAAGTTAGTAGCGGAGCCTGCCGTTAAGGTCATTCTCGGACCGCCCGACAGTCGACAGGCCGTTACCATGGCGCCGCTGGTGGAGTCCGCCCAGGTGCCGACGGTTTTCGTGCAAGCTGGCTGTACTGGCGTGGTGATCGGAGACTACACATTTCGGGCCACTGCGCCCCTGCGCTCTTACTATCATTTGACAGCTGAGTACCTCGCTGCAGTCGGCCTCCGGAAAGTTGGCGTCCTCTATAATCCGGCATTCAACACGCTCGCCGAACTTGCTGACGCGTTTCTGGCGCTGGCGAAACGAAACGGGCTCGACGTCATCGTGGGCGTAGGGTCGGAATCTGAATCGGACGAGCAGGCCTGTAGTGCCCGGGTGATTGGTGAGGCTCGGCCTGACGCCGCCGTGGTTCTCTTATCCGCACCTCAGTCCCCAGTGGCTGTGCGCGGTCTGCGGCAAAGCGGGTTTGCCGGTCAAATCGTCGCGACCGCCGTACAAGCGTCTTTCATCAAGACTATCGGAAAAGATGCTGACGGCATCGTGTATCCCACTGATTTTACGACCGCGGGTCCGAGTCGGATCGGGAGCGATCTGATCGAGAAGTTCAGATCTCGTTTCGGGGAAGCCCCTACGCCTCATGTTGCCCAGGGTTATGACGCGATGTGGTGGATTGCCCGAGCGATCAAAGCTTCGGGTTCAGCGACCCGCGATGGGATCCAGCAAGGTCTTCAGCGCGTGGCGCGGGCAGGGTTCGAAGGAGCGATGGGCAAGCTGACTTTCGAGGGTAACGACATGCGAGTTCGCGGCGCTTTGGTTAGATGGAACGGTTCTTCGGAGGTGTTGCTGCAAAACTCCGCTGACTCCCACACGCGCGGCGGGGCGCGCGCATAGACTGGAGTTTCCGCCGGCCTCGCGAGGGTAATCGTTACCGCGGATTTTCAAGTGCAGGAGAAGTGAATGTTCGGACGACCGTTCGGCAGTATGCTTGATGCGTGTGCGGCGAGCTTCCCCAGAGAGGTGGCTCTTGTGGAGGGCGATCGGCGCTACACGTATGCCGAGATGTTCTCGCGGATCCGGGCGACGGGTCGAGCACTACGCTCGTTGGGGTTACATCCCGGCGATCGCGTTGCGGTGGTCATGACCGATTGTTGCGACTTGATCACCGTTATGTACGCGACGCTCTGGGCCGGTTTAACCATTGTTCCGCTGAATGCTCGCCTGTCGCTCGATGATCACGTCACGATCATCAAGGACTGCGATGCACGCGTGCTGGCTTTCAACGCTGGTACTGCAGCTCGGGGCAACGCCATCCTTGAGCGCGTATCGCTCGACTTCGTGATCTCTGCCGGAGGACAAGGCCTGCCTGCCAACGGCTATGCTTTAGAAGATTTGGTTGAGCGGGAGCAGGGTGGTCCCGGGTACCCCGAGGTTGAGCCCGGCAACGAGTGCTGGATTCAGTATACCGGTGGTACAACGGGTGTTCCGAAGGGAGTCATACATACCCACAATTCCATCCTCGCCGCGCAGTATGGCGTTGCGTTTGAGTTGGGTATCGAGCCGGATGAGCGCCATGCGCTGGTTGCGCCGCTGACTCACGGAGCACTTCCGTTTTTCCTCGGCGTGTGGTTGCGAGGTGGAACTAACATTATTCTGGGCGGCTTCGATCCAATTCAACTTCTGGACACGATTCAGCGCGAGCGCGTTACGAGTACCATGATGGTGCCTACGATGATCTACAAACTCCTCGACGTTCCGAACCTAAGGCGCTGGGACTTATCGAGCCTCCGTACGATCGGGTACGGTGCAGCCCCGATTGGCAAGGAGCGTTTGGAACAGGCGCTCGAAGTCTTTGGGCCCATCTTTATTCAGATCTACGGGCACTCGGAGGCGCTTTCGCAGACCACGCTATTGGCAAAGCGCGACCACGTGCGAGCCGCGGAGCACCCGCAACTTCTGACCTCCTGCGGTCGTGCCGCGGTGTTGTCGGAGGTGCGAGTCGCCGATGATCAACTCAATACCCTCCCTGACGGCGAAATCGGTGAGATCGTAGTCCGGGGTCAGCACGTGATGCGCGGCTATGAGAAGAAGCCCAAGGAAACCGCCGAGGTGCTATGCAATGGTTGGCTTCGGACCGGGGATCTGGGTCGACGTGACGAGGACGGCTACTTCTATATCGTCGATCGCAAGAAAGACATGATCATCTCCGGAGGATTCAACGTTTATCCGAAAGAGGTGGAGAACGCCCTGTTCCAGCATCCGATGGTCTCCGACGTCTGCGTGATCGGTGTCCCGGACGAGAAGTGGGGCGAAGCAGTAAAGGCGGTTGTGGTCCGCCTGCCCGGCCGGAAGGTTAGTGAGCAAGAGCTTATTGACCACGTCAAAAAGCTGAAGGGTAGTGTGTTGGCGCCGAAGTCCATCGACTTCGTCGACGCCATCCCACTGACCATGGCGGCGAAGCACGATAAGAAGGCTCTGCGCGCGAAATACTGGGCCGGCCGAGAACGCGCGGTGAACTAGTCATTTCGCCCGCGCGGCTGCCGCCCATGCGGACAGGGGTGGTGGACTGCTGGGGCTTGCTGCGCTGAGCCAATTGACCCGCTATCTCAGCGGCTGCAAGACGGTGAAGATGAGAAGGCTCAATGCCGAGCAAAACAGGACAGATGAAGATCGGATTTGGTCTCCCGATCGCCGGCGCATGGGCGACCGCAGAAAACATCATTCGCTTTGCCAAGCGTGCCGAAGATGCAGGTTACAGCTCGCTCTGGACCTTCCAGCGACTTTTGGTCGCAGTCGAACGGAATTCTCCCGCGCACTACCGCAGCGTGCTCGACCCTCTTCATTCGCTGACCTTTGCCGCCGCGCATACGTCACGCATCCGGCTTGGCGTCGGGTTGATAAAATTCCCATTCGTTTCGCCTACTTTTCTAGCGAAACAGGCGGCGACGATAGACGTATTGTCCAAGGGTCGTTTCATCCTCGGGCTGGGTCCAGGTATCGAGGAGGAAGAATTCGTCGCGAACGGCGCCAACAGTGATCGGCAAGAAGAGCGAGCCGAGGAGTATGTCGCTGTGGTGCGCAGCTTCTTCGATGACGAGGTGACCGCCTTCAAGGGGGAGTTTTACGAGATTCCGCCGAGCCGGATGGCTCCTAAACCGGTTCAGAACCCGCGCCTGCCGATTTTACTCGGCGGTGTTGGTCCATCCGCCCTGCGGCAAGCTGCCCGTATCGCTGACGGGTGGCTTAGTGGAAGCGCGACCGATCTGACCAAGATCGCAGCTGACATAACGCTGGTTCGAAAGGCCGCTCAAGAAAGCGGAAGAGATCCAGCTACTGTGCGCGTGGTCCACCGGGGCGCCGTCCGGGTTGGAACCTCGCAATCGGATGCCACTGGCGAACGAACCCGCCTGACAGGATCGGTGGATCAGATCCGCTCCGACTCGGCCTGGCTGGAGGAACAAGGTATCGACGAGCTCTTCTATGATCTGAACTGGGATCCACTGGTCGGCAGTCTGGAGGTCTCAGAGCAACAAGCGGTGATGCGTGGGGAAAAGATCCTGGAAAGCCTGGCACCGAATCGATAGCTGTAGCGGCTGCCTCAGCTATGCCGCCGGCAATAGTTATTCTCAACTCAGCGGGTTTCCGCAGTCTTGTCCGGTTTCGGTGATCGTCCTGTTGAATCGGAGGACCGTAGCCGCGGAGCCGAGGTGATCCCGCGCTCTTTCAGCTCCGCCGCAATCTTCTCGCGCAGCGCGACTTTGCGGATCTTTGTGCTCGACATGGGCCACTCGGTAACGAACCGCACGTACCGTGGCACCTTGAATGTGGAGATTTGGCCGAGACAATAGTTGATGATCTCGGCCTCTGTCGGGTGGGCGCCTTGTTTCAATTGGATGAAGGCAGCGGGCACTTCCTCATAGATGGCATCGGGCGCTGCGACAACGGCGGCGACCTGGATCGCGGGGTGCTCCAGGAGGAAGGCCTCGACCTCGGCCGCGGCAACGTTCTCGCCACCGACCTTCAACATGTCTTTGAGTCGATCGAGGAACGTCAGACGACCTTCGGAATCGAGGCGCCCCAGGTCTCCGGTATGAAACCATCCACCCGGCTCCATCAACTCAGCCGTAGATTCTGCTGCCTTGTAGTAACCGCGAAAGACCATGTCGCCGCGGACTAGTATCTCGCCCATCACGCCGGGTGCGCAGCCGAGGCTGGTTTTCGGATCCACGACGCGGACCTCATTGCCGGGTAATGGATGCCCTCCGGTCGTTGCCCGGACTTCCAACGGGTCTCTGAGCAGCGTCATCGAGAAGTGGCCAGTCGTCTCGGTGAGTCCATAGTTGGAGAGCTGAATCGGCCGCGGCAGGCGAGCCTGAAAATATCGAAAGCGTGCTTCGCTCCCGGCGCTGAAAGTGACTCGTAGGGCGCTCAGGTCCGCCTCCGCAAAACGGGGATGGTTCAATATTGGCAACCAGATGGCCTCGAAGGTCGGAAACGCGTGTGTGCAGCGCTCCTGCTCGAGTTGCCGCAGGGCGACATCGGCGTCGAAGTGTCCGGCATGCACAAAGGAAGCGCCTGAACTCACACACTGCATCAAAGTAGAGAGGCCGCCGTTGTGAAAGAGCGGAAGTGGACACCAGAAGGTATCGGTCGAACCAAGGAGGAAGCGGGTATTCGCCAGAGCACGCGCGTGCCTAAGGACATTGGCGTGAGGAATCATGCAGCCCTTGGCCGCCGCCGAGGTGCCTGAAGTGTACAGGATGTACGCCAGATCCTCGGAACTGATGGAGTTCTGAACTGCGGCGACCTCGGCGAGATCTTCCATTGATATAGAAGCGGCCATCTGGAGGTCCTGTGCGCGGGTGAAGCCTGGTCGGTCGGTTTCGCTTTCCCCGAGCAGTACAATACGTCGCAACTCAGGCGCTTCTTGCGGAGCGGGGCCTTTTCCGCCACAGCCGATACTCGGAATCGCACTCGAGACTATGGCCGGAAAGTCCACGTGCGCATCCATATCCGTTGTGATCAGAACCCGCAGGTCTGAGTGCCGAATGATGTGTCGGAGTTCGACAGCTTTGGACCTGTCGCTGATTGGAACGATTACGCAGCCCGCGCGAGCGATGCCGAAAAGCGCCGCCACCATATCTACCGATGGTCCGAGCAGCACGCCGACGTGCGAGCGCGGCTCGGCTCCCGCGGCTCGAATCAAGCGCGCCATACGGGTCGCGCGATAGTCCAACTCTCCGAAGGTTTTGCGCTCTGTGGGGAATACGACTTCTGATAGCGGCCATCGCAGAGCGGCGTTACTCAGCAGCTCGCCTAGATTTCGAGGCGAGCCTGAAGGGTTTGGACTCATCGAACCGTTGCCTTGTTTTTCTTGGCCACCCATTCGCGCTCCGCACGTGGCCCATCGAGAAAGGTCGGCATACCTCGAGTCTGCTTCCCGCCGACGGGAGCATAGGCCCAGTCCAGCGCGGACTTCACACCGTCATCCTGCACTCTGCGCATGAACTCCTGGAACGTATCCTCCCGGTGTTCCATGTGCCCATGTGCAAGCCCAGCCTTCAGCGCCGCATAGAGCCCCAGCGCGTCGTAGACGCTATTCACCATCTGCTTGTGGAGAGCGAGCAGAGATGTGTCGCTGCGAGCGATGCGGGCGGCAAGCCAGTCGGTATATTCGTCCAGCTCTTCGGGCGGCACCGCTTTGTTGATCATCCCGATGCGTTCCGCGGTCACCGCATCAATGGCGTCGCCGGTTAACAGCAACGCCTTGGTCCAGCGTGGTCCAATGCTCAGCGGCAAGCCTCCGAGAGTTCCTTCGACGGCGAAAGCCTTGCTCTCTGCAAACCCGATGAGGGTGTCGCTGGCTGCGACGACGAGATCGGTCACGCCCAGAAAAAAAGTCGCACCGCCGTAGCAGTAGCCCTGCAACTGCAAGATTACCGGCTTCCGGTATTCCCAGAACGTGTGGTGGAACCAGAGTCCAAGGTGGTTGACCTCTTTCCGGTCGCGATGGCCCGTGACATTGAAGTATTCAGCTGACGCCTCGCCAATCTCTTTGCCCGAGCAGAAGGCTCGGCCTTTTCCTTTCAAGACGACGACCGCAATATTGTCGTCCTCGTCGAACTCGGTCAGACCGAGCTCAATCTGGTGCAGCATCTCGACGGTGAACGCGTTCAAACGATCCGGACGGTTAAGCGTCAGGTAGCCGACGCGTCCCTTCTTCTCAACGAGTACCTCAGGTCCTTCATTTGAATTGCTTGGCATGGCCTCAGAACCTCCACCAGGTAGGCGCTTCAGTGTGCGAGCTTGACTGTTCAATATTTTGAATGTCTATATTACAGAATGAAGGGAAGAGGTCTAGCGGAATGGTGCGAACAGACGCTGCTGGGCTCGATCTCTCGCGATAACTGAGGGCTCAGCGGACGATTCGGCCTGTCCGCCGCTGTCCGGGTTTCGAAGCTTAGGCCAACACCAGATGAGCCGGAGGATGAGTTCATTGAGCAAGGTTGACGATACTTATAGTGCGTTCACGGCACTCCGTATCGAACGGCCGGAACAGCACATTCTTAGAATAGTTCTGGACGGGCCGAACCTGAACGCGGTTGGGAGCGAGGCACACCGGCAACTTGGTGACATTTGGCCTATCATCGACCGCGACGATTCTGTTCGTGCAGTAGTCATACAAGGAGAGGGAAAAGCGTTCTCCTCCGGCGGTTCGTTCGACATGATCGAATCGATGATCGGAGATCCCGCCGCCAGGACTCGGATCATGAGAGAGGCTCGAGACCTGGTCTACAACGTGATCAATTGCTCGAAGCCTGTGGTTTCGGCAATCCACGGGCCCTGCGTCGGGGCAGGACTGGCCGTCGCGCTGCTCGCGGATGTGTCGATCGCGGCTCGGAACGCGAGAATTGTCGACGGCCACACCCGCCTCGGCGTGACCGCTGGCGACCACGCGGCGATTTGCTGGCCGCTGCTCTGCGGGATGGCGAAGGCCAAGTACTACCTACTTAGCTGCGACAGTCTTACCGGCGAGGAAGCGGAGCGCATCGGTCTCGTCTCTCTTTGTGTAGACGAAGCGCAGGTGCATGAACGGGCGATGGCTGTCGCCCGCAAACTGGCCGGCCTCTCACCAAACGCTGTGAGCTTCACCAAGCTTGCGCTGAACAATTGGTACCGAGCGGCTGGACCTTCATTTGACGCTTCGCTCGCGTTCGAGTTTTACGGCTTCGGCCTGCCCGACGCCAACGAAGGAGTGACAGCGCTCAGAGAAAAGCGTGCGCCGAAATTCGCGGCTTCAACCTGAGTACTCGCGTCCGAGTGGATGGTGCGTGTGGCAGCGGATGGATCTGCGTCGGCTGGGTGAAGCTTCTCACCGATGTTTGACGATCCGATTGTAGGTGCTGTGGCGGTGAGCCCTTAAGGAGAAACATCATGGAACCCAAGTTGGTGCAGAGCTCCGAAATTCAGCGATTGCTCGACCGCGTGAGCGGCGTGAGCGAGGCCAGTGGTGACCCGCGCACCAAACAGATAGTGCGCCACATCGTCGCGGCTCTTTATTCTGCAATCGAGGAGTTCGACATCTCACCAGCGGAATTTTGGGGCGCTCTCGGATTCCTGCAGCAGGGGGCCGCGGAGTTCGGCTTGATTGCGCCGGGCCTCGGGTTCGATCACTTCCTCGACCTCCGGATGGATGAAAAGGACAAGGCGGCCGGTGTCGATGAAGGAGGTACACCACGCACGATTGAGGGACCGCTCTACGTCCCAGGGGCGCCGCTCGCCAAAGGTTTCGCAAGGCTCGATGACGGCACGGACAAGGGCGAGGGATTGATCATGGGCGGTCGCGTCCTCGGCAAAGGGGGACGGCCGCTTGCGGGAGCCATCGTCGACGTCTGGCACGCGAATAGCCTGGGTAACTATAGCTACTTCGATCCGTCGCAGAGCCGCTACAACAACCGTCGCCGCATCGAGACCGATGTTCAGGGCCGATACAAGTTTCAGAGCATCGTTCCACGTGGATACGCGGTCCCGCCGAACGGCGCGACCGAGCGCATCCTGAGCGCAATTGGACGGCACGGCAAACGCCCCGCCCACATTCATTTCTTTGTATCTGCGTCGGGCTATCGACACCTGACAACGCAGATCAATATCGCAGACGATCCGCTGCTCCATGATGATTTCGCCCATGCAACCCGCGAAGGTCTGATACCCGGCATCCTGCGCCAAACTGACGCCGCCGCCATCAGTGCACAAGGTTTGAACGCCCCTTACTCGGAAATCACGTTCGACTTCACTCTCTGCCCAGCTCGAAGTGCGGCAGAGACTGAGTTGCATGGTCGACCGCGTGCGGCAGCCCTCTGATGTTGAAATCCACCCGGCGTTTTCTCATCAGAAGATGCGTAAGGTGACCAATTGATACGACGCCCCTGAAAGGAATCGATATGCCAGACGCTCCCCTTCGACACATCCTCGATGGCTACAAAGTCCTGGACTTTACGCAGATCGTAGCCGGACCGATTACCACGCTGATGCTGGCGGAGATGGGAGCCGAGGTAATCAAAGTGGAGTTGATGCCGCATGGGGACTCAGGGCGCGGCGGACTTCACCTTAATGAGGACGGGCGCAGTGGATTCTTTGTGCAACTCAATCGCGGTAAGAAGTCGATTTGCCTGAATCCGAAAAGTGCGGAAGGCCACGACATCATCGAGCGGCTGGTTCGCAGGTGCGATGTCTTGGTCGAAAATTTCGCGCCAGGCGTCATCGGCCGGATGGGATTCGACTATGAGCGCGTGAAGGTTCTCAATCCTAAGATCGTGATGTGCTCGATTTCCGGATACGGGCAGACCGGACCTCTCGCGGATCAGCCCGGATTCGATTTCCTCGGTGCTGCGTATGCGGGAATCACTTCGATGGGAGGCGAGGCCGGCGGTTCGCCGTACTTCCCGATGACGGCCACTGGCGATGTGAGCGCGGGCGCCAACGCGTGCGGTGCGATCTGCGCTGCTTTGCTCTATCGGGAGCGCACCGGACAAGGGCAACATCTCGATATGACGCTGCTCGACGCCTACTTCTACTTCCACGAATCTTCGGTCGAGAGGTATAGCCTCACTAAAGGTGCCTACCAGCCCACGCGCTCCGGCAGACATTCAAAGCAGGCGGTTCCGTGCGGAGTGTTCAAGGGAAAGAATCGCTACTTCATCATTATAGCGCCGCTCGACCATCAGTTTCGCGCGTTGTGCACGGCCATAGGCAAGCCCCAAATCCCGGAAGATCCGCGGTTCAAGGAGCGCATCGATCGTCTCAAGAACGCGGAAGCTTTGGCGGCAGAGGTCGAAGAATGGTTCGCTTCGATGCCGAGCGATGAGGCCTCTATGGAAGTGTTTAACGCGCATCGAGTGCCGTATGCGCCCGTGCTGTCAGTAGCCGAGGCGGTCAATCATCCGCACTTGCGGCTGCGCGGTACGGTTCGCACTGTGCACGATCCATTTCTGGGTGATTTCGATGTGCCCGGATTCTTGTTCCGCTTTTCGAATTTTCCCCAGCCGCTCGAGTTGCAAGCCCCTTCTCTCGGAGAGCACAACGAGCAGGTGCTGACCGAGTATCTCGACTATCCAGCTTCGCGCGTGCGGGAGCTGGAGGCCAAGGGCGTATTGCGCAGCGGTCGCGTGTAGCTCTCAAAGCCGCGGCGTGCGGCAACTGAGTGCTAGCGGGAGCGGTATGCGGCTTCCGCGTGCCGATTCAGCGGGGCACTAACTCAGCAGTCATCGGTCGTGTTCTCCCCAGTCGAATGGCAAGACAGGTCCGTCGCTCGTGGTCGTCGTTCCAGCCATCGGGTTTATGGCATAGGGGGTTCTTCCACTGGCCGCGGTCGGAAAGCTGCCGTAGGGCAACAGAGGCAAGTGCACGGCGGAAGGCGTGTTCACGCCGGTCAGAATCGTGTACTCGCCTCCGGGCAAAGTTTGCTGCTGTGGTTCAGTGTAAACGGAGGGGAGCCGGCCTAGCGAGACCTTCTTGTCCGCTTCGGTCGCTTTCGTTGTGAGTGTCAGTTTCAGTCTGTGCCCGGGCGCGATCGAGGAGATGCGCGTGTGCAGGTCGACGTTGAGCTCGTAGGGCTGATGAGGCGTCAGGAGATTGTCGTGGGTGAGCATGAAGTAGGGGCGGGTGATTACGCCGGTCTTGTCCCTCCGGAATTGACCGGATCGATTTCGCGCTGGCTGCCAAGCGTGACGCCGTTGGTAATTTCGGTTTCGGTGCCGTCCGGCGCAACATCATAGAGCCTCAGGATGAGCAACAAATTCGTGTTGTTGGAACT